>Ga0308159_1004759_pt1 | contig 12086 bp, 6 predicted proteins | sample PhyCR1_FD_201040 | JGI IMG/M metagenome (GOLD analysis project Ga0308159, IMG submission 201040) | Phyllosphere microbial communities from UC Gill Tract Community Farm, Albany, California, United States - DLSLC.R1 | ecosystem: Host-associated > Plants > Phyllosphere > Unclassified | place: USA...
ATGAACTGCATGGATTAATGCAATTGGATGGGTCTACACCATATTCATGCCCTCATCGAGAAAAAGACTGTGTTTTTGTATGAGGTAGCGTTCCCCTTTACTGGCTTGGTCAGCACTTGCACCTGCCAGGCAAACGACATGAATAGAGCCGGTATATACCGGCAGGTTTTTATCCAGGGGAAGTAATCCCAAAAGCTGCTTATACCGATTGGTTATCGCCTGGCCGTATAGGGCAGGAAACTTTCTATTGCTGCCTTTCATGGCAAGTCTAACGTGTTCGTTAAAACGTTTCATCCATCCGCGTTTGGTCCGTCCATAATAAACGAATTTTTTGTCCTCATTGATCTCAACCGCATGTAGATACACCATATGGGTCCCTTTAAGCGAAGGCATCCCCCTGATCAGGTAACGCAGCGGAATTTCAATTCGCTGTGGTAGGTCCAGAGAAGGTGAATGAAGGTTAATCCACAGCATTGGCGGCAGATCGGCTTGATCTTTCAGGCGCATCATCGTACAAGTGGATAGGGCATCACTGCCGTTTGGCGCCAGAATATCCATTACAAACACAATCTGAGGCCCGGCGTATGTCATGACATTGGCAAAACCATTTACCCTGCTGCTCACTACCATACGATCCAATAAGCCCGTACTTTCATTATATCTGATGAGGATGGAATCAAGGATCGATAAAGCGTTGTCCAACGAGGTAAATGCGTCACAGAAATACCAGAAATTTTCTTCGTTAACATATTCCATTACCAAGTGGATTAGAGCTCTATCACCTTATAGGTCATGTTTCTTAAATGGTGCTGGTCGTAGTCATAGCTATGCTGTTTATTCTGGTAAAGAATAGCGTAGCCGTGATCTGATGAGTAGCGACGCAGGAGATCTAAGCGCAAATATGTGGCCTCGTTTTTTACTAGGTTTTGGTTATAATGGACAGTTATCAATGCCTGCTTTCCCTCTTCATCATTTATCTGACCATTTAACGGATCGGAAGTAAGCCCCAAATGCTTTCCGATCTTCGCGGTGGGGAGATACATGCCAAAGCCCTTGAAATATTCACCACTGGATTCATTCAGGTATTGGATGAGCGTGGGTTCTCCCTCAAATCCTATCAGTTCATCGAGCGCTTGCTCGAATTCTTCACCTATATCCGCGCGTTTGAAGCCAAGCTCCCTGGAAAAGAGATCAGAAGGGCGAATTTTGCGCACCTTTTTAATCTTTTTTCCCGTTTTAACCGAATAGTGGTCCAAATCTCCATCCATCTGATTATCCGCCCAATAGTATTCCCCAAAGTAGGTACAAGTATCTGAATAAAGCGATAGATGCAAATCCCTGTCCCAATCAAATATCTGCCCAGCTACCTCAAGCTTCAGTCTGTCAAAGTTTTGATTTTTCTTGATAAGACAGCTTTCAACCATGATAAAGGAGCGGACTTTGTAATTCTCATCAATTCTGTTTTCCACAACCCCCTTCAGCATAACGTATGGAATTCCTTCGAACTCCTTTATCAGATAAGGATCTATCAGCTGAACTTTTACTTCGTTGCTCCACCCTTGCGGACGATCAGCAGGAATCAGCTCGTGATCAAAAAACTCTTCAGAAACAGCGTAATTCCTGTTTGGTAACGAAATATCTATTTCCACATCGCTCAACCGGTTAAATCCACTGCTGATATCCAGGGATTTTTTAAAGGTATCGAGTTGACCGGTCTGCAAAAGATAACCTGCATAATCAAAGAAAGCTTTCCAGTTATATTTCTTGCCTAATTTATCAACTTTTCCGGTGCGGTCCAGTGCGTTCCCATAGACAAATAAGGGGAAACGCCGGTCATGGCTATCCCGAGTGGGATCTGAAAGATATCCCAAGGCACGAACCCGGCCCAGCACATTTGCCATCGCCTGGGGCTTGAGCTCATAGCGCCCTGACTCCAGCAGCGTTGGAATCGTGTAAATTCCGAAGTCCATACCGATCGGTTCCGGAGGATTCATTTCGGTACAATTTCTCACGGCTGCAATCACATCCTCATTAGGCTTTTCCCACGCCGTTAGATTAGGGACACGGAATTTGGCGATGTTTTCCATATCGGCATCCGCCGCACCCCACACTTTTTTATGTACCGCTAGATCAAGTAAATGTTTGATAGCGTCTATAACAATATAATCATAGACCGGGTTAGTTGCCTGGGTAGAAAACTGCAATTGAAATACGGTTTCTGCGATGACCGGAAGAACATTGTTTACAAACTCAGGTTGGTGCTGAAGATTGAGTCCCACGCCATAAAGGGCCTGTATAGCTCGTTGATATATGTAGCTATCCTGGATATCTGCACAGATCTTTGTAATTTCGAGCAATTCTAAAGGGAAGCGTTTGCCGAACTCAAGAAGATATACTGTGGCCAGATCCCTGAGCTCCCTTACAGTTGTTGAGGTGATGGATGCTGCAAATAAACCGAAAAGCCTTTCACCCTCTAAGCTGATTGCGGCAGCTGAAAGCATGTCCTTACGATCTGCGATGATTGTAAAAAATTGCTCTGCATGGTTGTATATATAAAAAGCCCAGTTCGCATCCAGTTCCCATGTCCCAAATTTCATCAGGTATTTAGCAATATAATTGAAATTATAAGGATGGCCAGGATCAAACCAATATTCGATGCTAGTCTGCATAACATAGGGCATTATTTTGGAACTGAGCGGATTTTGCAACAACCGAATGGCCATCGGGGCATTCTGCTCATCGTAGCCATTATAGAGAAACCACCACCCCTCCCGAAAGGCCTCGATCTCAGAGATGTGATTAACCACATCAGGATTGGAAATGACCAAAAACTTCATAATGTCAAGGCGAAGCTGATGCCGGGTGGCAGGGTCATTGCTGTCGATCTGTGTGCGAAATTCGTCAGAGGCAACAAGTTGTCCGGTCAAAGGATACCTTTTCACTAAGTGAGCAGCCAGAAGGTAACCACCGATAAGTTGTTGAGTATGTTTTACGATTTCTTTTTCAGCGGCTACACGTTCCTTAAGGAACACCAGATTTCCTTCCAACATGGGACCTGCTATCGATTCGTGCTCCTTTACTTTCAACCCATCACTATCAAATGAGAGAACAAAATCCTTTAAAGAAACCGTTGCCTCGTTATTATTCATGAAATGAAGTGAACTTAGGTCAAGACCTTCACGGATAGCATCAGGCAACAATAGGTTTCTTCTTTTTCTGACGTCCTGAACCAGCTTGTCGATATAGCCTTTGAAAACCTCCTGATAGCTTTTTCCGTCAAGTGTAATCCTTTTAGTTACACCACGATCATTGTTTGTCATTTTGCAAAATAGATCGAGCAGCAAGGGAACCTTAAACTGTGAGAGGTCCGCGGTATCAAAATTGTCAACCGCTATGTGGTAGTGATCGAAATAAGTCCTGCACATCTTACGGGTTTCCTCACTCAGATCTACGCCGTTAAGGATAGCTACATTTTCAGGCCGTTGATCCCAGACCTCATCAATATAAGAAGTACGGAGGGTACATAGGAAGTATAAATGCGGGTAATCTTTGATGAGGTTAATGAAACCGGATAATTCATCCTTCCAAATCCTGCTGAAGCCTAAATTAGAAGTTGTAGTCTCATTTAGCGCATCAAACATGATGAAGAGGCGTTTCCCTTTTTTCTTTGCGAATCTGTTTAGCTTAGAAAGGCTTTCGTTCAGGCGGTATCCGTGTGGAATAAAAAGTTTTTGGTTGATGCAAGCCTCGAAATTTACATTATCCCCATTAAAAGCTTTTGCGTTCAGGAAAATGACATAATCCCCCAACTTTTCAATTTCGTGGATCAGGTGACCAACCGCATGTGATTTACCTGTTCCGGCTATTCCAGCAATAATCTTAGTATTTTGAAAGTTGTTAAGCCATGTAATCGCCCTGTTAATTGCGGTAAGCGTCCTATTAAATGAACTGACCAGATCGATGAGCAGAAAATCGTCATTGACCGGTCTTTTATTGAAAACTTGGGTAATGCTGACTCTTTCGGTAATGGTTTTTAACCCGCCTGGCATTTCGACACCTAGTCTATTTATATACTCAAGTGCACTATATTTTTTTTTTGAAAGAATCTGGGCATTTTTCCCTAACTCCTCCCGCAAACCATAAGCTTTTAAAAATAGTTGATGCACCATCTTGAGTACGGGGTGAGGGGGATCGATTGGCTCAAGCCCATCAGCATTGACTACCTGCTGGAATTCTCTGTAATCATCAGCATAGCTGTCCAGGTTTTCAATGGCATGACCGAGTATAGCACTTCCACGTTTGATCCAGGAAGGGTAAGCCAGAATGTCTTGAAGGTAGTCCCTTTCAAACTTGTGGTCCTGGTGAAGCTCAGGAATGAATCTCAGCTGCATTTCCTGCCCGTAATTTATACGCCGCAGGGACCTTAGCCAGGTTCTATCCACAAAAAATGCCGCCCGTCTAACGTTGAGGTAGAGGGTAACAGTGGAATCCTTGATGTGGTTGAGTGATATCATTTATTGAAATCCACCTCCGAATCGTCCATGCCATCCGCCTTAAAGTTACCTGATCCCTCATGTTTTCCAGAAAACTTGGTTTTGTTGAAATTGGAAAGTGTAACATTGCCGGAATTGGAAAAAAATATCGTGGTGAGCGAAAGAATCTGGCCGATAATTACGATCGCAGGTTCAAATTTATTGTCAGCGGAGTACCAGCGTACAGCGATGCCTAGGATTATGATATTGCCTATAACAGTGAGAATCGTTAAAATTTTTTTCATTTTTTATTTTAGTGTATTTTGTTTGGCTAGTGCCTTTCGGGTAAAATTACATAATTACCAGAGCACTTCCAATGACCTGTGAAAGACTGGCACCGCTATATCCTTGGCGATGGAGAAAATCTACACTCTAACAGGTAAGAACATATACAAGATTCTCTTTCCAACTTTCCGAGTGATATGGCAATTTCAAAGCTAAATATGTTTCAGTAATGCCGTTTGGCAACCAGGATATTGGGTTTGATGCGATAGCTGATAATTGGGAATTAGCCTTTAACCAGTAAAAGATGGCAGGATACCATTAACAAGGATATCAACCCACATTAACCGGACCTTACAGTTACGAGCTAATTTGCAGCAAATCTTTGGATATGCCCAATAGAATATTTCCAGAAAATAGCCTGAAGGATAATAAGGATTACCTAAATGCCAATATCGAAATCCTTAAGTTGAGTGCAAAAGAAATGAGCAGGCAAACCATTTTGTGATCCGCTTAAATAACATTTTTGTGCCCAGTGCCAGGCAATCAACTACGGATTGTGCACCCTCTGCTGTCAGTCAGGGTTCGCTTTCACTATTTTTTTTGAATCTTTCGGTATCCATCATCGATATCGAATTAGCGGTTAATCTCGCCGCCTCATCAATGGTAAGCATATTGACACGGCAATTGGGCGTTTTACGCACATCCATCAAGCCTTTAACGTTCTTGCGAACATTATGGGAAAATTTAACTTTTCCATTTTTCATTCCTTCCAAAAGAACGTAAAGGTTACGTTCATAATCTTTACGTCCTTTTATCATTTTTATCTTCCTCTTCTTTTTGAATCATCATTGGCATGGTAGTCACCGTGTTCGCGTTCAAGCGCAACATTTCATCCACAGTATGAAAATTCATCCGTTTGTTAGGCAGACGCCTCGCATTCAGGAAACTATGCTCGATCCTGGTGCTTTGTACAAAACTGATGGTTCCGTTGTTGATCCGCTCGAGTAGCAGGTTCAGGCTCCTCTCAAAATCCTTCCTTGATTTTGGTGTTACCATTGTTTTAAAATTTTGTTTTCGAATACATCTAGGACAATTGTGCTGTAATCATAGGAGATTTCCGAGATGAGTTTATATTTTGCTTTTAAATCCGAAAGGCAAGCTTTGGGGATCGAAATCGCACTGCCCGAATTTACGGGTTCAAGATAGCGGGTTTTGGACCACGAGCGTCCTTTTCGCCAGTGGTGGAATTCTACCTTGTCCAAGGCTTCGGGAGTCAGAATTGCCGAAAACTGATCATTTAGGGCCGCAGGAACCTTATCACATCCTGTTTCCAGGGAAAAATCCGCAGTAACGGCCAGTGGAATACAATGTTCATCACCATCATATTCCACCTTTGAAGGATATCCGGACCTTTTGAAAGTGGGTTGCCATAACTCGGAACCCTCGGCTTGAAAAGCATCAATGGGAATCAAAAAAGAAAGCACTTCTATCTCCAGCCCTTGGTTTTTGGGATTTCTTTCGGATTGAAGGAGCTGATTGTAATGCAGCAGATAGTCATTGCCGCCAATGCCCCTGGAGGGAACCTGTTCCTTAATGATCTTTTTGATATCCTTGCCTATCGCCCATGAGGCCGGGTAAACAGCGGAAACGGAGCGCTCTGGGAATGTTGGCTGGTAAAAACGCATAATCTCACTTGCTTTTTCCCTATCCATTATCGGTACATGTTCCAACAGGCACACATTGAGCCCATACCTCACTAAAGAATCATAGGGCCCTGTAACGATAAGTTCAAAAAAATCATTAAAACTGCGTTCCACATACACTGATGCGCGCATCGTGTCTGCCAGAGACATCTGAAGTAGTTTTTTGACTGTTTCTAAAAGGTTTCGGCAGAATTTTCCATTCAGGAAACCGGCATACTCCAGGGACTTCAACATAGGAGAAATGGCGCGTAAATGGTATTCCTCCAGCTCAACTTCCATCTCCGCTTTTTGTTTGCAGCTGAAAAGGGACGCCAGCAAACTGGATTCCCTGGACACGTCAGTTCCATGGCAGTTGACCGATTCAACCGCGTCCAGGATCGAAGAGATCACAGCGAAATGTTTTTCAAGTGACAGATGTGCAAATAAACGTTCGAAGTGTGGCTGAAAATTCTCCCAGAATAACGCCGGATCTGCAACTGCCAGCTGGTGGAATAGCGCAGCAGCGAGTTCCTTGGAAGGGTTGTAGCCGTCGGCAACAATTCGCGAAACCAGTATAGGAAATATCTCATTCGGTGCCCGAAAGGCCAGGAAGGCTGCCAGTTCAATGGCCCTGTTTTTTACCAGCAGCAACGGGTGGTCCAAAAACCAGACAAGTAACTGCGAGAGTATGATTTCCTGACCACTGTTTTCTGCTGGCTGGTGATCCAGGTAATCATATTCGGTAACAAGCTGCTTTGGTGTTCTGACCATAAAATCAATATGCTGGCCGACCTCAAACAGAATTGCATCTTTTTCCCCTTCATCTGTAGATGTAGAGAGGAGTTTGATCATTTCCTCCGCAATCATCCAGGGTTCAGAAGAAGTCTCGCGGTAAAGCAGTTCTGATAAATCTGAAAGCACTTCAGCAGCTTTGGTATGCGTACTCTTTAACAGATCCCGGAGTTTGTTTAGGTTGCCATAGCTGTAGGGAGAAAAGACAAACCTTCCATCAGCCTGGGCAAGCTCGAGGGCTTGGATAATGATTTTTCGCGCTGAGCTATAATTTTCCATTTCGAACTGCTGTTCAACCTGGAGGATTGCCTCATCAAGGTAAACGGTTGCAGGATCTATACTGCTGGAACGTTCAACTTTGGCAGCTGTTTTTATACTCATCGGTACTAGCCCAACCTCTTTTAAGGTCAGATTAAGCTGTTCTCCCAGAAGTGGAGACACCTGATCGGCTGTATGTTTCAAAAACTCTTCAGTCACCTCGGGATCGACCTCCGTAATGACGAAACGTTTCCAACGCGCGCACAAGGCTGCAAAAACTGCCGGTTCATCATTTCTGTAATGTTCCAGGATATTAATCTGGAGGGAAACGAAGGTATTCAGGTATCTGGTATCTCCAGGCATCCACAGTTCGATCAGGCACCATGCCGCTAAGGATGAGGAAACGGAGAGATTTTTCAGCATCTGTTCGATCCCCGACTGCTCTTCGATAAACCGGGCCCCCAGAAGATAACCTTTTCCCTTTCCGATTGAATCTACCTTACGCAGTTCTGCATTTTCCAACACCTTTTCTGGTGAGGGCACAAGCATCTCGCGGAAATACCTCACAGCCAGCTCGAGGTGTCCGCATTTGGCCAGGTTACCGATAAATTCTTCCTGTGCATATTTCACATAACGCTGGAAGGTCATTTCCCCTGAGGCATGCTTGAGGTGGGCAGCGAATGAGGCATTGCGGCCTGTATGGTGACCTGCAGGCTGCATATTGGTCATTGCCGTGTTGATGATCCCGAGCTGCGCCTCTTTATACCAGGAAGGGCCCATCGAGGTGGCAATCATTTCTGCAAAGGCGGCGTCAGCTCTATCAGGATTATCTAATAGTGCATATATTTCTGTGATCCTCAGGAGATATTCATTCCTTTCCCATCGGTTTTCAATGTAGGCTACAACATGTTCCTGCGCCTTGGCCACTATATCAAAAATGCTTTTGGGCTTGGCTTGGTGCTTAAGCAAAGCATCAGCCGAGGAAAGCAGCACATCGACATACCCTTCGGAATATAATCCGAGCTGGGGATTCACAAAATCAAATAGATCTGAAAAAAGCGCTGCCTGTTCATCTTTGAAAAATAATAGAATTACCCTGATGGCAAGCGGGTAAAGTATCGTGTAGAGATCCTCCGGCAACCCGTAAGCCCGATCCCACATTCCACGCTGCGAGAGCAGGGGTGATAGGAAAACCAAGTATTCGCGGAGCGGCTCGATCAGCTCGCGTAGCTTTGCCTGATCACCTTCTGCAGTGTAACGCCTTGCTCTTCCATATATAGCGCAGATAAAGGCCATCCGCTGCTCGAGGTTATCCTCCCAGGAATGAACCCTGAACTGTTCAAGTGCTGGCAATCTGGCTGAGGTGTTGAGGTAGCCCATGGCCTCCTGATCAAAAATATAATCACGTAGGGCTTCAATATCCAAATCAACGCCATTATCGTCTCTGAAAATAAAGGGGACGTGGGAAAGGCTCCTTTTAGGTATCATCTCCTCCAATAATGCAACCGCATCTGAATGCTCGATCAGCACCCTGATGAGCTGCTGGTCCTCTTTCGAATTATAACCATGCCGGGAAACGCACGTCGCTACCTCCTCTGCCCAGCTCTTAATGGGATCCAATGCTTTTTTGACAGGATTGTTATCGATGAGTATACTGCCTTTGATCACTATCCAGGCAAGATAATTGGAGAAATCCTGTTCGATGGGAAACTTGGATTCCAGCTCATCAAGGAAATTGTCAGCCGTTCTGCCCATGTAATAAATGCCATGGGCCACATGAAAGGACAAAATTTCTTCGCGGAGTCTTTTTACCGTTTCCTTGTCATTTCCGCTCTCTTCGGCAATCTCGAGAATCTTTTTATGCCTGAACATAAATTCATCTATTGCACGCTCCGGACGCAGTGCCATCGATAGGCTCAGCGATCTAAACCTCAGAAAAATATAGGCATTGAAATGCTGTTGGTCCAGATCGTTCAGATAAAAACTACATTTCTCATCGATGGCTTCCAGAAGGCTCAGGGCTTCATCCTGATAACCGTTATCGATAAACAACTGGAGCAATATAATGGCCTCCCGGTCAGAGACGATGAGGGATTTATTCCTGATCACATAACGGATCGCCTCTTCCGGAGTCTTTCTTGCAATCAGCGCCCGGACCAGCAGATAAGCATTGTCGCTGAACAGGTTGTTGTACCTGAAATTCACTCTTTGCCATAACAGCAGCAGCGCAATTACCTTGGGGGCGTAGCCCAGCATGCTTGCGATCTGGATGACCTTTCTGATGTCTTCTACCACTACATCCGGAATTACGCTCTTTAGAGCACAAAGGTCGATCCACTGCTGATTGCAGGCCTCAATTGCCGCAAGCTTATCTGCCTCTTCGCCATGACTGAGCTGGAAGATTACCTCGGAAACTGCAAAAAAGGACTCTGGATTGGAAAGGCAATAGCGGGCAATCGTGCTATGTATTTCGCTATCCTGGAGATAAGTTCTATCCTTGATAAAATCCGAAAATGAGCTGTGATAGATACTCAGGTGATGTTCGCCTTTCAAAAGATGGTGTATACGCTTTAATGCGTCTTCAAATCCACTTCTTTGCTCTTTATCGACCATCTGATAAAGCTCTTCTTTCTCAACCGGGATTCTCATCCTCGCCAAAAACGAGGAAAGTGTTATCCCTTTGCCATCTGCTTCCAGACGGTCCCAGATATCTTTGTAATATTGTTCGATGTGCCCACTGATTACCGGTATATTATCAATGAAATTCTGTATCCGGTTCTGGTTCTCCATCCCGTTGATATACCTGCTGAGATAACGCAGATAGAGGGGATGCCCCTCAGCCTTCTCCGCAAGCTGATCCAGTTGGGTGGAGCTTAGCTCAATGTCAGTCAGCCAATCTTTTAAAATGTTTTTTGACTGTTCTTTGGAAAGGGGGCCAACCCTGACTTCCGCGTGCTGGGGAATCCGGTTGGAAAGCTGCGAGGGAATGGCGTTACGGTTTCCCGCCATCATGACCACACGCAGACCTCCTGGTATTTGTGGCGGAAGCATATTCAAAAATGGAACGAGGTTGTTTCGTTCGACGTCATCTATCCCGTCGATTACCAAAACCCCTATAAGCCCACGGGCGAGGTAAAAGTCAGCCAGTTCTTTTATGCCGTTATGGATTCTTACCATACGCCGCGCAAGGGGCTCATTTGATTTTTGCGGCGGCCCGTTGAAGAGAATTCTGCAATAGACCTCTTCGATCCAGCCCATAAAAGCATCAGGGATTGCCCTGATGTGTTTGGGCACCTGTTCATCATCCGCCACTTTGATGAAATAGCGCTCACACACAACATACTTCGGGTTTGCCGGTATCCACTGTGCAGCAAGCGTGGTCTTTCCAGATCCAGGACTACCGGTGACCAGGATGTATTCATTTGCAGGCAAGCGTTCCAATGCCTCATCGATTTCAGCCATAGCAGCCCGGTTCTCATACGTATCCGCTGCCTCTTTAGCAATGCTGACCGGAACACTATCGGCATGCGCAGGAAGAAAGGAAATGCCGTTAGTTTTCAAAAGCTCCTGAAAACTAAATACGCTTACCCCGCCAAGGGAATGACTGAGCTGATAGGTAATCACGCCACGAACATGTCCATCAATGACGAGCGGACCTCCTGAAAGTCCTTCAAAATTCATGACCGATTCCTGCTGATCACAGGAAAGATCCGCATCCCATTTCTCCCCTGTTACCGCACCGAGTACCTTTCCAGTGTATCTTCCGCCGTGCTCGACCTTGCATGCCGGGAATCCGAAAGTTTCCCAGTCTTCATCGTATGGAAGCTTCTGGGCGGAAAGCGTTAGCGGAGACAGCGTGATCTGCTCTTTGGGTACCGATAACAATGCGACGTCATGCTGCGCGTCGAAATCCAGCACCGTTGCATGAGGCCAATCCTCCTTTGGCAAATCTTTCTGTATAACACATAGCGGAGCCTGGTCTGCTGAATCAACTGTATGGTAGGCAGTGAGCAGAATGATTGCATCTGCGGTCTGAGAGATGGCGAATGCTGTTCCTGAATTCTCATTGCAGGAAATTTCTACTACTGCATCCTGTATCTGTCTGGAATGTAAAATCATTTTATCAAAGCGTAATTTTATGGGGTTCATCACCTAAATAAGTGATGTTGTAATTGTATTTTATTTTCCAATCCTCGCGGTCAAAGAACGCGGCGTTTGCCGTCCGGTAGTTGAATATGAGCTCCCGCGTGTGCGTGGCCGGACGGATGATGATGCGAGCTATGGTCTCCCGGTCGGGGTGATTATGGCGGTCACCATTTGTCGAAAAAAGATAGCGTTTACCATCTATTTTCTCAAGCAACGCTTCACTGATGTTTCCTGCACTGCCGTGATGAGCGACTTTGATCAGGTCAAAAAATATTTTCCCGCTAGAATATTCATCCAGCGAAGCACATATCAGATCCATGTGTGCATCTGCAAGCATTAACAGCTTCATCTCCCCAATAGTGAGAACAAAAGCAATCGAGCTGCCGTTTGCAGGAGCATTATCCACCGGAAGCGGCAAAGCTGCAAGGCTTTCCACATCGGCTGCTGCGGA
>Ga0308159_1004760_pt1 | contig 12085 bp, 12 predicted proteins | sample PhyCR1_FD_201040 | JGI IMG/M metagenome (GOLD analysis project Ga0308159, IMG submission 201040) | Phyllosphere microbial communities from UC Gill Tract Community Farm, Albany, California, United States - DLSLC.R1 | ecosystem: Host-associated > Plants > Phyllosphere > Unclassified | place: USA...
GGGGGCGGGCGCCCCCCACCCCCCCCCGCCCGGGGGGGGGTGGGGGGGGGGGGGGGGGGCACGCCAGCGGGCGGCTGGCCGGTCAGTCAAAATCAGGCAGCCTGCGGTGGAAGACGATGGCGAGGACGACGCAGATGGCGAAGGCCGCCGCACCCTTCAGCACCTGACCGCCGATGGAAGAGATCAGGCCGCCGGTCAGCGCGCCGACATCCCCCACCAGCCAGTCCAGCAGGTAAAAGAGCGCCACCCAGGCGGGAAGCCCGATCCCGATGATGAAACCACGCGCGGCGGGAATCTGGGAGGGTTGTTCCTGGTGTGGGTTCATGCGGCGCCAGGTATCGGGATCGCGCGACAGTACCGTGTAGCTGGTGGATTCCTCCCTTTCCGGCTCCAGGCCGGTCCAGGAGGAGGAGAGGGTCCGGCGGGGTGTTGCCGCCTTGGGCTCGTCCTCCGCCATCCGCCTACAGCGTCACCCGCTGGATATCCGCCTCGTCCAGCGCGGCGGGCACGATGGTCATCGGCACCCGCAGGCGGGCGCCGTAGCGGCCGGTCAGTGCCGCGATCAGCGGCCCCGGCCCGCTGCCCGCCGCGGCGGCGGCGAGGACGAGGATGGAGATGCGCGGGTCCTCTTCCAGCAGGTCCAGCAGGGCTTCGCGCGGATCGCCCTGGCGGATCAGCAGGATCGGCATGCCGCCGGTGATCTCCTGCACCTCGGCGGCGAGGCCGGAGAGCAGCTTCTCCGCCTCCTCCCGCCGCTCTTCCTCCAGCATGGCGCCGACGCCGGCCCATTCGGTCATCTCCGGCGGCTCCACGACCCGCAGCAATGCCACGCGGCCGCCGCTGTTGCGCACGCGCAGGCAGGCGTAGCGCAGGGCGATGTGCCGCTCGGGGCTGTCATCCACCACCACCAGGAAGACACGGTCGCGCCGCGTGGTCTCGGGCATCAGCTTCTCCGGAACAGGACGCTGCCCATCCAGCCGGCGAAGGCGGCCAGCAGGATGCAGATCAGGCCATACACCAGCGGCTCCTGCCGCGCGACATCGGCGATGCTGGCGGCGGTGCCGACCCGTTCCACCCGGAAGCCCAGCTCCTGCCGCGCCAGCACGCGGCCGTCGCGCACCAGCATCACCTCCACCCGGTAGTCCCCGGTCTGCACCGTGGCGGGCAGCGGCAGGCGGGCGCTGAACAGGCGGGCGCCGGCGATGCGCAGCGGCGTATCGGCCTCCCACCACAGATGCGCGTCCTGCTTCAGCTGCAGCAGCGCCTGGCGGTAGCTGGGGTCCTGGATGCCGGTGGAATCCAGCGGCAGGTTCTCCAGCCCCAGGCGCTTGGTGGTGCGCTCATCGGCCGAGAGCATCTCCCGCAACGGCCGCGTGCCGGTCAGCAGGTAGACTCCGGGCACGCTGCGGAAGCGGGCGGAGGGGCCGTTGATCCAGAAGCCCAGCACGCGGATCTTGCGGCGCACGACCATCGGCTGCGGCGCGTTCTGCGCCACGATCAGCACGTCGTCGCCATGGCCGGCGCTGGGCTGCGGGCCGATCAGCCGGTCGGTGGCGCCGAATACCAGCAGCTCGGTCCCGGTGAAGCCGGTGGTGATCTCGACCCGGGCCTGGGAGAGCTCGGCCACCAGCGCGGGGCGCGGGGTAGCGGCGGCGGGCGCGTCCAGCACCGGGGCGGCGGGGGTGGGCACCGGCGCGGGGGGCGGCGGCAGCGCCGGCAGCAGCGGCGCGGGCGCATCCGGCAGCAGCGGCGGGCTCTGCACCAGCAGGGGTGCCGTGGGGGCGGGGGGCAGGATGGCAGGGCGGCCGGGGGGCGGCGCCAGCGCCAGTTCCTCGAACACCGTGGGGGCAGCCGGGGGCGGTGCCGGCTGGGCCGGTGCGGCGGCCGGCAGCAACGCGGCCAGCAGCAGGCCCAGCGCGCCGGCGATGCGCCTCACGGCAACGGCCCGATGACGAAGGCGCTCTCCGGCGTCGCCACCAGGCCCCAGAGCAGGCTGAGGGCGACGGCCAGCACCATGGCGCCCAGCAGCGCGCGGGTTTCCTCGCCCCGCAGGCGGGTGCCCATGGCGGCGCCGAACTGCGCGCCCGCCACGCCACCGATCAACAGCAGCAGCGTCAGCACGATATCCACGCTGCCGGTGCTGACGGCCTGCAGCACCGTGACGTTGGCGGCGACGAACACCACCTGGAACAGCGAGGTGCCGATGACGACGGAGGTGGGCATGCCGAGCAGGTAGATCATCGCCGGCACCAGCATGAAGCCGCCGCCGACGCCCATGACGGCGGAGAGCACGCCGATGCTGAAGCCCACCAGCAGCGGCGGAATCACCGAGATGTAGAGCCGGGACTTGCGGAAGCGCATCTTGAAGGGCAGGCCGTGCATCCAGAAATGCGCGTGCAGCCGCTTCGGCTTGGCGCCCTTCTGGCGGCGGCGCAGGATGGCGCGCACGCTCTCCCGCACCATCAGCGCACCGACGCTGCCCAGCACCACCACGTAGAAGATGGACACGGCGAGGTCGACCTGCCCCTGCCTTCGCAGCCAGGCGAACAACTGCACGCCGAGGAAGCTGCCGGTGAAGCCGCCCGCCAGCAGCACCCCGCCCATCTTGAGATCGACATTCCCCTTCCGCCACTGCGCGATGAGGCCGGAGACGGAGGCACCCAGCGTCTGGTTGGCGCCCGACGCGACGGCGACGGGGGAGGGGATGCCGATGAGGATGAGGATCGGGGTCAGCAGGAAGCCGCCGCCGACGCCGAACATGCCCGAAAGCCAGCCCACGCCAAAGCCGATTCCCAGCAACAGCAGGGCATCCACCGACATCTCAGCGATCGGCAGGTAGACCTGCATCGCGCATTCCAGTGCAGTTCGGGCCGAGGAGAGGCAGGGATCGAACCCGCCCGGGAGGGGTCGTTATAGGGGGCGTTCAGGATTCGCGGAGAACGTCACCCAAGGGACATTCGAAATACGGCAAGTCTTGGGCTAAAGGCAGCCGTGGCAGTGCCTTTCGACAGCATTTCCCTGCATCGTTATGGAAAAACCACGATGGCCGCGACCCGCCGTGCTCTGCTGTCCTCCAGCCTTGCCGTGGTACTCGCCGCGCCGGCCCTGCGCCGCGCCGCCGCCGAGGCCGCGTCCCGCCTCGCGCTGCTGCATGTGAACGACTTCCATTCGAAGCATGAGGGGGTGGACGCCGCCTCCGCCGCCTGCCGGGCGGACCGCCCCTGCATCGGCGGCAGCGCCCGGCTGGCCACCGCGCTGGCGGAAGGCCGCGCCGCCATCGCCGCCGATGGCCGCGCGCTGCTACAGCTGGATGCCGGCGACCAGTTCATGGGCAGCCTGTTCTACACCGCGCATCACGGCCTGGCCGAGGCCGCCGTGCAGCGCGCCATCGGCACCCAGATGATGGCGCTGGGCAACCACGAGTTCGACAACGGGCCGGGCGTGCTGGCCGGCTACGCCGCCGCCGTCCCCTTCCCGCTGCTCTCGGCCAACCTGGATACGAGCCGAGAGCCGTCGCTGGACGGGCGCATCCAGCCGCATGTGGTGCTGGACAGGGGCGGCGCCCGCATCGGCATCATCGGCCTGACGACGGAGACGACGCCGCAGGGTTCCTCCCCCGGCCCGACGCTGCGCTTCACCGACGCCTTCGCCGCCGCCGAGCGCAGCATCGCCGCCATCCGTGCCGGCGGCCCGGCCACCATCGTCATCCTTTCCCATCTGGGGCTGGGGGTGGACCGGGCGCTGGCGGCGGCCGTGCCGGGCATCGACCTGATCGCCGGCGGGCACAGCCACACGCTGCTGGCGAATGGGTTGGCCGGCGCCGCCGGGCCGCACCCGACGCAGGTGGAGGGGCGGGACCGTACTGTCCGCATCGTGCAATCCGGCTGCCATGGCCGCTGGCTCGGCCGGCTGGACCTCGACCTCGGCGCCGATGGCCGCATCGCCGCGCATGCCGGCGCGGTGCGGGAAATCACGCCCGACATCGTACCGGACCCGCAGGTGGCCGCCATCGTCGCCCGCTACGCCGCGCCGCTGGCCGAGTGGCGGGCGCGCCCCGTCGGCCGCCTGGCGGTGCCGCTGAGCATCGAGCTGTGCCGGGAAGCCGAGTGCGCCCTGGGCAACCTGCTGGCCGATGCCATGCTGGCGGCCGAGCCGCAGGCCGAGATCGCCCTGACCAATGGTGGTGGCCTGCGTGCCAACCTGCCGGGCGGCATTGTAAGCTGGGGGGACGTGCTCTCCCTCGTCCCGTTCTCGAACACCCTGGCCACGCTGACCCTGCGCGGCGGCGCGCTGCGGGCGGCGCTGGAGAACGGGCTCTCGCAGCTCGACCGCAAGGGCGGGCGCTTCCCGCAGGTCGCCGGGCTGCGGGTCGGGTATGAGGCAGCCGCCCCGGTCGGGCAGCGCATCCGCACGATCGAAGTGCGCCAGGGCGATGCTTTCGTGCCGCTGGACCCGGACCGTGCCTACCGCATCGTCACCAACAATTTCTTGCGCCAGGGCGGGGACGGCTATGCGGTGCTGAGGGATGACGCGCTGGAGGCCTATGACAATGGGCCGGCGCTGGAGGACATGCTGGCGACGTATCTGGATGCGCGGCCAGGCCTGTCCGTCGCGGTGGAAGAGCGGCTGTTGTCGCGGTGAGGGCGGGCCAGGGGCGCTGCCCCTGGACCCCGCTGGGGTGGCAGTGCCACCCCAGACCCCGCCGACAGTCGGGCTTTCGAAGCTGTTGATACTTCGAGGGTCGGTCGCCTGTGGCGAGCCGGGTCTCAGCCTTTGAAGGCCCTTCAAAGTATTTTGAATGTGCTTGGGAACGGCGCGTCGCCAAGGCGTCATGCGCCGAAAAGACTGGCAGCGGGGCCCGGGGTGGACTTTCCACCCCGGCGGGAGGGTCCAGGGAGGGCAGCGCCCTCCCTGGCTTATGGCGAAGCAAGGGAAGCCTTGGCCGTCGCAGTGGGTCTCCTTGTTCTGAAGCAAGCGCGATGCCATCTCGGCCTGCATGAATATGACGACACAAGATCCGATTGGCTGGCACGGCACCACCATCCTGTGCGTTCGCAAGGATGGGCGCGTGGCCATGGCCGGCGATGGCCAGGTCAGCCTTGGGCAGACTGTGGTGAAGAACAATGCGCGCAAGGTTCGGCGCATTGCGAATGGCAAGGTGGTCGCTGGCTTCGCCGGGGCCACCGCCGATGCTTTTACTCTTCTGGAGCGGCTGGAAGCCAAGCTGGAGCGTTTTCCCGACCAGCTTGAACGAGCCGCGGTGGAACTCGCGAAGGACTGGCGGACGGACCGCTACCTGCGGCGGCTGGAAGCGCTGCTGGCGGTGGCGGACAAGGACCGCTCCCTGCTGATCACCGGCAATGGCGACGTGCTGGAGCCGGAGGATTCCATCATCGGCATCGGCTCCGGCGGCAATTTCGCCCTGGCCGCCGCACGGGCGCTGATCGACGTGGAGGGCATGACGGCCGAGGACATCGCCAAGAAGGCCATGACCATCGCCGCCGATATCTGCGTCTACACCAACGGGCGCTACGTGCTGGAGACCATCTGAATTATGACGACTGATGCCGTAAACCTGTCTCCGCGCGAGATCGTCTCCGAGCTCGACCGCTTCATCATCGGCCAGAACGACGCCAAGCGTGCCGTGGCCATCGCGCTCCGCAACCGCTGGCGCCGGCAGCAGCTGCCGGAGAGCATGCGCGAGGAGGTGGTGCCGAAGAACATCCTGATGATCGGCCCCACCGGCTGCGGCAAGACCGAGATTGCCCGCCGCCTGGCCAAGCTGGCCGACGCGCCCTTTATCAAGGTGGAAGCGACGAAGTTCACCGAGGTCGGCTATGTCGGCCGCGATGTGGAGAGCATCATCCGCGACCTGGTGGAGGTCTCCATCACCCGCACGCGGGATGCCGCGCGCAAGGACGTGCAGGCCAAGGCCGAACTGGCCGCCGAGGAGCGGCTGGTGACCGCGCTGGTGGGCGAGGGGGCTTCGGGCGAGACCCGCATGAAGTTCCGCCGCATGCTGCGCGAGGGCCAGTTGGAGGACAAGGAGGTCGAGGTGCAGGTGGCCGACCAGCCTTCCGGCACGCCGATCGGGATGATGGACATGCCGGGCATGCAGCCCGGCCAGATGGCCAACATCCAGGACATGATGGGCAAGATGTTCGGCAAGCAGTCCAAGGCGCGCAAGATGCACGTGCCGGAAGCCCGCATCGCCCTGACGCGGGACGAGGCCGACCGGCTGCTGGACAATGACAAGCTGACCCGCGACGCCATCGCGAACGCCGAGAATAACGGCATCGTCTTCCTCGACGAGATTGACAAGGTCTGCGCCCGTTCCACCGATGGTGGCGGCCGCGGTGCCGATGTTTCCCGCGAAGGTGTGCAGCGGGACCTGCTGCCGTTGATCGAGGGCACCACGGTCAGCACCAAGCATGGCCCGGTGAAGACCGACCACATCCTGTTCATCGCCAGCGGCGCCTTCCACATCGCCAAGCCGTCGGACCTGCTGCCGGAACTGCAAGGCCGCCTGCCGATCCGCGTCGAGCTTTCCGCCCTGTCGCGCGATGATTTCCGCCGCATCCTGACGGAGCCGGAACACAGCCTCGCCAAGCAGTACGTGGCGCTGCTGGGGACGGAGGGGGTGACGCTGGAACTGACCGACGACGCCATCGATGCCGTGGCCGACCTGGCCGCCGACATCAATGCGCGCGTCGAGAATATCGGCGCCCGCCGGCTGGCGACGGTGCTGGAGCGGATGCTGGAGGAGATTTCCTTCAACGCCAGCGACCGCAACGGGGAACACCTGAAGGTGGACGCCGGCTACGTGAAGGAGAAGGTGGCCCCGCTGGCCGCCAGCGCCGATCTGAGTCGCTTTATTCTTTGAGGGTGGAGGAAGGCCGGGGAAGGAATTCCCCGGGCCCCTTCTTTTCCTTTTTCGAGTTTTTCGGGTGTGGCTGTGGGGCAGGTTGGCCCCTGCGTGAATCTATGTCTGGGTTGCCAGAGGTCCACCGCGTCTGGTGACCGAATTCCTGCCTGGCGCGGCACGCCAGCTTTGTCGGCGGCCTCGCCTGATGTCCCTGCATCTGGCCTGAGCCGCCTTCGTGCTGGCACGCATCATTTCGACCGCGCCCCGGCCAGCAGACTTCTGAAGCAGTCTCCTGGCTTCACAAGGCTGGCCATCCGCGGCCACCTCGCCCCCTGACGTCCAAACCTAAACTGACAAAAACAAGATGGGGGCCTGGGGGAATTCTTTCCCCCAGCCTTCTCCCCTTTCCCCAAATTAGATTGCCGAACGGCCGCATCGTCCCAAGATGTGCTGCCGCTTCGACTTGCCTCGCAGCCCGCCGGCTGCCGGAGCGTTGTTGATCGTGCGATCCATTGTCCTGGCGACGCCGCCAGGGACCATCGCCCTGCCAGGGACCGAACGACCATGACCGAGAACCTGCCCGCCACGCTCCCCATCCCGCCGCACGCGCAGGCGGAACTGGATGAGGCCAGGCGGGTGCTGGAGGAGAGCTCGCTGGCCGCCAAGCTGGCCGGCATGGCCGGTACGCCGATCGAGGCGCTGCGCAAGCGGCTGCCGAAGATGGCGCAGGGCATGGTGGACAACGTGGTGCGCAAGGCGCTGGCCAATGCGCTTTCTGCCGCCACGCGCAGCGCGCCGGGCTGGACGCCGCCGGGGCTTTCCACCACCTGGATGCACCGGGGCATGGCGGCCGCCAGCGGCGCCGCCGGCGGTGCCTTCGGCCTGCCGGGCACGTTGATCGAGCTGCCGGTCTCCACCACGCTGCTGCTGCGGCAGATCGCCGCCGAGGCTGCGTCGGCCGGCGAGGACCCGACGGCGCCCGAGACAGGGGCCGAATGCCTGAAGGTGTTCGCGCTGGGCGGCCCGGGTACGACGGATGACGCGACCGAAACCGGCTACTTCGCCACGCGCCTCGCCTTGGCACAGTTCCTGCCAAATATGAGCGCGGCGCTGCTGCCGGGCTTCATTGGCGCCATCGCCGCCCGCTTCACCGGCCCGTTGATGTTCAAGCTGGGGGCGCAGGCCGCGCCCGTATTCGGCGCCGCGGCCGGCGCGGCGGTCAATCTGGCCTTCCTGGAGCATTTCCGCGCCCTGGGCCGCGCCCACTTCACCGTGCGGCGGCTGGAGCGGGAATACGGCGCCGTGAATGTCCGCCTGGCCTGGGGCCATGGCCGTCCGGCGGCACCGGTGGTGGAACTGCGCGCGGAAGCCGTCTGATGCGCCATGGCTTGCTGGCCGGCCTGGCTGTGGCCGGAGTGACCTTGGCTGGCCTGGCACTGGGAGCGGCCCCGGCCCGGGCGGCGGGCGATGAATGCGGCGGCATCGAACCCGCCGACACCGCCTTTACCGCCGCCGAGGTCTCGCCCGGCACGGCCCGTTTGTATTTCGTGGATAGCCCCCGCGCCGATTCCACCCGGGCCAATGCCTTCCTGGTGCCGGGCGATGCGGTCGTCCTCTCCCGCCAGCGCAATGGGTATGGCTGCGCGTCCTACGTCCACACCAGCGGGCGGGCGACAGCGGGGTGGCTGCCACTGGACGCACTGCGCCCGGTGCCGGAGCAGCGGGACGTGCTGCCCACTGCCTGGGCCGGGCGCTGGAGCGGCCATCGCGGCCTGGAGCAGCAGGTGCAGATCCGCCCTCGCAGCGTCGGCCTGTTGCAGGTGGAAGGTACCGCCAGCGCCGGCCGCCCCGGCACCGGGTTGGCCCCGGCAGGCAACGGCACCCTGGCGGCGGAAGCGCAGCCGCAGGGCAACACCCTGGCCTTCAGCATGGCGGCCGAGACCCCACGCCGCGACCAGGGCGAGGCCTGCCGCGTCCGCATGCTGCTGCTGGAACCCTACCTGATGGTGCAGGACAACCTTCGCTGCGGCGATCCCGGCGTCAGCTTCAGTGGCGTGAATCGGCGCGGGTGAGCGGGCGGGGCCGATCGGATGCGGCCAACTGCATTCCAGGACGGATCGACAGTCAGCATTAGGTAGAAAGGCCGGGGAAAGAATTCCCCGGGCCCCTTCTTTTTTCTGCGAGTCTTTCGGGGGTGGCTGTGAGGGCGTCGGCCATTCTGGGCCCAGACCAAGGTTACGCCGGAGGTCCATGATTTTCGGCGACTGGCGGCTTAGTCCAGGCGGCCCACGATCTTTCCTATGGCGCACCCAGTCGTCCTGAAGCCCAAGCCAACTGATAGAAAAAAAGATGGGGTTTCAGGGGAATTCTTCCCCTGACTTTCTTCCCCGCCCCGGTTGAGATCCGATCGGCGCTAGGCCGTGGCTTGGCAACGGGCCGGCTGACCATCTACGCGCTGGATAATGGCTGCCAATGCGTTGGGCCCACGCCCTTACATGCGCCGGCACATTTGCGTGCGCGCCACCGTGGCCCCTTTCCGCTGGCACGTCGCGCGGCTCAGATGGTGCTGCCCCGCGTGCCCAGCGATGCACGGGGAAGAACCGCACGCGGAACCTGCCGGATATGATGTCTCTTCGCCTGTCTTCCCTCTGTGCCGGGCTTGCCATTGCCGCCGGCTTTGCACTGGCCACGCCCATCCCCGCCCTGGCGCAGGACAATGCCTGCTACGGCATCACCACCACCGACAATGCCGAGGGCTTCGTGCTGGCCGAAGTGAAGGCCGGGCCGCGCCGGCTGTATTTCCGCGATTCGCCGGAGGCCGCCTCCACCCAGTCCCAGGCCTTCCTGGTGCCGGGGGACCGCGCGGTGCTCAGCCGCAGCAACGGGGCCTATGGCTGTGTCACCTTCCTCAACCCGCGCGGCCAATCCACCAGCGGCTGGCTACCGATGGCGGCGCTGGAGCTGTTCGCCGCCCCGCCCACGCCGCCGCGCGAAGCGTGGATCGGCCGCTGGCAGGGTGCCCGCATGCTGGACCAGGCCATTGAGATTGCGCCCCGCAAGGGCCCCAGGCTCCACGTCACCGGCAGCGCCACCTGGGGGCGTGCGGACCCCGAGCGCGTGGCACGGGGCGGCATCAACAGCGGCTCCGTCCTGGCCGATGCCGCACCGGAAGGCGCGCTGCTACAGTTCGCCGAGAGTAACAACGAAGGCGAGACCGTGCCTTACGAAGCCGGCGACCCGCTGAACTGCCGCATGCGCGTGGTCCTGCTGGGCGCCTAACTGGCCGTGCAGGACAATTTGCGCTGCGGCGGCATGAATGTGAGCTTCAGCGGCGTGTACCAGCGGGCGCGTTGAGGGCTCGGCGGGGTTAAGGAAGGCCGGGGAAAGAGTTCCCCGGGCCCCTTCTTTTACTTTTTCGAGTTCTTCGGGTGTGGCTACTGAGAGGTTCGGTCTGAGAGACGGCTGGGTGCGCCGGAGGTCCTGGACCTCCGGCGACTGACGGTTAGCCCTCGTGGCCCATTTTAAATATCATCAGAAACGTCCGCTCTCAGTCCTGAAGCGCGACGCCAAACTCGCAAAAAGAAGAAGGGGCCCGGGGAATTCCTTCCCCGGCCTTCCTCCACCAGAAAACCCAGAGTGGAGGCTGTTAGAACCGCGGGCGCGGGCTTTCCACGCCGCCTGGCATGGCGGCGCCGTTGCGGCGCATGCATTCGCGGTAGGCTTGGGTTTCCGCCACTCGCATCTCGTAGCCCACGCGGTTCTCGTTCGCCCAGTTGCCCAGGTTGCGCTGGCGGCTGAGGTTCACCACGGCCGGGTCGTTGCGGGCTTCGGCGCGGCAGGCGCGCTGCATCGGCGTATCGGGGATCAGGTCCGGCGCCGGAGCGGTGTTGCTGGAGCAGGCGGCCAGCAGGACGAGGGCCAGGCAGGGTAGGAAGCGGATGGTGGTGGTCATGCTGTGGCCTCCAGCCAGTCCTCGATCAGCCGGCGGGCGATCGAGTCCAGGCGCGGCAGGCTGAAGCCCAGTGCCGCGTGGTTACGCAGGTCGTCCCGGCTGAACCAGCGTGCGTCGCGCAGCTCGGCGGGGTCGATGGTGATCGCGTCGCTCAGGCCTTCGGCGTGGAAGCCCAGCATGATGCTGGCCGGGAAGGGCCAGGGTTGGGAGGAGTGGTACCAGGCCTCGCCGACATGGATGCCGGTCTCCTCCAGCACCTCGCGGCGCACCGCTTCCTCCAGGCTTTCGCCCGGTTCCACGAAGCCGGCGAGGGTGGAGTACATGGTGGTGTTGGGGAAGCGGGTGGAATGGCCCAGCAGGACCTTGTCGTCCTTCACCACCAGCATGATCACGGCCGGGTCGGTGCGCGGGAAGTGCTGGGCGTTGCAGACGGTGCAGGCCAGGGCGTTGCCGGCGCTGCGTGGGGCGCAGGCGCCGCCGCAGACGCCGCAGAAGCGGTGGCGCACCCGCCAGTGCAGCAGGCCGCGCGCGTGGGCCAGCACGCTGGCCTCCCCGGCGGGCAGCAGCCCGGCTACGCCGCGCAGGTCGGAGAAGCGGCCGAAGCCATCGGGCAGCAGCGGCAGAGGGTCCTCGGCGCCGGAGCAATCGACGGCGAAGACAGGGCGGCCGTCCCACAGGCCCAGCAGGGCCCAGGGGCCATCGGCCATGCGGACGGCGCCGGCGGCCTCGGCGGAGAGCAGCACCGCTTCGGGGTGGCCCTCCTCGACGCCTTTCATCAGGCTCTGGTTCCGCCAGACGGGCACGAAGAGTGCGTCGGGCGAGGAGAGGGCGGCTGCGACGAAGGCTTCGTCGTCCCGCTGGCCGGAAACTCGGTCAAGCGGGCTGCCGGTATAGGCGTTGGGGCGGCTGGCGGGGACGGACAACATGCGGGCGCGACCCTGCCACGCGACCGGCGGCGGGGCAATGGTGGCCGCCATCCGGCCGGGCATGTGTCGGGCCGCCCAGGCCGCCGCTTCGATTGGCGGGCGGGACCCCCCTTGCGGGGGAGGGGGGGCGGCATGGTATCGTGCCCGCGGAAGGTTGGTGGCGGACAGGCGTCTCGCCAACCCGGTCAGGTCCGGAAGGAAGCAGCCGTAACGAGCTCTCGCTTGGGTCGTTTCATCGGCCTTCCACCTTCAGCACGCCATCTGCCGGTTGGCGGCATCCCGGCCCCTCGGGGCCCTACTCCGGATCTTGCCGCGCGCCATGAGCAGTGATCTCTCCGACGA
>Ga0308159_1004762_pt1 | contig 12082 bp, 9 predicted proteins | sample PhyCR1_FD_201040 | JGI IMG/M metagenome (GOLD analysis project Ga0308159, IMG submission 201040) | Phyllosphere microbial communities from UC Gill Tract Community Farm, Albany, California, United States - DLSLC.R1 | ecosystem: Host-associated > Plants > Phyllosphere > Unclassified | place: USA...
GCGACTGCTCCCGCAGCTGCGCGATGAGCCCGTCGCGCTCGCGCTCCAGCGACTGCCGGGTGCGCGTGTGGTCCTGCAGGGCGCGCACGGCGCCGACCACCGCGGCGATCTCGTCGTCGGCGGCGGGCTGCGGCAGCGGGAAATCGAGCCGGTTGTCCGCCAGCTCCTGCAGGGCCCGCGTGGTCTGGGCCAGCGGGCGCAGCACGCGGGCGTGCAGCGCGTACAGCATGGCCGCGAGGACCGCCCATAGGGCGGCCGAGGCGCCGGCCACCGCCACCAGGCTGTGCAGGGCCTGCTCCTGCGCCGCGGCCGCTTCGCGCTGCATCTGCGCCATCACGCTGTCGCGCAGCGCCACCACCTTCTGCAGCTCGGGCACGTAGCGCGCCGCGAACTGGGCGGCGGTGATGCCGTAGCGGCCGTCGCCCTCGCCAGCGGCCAGCACGGGCGCCACGATGGCCCGCGCCGCATGGCCGAAGTAGCCGTCCGCCACGGCCGCCCATGCCTGGGCGACGGCGGGCGGGGCCTCCTGCCGCGCCCACCGCTGCTCCAGCAGGAAGTGCAGGGCCTGGATGCGGCCGCGCGTGCGCTCGATGGCGTGCCGCTCTTCGGTCGTGAACGGCCGCTGCGCCGTCAGCGCCGCCGTGAAATGCGAACCCAGCAGACCGGCATGCTCGCGCAGTTCCGCCGTGATCTGCAGCGCCTGCGCTTCGCTGCCCAGTGCCGGCTGGGCCGTGCGCACGGCTTCGATCAGTGCGCTGGTGGCGGGTGCCAGCCGGGGCACCACGTCGACGAGGCCATAAACGCTGTCGCGGATGGCGTCGGGCGTGCGAAGCGCGTGCGGCCGGGCGATGACCTCGTCGGCCACCGTGCGCGCCCGGACCAGCGCCTGCGCGGCCTCGTCCACAACGTACGGTAGCGCCGCCGTGCGCGCCGAAGGCGCAAGGCCCGCCACCGCCGTCCGCAGCTGTGCCAGCGCCAGGTCGGTGGCCTCGCGCGCCTGCGCGAGGGCGGTGACGGACGCCGGATCGGCCGGGCCGTCGGAAGCACCGAGCCGCGCATTGGTGGGCCCGCGCTCGCGCGACACCCGCTCCGCCGCCACCAGCCCCAGGCGCAGATCCGCGAGTGCGCGCGAGCCGGCATCGGCCGCGCGCCAGCTCCTCCATTCGGTCCAGTTCGCATGCATGGCCAGAATGGCCGTCACGGCGGCGAGCACGGCACCGGCGAGGCGCAGGAGATGGTGGAGGGACATGGAAGGCGCAGGGCCGTTACCGGGACGGGCCTGCCGCCGGGGCGTTGATCACGGGAAGAACTACGATATCGCCACTCTATCGCATCACTGCGCCATGGTCGCGTTGCCGGAAAAGCGCTGCCGGCGCCCCTGCTTCCGCTGCCATGCCCGCACCCACCGAGACCGGCCATCCGCCGCCGCCACCCCCTGTCGACATCCGCCCGCTCGCGTCGGCGGACCTTCCAGGCCTGATGGCGGTACAGCAGGCCTGCTATGGCACCGGCTTCCTCGAAAGCGCCGAAGTATTCGGGCAGCGCCTGGCCAGCCCCGCGAACTGTTCGCTGGTCGCCGTCGAGGGCGATGCCGTGCTGGCCTACCTGGCCGCCTACCGTTCCATGCGAGGCAAGGTGACCGCTTTGCACGGCGGTTTCGAGACCCCGGCCGGCCAGCCCGACACGCTCTATCTGCACGACATGGCCGTGCACCCCGACTGCGCGGGGCACGGCCTGGCCGGCGCACTGCTGGAGGCACTGTGGCGCGACGCCCGCGCGGCAAGGCTGCGGTACAGCACCCTGGTGTCGGTGCAGGGCTCGCGCCCCTACTGGGAGCGCCGGGGCTATGCGGTACGGGAGCCCGCGTCGCCCGAGGCGCGCGAACGGCTCGCTTGCTATGGCGCGGGGGCGGTCTACATGGAGCGGCTGTTGTAGCGGCTCCGCGCCCGCCGATCCCCGTGCGTGTCGAACGCGCGGCGTCTGGCCACGGGGGTGCCGACGGCCTGCGCCGCATCATCGCCGCTCCGTTCCCTGCCCTTTGTATCAACGCGCCGGAGTCCGTGAGTGCGGGGCGCCCGCATCCGGAATTTCTTCGAGTTGCACGGTGGAGGGCGCCCGCGCCGCGCCCTGTGCGCGGCTGCGGAACATCTCCAGCGCGTTGTGCCCGACGCCGCGCAGCGTCTCCCACAGCTCTGCGGGCCGCAGCGACTGCAGCGTGGCATACATCTTCTCCAGGCCCGCGCCCGCCAGGTGGCCCACCGGCCCGGGAATGGTCACGTTGAGCAGGGCCATGGCCGCCGCCCCCGCCAGCATGCCGGTGGTGTTCTTCTCGATGAAGTCGTCTCCGGCGTGGTTGGCCGTCAGCACCGCGATCATCACGAGGCTGAGCCCCGCGAACGACTTGAACTCGTCGAGCGCATCGCGGCGCGTGACGTTGGGATTGCGGGCATTGGCCACCATCAGCGCCACGGTGAAGGCCGCGTCGGAGGACAGGTCCACCATGCCGATGCGGTCGGGGTACATCAGCCCGGTCGTGGCCGCGCAGACGATACCGGTGAAGGCGGCCAGGGCGTACTTCGCGGTGCGCTCGGCCGCCTGGGCCTCCCGCTCCGCACCGCCGGCGGCCGTTGCCGCCTGCTCCGGCATGCCTGCGGGATGCAGTACGCGCTCCAGGTCGGTGGCGATGGCCAGGAACGCATCCGCGACCATCGTCACCTGCTTGCTGGTGACCGGGCTCAGCTCCTTGCCCTGCGCCAGGAAGCCGGCCTTGCCGTCGGTGACGGCCTTCTGGTCGCTGCGTGCCTGCTCCAGCGCCTGTGCCAGCGTGGCGCGCGCGATCATGGCGGCCTCGCGCCCGGCGGGCAGGGCCTGCGCCGCGCCCTCGTTGTCGGGGCCGGCCGCCCCCTGCGGAGCCTCCGGCGGCGCTGCCGGGAAGCGCGCAGCTTCCTGCAGCCGGGTACCGACCGCGGCGAGCGCCGGGTCCGGCACGCCGTGGCGCATGCGCTGCACGACCTCCCTCGTTTCCTTGCCCAGGAATCCGAGGAACAGCGCCGCAGTCGACACCATGCCCGCGCCCACGTTGAAGGCCGGGTGCCCGTTGAGCCGGTGCAGCTGCGGCACGAACGTGGGCAGTGCGAAGATCGCCGCCTGCACCACGTTGATGTAGTGGCGCGACATGAAATGGTCCAGGACGCTGTGCCGGTTCGCACCCATGGGGGAGCGCGCCGAGCCGATCGCCATCAGCGCGGTCTTGGCGTAGAGGCCGGCCAGCTCGGCCTCGAACTGGTTCTGGTGGCCGTGGAAGGCGATGGCCACGGGCACGATGGGCAGCAGCGCATTCATGCCCAGATAGACCGCGGCACGGCGCGCCAGCGGCTGCTCGGTCTGCAGGGCCTCCAGCGTGGAATCCAGGTGCGCCAGCCTGCCCCCGAAGTGCGCCTGGAGTTCGCCGGGCACGTCCGGGGCCAGCAGCCGCCCGCGCAGGCGCTGCGCGGCAGTCCGCAGTTCCGGCAGCGTGCCGCCGGCCGGGATCGCGCCGCGCTCCGTATCGCCCCGGCCTCGGAGCGCCTGCACGAACTCCGCATCGTCGCCGCGCATCACCGCCGTGCGGGCGTCGGCCAGCCGCCCTAGCGCCCTGGCGGCTTGGCCCATGCGCGTCCATGCACCGGGCGCGGATGAGTCGTCCGCTGTGCCCGGCCCGTCTTCTTGCGGGTGGGCGGGACTGCCGGCTGCGGTGGCCGGCGCGGAGGCCGGCGGAGCGGGCCGCAGCCCGGGCGACCGCGGCGGCGTGGCGCCACCGTCGCTGCGCACGGACCGCCGGGCGGGGGAGGGGAGTCCCTCCGGCGCAGCAGCGCGCGCGGATTCACGCGGCGGGCTGGCGGCGGGCGCTGCCGTATCCGCGGAGGCCACAGGACGCTGCGGGGGCGCAGGAGCGAAGGAAGGGGGGGTGATCGCAGGCATTGGATGGGATGGTCGAAACAAGCCCGAGCCTGAACGAGCCGGGGCCCTGCGCATGCGGGCGCGCGAATACCTGCCCCCCGGGCGCGAAGCGCGCGGCGGGGCCGTCCGGCGAGGCGCCGGTTCAGGAGGCGAGGGCGGCCTGCGCCGTGATCCAGTCGCGGAAGCTGCGCAGGGCCGGGTCCACCAGCACTTCGGGCCGGTACACCAGCCGGTAGGCCAGCGGCGTCGCCACTGCGGCCGACCGCACGGCCACGAGCGTGCGCGCCGCGAGCTCTTCCGCCACGAAGCCTTTGCGCACCAGGGCGAAGCCCCGGCCCGCCAGCGCAGCCTCGACCGTGCCGTTGGAGTGCGTGAACACCACGCCCTGGTTGCAGTCCATCCCGGAGGCTCCATTCGCATCGCACCAGAGCCGCCAGTCGCCGCGGTGTCCGTCGTGCAGCAACCGGTGGCCGGTGATGTCGGCGATGCGGGGAATGCGCCGGGGCGCGATCAGGCGCGGGCTGCAGACCGGCACCAGATCGTCGGCCAACAGAACCTCGGCCTGCAGCCCCGCCGCCACGTCCAGTCCATGGCGCACCGCGAAGTGGATGTCCTCGGACGCCAGGTCCACCACGCGGTCGGTGGTGCTCACGTGCACGTCCACGTCCGGCTCCCGGCGCGCGAAGTCCTCCAGCCGCGGCACCAGCCACTGCACCGCGAAGCCGGCGGTGCAGCTGAGCCGCACCACGCGCCGCCGCCCCAGCGCCTGCAGGCGTGCGGTCGCATGGCCGATGAGTGCCAGAGCCTCTGCGCATGCCACGAGGTAGTCGCGCCCCGCCGGCGTGAGTGCGAGCCCGCGCGGCAGCCGCTCGAACAGGGCGCAGCCCAGGAAGCCTTCGAGCCCGCGCAGCTGCTGCGATACCGCGCCGGGCGTCACGTGCAGTTCCGCGGCGGCGGCGCGCACGCTCAGGTGGCGGGCCGCCGACTCGAAGAAGCGAACGGAAGCGAGAGGAGGAAGGCGCATGACTGTTCAAGCCAGCTAAACAGACTGACAGGATAAATCGTTTGCCGGGGCTGCGGCCTGCTGAAGAGAATGCCACTGCGGCCGCATGCCGGCCAACCGTTTCCTCCACCCTGCCAGGGATTGCATTCCGCCATGTCTTCCGCCAGCCTGCTGCGCCTCCTGCTGCTCGCCGCCCTGTGGGGCGGCAGCTTTCTTTTCACCCGCTACACCGTCCCGGCCCTGGGGGCCGTGCCCACGGCCTTCGGGCGCGTGCTGCTCGCCGCCCTGGGGCTGATGGCGCTGGTGGCGCTGACGCGGCAACGCCCCGCGTTCCGCGGGCGCCTGGGGGCGGTGCTCGTGCTCGGGGTGGTCAATTCGGGCATTCCGTTCTGCATGTTCGCGCTCGCCGCGCGGGTGCTGCCGGCCGGCTACAGCGCGATGCTGAACGCCACCACGCCGCTCATGGGCGTGCTCATCGGCGCGGCGGCCTTCGGCGAGCGCATCACGGGCGCGGGCGCTGCGGGTGTGCTGCTCGGCATGGCCGGCGTGGCCGTGCTCGCGCAGGCCGGGCCGGTGGCCCTGGGCATGCCGGTCGCTTTGGGCATCGCGGCCTGCCTGGTGGCCACGGCCTGCTATGGGCTGGCGGGCTTTCTCACGCGCCGCTGGATCACCGCCCGCGGCGGGCTGGACAGCCGCCTGGTCGCCCTGGGCAGCCAGTGGGGCGCGGTGCTGGCGCTGGCACCGTGGGCGGCATGGCAGGCCTTCAGCCAGCCCGGCCTTGCCGCCCGGTGGGGCGCGGCGCCTGCGCCGGTGTGGGGGGCGCTGCTGGCCATGGGCCTGCTCTGCACCGCCTGGGCCTACGTGCTGTATTTCCGGCTGATCGCGGACGAGGGGCCGCTCAAGGCGCTGGCCGTGACGTTCCTGGTGCCGGCATTCGGCGTGGCCTGGGGCTGGCTGCTGCTGGACGAAGCCGTGACCGGCGCGCATGCCGTGGGCGGCGGCCTGATCGCGCTGGCGCTCTGGCTGGTGCTGCGGCCGGCGCCCGCGCGGCCGTGACGGGATGGAATGGGGCGATGTCCGACGGGACCGCAGGGGTGCCGCATCGTCATAATGCGCGCCATGCCCCACCGCTGGAAACCCAACGTCACCGTGGCCGCCGTCGTCGAGCAGGAGGGCCGCTTCCTCCTCGTGGAAGAGGACACGGCCGACGGCCTGCGGCTCAACAATCCCGCCGGGCACCTCGATCCCGGCGAGTCCCCCGAGCAGGCCTGCGTGCGCGAGGTGCTCGAGGAGACGGCCTACGACTTCACCGCCACCGCGCTGGTGGGGGTCTACCTCAACCGTTTCACGCGCAGCCGCACGGGCGACGACATCACCTACCTGCGCTTCGCCTTCGCCGGCACGCTGGGCGCGCACCACGCCTGGCGCACGCTGGACGACGGCATCGTGCGCACCGTCTGGATGACGCCCGAGGAACTGCGCTCCTGCGCCGACCGCCACCGCAGCCCGCTCGTGATGCGCTGCATCGAGGACTACCTCGCCGGGCAGCGGCACCCGGTGGGCATGATCCACACCGACCCGAGCGTGCTGCGCGGGAGCTGAAGCGGCCGCGGTCACGTTGGCGGCCTGCCGCCGGCAGGTCTTTGGCGCATGCCGCGAGCAGGCCCGCCGCGCGAAAAATACAATCCCGGGGATGACAGCCTCCCCCAAGCAGCGCATCGTCGTCGGCCTCTCCGGCGGCGTGGATTCCGCGGTGACAGCCCATCTCCTGAAGCAGCAGGGCCACGAAGTCGTGGGCATCTTCATGAAGAACTGGGAGGACGACGACGACAGCGAGTACTGTTCCTCCAACATCGATTTCGTCGATGCCGCGGCCGTGGCCGACGTGATCGGCATCGAGATCGAGCACGTCAACTTCGCCGCCGAGTACAAGGACCGCGTGTTCGCCGAGTTCCTGCGCGAGTACGAGGCCGGCCGCACGCCCAACCCCGACGTGCTCTGCAATGCCGAGATCAAGTTCAAGGCCTTCCTCGACCACGCCATGCGCGTAGGTGCCGAGAAGATCGCCACCGGCCACTACGCACGCGTGCGCCACAACCCCGCCACCGGCCTGCACGAACTGCTCAAGGGGCTGGACCCGGCGAAGGACCAGAGCTACTTCCTGCACCGCCTGAACCAGGCGCAGCTCTCGCGCACGCTGTTCCCGGTGGGCGAGCTGCGCAAGACCGAGGTGCGCCGCATCGCGGAGGAGATCGGCCTGCCCAACGCGAAGAAGAAGGACTCCACCGGCATCTGCTTCATCGGCGAGCGGCCGTTCCGCGAGTTCCTGAACCGCTACATCCAGCATGCGCCCGGCCCGATCCTGGACGAGCGCGGCCGCAGCCTGGGCCGCCACGTGGGCCTGTCGTTCTACACGCTCGGCCAGCGCCAGGGCCTGGGCATCGGCGGCGTGAAGGACAAGGGCGCGCAGCGCGGCGGCGGCGAGCACGCGCCGTGGTTCGTGGCGCGCAAGGAGGTGGAGCGCAACGTGCTGCGCGTGGTGCAGGGGCACGACCACCCGTGGCTGCTGTCGCACACGCTGCAGGCCACCGACGCGAGCTGGGTGGCCGGGCGCCCCCCGGCCACGGGCGCCTGCGCGGCCAAGACGCGCTACCGCCAGCAGGACGCGGCCTGCACCGTCGCGCAGGCCGAGGGGCGGGATTTCGCCCTCGCGTTCCCCGAGGCGCAGTGGGCCGTCACGCCGGGGCAGAGCGCCGTGCTGTACGACGGCGACGTCTGCCTGGGCGGCGGCGTGATCACGGCCGCGGGCACGGACGCCGGCACGGTCTAGCGCAAGACCGCCGGCCCCGGCCAGAGGGTTTGTCCCTGTGACCGCATGCGGGAAAGTTCGCCTTCCCCGGTGCTGCCGCGCTTTGAGAAATGCCCCGCTGCGGTGATCATCATTCATCCAACGGAGACAAGCGCATGGCCTGGCAGCAAATCTACGACCCGTTCGGCAGCATGGTCCTCTCGACCGCCCTCGCGGCGATCCCGGTGGTGGTCATGCTCGCAGCCCTCGGCTTCTTCCACATCAAGGCGCACATCGCAGCGGGCATGGGCCTCGTCGCGGCGCTGCTCGTGGCCGTGTTCGCCTACGGCATGCCGGCGGACATGGCGGGCCGCGCCGCGCTGCTGGGGGGCTTCACGGGCCTGCTGCCGATCGGCTGGATCGTGCTCAACATCATCTTCCTGCACCAGCTCACGGAGCAGAACGGCAGCTTCAAGGTGCTGCAGGATTCGCTCTCGGGCATCACGGAGGACCGGCGCATCCAGCTGCTGCTGATCGCGTTCTGCTTCGGCGCGTTCTTCGAAGGGGCGGCGGGCTTCGGCACGCCGGTCGCGGTGACGGCGGCCATCCTCATCGGGCTGGGCTTCTCGCCGCTCGCGGCCTCGGGGCTCTCGCTCATCGCCAACACGGCGCCGGTGGCCTTCGGCGCGCTCGGCACGCCGATCCTCACGCTCGCCAAGGTGCACGGCTACGACGTGATGGAAGTGACCGCCATGGTCGGCCGCCAGCTGCCGTTCTTCTCGCTGCTGGTGCCGTTCTGGCTGATCTGGGCCTTCGCGGGCCGCAAGGGCATGGTGGAGATCTGGCCGGCGATCCTGGTCACGGGCGTGTCGTTCGCGGTGCCGCAGTTCCTGGTCTCCAACTTCATCGGGCCGGAGCTGGTGGACATCATCGCGGCGATCGTCTCCATGGTCTGCCTGATCGCCTTCCTGCGCGTCTGGAAGCCGAAATCGGTATGGACCTCGCCCTCGCTGCGCGGCAACGACGTGAGCGCGGCCGAGGCCAAGCCCCCGCAGCCCGTGGCGCGCCACACCCGCGCCGAGCTGGTGGCCGCGTGGATGCCCTGGGCCATCCTGTCGGTGTTCGTGTTCATCTGGGGCCTGCCGCCCGTCAAGGCCTGGCTCAACGGCCTGTTCGCGCCGTCCTTCCCGATGGCGGGGCTGCACAACCTGATCGAGAAGGTGCCGCCCGTCGTGCCCGTGCCCACCAAGGAGGGCGCGGTCTACACGCTGAACCTGCTGTCGGCCACCGGCACGGCGATCCTGCTGTCGGCGGTGGTGAGCGCCTTCCTGATGAAGTACAACCCGGTCGCCATCGTGCGCACCTTCCTGAAGACGATCTGGCTGGTGAAGTACTCGCTGCTCACGATCGTGCTCATGCTGGCGCTGGGCACGCTCACGCGCTACTCGGGCACCGACACCACGCTGGGCCTGGCGTTCGCCAACACGGGCGTGCTCTACCCGTTCTTCGGCACGCTGATGGGCTGGCTGGGCGTGGCGCTCACCGGCTCGGACACGGCCTCGAACGTGCTGTTCGGCGGCATGCAGAAGGTGGCGGCCGAGCAGTTGGGGCTGTCGGCCAACCTGATGGGCGCGGCCAACAGCTCGGGCGGGGTGATGGGCAAGATGATCGACGCGCAATCGATCGTGGTCGCTTCCACGGCCACGCGCTGGTTCGACCACGAGGGCGACATCCTGCGCTACGTGTTCTTCCACTCCATCGCGCTGGCCTGCCTGGTGGGGCTGTACGTGACGATGCAGGCGTATGTCTGGCCGTTCACGCTGATGGTGGTGCACTGAGCGGGCGGCCGGCACGGCCCTTGCGGCGTCACATGGAGCCCGGGGGCAGTTCCTTCAGGGCATCGCGGATGGTGCGCGCGACCAATTGCTGGCGCTCGCGCGGCAGGCGGGCCAGCGTGGTGGCCACGCTGACGGCCGCCACCGGCCGGCCGCGCGCGTCCCGCACCGCCATGCCCACGGCCAGCACGCCGCGCGTGGCGTGGTTGCCGATGACGGACCAGCCGCGCTCCCGCGTGGCGCGCACCAGCAGGCGCATGCGCTCCGGCGTCATGCCGCCGTAGGTGGGCAGGTGCGGTGCGTTGGCGGCGATGATGGCCTCCACCTCCGCATCCGGCAGGGCGGCGAGCAGGGCGAGGCCGGCGGCGCCCACGCCCAGCGGCTGGCGCGTGCCCACCTCGATCACCAGGATCTGCACCGGGTGCGTGCCCACCTGCCGCGCGATGCAGTGCGACAGCGGCCCTTCCCGCACGATGGCGAACGCCGCGTCGCCGCACGCGGCGCTGATGCGCGCGAGCAGCGGCTGCAGGTGCACCGCGCGGTTGGGCTGCGCGCCGGCCGGTGCGAGCGCCGCCATGCGCGGCCCGGGCACGTAGCGGAAGCGCCCCTGCCGCGCCACGTGGCCGCCTTCGAGCAGCGTGGCCAGCAACCGGTACACCGTGGGCCGCTCCAGCCCCGCGGCACGGCACAGGTCCACCACGCGCACGCCATCCGGCCCGCCCGAGAGCACCGCATCGAGCACCTGCAGGCCGCGCCGCAGCGTGCGGCTGCCGGCGTCGTCGTCCTCCGCCGGCACCGGCACGCGGGCCAGATCGTCCGCTGGCCGGACGTTTCGATTCGTGGTGCGAGAGGGCATTGCGAAGAATCCGGGTGTCGATGAAGTCCGTGCGCAGTGTGCCCCAAGGCCGCGCGACGCGGGCCGCGACGGCACCGTGTCGCATCCAGGAGACAAGACCATGACCGTGACCCACCCGACCCTTCGCCCCTTCACGCGCCGGCGCCTGCCGGCTTTCACCGCCGCCCTGGGCGCCATCGCCTGCGCGGCCGCCACGGCCCTTGCCGCGCCGCCCGCGCAGGCACAGCCGCAGGCCGCGGGGAGCTGGCCCGCCCGTCCCGTGCGCCTCGTCGTCGGCTATGCGGCGGGCGGCGCGACCGACGTCATCGCGCGCATCGTGGCCGTGAAGCTCGGGGAGCGCCTGGGCCAGCCGGTGGTGGTGGACAACCGCGCGGGCGCCAACAGCAACGTCGGCGCCGAGGTGGTGGCCAAGTCGCCGGCGGACGGCTACACGCTCTACGTCTTCACCATCGCCAACACCATCAACGCATCGCTGTACGGCCGGCTGGGCTACGACCCGCAGAAGGACTTCGAGCCCATCGGCCTGATCGCCAAGATCCCCAACATCCTGGTGGTGAACAACCAGCTGCCCGTCAAAAGCGTGGCCGATTACATCCGCTTCGCCAAGGAGTCGAAGGACGGCATCACCTTCGCGTCGTCGGGCAGCGGCTCGTCCATCCACCTCTCGGGCGAGATGTTCAAGATGCAGACGAAGCTCAACATGCTGCACGTGCCCTACAAGGGCAGCGCGCCGGCCGTCACGGACCTGCTGGGCGGACAGGTGCAGTCGATGTTCGACAACACGCCCTCGGCACTGCCGCACGTGCAGGGCGGGCGGCTGCGGGCCATCGCGATCACCAGCGCCCAGCGCTCGCCGCTGCTGCCCGACGTGCCCACGGTGGCGGAATCGGGCTTCCCGGGCTTCGACGTGCAGTCGTGGTTCGGCCTGGCCGCGCCCGCGGGCACGCCCCGGCCCGTGATCGACCGCGTGAACGCCGAACTGGTCAAGGTGTTGAACGCGCCCGACGTGCGCCAGCGCTTCCAGGACCTCGCCGCCACGCCGGAGCCCGGCACGCCCGAGCAGATGCGCACGTTCACGGCCGCCGAGATCCAGCGCTGGCGCGAGGTGGTCAAGGCCTCCGGCGCCAAGGCCGAGTGAGCCGCTCTTCAGAGCCTTTCCAGCAGCACTTTCGCAGGAGTTCTCCGACCCATGTTCCCGATCGATTTCTTCTGGCGGGCCGCCACGCGCTGGCCCGACCGCATCGCCATCGACGCGCCGGAGGGCGCCATCCGCTACGACGCGCTGGCGGCGCGCGTGGCGGCCCTGGCCGCGGCGCTGGTGGCGCGCGACCCGGCGCCGCAGAGCCGCGTCGGCATCTGCGCGCACAACAGCGCCGACCACATCGCGGCGCTGCTGGCGGTGCTGGCCTGCGGCAAGGTGTGGGTGCCGCTCAATCCCAAGAGCACGCAGCCGGAGATCCGCCGCATCGTCGATGCGACCGCGCCCTCGCTGCTGGTGCTCGATCCGGAATGCGCCCCGCTGCTGGAAGGCGCGCCCGGCGAACGCATCCACACCCATGCTGGCGCGGAGCACGGCGCGGGCGCCGTTCCCACCGTCCAGGCCCTGGCCGAGCGCCATGCCGGCGCGGCGCGCCCGGTGTTCGACCTGCCGGACAGCGCCA
>Ga0308159_1004764_pt1 | contig 12081 bp, 15 predicted proteins | sample PhyCR1_FD_201040 | JGI IMG/M metagenome (GOLD analysis project Ga0308159, IMG submission 201040) | Phyllosphere microbial communities from UC Gill Tract Community Farm, Albany, California, United States - DLSLC.R1 | ecosystem: Host-associated > Plants > Phyllosphere > Unclassified | place: USA...
CGGTGCGCAGGAAGCACATGACTTGCCGATCTTCGTGCGGGGCAGTTCGCCCTTGCGCGCAAGTGTGAGCAACTCGGCCGCCCACATTACCCAGCATGGCATGCTGCTCGATCTGCCGGAACCGGTGATCCGGGCATTCAGTTCGGCACGCGTGCGCGAAGTCTCACCGATCAATGAACTGGTGCAGGCTTACAGGGCCCGGCCAGAGTTCCGACGGCTGGTGCAGTGTCTGATAAAGGAAACGATTTATCTCATTTTAATTTTGCTGTGCACTGTCGCCGTTGGCGCCGACACTACGGGTATTACGCTCGCCCGTTCACCGACCTTGCCGCCAATGCGGTCCAAGCCATGCTCGTGCTTGTGCGATGTCGTGCGGAAAGCTTTAAGACGACAACCGCTGCGCATGAGGTTGGGCATTACTTCGGCATCTGGCAGGGCGGGCAACACAATCCCGACATCGGCAGCGTCATGTTCAGGTATGATCTTCCGACCCGCGGAACTATGCTGACTTGGAATGATGTGCAGCAGTTGCTGAAGATTAGCAAGCCATGTGATAAGGCCAGTGATATGAAATCGACAAATCGGTGCGGGCGTCTTCCGTGGCTTCTAATTGGCCTGCCGCTGCTGGTTACCACCCTGACATGGTTGGGTGTGGAAACCAAGTTGCATTGGGCCGAGAAGGCGGCGCTAGAGGCACACAATGCGCGATTCGCTTGTTGGGTAAGCGTCAGTCGAAGTTGTCCTGCGTTTTCAATCGAAATTGAGGTCGCCGTGGCGTGCCCGCAGGTGGAAGAGGACTGTCGGGCGCGCGGCTTCGATGCTGCTGCGGACAATGCGCATACTGAGTACATACGTTGGCTGCAATGGTCCGGATGGGCGAAGCTAACCCTGATAGCTGTGAGTCTGGCAACGGTCGTCGCATGGGGCTGTCGCGTGCTGTTTCGTCGAAAACGTAGTGGGATACACGACCACGCCCGTGGTCAGCCTGCCGAGTAAAGCTCTTCCGCAACGCGTTGCGTCCCCGCTCTACACGCTGGATGTCTTTGCCAAGTAAATAGACGCCGGCCAAATCCGGATCGGCCTCGCCGGCCTCGATCACGGCTTCCTGATCGTAGACACGTTCCATGTTACCCGCCAAGAAAGTAGAGGCGATGCTTTGCCGTCGCCTGTTCCTTGAAGTTTCCGCGCGATAGAAGTCTGGCGCGCAGCGCATCGAACTGCTGCCAGTCTCTCACTGCAAACGGTATGCGAGCCTGCGCGGCAGCGACTTGGCCAGCCATCTCTGGTCGAAGATTACTTGGTGCCGGCGCGCGCGGAAAGGGGAGATGGCTCCGGCAGCGATGGCAGCACGGGAAGTTCTCGCCGCTTGCGCGACGCAGGCCGTGGCACCAGCAGGGCGGCAGGTGCCGGGGATGCTGCGCGTTGTGACTGCAGACGCAGCGCGGTGTCGTGCCTGACGCGCTCGCGCAGAAAATCAAGGATGTCGGTACGCAGGAAAACCCAGGACTTGCCGATCTTCGTGCCCGGCAACTCGCCCTTGCGGGCGAGCGCCAGCACCGTCTCTACGTCCGCATGGAGCAGGGTGGCCGCACCCAGGGCGTTGAAGGTGTCCTGGGCTTCCATGGTCAGGCACCGTGTGACGATTGCGCGTTGTCGTTCATGACCTCCACCGATAGCGCCGGAACGATGACATCGCCCCGGAAAAGATGGTCGCGAAATTCCAGCGCCTTGCGATAGCCGTCGTTGAAGTGGGCCACGGTACCCATCGGGACCGTCTCGCGCAGGGAGCGGCCTCTCGGCTTCTCGGCCGCGTATGCCGTGTGCACCGGGTGCATGTCCTGCTCGAGCGCCACTACCAAAGCGTAGGGTTCGCCGTCCGACTGAAAACTGTACGTGCCTCCCGCGCCGGTTCTCAGCGCCGTATCGACGGCTGCGCGCAGCTCCAGCAGTGCGACCCTGTCCCCCACGATGGCGCCGACTTCGTCCCAGCGCGATGGTCCCATGAAATGCAGCATACGTTCGCTCATCATAGCCTCCTGTTGGTCATGCGCCGAACTGCAGCGCGATCAGTATGTCGAAATGACGAGGCCAGTATGGAAGGGCTGGCGCACGGGGCCAAGCGAAAGACGACGGAAATATCGAATGGATCAAATGTGGTGGGCGACCTTGTCGGCGGAAGTGATCGTGCGTGTTTCAGCCGCTAAATTCACGCGCGTTACTGGAGTTGATTTTTCTCAATGCACGTCGTGGCGGCCCGGTCAGCATGGTGGAATTGAGCAATGGTGGAGGGCAACACGATGGCACATCCATGTTAAAGCCGGCGACGCGGGGTTCACCGCTCCAGTTGCCGCTCGATCTCGTCGACGAAGATCCCCACCAGCCGCGCGCGGCGGACAGCCCGGGCTTTTCCGCCGCCAGCCTGGGTGAACTGGCGAAGTCGGTCCGGCTGCGCGGCGTCAAGACGCCGATTTCGGTACGCGAGCATCCGGACATGCCGGGGCGTTACATCGTCAATCACGGCGCCCGCCGTTTCCGTGCCTCGCGCCTGGCCGGCCTGCTCACCATTCCCGCTTTCATCGACAACGACTACAACGAGACCGACCAGGTCATCGAAAACCTCCAGCGCAACGACCTGACCGCGCGCGAGATCGCCGACTACATCGGGCGCGAACTGGCGCGCGGGCTGCGCCGCAAAGAGATCGCCCAGCGCATCAGCAAGTCGCCTGCCTACATTACCCAGCATGCGATGCTGCTCGATCTGCCGGAGCCGGTGGCGCGGGCATTCAGTTCGGCGCGCGTGCGCGATGTCTCGCTGGTGAATGAACTGGTGCAGGCTTACAGGGACCGGCCCGACGTGGTGACCGCTTGGCTTGATGACGATCAGCAGGAAATTACCCGGGGATCGGTGCGCATGCTGCGCGAGTTCCTGGCCCAGTCGATCGTCCTGGAAACGCTGAACGACGCCAAGGAACCGGCTGCCGGCGACAGCGTTCCTGACGCGTCCTCGCTGGCGCGGCAGGCAAGGGAGCCGGCCTTCAAAGGCGTGCTGCTGTTCACGCACGCAGGGCTATCGTGCGAGCTGCTGATGCTCCGCCCATCGAGCCGCAAGCTGGCATGGGTGCGCTACGACGACGGGCGCACCGCAGAGGTGGCTCTGTCGGATTTGCAGGGCGATGCCTGGCGCGGTGTCTGATGCAGGAAACGATTTATCTCATTTTAATTTTGCTGCGCACTGTCACCGTTGGCGCCGGCGCTACGAGTATTCCGCTCGCCAGTTCACCGACCTTGCCGCCAATGCGGTCCAGTCCGTGCTCCTGCTCGTCATTCATCAGGCGCCGACCTGGGGGAAGGGCGGCCACCTGTCGAATCCACAAGCTCGTGCCTTCCAGGCATGAATAATATTAATAAGAATAGTATTCCTATTACTACCCTTATTATTGCTATTACTACTGCTTGATACGCCTCAAGGTCCGCGTCAGTAATAAGAATAATATTTTTCCTATGGGAGGGCGCCTCATGAACACCGATACCGATATTCCAACCCGCATCATGTCCGCTGCCGACGCGCTGTTCGAGCAGGGCGGCGGTATCCAGTTTCCTACCGTTGATGCCGTACGCAAGGCGGCGCGCGTCAGCATGAACGACGCCAGCCAGGTCATGAAGGCCTGGCGCCGTGCGCACCTGGCCGGCCCCAAGCCGGCCCCGGTCGATGTGCCACCAGCTTTGCAAGACATCCACCGTGCGGGGCTGGAGGCACTGTGGCGCGCCGCGCAGCACCATGCCAGCCAGAGCATGGCCAACATGCAGGTGGCGTGGGACGCCGAGCGCGCCGAGACCGAACAACTGAACCGCGAAATGGTCGAAGCCTTCGAGGCACAGGCGGCTGAACTGCAACATGCCAACAGTGAACGAGCAGCTTGCCGGCAGCGCATCGCCGAACTGGAGGCCGAGGCCCACGTCCACCTGGAATCGATGTCCAGGATGGCGTTGGACTTGAGCGCGGCGCAGGCAGAAGTACGCACACAGACAGCGCGCGCAGTGGAGATCGAGCGGCGCGCCGACGAACTGCGCACCGAGCTTGACCGCGCCCATGCCGCCAATGCCGCCCAGGCGGCGAAAGACGCAGCCAGCCAGACGGAACTTGCTACGGTTCGCGCCGAGATGCTGCACTTGATGCAGATGGTTTCCGGCGCAATCGGCGGCAGAATTCCTGCGACAAAAGACTATAGTGATCGGAAACGACAGTGACCGCGACGACGCGCCATGCCGGGAGAGATAGATGAGCCAGAGGGTCTTGGTGATGAACGGCCAGCGCCTGCTGCAAAGCGAGAGCGACGGCAAATGGGTGACCAACAAAGTGGACAAGGCAGGGCAGCTCAAGCCGGGCATTTACCGCCTCGACGCCGCCCAGCCAGCGGACAAGGCCAAGTCCCATCTTGGCGTCATCGTCCATGCGGACCGACAATCGGTTTTCCAGCAGTCTGGGCAGTCACTCGTCAGGCACGATGCCGATGCCTTCGCGCAGACGCCTGCGCACGGCGTAGCGGCGCGGATCGAATACGCCCATGGCAAGGCAAGCTGCGAACAGGAAGGCCAGCAAGTGCGGCGCGGTATCAGGCGCTAGCGGTCAGCGCAGGCCCGTGTTCCACATATCGCCAGGACGACAATCGCGCAAAGGACCGTATCGCATCATGTACAACCAGATATTTTTCACCAACGTTCTGCGTACCCTAGATGAACAGGGCATGACCAAGAGCGAGCTGGCAGACAAGGCTGGCATCTCGGTGTCGTTCCTGTCCGACCTGACCAATGCAAAAGCCAACCCCTCGCTCAAGGTGCTCGACGCCATCGCCCGCGCACTCAACACAGCGCTGCCGGCGCTGCTGGAAATCACCGACCTCGATGATGCCACCATGGCGGCGCTGATGGATGGACAAACAACGCAGAGCTTGCCCGATGGTTATGTACGCGTGAGTGCCGTGCTTACTCCTTTCCAGGCGTTTACGGTCAAGCGCTGGGACGAGGAAAATCGTAGGAAGCTCAAGCGCTGAATTGGATTCTGGAAATTATTGATGTTTTGCAAAGTGCTCACATCCGATTGCGGCATTCTTGTCACTCCCTGATGGTGACGAAAATTCTGTAAGGAGGCAAGAATGCGAGCAATCCGATGCTATGAGTGCGGATCCATTGGTCCCGGCGGGGAGGCCTGCGATCGCTGCGGCAGGGTACGCCCGCGCAATCATCATTTGAAATGGATCGCTGGGCTGGCAGTACTGGCCTATTTTGCCACTGTCATCTACAGGGGCACGTCGCCGACCGGCGAAGTCCCAGCCACGATGGGTGTTGCATCACCAATCGGTGAGCCCCCGATGGATGCAGATCAATATCGCGCTGTGATCGCCGCCATCAGCAAACGTTCGAGTGCGTTGTATTTCAGCGGTGAACGCATATCGGCCGTTGATCCCGCTGTCCAATGCGGTGTCGTGCGCGAAGGCGAAAGTGTCAGGGTCGATGCACCGCGGCCCCGGCGATTTGTAGTCTTGCCGAGGATGGTACTCGTCGAAGGCGAGGCCGCCGAATCATTCGACGCAGCTTGGCAACGTTACTGCAGCGAGGCACCCACGGCAATGAGTAGTTCACTTTCACACCTCCACGCAATCATGGTCGCTGGATGAATATTTTCCTCAAAATCCGCGTTGAACGAAGCATTTAATCTGCTTGACCCCAACCCCGCCGCATGCAAAGATACGACATTATTGTCGTATTTTTGCGAGATATTTTAATGCCAAAATTCACTGTTGAAGAACGATTGGACCAGAGCTTGAAGCGCTCCAAGGCCAACGTGTTCCTGCGCAAGGATTTCGACAAGCTTGGTGGCTATGACCAGGTGGGCCGCGCACTGCGCGAGGCCACAAAGAAGGGCAAGCTCGTCAAGGCGGGATACGGTGTCTACGTCAAGGCCCGCGAATCGAGCATCTCAGGCAAGCCGGTCCCGGTCATCAGCCTGGTGGAGGTGGGATTGCAGGCGCTTGAGAAACTGGGCGTTAAGGCTGACGTGGGCAGTTCGGCGCGTGCTTATCGCGATGGCACGTCCACCCAAGTGCCTATGGCTGCCGTCGTCAGCGTCGGTAAGGCGCGCGTATCGCGCCGCCTCGGTTTCGGCAACAAGACCATCCGCTACGAGAAGACGTGAAAGCTATTTCGCAAGCGATCGCTCAGCAGATATCGGACTTCTCGGCCGAAACAGACCTGTCCCTGCCGGCCTACGCGCTGGAGAAGGACTACCATGTTCTGGACGCCATCAAGATCGTTTCCGCGATGCCAGCGAGCGCGTATTTTCGCCTGGTTTTCTGCGGTGGAACCTGCCTAGCCAAAGCCTATGGGATCCTCGATCGAATGTCCGAGGACGTTGACTTCAAGGTCGTGCCGAACGATGCAGGCGCCGCCTTGGGTACGGCCGCCCTGCGCCGCGAGTTGAGCGCCTACGTCAAGTCCATTGTGGCCGCGCTCGAAGCTGGCGGATTTGGCGACGGCTCGGTGGTTCGCCGCTCACGCGACGACAACAAATACTCGGCCTTGGATATTACTTACGACTCGGTGTTCGCCAAGCCGGATTCTCTGCGGCCGCACCTGCTCTTTGAACTCAACCACACAACACTGGCGGCCGAGTCGACTTCGTTGCCGATCGGCGCGCTGTTCGACCGGCTGGCCTTCGGCGCATACAAAGATGCCCTCGACATCGAGTGCGTCTCCTTGCGCGAGGCTCTGGCCGAGAAGTTGGTGTCCTTCTCGCGACGTCTCGCCCTGCAGTTGACGAAAATGAAGGAGGGCGAAGGGCTGGCCGACCAGGCCGGATGGGACCACGCACTGGTGCGCCACCTCTACGATGTTGAGCGGATCATGGCAGCCCATCCAGAATTCATTCGCCATCCAGAAGAGACCCGCCGCCTGGTGGCCCGCGCCATCTCGAAGGATGCCGGCGAATTCTCGGCGCAACATCCCGCGTTTGTTTCCGCTCCGCGAGCCGAGTTGGCCCATGCCATGGCGTTTGCCAAGGTGAGCAATGAGCTTGCTGGCCAGTATGAGCGGTTCATCGAGGACATGGTGTATGCACCAGCCGACAAGGTGGCTGGCTATACGCGCGCGGCGCATACGTTCGAGAGCATGCTCGAATTGATACTGGCCGCGATTCCTGACGGCGATTTTGCACCGCCTGTCAAACCCGTACGAGTTCCGTCTACGCAGGCAGTGCGGCGCTGATCACAACTGGCTTTCTCCAGAGCGCGCTCCCGCCTCAGGTGGACTGCCCACTAGACTTTCTGCACCACAATTCTTTCCCCGTCGATCCAAAAACGACGCGCTCAACATTGTCGGACAAAGGCACAGTCGCTTCAAAGCGGCCGCTTTTTCCTGGGCTGGTCAGCGCCATGTCGATCAATATCCGCGCAGTACAACCTTCCTGCACGACCCTGATGTCCTCTGCGACGATTGCGCTGTGAAAAATCAGGCCGCCGATTTTCAGCACGGGCTTGCCATCACGAAGCTGTACTTCGGAAGGGGAAAAATAGACGTCCTTAGTCTCAGCAATCTTGTGGAAAAACATGGCAGTAGCTCCCTCGCATTTCATTGTAGCGGACTTCACTCATAGCCTTCGACCACGCTTTCGTGGCTTGGTTTCTCCCGGTGTCGAGCTTTTTTTCTGACTGGACTCTGGTTGCCTGTTTTTGTCTTGCCCGTTTCTGTACGCAGGTTTTTGCCGCCGGTTTGCTGCCACGATGGAGGCGGCAAGGGTCTTTGGCGTGCTGATGCCGGCAATCCTGTGCGCCAGCCGCTCGCCCGTCGCGGCTTCCTAGGCCTCGGCAGCAAACGCGGAGCAGGGCGATGCGATCGTCCAGCCGGCGTTGCCGAGTGCAGCGTGGCGAGCGATGACGTCATGCAGCCTGGCAGCCTGGTTCGCATCGATAGCAGCGGTTCTGCTATGGCTGGGAGCGTAGCCCAGCTCGAGTCCTTCCAGCAGCCCATTGCCTTTCCCGACGGGGTCGTTGCCCCAGGTGCCGAACGTACGATTGTTGCCGCCTGCCGGGCAATATTCAATCCAGCTATGCCCGGCCAGGCTGCTTTGTTCGGCGATGCAGTGAATTTTGAGGATGGCGTCCACGGTCGTCAGCGCGGTGGGTGCGCGAGGATCTATCTTGACGTTCAGGATGTCGTCATTGGCCTTGCCCCGGGTTGGGCTTGATCAGAGACCGCGACCGGCCGGACGTGGTGATGATCGGGCTTGCAATTCCCTGCCGGTCAACACGGAAGCACGTCAGCGGCGATTTTGTTGCGTCTCGAACTTAGATTCACTGAATCCACTTTCCACGCCCACACTTTTCCCCGCCTCAACAGTCCAGACCGCCTGATTTGCGCCGGCTCAAACGCAACGCATGTTACGCGCGATTTCGTGCCGATTGCGGTGTTCGCCAGTTTTTGCGTGCGCTAGATTGGAACCATCGACGGAGGCAAGTCATGGACGGTCTGGCGGACAACGAAACACTGGCGCGCGCGCAGCGCAAGCTCGAACGGGACATGGGCCCGGTCCTGCTGGCGGCGCTGCACGACCCGCGCACGGTAGAGATCATGCTCAACGCCGACGGGCGCCTGTGGCATGAGCGGCTGGGCGAATCGATGCGCTGCATCGGCAGCCTGCGCGCCGCGCAAGGTGAGGCGCTGATCCGCACCGTGGCCAGCTCGCTCGGCAAGACCGTCACCGCCAGCACGCCGCTGGTGGAAGGCGAGCTGCCGATTGACGGCTCACGCTTCTCCGGCCAGCTGGGCCCCATCGTCACCGCGCCGACGTTCGCCATTAGGAAGCGGGCGGTTGCCGTGTTCACGCTGGAGGAGTACGTGGCGGCGGGCATCCTGTCGCAGCGCCATTACGAGGCGCTGGTGGACGCCATCCACCGCCACCTGAATATCCTGGTGAGCGGCGGTACCGGCTCCGGCAAGACCACCGCCATCAACGCCATCATCCGGGAGATGGTCAGGCACGACCCCATTGAGCGGATGTGCATCATCGAAGACATTGGCGAAATCCAGTGCACTGCCGAGAACTACGTCCAGTACCACACCACGATCGATGTGACGATGACGGCGCTGCTCAAAGTCATCCTGCGCATGCGTCCGGACCGCATCCTGGTCGGGGAGGTGCGCGGCGCCGAGGCGCTCGACCTGCTCGACGCCTGGAACACCGGCCACGAGGGAGGCGCGGCCACGCTCCACGCCAACAACTCGCACGCTGCGCTCAGGCGCCTGAAGTCCCTCATCAGCCGCAACGACGCGGCGCCCACAGACATTGAACCGCTGATCGGCGAGGTGGTTCACATGATTGTTCATATCGCCCGCACCCCCGAAGGCCGCCGCGTCAAGGAAGTCATCGAGATTTCCGGCTACGAGGACGGTCAATATCTCACCCGCACCATTTAAGGAGACTGACATGAATGCCGCAAAAATGATCCCCACTGACTGGAGCCGCCGACGGCTGCTCGCGCTGTTCGCCTTGATGCTGCTGGCGCGGTTGTGTCGCGTTGTTGGTCCGAAGACGGAATTTTCCAGGAAAGGAAGTAGGGTGCCTCAAACTGGACGGACCTGTGCTGCCAGCGCATAAAATTGGTCGGCGAACGACATCGCATCGGTTCCGTTGATTGCGAACTGGCCCTTGCGGATCATGTGCATGAGCTCGACGCCGGCGAGCACGCAGTGGGCGGCGCGGAACGATTTGAAGTTGAGCATCGGCCTGGTCACCCGCTTGATGGCGCGATGGTCCTGTTCCACGATGTTGTTGAGGTATTTGACTTGGCGCACCAGGATCGGCACGTCGCGGCCGGCGTTGATCGCATCGAACGACGCCTTGTTGGCCCCGCTCTTGTCCATCGCGACCTTGTCCGGATCGCCGTGCGCCCCCGTGGCTTTATCGAAGAAGCGCTTCGCTGAGGCCATATCGCGCTTGGCCGTGAGCAGGAAGTCGACGGTTTTTCCCTGCTTGTCGACGGCGCGGTACAGGTATTTCCAGACGCCCTTAACCTTGATGTACGTCTCATCCATTCGCCAGCTGCCAACGACCGGGCGCTTGTGTTTCCGGGCCATCTTCTCGACGATAGGCAGGAAACGAATCGCCCACCGATTGATCGACGAATGATCGACCGACACGCCGCGCTCTTCCATCATTTCTTCCAGGTGCCGGTAGCTCAGCGGGTATGCTACGTACCAGCGAATGCAGACCAGGATCACATCGATCGGAAAGCGCATCCCTTTGAAGTTGAGCATGGCGATTCATCCAAGGTTCGGGCGCCGTAGCTTACCTGATCGGCCATTGACGGTATGCTAATGCGACAGAACCCCGGCCAGCCGCCTCACGGGTTCGTCGGTGGTGTGCACCAACGACTACACCGACATCGACAGCGGCGAGGACGATGACGGCGGCACCATGAACTGCTCGGGCGTGATGGGCAACCCGGGCCTGCGTCCGCAGACCAACCTCAATCAGAATCTGTCGCTGGAATGGTATCCGAACCGCGACACCGTGCTCGGTGCTTCCACCTTCGTGTCCAAGGGTATTGTCGGGGCGGCGCAGCGCGTCAACGTGGTCAGCACACCGTTTGCGGGCAGCGGCGAGACCGATCCGCTGGGCCGCTCGCTGGAAGACGTGCAGTTCTCGTACTCGACCTGGGAAAACGGCCCCGCGCTCAAGAAGCGCGGCGTGGAGCTGACCGCCAAGACCGCGTTCACGTTCCTGCCGTCGGTGCTGCGCTACACCGGCATCAGCGCCAACTACACGCGGCTGCGCGCCACCAGCCTGGAAGGCCAGATCGTCGACCTGATGACGGGCGTGGCGCTGGAACCGGTGGGCCAGCAAAAGTATTCGTGGAATTCGTCGCTGTGGTATGACGATGGCGCGTTGCAAATGCGGGTGGCGCTGCAAGTGGTGACCGCCACCTTCAGCCGCATCGCCAGCGACGACAGCTTCTCGAACTTCCCGGCCACGTCGATCGCCTCACCGGGCGGCCTGCCGTATCAGCCGGGCGCCCCGGTGTTCCGCGACGGCCGCCGCTTCATCGACGCCAAGATCGGCTACAAGTTCAAGAACGGCGTGGAGATCTTCGCCGAGGCGCGCAACCTGGGCAAATCGACCGTGACCACCTCGCAAGGATCGTTCGCACCGTTTGCCGACGCCGTGCCGTCGCTGAACGGCTACACCTATGGCGGTGCGCGCTACCTGGTAGGGCTGGTGGCGCGGTACTGAGGCACCGGACTGGTCGCTGGCACGGCTGATGGGCAAGCATTCGTCGCAACCGGCCAATCCGGACATTGCCCGCACCCTGTTCCTGGCGGGATTGATCGAATCGTGGGGGCGTGGGATAGATCTGATTCGCCGGGCGTGCATCGTCGAAGGCACACCGGCGAAAGTGTTGAGTTGAAATCGGCACGCAGGCTGGTAACGCTGGGCGCCATCTCGTATTGATGAGCCAAGCTTATAAGACTCTTCACATTTCACCTGCTATTCGCACGCTACGTTAGCCGCTAGAGTAGGGCATTCACCCGGCCGAAAAGGAATCCGCATGAATGCCAGCGCAATCAAGTTCACCCGCCGCGAGGTGCTCAAGGCCGGCGTCGTCACAGCCAGGAAGGCTAAGCGATGAAGTTCACCACGCCCGCAACCACCAACCCGATTGACCGCCTGAAGGTGGTGGGCCAACCCACCGTCCGCATCGACGGCCCGCTCAAGACCACCGGCACCGCGCCGTATGCCTACGAGCAGCGCGAACCGTCCGCCGGCGCCGCCTACGGCTACGTGGTGGGCGCTGCCATCGCCAGGGGCCGCATCGTCGCGCTCGATGTGGCCCGGGCGCGCGCCGCGCCGGGCGTGCTGGCCGTGATCACGGCGCAGGACGCGGGCCAGCTCGATGTGGGCCGCTTTTACGTGGCGCGCGCGCTGGCCGGCCCGGACATCCAGCACTACCATCAGGCCGTGGCGCTGGTGGTGGCCGAGACGTTCGAGCAGGCCCGCGCGGCGGCGCAACTGGTGCAGCCGCGCTACGC
>Ga0308159_1004766_pt1 | contig 12079 bp, 3 predicted proteins | sample PhyCR1_FD_201040 | JGI IMG/M metagenome (GOLD analysis project Ga0308159, IMG submission 201040) | Phyllosphere microbial communities from UC Gill Tract Community Farm, Albany, California, United States - DLSLC.R1 | ecosystem: Host-associated > Plants > Phyllosphere > Unclassified | place: USA...
GATTCGAAGAAGGCCATGGTGACCTTCCTCAATCTGATCGCCGGCGAGCCGGACATCTCGCGCGTGCCGATCATGATCGACTCGTCGAAGTGGGAAGTGATCGAAGCCGGCCTCAAATGCATTCAGGGCAAGGGCATCGTCAACTCGATCAGCATGAAAGAAGGCGTCGAGCAATTCATCCATCACGCCAAGCTGTGCAAGCGCTACGGCGCGGCGGTGGTGGTGATGGCGTTCGACGAAGCCGGCCAGGCCGACACCGAAGCGCGCAAGAAGGAAATCTGCAAACGCTCCTACGACATTCTGGTCAACGAAGTCGGCTTCCCGCCGGAAGACATCATCTTCGACCCGAACATCTTCGCCGTGGCCACCGGCATCGAAGAACACAACAACTACGCGGTCGACTTCATCAACGCCTGCGCCTACATCCGTGATGAACTGCCGTACGCCCTGAGCTCCGGCGGCGTGTCCAACGTGTCGTTCTCTTTCCGTGGCAACAACCCGGTGCGCGAGGCGATTCACTCGGTGTTCCTGCTGTATGCGATCCGCGCGGGCCTGACCATGGGCATCGTCAACGCCGGTCAGCTGGAGATCTACGACCAGATCCCGCAAGAGCTGCGCGACGCGGTGGAAGACGTGATCCTCAACCGCACGCCGGAAGGTACCGACGCCCTCCTCGCCATCGCCGACAAATACAAGGGCGACGGCAGCGTCAAGGAAGCCGAGACCGAAGAGTGGCGCAACTGGGACGTCAACAAGCGTCTTGAGCATGCGCTGGTCAAAGGCATCACCACACACATCGTTGAAGACACCGAAGAATCGCGCCAGTCGTTTGCGCGCCCGATCGAAGTGATCGAAGGCCCGCTGATGTCCGGCATGAACATCGTCGGCGACCTGTTCGGCGCCGGCAAAATGTTCCTCCCGCAGGTGGTGAAATCCGCTCGCGTGATGAAACAGGCCGTGGCGCACCTGATCCCGTTCATCGAACTGGAAAAAGGCGACAAACCGGAAGCCAAAGGCAAGATCCTCATGGCCACGGTCAAGGGCGACGTGCACGACATCGGCAAAAACATCGTCGGCGTGGTGCTCGGCTGCAACGGCTACGACATCGTCGACCTCGGCGTGATGGTCCCGGCGGAGAAAATCCTCCAGGTCGCCAAAGAGGAGAAATGCGACATCATCGGCCTCTCCGGCCTGATCACGCCGTCGCTGGATGAAATGGTCCATGTCGCGCGCGAAATGCAGCGTCAGGACTTTCACCTGCCGCTGATGATCGGTGGCGCAACGACTTCCAAAGCGCACACTGCGGTGAAGATCGAGCCGAAGTACAACAACGATGCCGTGGTTTACGTGACCGATGCTTCGCGTGCGGTGGGCGTGGCGACGCAGTTGCTGTCCAAGGAATTGAAGGCCGGTTTCGTCGAGAAGACCCGACTGGAATACATCGATGTGCGTGAGCGCACCTCGAACCGCAGCGCCCGCACCGAGCGCCTGAGCTACGCCGCCGCCATCGCCAAGAAACCGCAATTCGACTGGGCCAGTTACCAGCCGGTGAAGCCGACTTTCACTGGCAGCAAAGTGCTCGACAACATCGATCTCAAGGTGCTGGCGGAATACATCGACTGGACGCCGTTCTTCATCTCCTGGGACCTGGCCGGCAAGTTCCCGCGCATCCTCGAAGACGAAGTGGTCGGTGAAGCCGCCACCGCGCTGTACAAGGACGCGCAGGAAATGCTCGCCAAGCTGATCGACGAGAAGCTGATCAGTGCCCGCGCGGTGTTCGGTTTCTGGCCGGCCAATCAGGTGAATGAAGACGACATCGAGCTGTACGACGACAACGGCAAGCCACTGGCCAAGCTGCATCATTTGCGTCAGCAGATCATCAAGACCGACGGCAAGCCGAACTTCTGCCTGGCCGACTTCGTCGCACCGAAGGACAGCGAAGTGACCGACTACGTCGGCGGTTTCATCACCACGGCCGGTATCGGCGCCGAAGAAGTCGCCAAGGCCTATCAGGACGCGGGCGACGACTACAACTCGATCATGGTCAAGGCCTTGGCCGACCGTCTCGCCGAGGCGTGCGCCGAGTGGCTGCACCAGCAGGTGCGCAAGGAGCACTGGGGTTACGCCAAGGATGAAACGCTCGACAACGATGCACTGATCAAAGAGCAATACCGCGGCATCCGCCCTGCCCCCGGCTACCCGGCCTGCCCGGACCACACCGAGAAGGCTGCGCTGTTTACCCTGCTCGATCCCGAAGCGGCCGAAATGCGCGCCGGACGCAGCGGTGTGTTCCTGACCGAACACTACGCGATGTTCCCGGCGGCGGCGGTCAGCGGTTGGTACTTCGCCCATCCGCAGGCGCAGTATTTTGCCGTGGGCAAGATCGACAAGGACCAGGTGCAAAGCTACACCGCGCGCAAGGGCCAGGACCTGAGCGTGACCGAACGCTGGCTGGCGCCGAACCTGGGTTACGACAGCTAAGGCGCACAAGGCCCGGGATAAGCTTGCTTCCGGGCCTTGTCCTTCATCCGCTCACGGGCGCGATGACGGGCCGGGCTGCGGTGAGGATGGAGCGGGTGTCGCCGCGTCCTCGCCGATCGATGCCAGATTTTGCATTTGCGTGCGAGTCAGTTCCTTCAACTTGTCTATGCGCGCTTCCGCCAGTTCGATTTCCAACGTTGCCATCGCCTCGAGATAACGCCGGCGAGTCACCTCGTTTTCCTCTCTGTCCGGGTAAGCATCCTCGACCTCTTCCTGACGCTGGCCAGCGTTGCGCTCAAGTGTCTCGAACACTTCAGGGTTGCGCTCGCGCAAATAGCGAATCCAGTAATCGCGGGCGATCAGATCCTCGAGAAACCTGTCCGACGCTTCGTCGGCCAAGACCGCTGCGCGTGCGTCAAGCAAGCGCTGCCCGCGAATCGGCGTGGCGTACAACATGTGCTCAGGTTGCGCCGGCAATTGCAGGCCGTCCGGCCAACCGCGGGTCATGCCAATGCGGTATTGCAGGCGGACTTCGGCGCGGTGCTTGTTTTTGGCAGCGGCTTCAGCCAGTCGGTCGACCCTTTCCAGGCGAAACAGGCGGCGGGTCAAATCGAGCAGCGCTCTGCCGCGCTGCTGCGGACGATGCCGTGGGACATCGCGCAAAGCGTTGTATTCATAGACCCGGGTTTCCAGTTCGCTGAACGACAGGATCCGGCCATCACCGCAGGTGCCATGCGTCTCGGCATTGAGAAACAACAGCTCGCGCAGCTCGGCATTCTCCGTAGCGGCCTCGATGACTTGCCAGACCCGGTGGGTCAGGTCGGCGCCGGAAAACCGGTATTCGAGGGTATCGGGCAAGGTCGAGAGCAAATGAAAGAACGACTCATGGTTGGCCTGTTGCGCCAATTGCAGCCACAGTGTGCGCCGCGCAGCACGCGCATCGGCATGCGTGTGTGTCATCCAGTTTTCCATCGCCGACGCCGCCACATCCTGCGCCGGATCGTCGATCACCTCCGCCGCCTCCACAACGGCATGGGTATCAACGCGCCCGGCACCACCACTGCCGCCACCCGGATCATCGCCGTCGTCGCTCTCAGAATCCGAGCCCGAATCCGTTTCGGAGCTGGAATCACTATCGGCCTCAAGGATGCGCTCGGCAATTTCACGCTGCAGAAACGCTGGCGAATATCCCATCACATCGCGGCCACCCTGCGCGGCGCTGTAATCCCTGAGTTGCTCCAGTGCGTTGAGCGACAGCGAGTTATCCGACAAGTCAGTACCCGCCACGAGCCGCTCATGGTTGCCGCCCAACAGCCGGTCCGGGAAAAACATGATGTTGTTGCCCGACAGGTCGAGATTTTGCAGTTGCGCCAGTTCGAGCACGCCGTCAGGCCAGAAATCCAGACCGTTCTGGCCGAGGTTGAGGGTTTCCAGATGGCTGAAGGTTGTGGCGTTGAATTCTTCCAGCTGATTGTGACTGAGGTCGAGCCAGCGCAGGCGTGCCCCGGCCGCGTACTGATACACGGTTTGTGCTGCGGCCAGGCGATTGCCGCTGAATTCCAGTCGCTCCAGCCGGTTCAAACGACCGACGGCTTCCGGCACGCGGTCCAGTGCGTTGCCGTTCAGCATCAGGGTGGTCAACTCCGGAAACGCCGGGCAAAAGCGGTTGAAACTCTCGACAGTAAACTTCAACCCCGTCAGGTCGAGTGTTCGTACATGGGAAAACAGGGTGGTCAACGCAGGCAAATCACCGATGAATCCTGCTGAAAGGCTCAGCGTCTGTCCGGCCGACTCGGTCAGCGCGGTAACCCCATCGCGCCAGCAAGTGCGGATCCTCGTCGCGTCGAACAGTCTCGTGGACGACGACATCCCTTCATCAGGCCCTGACGCCGGGTTGAAGAGCCAGCCGTTCAACTCACGCGTCAGCGTCTCATAAGTTGCTCGCCACTGGGTCAGCCTGTCCGCGATTTGCTCGGGAAGCAGCCCTTCGCTGCGTAAGCGCGCCACGCTGGCTTGCGCTTGCGCAAGCGTCAGTGAGGGAAAGATTTCCAATATACGGGCGCTCATGTCGGCGCCGCCGCTGATTGCAGAAGCCGGCGGGAGCGGTAACAGTTGACCGGTGCGATCCAGCGCGCTTTGTGGCGGCATCGCGCTTGAACCCGGCAACGGCTCGGCTTGCGCGTCGAACCGTTGCAAGGCGCCTTCGGGCAAACCGATAGTCATTTCTATCCGGCGCTGCGCCGTTCTCAGCTCCGCTTCGCCGGTGACGCTGAAGCGGTTGTTGAGCAAGCGCGTCTTGAGCAGCACAGTGTCGTTGGCAAGCACATCTGCTGGAAGCGACCCGATGGTGTTATGACGCAAATCCAGCAATTGCAAATACGGCAGGCTTTGCGCCCCTGCCGGCCAATGATTGAATCCATTTGAGCTGAGGTTCAGCGTCTTGAGCCCTGTCAGGCGAGAAACATCCAGAGTGTCCAGTCGATTGAGCCGGGCATTGAGATGTTCCAGTCTGTTCAGCGCATTGAACTGGCTCTGCACCTCAGGGGTTACGGCAATCAGGTTGATTGACAGGTCGAGCCGGGTCAGTTGGGTCAGGGCGGCCGGCCGCACCGGTAATTCGGTCAGTCCGCAGGCGGTGATTTCCAGACTCGTGGCGCCACTGAATGCCTGGAGAAAGCCGCGAACCTGTTCGACCGGCACGTTCAACCGCTCCAGCCGAACGGTCTGCACATGAGCAAACGTACCGGCTGGCAATTGCGGCAGTTCACTGACAGACGCCTCGTTCTGTACCCATGCGGTGTCGACCAGTTCAAACACGCCGGCATCGTCGAGATCGGTAGCGGATGGCCGGTTCATCGCATTGAAGGGATGCACGTCGTCGCTCAAGCGATAACGCTGGCGTATCGCCGCGCGCCAGTTCTTCTCCAGAGCACGAACCACCCGCTCATGGGGCGGCGCTTGCCAGCGCGCGGCCGGCCGTGCACTGCGCAATCCTCCGGACGCCGTGGGCTCGTAAAACTGGCGGAAAATCGCGGTGTGCTCCACACGCAGAATCTCCACGGCCTTGAGCCTGGTTTCCGGGGTGTTCCACAGGTTCATGATGCGCTCGGGCAACGGGTTGAGACGGCCGGCCTCGCCCGTGAGGAATTGCAATTCTCCGGCGCAATAGCGGCGAACCATCAAGTCCAGATCAACCAGATGTCGCCACTGCCCCAGGTAATTTTTCACATAGTCGTAAGCGGGTTTGAACGCTTCATGGGAAAACTTCGACCAGTCGAGGGACAGACCCGCCCAGAGTTTTTCGTGCCCGATATAAAGCGTTTGTGGCAGGGAAGCAATGGCGGTCTGGGTCAGATCCAGTCGCTCCAGTTCAGGCAGTTGTTCCACATAAGCTGGCCACTGCGTAAGGCCCGGCGCTTCGATCTTGAGTTTTTTCAGGCGCCTGAGAGGCGTCAGGTCCAGGCCAGGCGGCATGCCTGCGCCGCTGATCAAGTCGAGATGAAGCTCCTCGACCGCGGTCAACGTATGCAATCGTGTCGACAGATCTGCCGCCATCGCCGTGGCCTGGCTTCTGAACTTGAGCTTCGTCAGTGCGGACATTCGCGTCACTGTCAACGGCAGGGTTGTCAGTGACTGCTCATGTGCCATGAAGGTGCCTAACAGACTGCCCCGCTCCCCCAGAGAGAGCCTTTGCACATTGGCAAACCGCGCCAGGAATGCGTCCGCATTGGCATCGGTCAAGCCGTTGCCGCCAGTCGACAGCTCACGTACATGGGCAAAATCAGCGGTCAGCGCCGGCAGCGGGTCGTAGGTGACGATCGAGAGTTGATCGGCACCCGCGACCCCGGTTGACAAAGCGTTGCGCCAGCAGGTTTTCAGCGCTTGCGCGGCGCGAAACTTGTGATCGGTTCCGGAACGTTCCCAGGGTGCCAGCGTCGATGTACCCGCCCATTCATCCAGCGTCGCGTTCAGTTGCTCCCACTCCCGGCGACGTGATTGCAACAGCTCGAAAATGGCGCTGTCGTCTTTTCCCGCCCGATATTGTTCGAGAATGAAGCCTTGAACCTGCTCGTAGCTCAGTTGCGGATAGATGTCGCGCACGTGAGCGACCAGATGTGCTTGCAATCCCGGGCCGCGTCCGCTGGCGGGATAACCGATCAGCGTAGCGTTCACCCGCGCAGGCGGCTTGATCCATTTCACCTGTGGCACCAGCAGCGCGGGCGCATCTGCTTGATGCTGATCGGCGTAATCGATGATCTTTGTTCGCAACCTGGCGGACTGCCCGACCTCAGGCACACCGAGGCTGCGGCGCGCCTCATCAGGCAAGGCATGCATGATCGATGAGTAAAAATTGTCGCTGTTGCGAGGCAGGCTGTTGAGCGCCTCCCCACGTTCGTCGAAGGCCTGAAACTGCATGCCTTTCTTGATCAGGTATTTTTTCTTGGCGGCTGTTTCGCTGCCAATGCTGTCGATTAGCGTGCCAGTCGCATGCCCCTCGCGTACTTCAATACGCAGGGTGTCAGACCAGCCCGGCAATTGCTCCAGCGTGTGCAACGCCAAGCGCCGGCTGTGCGCCGAAGCAACATTTTCGCTGCGCAGACCGGCGTACGCCGCCACTTGTCGGCTTTGACGCGCATACCAGCGTGCCTCTTCCAGCAGGCGCAGCGGCACTCGCTGGCCTGCGCCGAGTCGCGCCAGTTCATCGGGGCGCCCATGTGCCAACACCGTCTGTGCCGCCGGTTCGCTGAGCCCGGGACAGGCCTTCTGCAAACGCACAACCTGGGGATCGACGGGGTCTGTCCCCAGATAGATGCTGTCGTAAATCGCCGGTTGACGGGTGTCCGCGTAGTCGGCGATCTGCTTGGCGAACTCTGCCGGCCGGGCATCGCGCACGCGTGCACCTTGCTCTCCCAGGAGCCCGGTGACTTCAGATTCGTCCAGCGCCGCCAGAATATGGGCTGGCAGGTTACCGCTGAGGATATCGGCCCGTGATATCCGAATCGGTGCCTTGGCGCCGACATCGCGAAAGCGCCGAACGGAACCATACCTCACCGACTTGCCGGACAATGGCTCGCCATCGAAGACTTCCAGCGTCCGGTTCGCCGGCCAGCGCGGCATTTCGGTGATCAGCGGCAATGCGTAGAGATAAAGCTCGTTGATCGATTGTGTCCCGCGCAACTGCTCAACGACCCGTGCCGCATTGCTATCGGCCTGCATCATGCGCATGGCGTGGGTCAGCTCCGGTGGTGGCAGCGCAGAATCGATGTGCATCTTGCGCAGGGCGGCGTCGCTGACACCGCTGATGTCGGCAGCCGTGAGCAGCTGCGCATCGGAGAAGGCTTCGGTTGCATGGCCGATGCGCCGCAGCAGCGTCAGACGATCCCAGGTCTGTGGACGCTCCAGCGTATGCCGCCAGGCGCCTTGGCCATTGCTCTCGAGCACCGGCTGCCAGGCATTGGCGTCGCTCGGATGCCTGATCCGCCATTTGCTGATCGCGTCATCGAAAAACTGCTCGTAGACCTTACCTCCCTGGCGAATGTAGGTTTTCCCTTCAAACACATGCTGCCCGGCAGGATTTGGCCCGGGGCTGCCCGGCAGCGTGACAGCGGACTCGTATGCTTGCAGGTCGGATCGCCATAAGCGGGTCTCGCCGTTGGGCAGCTTCACCGGCTGTAGTTGCTCGATGACCGGAACAACTTTGGCGCTGGAGATTTTTCGCACCCCTGCCCCTACCCCGGCCATCACCGCAATCTGCGCCAGATTCTCCGCCACATCGATCAGATGATCCTTGGCGGCACGACGATCGCCCTCGCCCCATTCAATCGCGCCCTCAAGGGTTTCATAGAGCAACTGCCCGGCCATTACCACCATCATCACTTCGCCCAGCACCGGCACGAACATCGACACCACGTTCAATCCCAGCAAGCCGATCTGCATCAGATGCGCCAGCCTGGCCTCGCGAGCCTTGACGTCGACATCGTCGGTGGGCACGGCATGGCTGCGAGCATCGGCCAATACCTTGGCCCGGCTCTCGTCGTAGAGGTACTGCCAGAGATCCTGGTTCCTTTCCCACAGCCCGCGCTGCCTTTGCAGGAGCGTGCCGGGAGCAATGTATGGATCAGGTTCAGGCTCGAGTTTCGCAGCAGGCGGTGGAGGCAACTGCCTGATTTGAGTGAAAGACGCGCCGGGGCCAAAAGAGGTAACGAGACGCCACGGAGAGCGCCAGAAATCGCTGGGTGAATCAGCGGCCTTGCGGGTGAATTGACTGAAATAGTCGCCTCGCTGATCGTAAGGCAGAAACTGACTGAGGAAGCGTTGATAGGCCGTCGGCTCCGCGCTCGACGTTGACGCAGTGCTTCGAGCCGTGAGGAGCCGCTTGAATTCTTCTTTGTCTTCATGGCCGCGATAGCATTTGAACGGATGCTCGGGATCGTGAGGAATATAGATAATCCATTCATTGCTGTAGCGGTACTTCTCGCTGATCACGAACACTACACAGCCGGTCATTCTTTTTTTCATCAGACTGAAGTCGCGAAACCACACCTGCTTGTTGCCGACCGAGGGATTGCGCTCGCCCTCGATGACCGAAACGATCATTGCGTAATGCGCAGCTTCGATGTCCTTCGTCAGCAAGGCCTGCTCGGCAGCGGCGCGCATTGTTGCTTTCTGGCTGGCTATGAAACGCTCGCGCAGTACCGCCTCCGCCACTGGATCCGCAGGATGAAAGAATGTCTGCAGCCAGGTCTGATATTGCTTGCCAATGTCCAGACGGCGACACAATTCGAGGAACTGGCTGACCGAGATCGCAAGGCTCACGGTCTCATATTTGCTGGCTTCAGTCGTTGTCACCACGAATCCGGAGGTTGCGTGGTAGGCGCCCTCGCCACACTCCCAGGCTTCGAAGTTATGCAACGCGGCCTCCAGCAATGACAGTTTGAGCACTTCGAAGGAGCCCACCTCTATTGCCAGAACACTGATCTCCAGCGGCCGGCGCAGACATAACAGGGTCTTGTCGACGTCCACTTGCAACCGGTACTCGTCGGCAAGGGCCTTGATCAGTAACGGCCTGGCAAACGCTTCGACCTGCTGAAACGTCGCCATGCTTTTATCGAGGCTGTTCTGCGCATCGACGCTGGCCTTGAAGCTGTCGCTCAACGTCTGGCGCTGGGTCGCCGTCGCGTTAAGAAACCAGGACGGCAGCGCGGTTGTGACGCCCTTGAACGCCTCGCGTCGTTGCGCTGAGGCGTTGGTCAACCATGCCGGGATCGATTTCTCAAGGAAGTGGCCGTGCAGGCTTTGCGTCGCTTTCGGTTTTGCAGATCGCGCGAGCGAGGCAGGTTGCTTCGCCTGCGCGCGGGGTGATGTCGGGCTCATGATTGCTCCTTATGGGGAAGCAATCAGCAGACCATGTCAGACCATTGCGTCTGCGGTATCCGGATATTGCACGGCCGCCGATGAGTAACCGGATACGTCACCAGCTTCGCTTAAGGGCGGTTATTTGACTACGCTGATCAGGAACGACTTCGTGGAGAGGGATATATGGACGATCCAGGCGACAACAAGCCGCCGACCCTGTGGCAGATGCTGCACAGCGTGATGGCAGCCGCGTTCGGGGTGCAGAGCGGCAAGAACCGCGAAAGGGATTTCACCCACGGCAAGCCCAGCCATTTCGTCATTCTGGGGGTTTTGTTCACAGCCCTGTTCGGCTTGACGCTGTTTGCCATCGTCAAACTGGTGCTGTATCTGGCCGGGGTCTGAGGCCTGCAAAAAACTCCGGGCCATGACTGAACGATCGAGCCTTGTAACTGGCGAACCACCGGCTACAGGCTTGCGGTCAGGCCCGGCGTTTCACTTACTGATGACTGACCCAGAATACCGCTGTCCCTACGACGAGAATGATCAGGAACAGGATGGCCCACGCATCGACACTGCTGTCGCTCTTTCTTGCCTTGGTCGGATTGCTCATTGCATCGCCTCTTGTCGGTTTTATCGGTGATTGCAGAAAGACTCGACCACATTTAAGACGAAGATTGTCCGCACGACAAATGTGGAATAGTTGACAGCGATTCTCGTTAGGCGATTTGGTTCTTTACATATACTCAAACATCACTTTTGCGCATAACTGCAAACGGGTATATTGCCCCGGCTCCGTCAGGGAGTGCGCGGCCGTGCGCGCAGAATTGCAGAGGCACAATCGGACTCCAGCAAGCGAAAACGCAGCGTTTTCCGAGTAGCCCAAAGCCTGAGAACAGGACTTATATGTACGTATACGACGAGTACGATCAGCGGATCATCGAGGACCGCGTCAAGCAGTTCCGTGATCAGACCCGACGCTATCTGGCAGGTGAGCTGAGCGAAGAAGAGTTCCGCCCCCTGCGCCTGCAAAATGGCCTGTACATCCAGCGTTTCGCGCCGATGTTGCGCGTGGCCGTGCCGTACGGCCAACTGACCTCGCGTCAGGTGCGCATGATGGCCAAGATTGCCCGCGACTACGACAAGGGCTACGCCCACATCAGTACGCGGCAGAACGTGCAGTTCAACTGGCCGGCGGTCGAAGACATTCCGGACATTCTGGCTGAATTGGCCACCGTGCAGATGCACGCCATCCAGACCAGCGGCAACTGCCTGCGCAACGTCACCACCGACCAGTTCGCTGGTGTCGCCGCTGACGAAGTGATCGACCCGCGCCCATGGTGTGAAATCATTCGCCAGTGGACCACGTTCCACCCTGAATTCGCCTACCTGCCGCGCAAATTCAAGATTGCCGTCAATGGTTCAACCACTGACCGAGCCGCCATTGAAGTCCACGATATCGGCCTTGAGCCGGTGTACAACGCCGCTGGCGAACTGGGCTTCCGCGTGCTGGTCGGCGGTGGCCTCGGTCGTACGCCAGTCGTTGGCGCCTTCATCAACCAGTTCCTGCCGTGGCAGGACCTGTTGAGCTATCTCGACGCCATCCTTCGGGTCTACAACCGCTACGGGCGTCGTGACAACAAGTACAAGGCGCGGATCAAGATCCTCGTCAAAGCGCTCACGCCTGAAGTGTTCGCGCAGAAAGTCGATGCAGAAATGGAGCACCTGCGCGGTGGCCAGACCACGTTGACCGAAGCTGAACTGCAGCGCGTCGCCAAGCACTTCGTCGATCCTGACTACAAGGCGCTGGACAACCAGACCGCGCAGTTGGCCGATCTGGACAAAGAGCATCCGGGTTTCGCCCGCTGGCGCAGCCGCAACACCCTGACCCACAAGAAGCCGGGTTACGTGGCCGTGACCCTGTCGCTGAAGCCGACCGGCGTGGCGCCAGGCGACATCACCGACAAGCAACTCGATGCCGTCGCCGACCTGGCCGAGCGCTACAGCTTCGGTCAGCTGCGCACCTCCCACGAGCAGAACATCATTCTCGCCGACGTCGAGCAGAGCCAGTTGTTCGCCCTGTGGGGTGAATTGCGCGAGCAAGGTTTCGCTACGCCGAACATCGGCTTGCTGACCGACATCATCTGCTGCCCTGGCGGTGACTTCTGCTCGCTGGCCAACGCCAAGTCGATCCCGATTGCCGAATCGATCCAGCGCCGTTTCGACGACCTGGACTACCTGTTCG
>Ga0308159_1004768_pt1 | contig 12077 bp, 15 predicted proteins | sample PhyCR1_FD_201040 | JGI IMG/M metagenome (GOLD analysis project Ga0308159, IMG submission 201040) | Phyllosphere microbial communities from UC Gill Tract Community Farm, Albany, California, United States - DLSLC.R1 | ecosystem: Host-associated > Plants > Phyllosphere > Unclassified | place: USA...
TTTGTGCCCATTTTGCGGGGCTCGCGAAGTATTTATGAATGATAAGATCGTCGCTTTACGAATTCCGAGGAAAGCGTTGTGCGCAAATTGGTTTGGCTGGTAGCGGCACTGGCATTGGCAGGCTGCGGTGAAGGCAAGAATGTAGATGCGCCCAAGCCTGAGGCGAAGGTCGCGGCAGCGCCGGCGGCCGCTGCGCCCCAGTGGGATCTGGAAGTGCGTGGTGAAACCCCTCAGGCGGTCAGTGATCTGAGCGGCTGGTTGATCGAGCACGCTTTCGTTCCGACAGTCGTCAAGGATGGCAGCGGTAAAACACGAATTCTGATCGGTCCGTTCAACTCCCAGGCTGACGCCGAGGCGCGCAAGGTGCAGGTGGATGCAGCATTGGTAAAAGCCAAGAAACAAAATATTGAATCGGTGGTGATTGAGCATCCGCTCACGCCATAAACGACGCGCCTTCAACACAGCTGAGACACGGACATGAAAAAGGCCTCGAGCATAACGCTCGAGGCCTTTGTATTTGTGCTGCGATCAGCCGCAGGCTTTCAGATTCACCGAGCCTACAAATTCATTGCCGCGCCCCATCACGCACGCCACGCTTTGGTTGCGCTGGCGCTCCCAATCCTGCACCGGGTAAGTCTTGTCCCACGCTTCGTACAACTGCCGATCCTGCTTCGACAGACGCAACCCGTATTGTTTGCTCATATAAAAATACGTACGGGCTATCATGCCGCGAATCGAAGGGCGGGGCATGACCTTCTTGGCCTTGAAGTCGACCTGAGTCAGGCAGGATCCATACTGGCCGGATTGCACCGGCAGCCAGCCGTAGCTGAAGTTACTGCGGTCGCCGTTGACCTCGCCAATGCTCGGCACCAGGTTGTGCAAGTCAGCTTCGGCTTTTTGATACACCGGATCGTAGCGTGTGCAGTTCTTGCGTCCGCCTTGCTGCCAGCATTGTCGCTGGTGACCGATCTGCCAGGCCGGCACGATGTGCTCCCACTCGATTCTTGAAGCGCGCTTGGCGTTCTTGCGCGGCACGTAACCGCAAGCTTTCAAATCGACCTTGTTGCCGGTGTACTTGCAGCCGCAGTAAAACTCGGTTGACTGCGGCGCATAAAGTTTCCACGCGGCTTTCTTGGCTTCCGAAAAGGTTCGTGGGGCGCCAGCCTGGGCGCCCATGGCGAAAAAGAACAACAGCAAAGCAACACAGCGGACACTCATTGAATCAATCTTCCTTCGGCACAACCCAAAAAATCTGCACGCCACCGTCATCGCGATAAGCGAGGGTGACGTTGTCGTTCTCGTCGATTTCCTCGAGCAGGCGCTCCCAGTCATCCATCGGCTCATCCGGTAAACGGAAAATCAGTGCGGCTTTGGCCTTTTGCGCGGTGGGGGAATTGATGATTTTCTGAACGCGCATACCTATGCGTTCGTAAGCGTCAGGAGCAGCAGGAGAGGTGACCACGAGGTTATCCTTATTAAGCTGTACGTGCATACAGTATTTAACTGTAAGCAATTTCGCAACCGCTTAAAATTCAAGAAAATCCTCTGACATCAGGTTTCCGATTTTGGTGTAAGGCTTGGCGAGTTTTCGTGGGAGAAATGCTTGAGGGTGTAAGCGAGGCACCACCTGCCAAGTCCGGCAGGTGGTGAGCAATTGCCTGATCAAGGACCGATCAGGCGAAGATCAATCAGTATTCCCAGAACATCCGTTGCAGTTCTTTGCTGTCGTGGGTCTTGGTCAGCGCGACCATTGCCAGGATGCGGGCTTTTTGCGGGTTCAGATCGTGAGCGACAACCCAGTCGTATTTGTCGTCAGGCTGTTCGGCGTTACGCAGGACAAAACCGCCGGCGTTGACGTGGGACGAACGAATGATCTGTACGCCATCCTTGCGCAGTGCTTGCAGGGACGGAACCACGCGGGAGGAGACCGAGCCGTTGCCAGTGCCGGCGTGGATGATGGCTTTGGCACCGGATTGCGCTAGTGCCTTGTAAGCGGTATCGCTGACATTGCCGTAGGAGTAGGCGATTTCTACATCAGGCAGGCTTTTGATGTCCTTGATGTCGAATTCCGAGTCCATGGTGTGACGCTTGGCCGGCATGCGGAACCAGTAGGATTTGCCTTCGACCACCATGCCCAGCGGACCCCAGGCGCTTTTGAACGCTTCGGTCTTGATGTTGATCATTTTGCTGACGTCGCGACCAGACTGGATCTCGTCGTTCATGGTAACCAGCACGCCTTTGCCGCGCGCTTCTTTGCTGCTTGCTACGGCGACGGCGTTATACAGGTTGAGCATGCCGTCTGCCGACATCGCAGTGCCTGGACGCATCGAGCCGACGACGATGATCGGCTTGTCTGTCTTCTCGACCAGATTCAGGAAGTACGCAGTTTCTTCGAGAGTGTCGGTGCCGTGGGTGATGACGATACCGTCGACGTCCTTGCTGTCAGCCAGTTCCGAAACGCGACGACCCAATTGCAGCAGGTTGTCATTGGTGATGCTTTCCGAAGCGATCTGCATCACTTGTTCGCCACGTACGTTGGCCAGTTTGCTCAACTCGGGAATGCCGGCGATCAGTTGTTCGACGCCGACTTTCGCTGCCTGATAGGTGGCGCTGTTTGCGGCACTCGCGCCGGCGCCGGCGATGGTGCCGCCCGTGGCCAGGACAACGACGTTGGCCAGTTTGGTCTGGGTTTCGACTTCTTTTGCCTGAATGGCAGTGGGCAGGAGCAGGAGGAGGGCCAATGCGCCCGGAATAAAGGTATTGAAAGCAGATTTCATTATTTTTCTCTCTAGTTGTGAGACGGTGCTGGTGCAGGTTCATCTAGATGCGCCCCAAGCCGATCTGAACGCTTGAGGTGCAGGGAGGAGAGCAGGATTCATACCATGCGTAATGTGCCAGCGGAAAATGTTTAACTCGATGATTTACATCAACATTTGTCGAGGGTCAGGGTCTTGCTGCGGGCTCGTCCATCCGGGATTCCGAACAACAGGCGGATTCTTGTTCGGCTCGCCGATAGGCAATATTTTGAATTGCCGGCCGCGTGACAAATTACCGCTAAAGAAATGTGGCTTCAGGCCGATGCGTCCTCAAGGAAACCAAATCTTAGGAGCTCACATGTCACTGACGGTCGGTTTTGCCAATCCTGCTGCAGTCATCATCGGCGGTAAAACTGCAGCGACGATCACCACCCTGAACGACGCGACCAATGAGGCATCGAGTCAGGCGCTGGGTACCGAGAAGACTGAAAAAAATCAGGTCAGAACCGGTGGCGGTCCTGTTCAGGAGGACAGCAAGGCCGAGAGCGACGGGAATCAGAGCGTCGCCGTTAAAACACTGCTCAAGCGCATGCAGGAACTGCAGAAACAGCTTCAGGAACAGCAGCAGCAACTGGCAGCAGCGCAGGCTGCACGCTATCCAACGTCCGAAGCCAAGGCCCAGGCAGTTATGGCCATTCAGGGGCAGATCGCGCAGACCAGCGCGGCAATGATGGAAGTCGCCGGTGCACTGGTGAAGGAAATGTCCAAGGGCGCCAGTGGTGGCCTGGTCAACACCACCGCATGATGTCGATGGGGCCAATCGGCAATTCGCCCTGCGATAAATGACGATTTCTGATTATTGACAAATGCCGGCGGGATTCCCATAGTTCGATCTACGCAAACGTTTGCGCGGCTTTAGCGGGTCGGATGCACATGCAGCTGTGATGTAGCTTACGTCAGTGCAAACGTTGCTCAAAATAATCATAAGATCGGAGTGAATCCATGAAGCTGCCCTTCGCCGCACGTCTTCTTGCTGTCGCTATGCTGGCTACTACAGCCGCTGCACTACCTGTCTCCTCGGCATTCGCCGAGTCCCCGGAAAAACCCAAAGTCGCGCTGGTCATGAAATCTCTGGCCAACGAATTCTTCCTGACCATGGAAGACGGCGCCAAGGCCTACCAGAAAGAACACTCCGCCGATTTCGATCTGGTGTCCAACGGCATCAAGGACGAAACCGACACTGCCAACCAGATCCGTATCGTCGAGCAGATGATCGTCTCGAAAGTCGATGCTCTGGTGATCGCGCCGGCTGACTCGAAGGCCATGGTGCCCGTAATCAAAAAGGCCGTTGACGCCGGTATCACGGTGATCAACATCGACAACCAGCTCGACCCGGCCGTGGTCAAAAGCAAAAACATCAATGTGCCTTTCGTAGGTCCGGACAACCGCAAGGGTGCACGCCTGGTTGGTGAATATCTGGCCAAGCAACTGAAGGCGGGCGACGAAGTCGGCATCATCGAAGGTGTGTCCACCACCACCAACGCGCAGGCGCGTACGGCCGGGTTCAAGGATGCGATGGAAGCCGCGCAGATCAAAGTAGTCTCGCTGCAATCCGGTGATTGGGAAATCAACAAGGGCAACCAGGTTGCCTCCTCGATGCTCAGCGAGTACCCGCAGATCAAAGCGCTGCTTGCCGGTAACGACAGCATGGCAGTCGGCGCCGTTTCCGCAGTCCGCGCCGCCGGTAAGGCTAGCCAGGTTCAGGTCGTAGGTTACGACAACATCAATGCCATCAAACCAATGCTCAAGGACGGTCGTGTGCTGGCGACGGCTGACCAGTTTGCAGCCAAGCAGGCCGTGTTCGGCATCGAAACCGCACTGAAGATCATCAAAGGCGAAAAAGTCGACAGCGGTGCCAACGGCGTGATCGAAACACCGGTCGAGCTGGTCACCCAGTAAGTCATCTGCGACACAATGGCGCTCGTCCGTCCGGGCGAGCGCATGGAGATTTCTATGTCAGTTTCCGCCCCGAACGCTGTCCTCTCGGTCAGCGGTATCGGCAAGACCTATGCGCAACCGGTGCTCACCGGCATCGATCTGACGCTGATGCGCGGTGAAGTACTGGCGCTGACCGGCGAGAATGGTGCCGGCAAAAGTACCCTGTCGAAGATCATTGGCGGTCTGGTTACGCCTACAACCGGCCAGATGCAATTTCAGGGCAAGGACTACCGTCCGGGCAGCCGTACCCAGGCAGAAGAGCTTGGCGTGCGCATGGTCATGCAAGAACTCAATCTGTTGCCGACGCTTTCGGTGGCGGAAAACCTGTTTCTGGATAATTTGCCGAGCAGCGCTGGCTGGATCAGCCGCAAGCAACTGCGCAAGGCGGCGATCGAAGCCATGGCGCAAGTCGGCCTCGACGCAATCGACCCGGACACGCTGGTCGGTGAGCTGGGTATCGGTCATCAACAGATGGTCGAAATCGCGCGTAACCTGATCGGCGATTGCCACGTACTGATCCTCGATGAGCCCACGGCGATGCTCACGGCGCGCGAAGTCGAAATGCTCTTCGAGCAGATCACGCGTTTGCAGGCTCGCGGCGTTTCCATCATTTATATTTCCCACCGCCTCGAAGAACTGGCGCGGGTGGCGCAGCGTATCGCCGTGCTGCGTGACGGCAATCTGGTCTGCGTCGAGCCGATGGCCAACTACAACAGCGAGCAACTGGTTACCCTGATGGTCGGTCGCGAGCTGGGCGAACACATCGACATGGGGCCGCGCAAGATCGGCGCTCCGGCGCTGACGGTTAGGGGCCTGACGCGTTCGGACAAAGTCCGCGACGTCTCCTTCGAAGTGCGAGCCGGGGAGATCTTCGGCATTTCCGGGTTGATCGGGGCAGGGCGTACGGAGTTGTTGCGGCTGATCTTCGGGGCCGATGCCGCCGACAGCGGCACCATCGCGCTCGGCTCACCGGCGAAGCTTGTAAACGTTCGCTCGCCAGTCGATGCCGTGCGCAACGGCATTGCTCTGATCACTGAGGATCGCAAGGGCGAAGGGCTACTGCTCAGTCAGTCGATCAGCGCCAACATCGCCTTGGGCAACATGCCTGAAATCTCCAGTGGCGGCTTCGTCAACAATGGCGATGAAATCTCCCTGGCACAGCGTCAGATCGAGGCCATGCGCATCCGCAGTTCGAGCCCGACGCAACTGGTCTCGCAACTGTCTGGTGGCAATCAGCAGAAGGTCGTGATTGGCCGCTGGCTGGAGCGCGACTGTTCAGTACTGTTGTTCGACGAGCCCACTCGCGGTATCGACGTCGGCGCCAAATTCGATATTTATGGCTTGCTCGGCGAATTGACCCGTCAGGGCAAGGCGTTGGTAGTGGTGTCCAGTGACCTGCGCGAGTTGATGCTGATCTGCGACCGGATCGGCGTGCTCTCGGCGGGGCGTCTGATCGACACCTTCGAGCGCGACAGTTGGACCCAGGATGATTTGCTTGCTGCCGCATTCGCCGGCTACCAAAAACGTGATGCGTTGCTCAATGAAGCAGCGCCTAGGGATCTCCCATGAAAACTGCATCCTCTGCCAGTAAACGTAGTGGCAACTTCTTCGGCCTGGGTACTTATTTGGGTCTGGCCGGTGCCTTGCTGGCGATGATTGCGCTGTTCTCGGTCCTGAGCAGCCATTTCCTCTCGTACAACACCTTCAGCACCCTGGCCAACCAGATTCCTGACCTGATGGTGCTCGCGGTGGGCATGACCTTTGTGTTGATCATCGGCGGCATCGACCTGTCCGTCGGCTCGGTGCTGGCGCTGGCCGCGTCGACCGTCAGCGTTGCGATTCTCGGCTGGGGCTGGAGCGTTTTGCCGGCGGCTCTGCTTGGCATGGCGGTGGCGGCTTTGGCTGGCACCATCACCGGTTCGATCACCGTGGCCTGGCGAATCCCGTCGTTTATCGTCTCCCTCGGCGTGCTTGAGATGGCCCGTGGTGTGGCGTATCAGATGACCGGGTCGCGTACTGCGTACATTGGTGATGCGTTTGCCTGGCTGTCGAATCCGATCGCGTTCGGCATTTCCCCATCGTTCATCATCGCTTTGCTGATTATCTTCATCGCGCAAGCAGTTTTGACCCGTACTGTTTTCGGCCGCTACCTGATCGGCATAGGCACCAACGAAGAGGCTGTACGTCTGGCCGGGATCAATCCCAAGCCATACAAGGTTCTGGTGTTCAGTCTGATGGGGCTGCTGGCGGGCATCGCTGCGCTGTTTCAGATTTCGCGTCTGGAAGCGGCTGATCCGAACGCAGGTTCGGGCCTGGAACTGCAAGTGATCGCAGCGGTGGTTATCGGCGGTACCAGCCTGATGGGTGGGCGCGGTTCGGTGATCAGTACCTTTTTTGGCGTGTTGATCATTTCCGTGCTCGCGGCCGGACTCGCACAGATTGGTGCGACGGAGCCGACCAAGCGCATTATCACCGGTGCGGTAATTGTTATCGCCGTGGTGCTCGACACCTATCGCAGTCAACGCGCCAGTCGCCGGGGTTGAACCATGGCAACGATCAAGGATGTAGCGGCGCTCGCGGGCATTTCCTATACAACCGTGTCGCACGTGGTGAACAACACCCGGCCGGTCAGTCAGGAAGTGCGGCGCAAAGTGGAGGCGGCGATCAAAAGCCTCGACTACGTACCCAGTGCCGTGGCGCGCTCGCTGAAAGCCAAGACCACCGCCACCATCGGCCTGCTGGTGCCGAATAGCCTCAACCCGTACTTCGCTGAACTGGCGCGGGGAATCGAGGATTACTGCGAGCGTAACGGCTACTGCGTGATCCTCTGCAACTCCGACGACAATCCGGACAAGCAGCGCAGTTATTTGCGCGTGTTGCTGGAAAAACGCATCGACGGTTTGATCGTCGCCTCCGCGGGCGGTGACAGTGGTCTGGCGGAAGGGCTGGCGGGGGTGAAGACGCCGATGGTCATCGTCGACCGGGGCCTGGAAGGTGTGAATGCCGATCTGGTGCGCATCGACCACGAATACGGCGCTTATCTGGCCACCCGTCACCTGCTCGAGCTGGGGCACCGCGACATCGCCACCATCGGCGGTCCGGCCAGTACCAGCGTGGCGCAAATGCGTCAGGCCGGTTACTGCCGAGCGCTGCAAGAGGCGGGGATAGAGGTGCGCGAAGAGCGCATGCTGGACAGCGATTTCACCAGTACCGGTGGTTACAACGCCGCTGCCCGGCTATTCGAAAGCAGTCCGCCCAGCGCGATTTTCGCCGGTAATGACATGATTGGCATCGGTGTGCTGCGCGCAGCGGCCGAACGAAACGTGCGGGTGCCGGCTGAGCTGTCGGTGATCGGCTTCGATGACATTCAGATGAGCCGTTATGTCTATCCGGCGCTGACCACGGTAGGTCAGTCGATACTGCAACTGGGCGAGATGGCCGCCGAGGTGCTGTTGCGCAGAATCGCTGCGCCTGACTCAGGTGCCGATCAACGCATCGTAACCCCGAGCATTGTGCTGCGCGAATCGACTGCGCCGCTGTCCGGCGTGTTCACCGAATATCGCTGAAACCGAATTGATGAGTAGTGATGTATGCCAGCAAATGTAGTGGTAATAGGTAGCCTGAACATGGACCTGGTCACCCGGGCGCCACGGCTGCCACGCGGCGGTGAAACGCTGATCGGTCATTCTTTTGCTACCGTGTCGGGCGGCAAGGGCGCCAATCAGGCGGTTGCTGCTGCGCGCTTGGGCGCGAGGGTGGCGATGATCGGTTGTGTGGGCAATGACGACTATGGTGTGCAACTGCGCGAGGCGTTATTGACCGAGCACATCGACTGTCAGGCCGTCAGTGTCGTAGAGGATTGCAGTGGCGTGGCGCTGATCGTAGTCGATGACAACAGCCAGAACGCCATTGTGATTGTCGCCGGTGCCAACGGGGCGATGACCCCAGCAGTTATCGACCGCTTTGATGCAGTCTTGCAGACTGCCGATGTAGTGATCTGTCAGCTAGAGATCCCCGATGCGACAGTCGGGCATGCGCTCAAGCGTGCGCGTGAGTTGGGCAAAACCGTAATCCTCAACCCGGCGCCGGCCAGTCGTCCCTTGCCAGCAGACTGGTTCGCCGCGATTGATTACCTGATTCCCAACGAGAGCGAAGCGGCTGCATTAAGCGGGTTGGCGGTCGACTCGCTGCAGACGGCTGAAACGGCTGCCACTCATTTGATTGCCATGGGTGCCGGCAAAGTCATCGTCACCTTGGGCGCGCAGGGATCGTTGTTCGCCAATGGCGAGGGCTTCGAGCATTTCCCCGCAGCGACGGTGAAGGCGGTAGATACCACGGCAGCGGGTGACACTTTTGTTGGCGGTTTCGCCGCGGCGCTGGCCAGTGGCAAGTCTGAGGCCGAGGCGATTCGCTACGGTCAGATCGCCGCTGCGCTGTCGGTTACCCGTGCCGGTGCGCAACCGTCCATTCCAACCATGTCCGAAGTACAGGCGTTCAGACCCGCATGAAAAAGACTCCTCTGCTCAACGTCGCGCTGTCGCGACTGATCGCGTCTCTCGGTCACGGTGACATGCTGGTGATCGGTGACGCCGGTTTGCCGGTGCCACCGGGTGTTGAATTGATCGATCTGGCGCTCACCCATGGCATCCCTGAATTCGTCAGCACACTGAAAGTCGTGCTCAGCGAAATGCAGGTGGAAAGCCATGTACTGGCCAGGGAGATCTTCGACAAGCAACCGACGGCGCTAGCCGATCTCGATGCATTGAATGAAGAGGGTGCGCTGGGGCGCAAGGATCTGCTCACCCATGAGCAGTTCAAGGTGCTTAGCCGACAAGCAAGGGCGATCATTCGTACAGGAGAATGTCAGCCGTACTGCAACATCGTTCTGGTCGCCGGGGTTACATTCTGATTTCCGATTCACCTGCACAAGGAATGCGCCATGCAACGCTATGCTGAAAAGTTCCACCAACTGATCCGGAGCCTGCTGCTTTTGTCCGTGATAACTGCGACCGGCGCTCAGGCGGCGGAAAAGATCGACCTGATTATCGACACCGATCCCGGCGCTGACGACGTGGTCGCCTTGCTCTTTGCTCTGGCGTCACCTGATGAACTGAATATCCGTGCGCTGACGACCGTTGCCGGCAATGTGCGACTGGACAAAACATCCCGTAACGCACGGCTGGCTCGCGAATGGGCGGGGCGCGAAGACGTGCCGGTTTATGCCGGCGCGCCGAAACCACTGATGCGCACGCCGATCTACGCCGAGAACATTCATGGCAAGGAAGGCTTGTCGGGCGTCACGGTTCACGAGCCGAAGAAAGGCCTGGCGAAAGGGAATGCGGTCAACTATTTGATCGACACCCTGAAGTCCGCCAAGCCGCACAGCATCACCATTGCCATGCTCGGTCCGCAGACCAACCTGGCGCTGGCATTGATCCAGGAGCCTGAAATTGTTCAAGGCATCAAGGAAGTGGTGATCATGGGCGGGGCGCATTTCAACGGTGGCAACATCACCCCTGTTGCCGAATTCAACCTGTTCGCTGATCCGCAGGCTGCTGAAGTGGTTCTCAAGAGCGGCGTGAAGCTTACGTACCTGCCGCTGGACGTGACACACAAGATCCTCACCAGTGATGCGCGGCTGAAGCAGATTGCTGCGCTGAACAACAATGCAAGCAAGATCGTAGGTGACATTCTCAACGAGTACATCAAGGGCGATATGGAGCACTACGGTATTCCGGGTGGCCCGGTGCATGACGCCACTGTTGTGGCGTATCTGCTCAAACCGGAGCTGTTTACCGGACGAGCGGTCAATGTCGTGGTGGATAGCAGGGAAGGGCCGACATTCGGGCAGACCATCGTTGACTGGTACGACGGATTGAAAGCACCGAAGAACGCGTTCTGGGTTGAAAATGGTGACGCCCAAGGTTTCTTTGATTTGTTGACCGAGCGCCTGAAACGCCTTAAATAAGCCTGCTAACCCGCAGGCCACGGCCTGCGGGTTTTCATTGTGCCTGCTCGGCCGGTACGATCGGGTATCGTTCGAATACCTGATTGATAAATTGCTGCGCCGCCTCGATTCCCAGCTCCTTGACCAAGAGATCGATGCCGATCAACGCCAGCTCTTCCGTCGTGCTGGGGCTGTAAGAGCTGTGTCCGTCTGCCCATTTGGCGTTAATGGCGGCGTCGATACTGAGGCTGGTCATGAGGAGGCTCGAAAGGTCGGGATGTATGTTTTCGAGTTAACCATTTTGCGCGTCGTTAGGCACTGCGACTTAGGCATGAGCGGGGCACTATGCGACACTTGGTCTTTCACGGTTTTTCAGGGACACCGCTGTGCAGATTGACTTGAATTCTCCCGATGGCCTGACTCTTGAGGCTGTACGCCAACTATTGGCCTCGGCCAGCGATGACGTACACAACCAATTGCGCGTGACTAAAGGTGGCATCGCTTATCTGTCCACCGTGACCGGCGGACAGGATATCGACGGTCTGTTGTTTCGCCTGGAAACGTGGGCGAAGGGCTCGGGCTATGTGGGCAATGTCGCAGCCAGCGATGAGGTCTGGGTTATGCAGATCTTCAACGCGCTGAAGGACAACTGGCCAAATCCGTCCGATGACTACATCGACGTTTATTGAGCTGCATTAATATTCAGTCACGATTGTTTACTGAGTCAGGCGGTGCTGCTCAGGCACACTCGGCATTTTTCCGCTCGTGGGGCAGACATGGCTTCGGCAGTGAAACCAAACGCCGAGCTGGCGGTCGCACGATCTCTGCTTAAACATTTGAAAACAAGGAGGCTTCATGCCTTTGAAGTTCGCGACACTGGGTGCACTTATGGCCGCTGCTCTGTTGGCCGGTTGCAGCACAACCTCCAGCGAGTCGGCAAAGGAGCCCGTGGCGGCTGTTTCAGGTAATAGCCGCTGCGAAGCATCGGCAGCACAATTTGCCATCGGCAAAAAGGCGTCCCCTGAGTTGCTGGATCAGGCGCGCGCCCAGGCTGGGGCGCAAAACGCGCGCTTCCTCAAGCCAAACGACATGATCACTCTGGAATATCGCTCCGATCGCCTGAATCTGAACACTGACAACAACCTGGTGGTTACCCGAGTCAACTGCGGCTGAGCACTTTGTTTCAGGCATAAAAAACCCCGTCACCAGGACGGGGTTTTTTTAGTGCGCCAAGAAATTACTCTGGGCGGACTTGTGCAGCTTGCATACCCTTTTGGCCTTTCTCAGCCACGAAAGAGACGGTCTGGCCTTCTTTCAGGCTTTTGAAACCGTCGGATTCGATAGCTTTGAAGTGTACGAACAGGTCGTCACCGCCA
>Ga0308159_1004770_pt1 | contig 12071 bp, 10 predicted proteins | sample PhyCR1_FD_201040 | JGI IMG/M metagenome (GOLD analysis project Ga0308159, IMG submission 201040) | Phyllosphere microbial communities from UC Gill Tract Community Farm, Albany, California, United States - DLSLC.R1 | ecosystem: Host-associated > Plants > Phyllosphere > Unclassified | place: USA...
AGGTTCCTGCTCCCCGATGATCGGTCCATGCTTGACGTGGGCGACAACCTCGTCTCTTCCTGTGCCCGTGCGCGGACGTGGCGAAACCGGTAGACGCTGCCGACTTAAAATCGGCTTCCTATGGAGTAGGGGTTCGAGTCCCCTCGTCCGCACCATGGCCTACCGCCTTGATATTGCTCTCCTTTTAGACGGATAGCGGTTTCAAGGCGGAGACGGTCTTCGGAAGCTGGTGTAATTCTGGTGTAATTGCGCCTTCAAAGGAATTGTCGATAGCCGACATGGCGGCGTCGATATGCGTTCCATGAATGTGAACATAGCGCAGCACCATCGCCAACGTCTTGTGCCCGCTGATCCGCTGGATTGTCGGTATGTCCACGCCAGCCTTAACAAGCCGGGTTATGGCGGTATGCCGCATAACGTGTGGAGTAACCTTCTCGGGCGACAGGCCAGCACGAATCACCGCCCGCAAGAATGCCTTTGCCATATTGGCCCTGTGGGGCTGCTTGGCACGCGCACTATGACTAGGGAACAGCCAGGTCGCATCCTTACCGTCAGCGTCTTGCTGCCGCTTTATCATGGCAACCAAGGCGGGTGTAATAGGCTGCTCACGTTCCCCCGCTTTAGCCTTCGGTATGAAAATACGACGGGCTTCAAAATCGATATGATCGTAGCGCACCGACAGAATTTCGCTGTGTCGCATAGCCGTGTTCAGCCCGAAAGCGACAAACAACCAAAGTCGATCATCCCGATCCTCGATAGCCGATTTCATCAAGGCTTGGGCGTCTTGTTCGGAGAGGATGACGATTGGCTTCCTCGGCTCCTGACCCTTTTCAATGTCAGGAGCATTGTCAGGCTTAATCCACCCCCACTTGGCCATACGTCGTAGGAGGTGAGATAGGGTCGCTAGCTCCCGGTTGACGGTCGCTTGCTTCAACCCTGTAGCCAAGCGGCTACGGGTGTAATCCTGGACCAATGCGGTCGTAATGCGGTCAGCGCGGTACGAACCGAAGAAAGGCACCAACTGCTTGGCGACATGCTGGCGCTTGGCCTTCATGTTTTTGCCCCCAATTTCTTCAAGCCGCTTGACGTATTCCGGTGCCAGTTCGGCAAAGGTAGCGTGGCTCTTCCTACCCTTCGGCAGGTCCAACCGCCCTTCCCTCGCCTTCGTACGGAACGCTTCAATAGCGCGCACGGCTTGCTCGCGGGTCACGCCCTCGCTCTCGCGGCCGATGGTACGGTGGATACGCTGCCCATCGACCATGACGTTGACCTTCCACCGCAAATCGCCGTTCGAAAGTCGCTCTACGATTACCCCATGCTCGGACAGCTTTTCGCCGGAAGAAAGCAGTTTGAGCTTAGTGCGAGTGATAGTGTTGAATTTAAGAGACATAAAAAGCTATCTTCAATGCACCATTCAAAATTCCAAATTAAAGAAAGCACCGGTCGTTTAGACAACCGCGCTCTCTATGTAGCTATCGCTTTAAAGAGATTGGGATGAAGAAGATGGACAAAACAAAAATATCCTAAATAGGTTTACAACAAGCGGTTGGAACCCTGCGACTCGCCGACTATCGACGACTTACCACGCGAATCACCGCGCGGCGTCTTATAGGATATCGCTCGACATGGAGTCCATTACCATCAACGCTACGCCGGACGGTCGTCTATCCCGGAAAGCAGCGTCCGCCTATCTTGGAATTTCGGTAAAAACCTTGGCGAATTGGGCCTATAGAGGCATTGGCCCACGCTCTATTAAAGTAGGCGGCCTTAGGTTTTACTATATTCAGGAAATCAATAACTTCATCGCATCGAATATCGGACTGCGCCAGGCCGAATAATATTTAGACCTTGAAGTCACGATTAGATCGCATTCGGCTTTTCGCCGACAACACCGACCAGCCCGTCAAACACATAATACGCTCAACACGGCTCATGCCGCTACCCGGTCTACCGGGCGACGGCTTGCGCCTGTTGAAAACCGGAACAGGAGTGAGGACTGGTTTTCCTGACCCAAATTACAACGCCATCAACGTTTCCAACTAACGACAAAGTATATTTCCCCAAGGGGGATGGGGGCGATTGATTTTTCGCTACGTTAAATACGCCGAAATTTAAACACATATCAGATGGATTATCCGCATGCATTCATGATTGTTCGTAAACTTAGATAAATATATATAAATATTCACCAGACATTCTACCAATCTTTACCAGTTAAAACATGACTCCTGAAATGCATTATTACCATAACAACAACACAGACTCTGAAACAAACACCACATCAACATCGACCGCTACCAACGAACGTGAGGCACCTACTGCCCCTATGCATCTTACAGCCCGCCCTAAAGGTGCAGTCTCCCAAGGTGCAATTGACAGCCTATCAGCTTCAATCATCGAGCTTAAAGGCAAACGCAAAACCCCAAGCGCTCAATATATACAGGCGGTAGGTGCGATGGTTGCCGATATTCTGCGGGCAGTGTCCTACAAGCCGACCCGCCCATGTTTTAGGGAGCTAGCAGCCAAAGCCTTTACCGGGATGGAGGTTGGATATCAGCCGTTTACCCGCGCATTAGCTGATATGGAGCGCCATGGTTATGTCGCCGTCACCAAGGGCACCTGTGCATGGAAAGACCAACCCGGCACCGTCACCCGCATTTACTCGACGCCGAAGCTGTTAGAGTTCCTATTGAGCTTTGGAATTACCCCACAAAGCCGCTTTACCCATTTCACCTATAAACGCGCCTATGAAGACACACCGCCTATCCAGCTACGGGCCAGTTCGATCCGCAAGAAGAAGACCGTGACGCGCGGACGAAGAATGAAGGTGGACTACAACGATTCAAGGGTGAAGGATTATGCCGCACAAATCAGGCGAATCAATCGCTTCCTAGCCGATCAGGCGATCACAGGCCCCGAAGATGCAGATTTGGACGATATAGCTCTATACCGCGTATTCAATTGCGGCGATCATCCCGATTACAAATACAATAAAGGTGGCCGGATTTATGGGAAACATCAAAACATTGAGCGCGATGAACGCCATAACATACGCATCAATGGGCATGATACCATCGAAATTGACGTATCCGCCTGTTTTCTAACAATTTCGCATCACTTGCGAGAAAGATCATTTTCTAACAACCGCGATCCATATGACGGTCCAGACTTACCAAGACCGATCGTCAAGGCATGGATCAATATGACCCTAAGCTACGGTAACTACCATTCTCGATGGCCCAAAGAGACATTAGACGACCTTGCGGAACAGGGTTTCGACAATGTTAGGAAGCGCCACCCTATCTCAAAGACACGAAAAGAGATATTGAAGCATTTTCCCATCATTGACGAATGGTGCAATTCCCCTTTTGATTGGTCTGACCTATTCTTTATTGAGAGCCAGATTATGGCAGACCTACTCGAATGCCTCGCCTTCGACCATGGAATTACCGCGTTACCCATTCATGATGCTATTATTATTCCTAAACAATATGAAAGCGTAGCCAAAGCTGTTTTCAGTGATGTGTTCTATAAATACACTAAAATCAGACCTATAATTAAATAACACCTCCCCCCCCTTCCCTCAACCCACCATACGAGTAGACGTTAGCGGGTTAGGGTTGAGGGAGTGAATGGGTCGCCTGTAATTTTGATGACTAAAAATGTTATGCCATGGCATTCATAAGACGCTGATGTGGCGTTACGACACACAGGCGAACAGCGCCCTATCCATGATATGCCGTTATTTTCGATTTTAAGGCACATTGGCGCACAAAACCGCTATACATGGTGCATAGGCAGCAAAATAGGCACAATAGCGCCGCAGCAGCCTCCTAGAGAAATTTGAGAACATGCTGTCATTTCATTTTTATACAGGCAAAACAAAATTAGAATTAGTGCGCAAATCATTAGTGTGAGGGTGACATAATTCGGGGGCTACACTGTGAATCGACCAGAATTAGCCTGCCCGGATTGCTCTAGGGCTTCGACCCCTCCAAACTCGACACATATTACATGTGCAGTTGCAGCCTTCGCTTGCATCCGGCATCATCCCAATATGCGCGGCATATTGTCTACCGTTATGCTGATACCATTGCTGGCTATCACTTGGGATAAGCCGGGAGCTTCCCAAGGGATTTACATGACCCCGCTAGAGGGTCAGTCATTCAAGGCGCTTGTGCGTTATCATGAATGCATGGCCCCATATATCAGGCCTGCCAAGAGGCAGCGCCTATCAGACAATGACGTTAACTTATTCGGTTGGCATTGCCCTACCGAACTACGGGATGCGGCAATAAAGAGAGAGCGCTATTTCTCGTCTAAGCCCTATACCGAACAAGACCGAATGCTTATGGCTCCAACTCGTCGCGAACGAGTTAAGCTGCATGAAAGAGAATTAGCTGGATCGTTCTATTGCGATTTTAGGGCCTGTTATCGGTCGTGACGGTACGACGAACAGAGCGATGGCGGGATTTTGCGATTTAAGACACCATAGGGCACATCGACTGCCCCTAGGTGCCCATATTGGATAAATTCGCAAACGGCGCTCTAAGGCTGCTTAAATCGCAAAATAAAGCATATTGGGATCGCATTTATTGATTGACCCATATTAATTGAACCGCAAAATCAATTGGTCGTTATGGATTTGAGTATTATCTACACCAAATCCCATCCGATCGGAGTTACCATGACAGACGAAACCGTGAACGTTAATGCCGTCGAGCTGGCGACCGAATTGACCGTGGCGTGGTTGGGCAACCCCAACACCCGCACCGAGGCTAGTGAGGTTCCCGCCTTCCTTGGCAAAATGCATGAAACGGTTTCGGCTTTGCTAGGGGGAACGACACAACAGGTACAGGCGGAAGCACCTGTTGAATATACCCCTGCCGTATCGGTACGGAAGTCGCTGGCGTCCAACGATTATATTATCTCGATGATCGACGGGAAGCCTTACAAGACGCTACGCCGTCACCTCTCGACCAACGGCCTAACGCCAGAAGAATATCGGGCGCGCTTCGGCCTGAAAGCAGATTATCCACTTGTTGCGCCGTCATACAGCGCTGCACGGCAAGCGATGGCGAAGAAGATCGGGTTGGGTCGTAAACCCGGTCAAAGCCCCAAGGCACAGGAGACTCCAAAGGCAGCAGCTAAGCCCGCTCGTAAGGGTAAGTCGGTTGCAGACGCTAAGGCCGCTGCCCAGGCCCATTTGAGCGGTTCGGGGGATTAACAGGTTTAGGGGCAGGTATTGCCTGCCCCAAGAATATGACAAAGGCTAAATGAATTAATATTCACGATTGGCCTTGCGAGCTTCGCGTGCTTTTCGACGCTCTTCCCTTTCCGCCTGATGTGAAGCAATTTCGAGCTTCGAACATTCTGCGGAAACGCGGGAAAATCCAGCGGTGTCGCGATCGGCGAAGTACACCCTACCATCCGCATATGCATAGTAGTGGAAACCGATGTACCCGCCGAATCCATTTTTGGAGTTCACAGACCCACAAGCAACGTCATTCGCGGGATAGAGATAGTGGTCTTTAAATTGTGCTGATTCTGGATCGCGCAATTCGTTGCGAACTTTTTGTTCAACTTCCATTTGGAAGCTATTATCAGTCGCTGCCTTCTGACAGCCCGCCACCAAAACGAACAACGGAAGCACATATTGAAGCTTCATTTGCCTCTCCTACCCCACTGAAAACTAGGAAGAGGCAACCCGGCGAAAGCCGGGTGTTAGGAACCCTGCGCTACGACAAGGCCCGTCGTTTTTGGGACGAGTCCTTGGACAGCACGACGGCACCCGGCCGAGAAACTCGACCGGACGTAGCGATGAAGGGGTTCCTACGCCCCACGCCCCGGATTTTGCCGAAGCGCACAGGCTGATTGCCAAGGTAATAAGGGGAGCGCAATAGCGAGCGATCAGTAGCGACTAGGAATGCTCGCCCTACTACAAAGCACAAAGGTCAGGCCGCTAACGTTAGGAATGCGCCTTCGGCACGGGGAGAATGCCAGTACGGACCAAGTCGTATCGAAAACGGTACAAGAACCGCGTGGCATAATATATGTATTGTGAATAGCTTAAGGCTCTTGCTTATCGCTCGAAATGCCACCATCGTTGACATGGGCAATGAGAAGGCTGGCTGATAAATAGCAGCCACAGCCTTTGAGAAGCGGGGTTTCGCCGAATGCGTGTCTCCACATGGGCTGGCCTGCATAATCGTCAGGTCGAGTTAGATTTTGTCGATATCGATACCGACCGAGATACACGGCTGTTTGTTGATCCATACGCCATCGACATTCGCAATGATCCTTGGTCCGCGGAGTGCAGTAGGTATCTACGTTCCTTTTTCAACGCCCTTATTCAAGCGCTTCGGAATCGTGAGGATGCCCGCGCAGAGCATCTAGCCTCCCACTTGCATGAAACAAACGAAACCTTTCTAGGTTTGTCAAAAGGACGACCACAAGGTCGCGGCATTGGCCGCGACCAAGCTGCTCAAATTTTGAATGCCCTTAGGCAAAGTCGTGCCGTTCAAACTGGCCTGCTATCCGAACTAGCGGAGGCCGAACTTTTTATTGAAGGCATTGGGTCTGATAAAATTTCAGATTTAACAACGAATATTATCAGAAGCCTACTTATCTCATACACTAAAAATCAGGCCAGGCTATGGAATATGCCCCTGACGGACAATGTAGCGTTAAGTCCTGTTTGGGACCCAAATGCAGAAGATTGGGTTCAGTCTCCACGCCAGACCATAGTGATCGAGGGGCGACCGGTAATATTGGTGCCAAAATTTTCTGTCAGAAAATCTTTGTCGTTAAACTCGCAAGAGTTCTACAACAATCACATGGTTACATATCTACAGCAGGAATACTTAAATTCCGGCCATGCATTAGTAAGGGTGCTGCGGTCAGGAGAGAGCGTGCCACCATACAAGAAAGACATAAAAAAGCGCCATCCAAAGTCGAAGCCAGCGCTAGCAGCGTTTGCAGAACAGCACCCCGACGTTTTGGCTCAATATAAGAGGCTGGCAGGTGCAAAGGGCGTATTGGGACCAGAAGATATCGATCGCGATTTCGATGAGCGATCTTACGCCATAGAATTGCAAAATGAAATATCACGCATTGGCGTAGGCGGCGCTCATGCAAGCGATTACCATAGATATTGTATTGGAGCGCTAACCTTTCTGTTTTTCCCTGATCTTATTACTCCGATTAAAGAGCGTGAGATAGATCAGGGTAGAAAGCGCATCGACTTTTCCTATAAGAACGCGGCACAAGATGGTTTTTTCGATACCGCCCTTCGATCCAATCAAATGCGCGCAATCGAAATTCCGGTAGAATGCAAAAACTATACGCAAGATATCGCCAACCCGGAACTAGACCAGATTACCGGTCGCTTTTCTCACGTTCGAGGTTTCTTAGGATTTTTATGCTGCCGGTCCTTTGATCATAAAGAGCGATTTATCGAGCGCTGTAGGGATGCGGCAATAAATCGGAGCCACTTTGTTATCGTTTTAGATGATCAAGACATCATTCTTATGCTAAAGAATGTCGAGCAAGGAATGAGATCAGACAATGATCGCTTCCTTCGGCAGCGGCTTAGCGAAATAAGCAGCTGACAAGTTTGCCACGTTTAAGACCGATACCGCGACACTAACCGCTTCCATGTAATATCATCGGGATAAGGCGGCTGCTCTTCGTCTGGACGATCACGGGTCATTCGCCATCGTGTTGCCCCTCTATTTGCCGTTTTAGGGCAGCCAGAGCATCGAAAGCGCTTAGCGGCATCCGTTAGGCTATCGTCCCAATGTCGCTTCTCAAAGAGCCACCACAGGGCAACGGCATCGAACCGTTTAATCCGGTTGCACCTTAAACAGGTAACCTCAATCGTTCGCCGATGAAGGGCGCAATGCTCTAGGTTCCGAAGTTTCCGGTTTAGATGGTCGTATTCGTCATCGTTCAGCACACGGGCTTACAGAACGGCGGTTAGCTGCAACTGCACACCCGCATCTGACAATACCGCCCTTGCTCGCTGTGCAGCACCTACCGCCTGTCGATAGTGGATCGTGCCGAACCGTTCGGCAGCCTCAAATGGCAACGGACTCCACTCGTCGGACGGGTAGACGGTTTCATAAATTGCCTTTGCCGCTGCCCTTAGCCGCGTATCGTGCTGCATGACCGATGCTCCGTTGTTCCCACCAAGGAAGAACAAAGAGTGAACGATTCGCAACCTCCTGTTTTTGTGCGTTAAAGGGATGGGGGGCAAACGACTAAGCGGCGCGCTTTTCCACCCGTTGGATGGCAGCACGGGAAACACCGTATTTCGTCGCTAGCACCCCTAGAGAAGCGCCACCCCTGCGAGCCGCTAGGATTTCTGCCTGTTGGGCAGCGGTAAGGCTCTGTGGCCTTCCTAGGGTCTTTCCTTGGGCCTTTGCCCGGCTAAGTCCCGCCTGTGTCCGCTCAATGAGTAGATCGCGTTCGAATTCTGCAACAGCCGCGATCACCTGCATTGTCATTCGACCGGCAGGGGACGTTAGATCGACGCCGCCAAGGGCAAGGCAATGAACGCGGATACCTTCGCCTGCTAGCCGATCTACGGTGGACCGAACGTCCATGGCGTTTCGGCCTAGACGGTCCAGCTTAGTGACTAAAAGCACGTCGTCCGTTTCCATTCGGTCGAGCAGCTTGGCAAAGCCTTTGCGCTCCATAGCAGGAACGGAGCCTGACACGGTTTCCACGACAATGCGGCGCGCTTCGACTTTGAAACCCGCGCCTTCAACCTCGCGAACCTGATTATCGGTCGATTGGTCGGACGTTGAAACACGGCAGTAGAGAAAAGTGCGGGCCATAGGAGCGACTCCGTATCGATAAGGTGGCTCTTATTGAGCCACTGTATCGAAATGTCGAGTCCCTATTATTCACGCCGGTTTGCAGCGATGTATCGGAAACGAACCATATCGATGCCAGCGCTGTGACCAGTCATGTGCCCCCCCCAATATCGATCGGCATCTTATTGCAAAAATTTACAATTGCTCGGGGATCGATAACATGTTCATATAAAGAACAATTATATCAACGGAGTTGGTAATGACGGGTCTTGAAGCCGCTTTAGCTGGTGCTGCTGTTAAAGAAGGTATGGGGCCCGCTAAAGGCTTAATAGCCAAATTTGGTCGTCCGGCATACGATCGATTTATCGTCGAATTGTGCCAATGCTTTCAAAAGCACGTAGAAAACTCGTATGATCGATGTCGCTACGTTAAAAACGTATTATACAGAGATAACTCTGTCGAGCTAAAGACGCAGTATGTTAATATACTTTTCGAAAAGTCAGGAAGCCTGATAAGCGATCAAGATATATCAAAAAGTATTAGAAATTTAAGTAGAGTTTTGGTTTCCGGTACGGCGGGTGCTGGAAAAACGATGTTTATGAAGTGGCTTACCCTAAATCTTATAGAAGAATTGGTGCACCATCAAAAGATACCGTTATTTCTGGAATTGAGATACATAACTGAAGAATCAATAAAATCGGGATTTGTAAACTATCTTCTTGCAAATACCGCACGCGCAGAGGGGCGCGTGTCGATGGATAGATTCAAGATAGGGCTCGAATTGGGGCAGTTTATCTTGGTTCTTGATGCAGTAGACGAAATAAAACCAGCTATCAGGGATAGCGTGGTGGACGAAATACGGATATTTTTGAGGGACTATCCTCAATGTTCGGTGCTCATATCGTCAAGACCTGATGAAGAGCTGGAGTCTATACAAGAGCTGTCGGTCTACAGAACGCAGAATATGAATCAAGATCAGGTCATTGATGTAATAAATAAGCTCGAATTTGATGTGGATGTTAAAAATGCCCTACTAGTAAAACTAAAGGATGGTCTTTTCCAAGAGCATAAAGAGTTTTTATCTAACCCCTTGCTTGTAACTATCATGCTATTAAATTTTGATCATTCCGCAGATATTCCAACAAAATTAACTTCATTTTATAGGCAGGCTTTTGAGGCGCTATATCAGAGACATGATGCTGCAAAGGGGGCTTATCGCCGGGGTCATCACGCAGGTCTGCCTCTGGATGAATACGAAAAAGTATTTTCGGCATTTTGTTTTGACAGTTTCTTGGATTCGAAAGTTGAATTTTCCGACGGAGAATTGCTGGATTATTTCCGGGCGGCTGCGTTGTATTGTAATGTAAGCTCCTCTCCTAGAGACTTGGTTTTGGATGCGATGAAGTCGGTATGTGTTATCCAGCGAGAAGGGCTAGATAACGTCTTCGCTCACCGCACTTTTCAAGAATATTTTGCTGCGCTTTTTCTTTCGCGATATCGGGAAGATGATTTTGTTGATCAAGTAAAAGATACAGCCTTGCATTGGCGGAATAACAATGTTTTGAAAATGCTATTGGAGCTTGCGCCAGAAGCCGTAGAGCAAAAGTGGCTAGCTCCGTCGCTGAAATCGACCGCCTATGCCCTTCGCAGGACTAAGGATGGAACACTGGCTGGTACAACTCGTATATTTAAAGCGTTCTATGGAAGTTTAGAAGTAAATATAAAAACAGGTCATATTATAGGTTTTTCTAATGGAGATGAGCAGCCGGGGGGGAGGCTGTCATTTATTGGAATGGCTTATAATCCGCCAATTTCGCTTACCCGAATAATATTCCGAGATCCCCCACTATTCGCGTCACTCGATGATTACATTGAAGAAAATAGGGGTGGAGATTTTCCAGATAATATACACGACCGAATAACAGCCCACGGTCCTGACGATGACGACGATGACGACGATTCTGTTGAAACCATAGATATCCGAGTTGAGGATATAAAATGGCTAATGAACAGTAGTCTTCCCAAAAAAATGAGCATGGTTAAAGCTAACTTCCTAAAATTCTACGATGATATGGCGGACAGAATAAATCGCAGGTCATCTGCGATGGACAGGCTTAGAACCAGACATGTTGGACGAAGCCCTATAAGAAGAAGAAAGTAAGATATTTAGTAGCATAACTATTTGCTATGTTGTAAGGGAATGGGTATTAGCAGTGAGTGTGAACAATTTGATATGATTGTGTTTTTTCATATTAGTTATGTTGCCACAAGTTTGCCACAACACGTCTCTTGAATCGTCGTTATGCTTTTCGGAACGATAACCTTGAGCGGCCGGAAGTGACGGTTTTCCAAAGGTTTCCGAGGTTTCATTCGATTGGGTTGCGGTGTTCCGGTTGTATTGACATCGAAGGGTTCGCAAGTGCGATCCTTGCCACGCCCACCATCAGAAGCCCCGCTAGGCCAACGGCTTAGCGGGGTTTTTGTTAGTCGAATCCCCAGCGGGGAGAACCGCCGCGCGTTTCGCGATGGCGCGCCTCAGGCCCATCCTCACTTCGCCCAAAGTGCTGGTGTAATTTTGGTGTAATCGATCCGGGAAAATGGGGGTAAAAGCGGGTATTCTCGGTCACCCCCATTCACCACGGAAGAGCGCTAAGGGCATGAATCTAGGTCGAAAAGGGCACTTTAGGGCAAGTGCCCAGCATCGACTTAAAATCGGCTTCCTATGGAGTGCGGGTTCGAGTCCCGCCGTCCGCACCATCCTGTTGACCGGCGCGCTGCTTGCCACTTCGGCTTGCGAGCGGCGGGCCGATACGGGTGCGGTTGTCGTCAGTGCGGTTCGGTCGTCCCCCGACAAGACGCCGCAGAAACGCGACCCAGCCAACGCCAGCGGCGGCGACATGCCGCATCGGCTGCTGCGTGACTCCCTGGCGCAGGGGCTCGTGCGGTTCGACGCCAATGGGCAGATCGAGCCTGGGCTGGCCGAGCGCTGGATCGTCATCGACGAGGGCGGCAGCTATATCTTCCGGTTGCGCGAGGCGACGTGGAATGACGGGTCGCCCGTTACCGCCGAGCAGGTCGTGCCGATCTTGCGCCGTCTGATCACGCCCGGCTCGGGCAATCCGCTTGCGCCGTTTCTGACCGCCATCGACGAGATCGTCGTGATGACCCCGCAGGTCATCGAGGTCCGGCTGTCGCGTCCGCGCCCCGATCTGCTGAAACTCTTCGCCCAGCCCGAAATGGCGATCATCGACC
>Ga0308159_1004772_pt1 | contig 12069 bp, 12 predicted proteins | sample PhyCR1_FD_201040 | JGI IMG/M metagenome (GOLD analysis project Ga0308159, IMG submission 201040) | Phyllosphere microbial communities from UC Gill Tract Community Farm, Albany, California, United States - DLSLC.R1 | ecosystem: Host-associated > Plants > Phyllosphere > Unclassified | place: USA...
TTGGCGCTCTCCAGTCGAGCGTGGGCGAGCGGGATGTCGGCGAGGGAATAGACCGCGCCAACGTGGGGCCGCAACTGGCCGCGCTCGACCAACGCGCTCAGTTCATCGAGCTTGCCGCGATTCTGCCGGGTGAAAACGAAGTGGTAGCTGGCGTTCTTGCCCCAGGCCTGAACGAGGTTTTGTGGCTGCGCAATGTCGACGATCGAGACCACACGACCAAGCTGGGCGAGCGCGTCGGCGCTGCGGGACAGGGTATCGCCGCCGATGGTGTCGAACACCACATCGACGCCATGCCCGGCAGTTTCGCGCATGATCGCTTCGACGTAGTCCTCCTGGGTGTAATCGATGACCACGTCAGCGCCCAGGCGGCGGACGAACTCGGCGTTGGCCTCGCGCACGGTGGTGAACACTCTGGCGCCCATGGCCTTGGCCACCTGAATCGCCACATGACCGACCCCGCCCGCGCCGCCATGGATCAGAATGCTCTCGCCCACGCGGAGCACGGCGCGCACGGTCAGCGCTTCCCACACAGTACCGCCGACCAGACTCAGACTGGCCGCCTCCAGGTGACTCAGCGAGGCAGGCTTTCTGGCGATGATGCTTTCGGCCGCGACGTGGTACTCGGCATAACTGCCCTGCCCGTCGAATATCTGCGGGGTGTACCAGACTTCGTCGCCCGGCGCGAAAGCGCTGACGCCCGGCCCGATGGCTTCAACCACGCCCGACACGTCGTGACCGGTAATGGCCGGCAGCGGCACCAGATCGGGATAGTCACCGCGCCTAACCTGATAATCCAGCGGATTGATGGAAGTGGCGTGCACTCGGACCAGCACTTGGCCCGCTTGCGGAACCGGTTTGGGCACATCGTTGAGTTCGAACGAATCAGGACCGCCGAAGGATTTCAAAATCATCGCTTTCATGGCAAAACCTCGTATCGATAAAGAGGGATATCGAGAATTCTCGATATCCTAAAGTAAAAAAATTACAGCTCTTTCCCTATGATCTCTGCAAGCGCGCTGATAGCAGCCTCATTGCGTTTGTAGTAGGTCCATTGACCGATGCGTCGCACTTCAACCAGCCCCACGCGCTGCAACGTGGCCAGGTAACTCGACACCGTCGACTGCGACAGGCCGATACCTTCCTGGATGCTGCTGACGCAGACGCCCTCAACAAGCACATCACCCTCATCCTGCGGGGGGAAGTTCTTGACGGGATCCTTCAGGCCTTCAAGGATCTTGAGGCGCGTCGGGTTCGAGAGGGCTTTGAAAATTTCGATCAGTTCCATGCGCCGAGGATATCGAGATTCTTCGATATGTCAATGCAGTTTTTCAGTGTGTTTTTATCAGGAAGCAATCGGAGCCTGGGCAATGCTTGCGTCGGTGCGAGGCCGACTGTCCAGACAGTGCTGTTTGAACTGTGCGCATTCCATGGCTTTCGCGAACAGCCATCCCTGTGCATATCGCACCTGGCTGGCGCGCAGCAATTCGAGCTGCGCCGGAGTCTCAACGCCTTCAGCGACCAGTGTCAGCCGCAACGCGTGGCCCATCTGGATGACATGAGTGACCAGCAGGGTCTTCTCCTCTGCTTCGCTGATCTGGTCAACGAAGGATCGGTCGATCTTGAGCACGTCCAGCGGTAATTGCTGCAGGTATTGCAAGCTCGAATAGCCGGTGCCGAAGTCATCCAGCGCGACAACAAACCCGGCGCTTCGCGCGCGCTCCAGCGTGATTTTCGCGCACGCCAGGTCGACGAGGCTGCGTTCCGTCACTTCGAGCCATATCTGCGCGGGCTGCACGTCGAGACGACGGCTTTCATTCAACAAAGTGGGTATCAGTCGCCCAGAACTCACGTCGGCCGCAGCGAGATTCAAGGCCACGTGCAACGAACGATCACTGGCGAGCATGGCGCCAAGGTCTGCGAATACGCGATGGAGCATTTGATCAGTGATCGCTTCAATCAATCCGCTGGATTCGGCCAGTGGAATGAACATGTCCGGATAGACCAGCATGCCGTTGGGTTTTTGCCAGCGAACCAAGGCTTCAGCGCCGATGCAGCGTTGGGTTTCAATTTCAATGATCGGCTGATAATGAATGACGAATTCCTGTCGCCGCACCGCGCGCTCCAGTGCGGCCAGCGGAGACAGCTTGCGACGCCACCAGCGCAGGCTCGCGAAGACCAGGCCTGTGGTGACGGCAAGACCGATCGGCAGCAGATAAAGAACGTGTCGCCCGAGGCTGCGCAACAGTTGCTGTCGGGGAATTGCGGCAATTACGGTGAAGTTGCCTTGGGCCACCAGAGTGTAGAGGAAGCCGTCCTTCAGGCCGTGCGTAGGCCCCTCATGCACCAAGGCGAGGAAACTCGCCATGTTCGGGTCCGCCGGGCCGAGCAAGCGGCCCTGACGTGTGCCGACGGCCAGCCTGACGCCTTCATCCAGTACGACTTCGCGAAACTGTTCCGGGTCTACCAGCACGTTGAACGCAGCGAACTGCAAGGCCAGCATCGGCTTGATCAGATCGTTGTCATCGTGCGCATCGATGGATACCTTCACCCCGTCGTCAGTGACGAAATCCTCCGCCCACTGCTTCGAACGAGGCGGCGTGGCGCCCCATGACCAGGCAAACACATCCTCTTCGTAGCCCACCGTCTCGACCGAAAACGTATTCATGGCGATCATGCGCATCTGCTCGATGCCTTGTGGCGAGCAGGGTTCGAGGTCAGTGACGGCAATGCTTTTCAGTGCTTGGGAGGCTTGCGCGAATGTCTGTCTGGCGCGATCGTTGGCAATCGCGGCGAGTGTCTGAAGACGGTCATGGGCCGCGTAGATCGACAGCGTCCAACTTGCCGCGAAGGTCAAGCCCAACGGGACGATCACCGCAAGGACGGTCAGCAATATTCCCCGCTGCATGATCTTTGAACGCTTCATTTCACCGCCTGAATAAACTGGCCCGTAACGCGCCTTTGCGATGGCTGGACGGCCGCTTGATCGGCACCTGTTGCTGCTTTTAACTTGGATTCGAAGCAGAATCAACAACTCTGCCGATTAGTTGAAAGCCCCGTGACATGCATCAATTGGTTGTCTCATTCGCATGTGCCTGAGGGCAGCGACAGGTGCGACTCCACCCGGTTGCGTCCGCCCTGCTTGGCCCGGTACAGGCATTCGTCGGCTTTCTTGAGCACGATCTCTGCGGTGGTCGGCAAATGTTCACACGTGGCCACGCCGATCGAAGCGGTGATGTGCCCCACCGTCTCAATATCGCTGGTCGCAATGGCCTGACGAATCCGCTCAGCGATGACGCTGGCCGAGGCTACATCGGTTTCCGGCAAAATCAGCAGAAACTCCTCTCCCCCGGCCCGGCAGGCAAGGTCGCCGGTGCGAGAGTGGGTTTGCAGTGTGTGTGCGACCTGCTTTATCGCCAGGTCGCCCTTGTCGTGGCCGAAGGTGTCGTTGACCCTTTTGAAATGGTCAATGTCCAGCGATAACACTGAATAGGTCCGACCGGCGCTCTCAAGGCCGCGCAACTCTTCATCCATTGCCCTGCGATTGGCCAATCCCGTCATCGGGTCGGTCAGCACCTGCTGGTTCAGGCGGCCCAGCTTCGCTTGCAACAACTGAACGCCGGCCAGCATCGCCTGGCGAATGGAAAACGCTTCCTGATACCAGGCTTTGACGTGGCGAAGTTGCTCAGTGGCCTGCGGCGCTGACAACTGCCGGGCAATACGCGAGAGCTGGTTGAGAGGGCGACAGACCAGCGAGGTGCCGAACCAGATCAGTACGAAGCCGATCAGAGCGGCAGGCACCATCCCTTCAAAAACATCGCGCATCAAGGTGTTCATGGGCGCCAGACTGACCTCGCGCGGCTGCTGCGCGACCACGGCCCAACCGGCGCCCGGCACTTGAGCGTACCCGGCCAGCATCGCCACGCCCTTGTAATTGCGCACGGTCATTGAACCGCTCTCGCCCCGTAACGCCGCATCCGCGGTTTTGCTCCAGCCCAGGGTGTCGCCAATGCGCGCCGCATCAGGGTGAAAAAGCAGTTGGCGGTCCTGATCGGTGACAAAGACGAAAGTACCTTCGTGTTGAAAATGACGGCTGATCAAGGTGTGCAGTGCGTTGTCTTCGCGCAGATAAACCGAGCCGCCGATGATGCCCACGTAACGCTCAGCTGCGTCGTAAACGGGCTGGGAGATAAACACCACAAGATTGCCGGCGCTCGATGGGTAGGCCGGGCTGATGAAAGGCCGCTGCGCCTCGATGGCCTTGCGAATGGCATCCGAGTTCAACGTCGAACCATTGATTTGCAGGGTGTCCGGGTACGCCTTCAGCACCTTGGCATTGCGATCGATAACGGCGATCGAGTTGAAATCGGCATCCTGTTTTTGCAGGCGCACCGCCTCGGCGCTCATCACATTCGCGTCACCCCAGGCCTTGCCCAATTCACTGGCGCTGTAACGCAGATGGTTCTGTGCCGAATGAATGAATTCGGAGAGGCTCGAAGCGACCTTTGCTGCATAGGCACTGTTTGATTGCAGCGCGTGGTCAATCAAGGCATCGCGCTGCACGCGGTAGGCAGTGACAAGGCTGTTGCCCAACGTCGCCAGAACAGACAGCAACACCAGAGACAAAATGAGCCCACGCAGGTTGAGAGCGACGGCGGGTTGCCTGGCAGCCAGCGTCTCTTCGCTGACTGATTCATGCGGGGTGTCCGTTCTGTCGATCATCGTCTGCCCTGACAGGTCTGTTTGGGAATGTGCTGCGCAAGCACCTGAGCGAGTATAAGCGCTTGCGCGAGACACGCCTGATCGAGCTCGAAATAAGGAAGTACCTGCCTGCTGCGTCTGGGCTTCAAGCCGGGTCCAGCAACACCCGCAACCGCACGATTTTCCCTTCACTGATTGTTGCCACATCAACGCCGCTGACGACTACCGGGCCTGTAGCCGGGCCTGCATGCCAGCGCAGGTAACCCAAGCCGTGTGCTGATTGCTATTTTGCGAATCTGAACCAGACATTATTGAATCCTCGATTGGTCGGTGAAGCCCGGTCGCCCGGGCTCAACGGTTAACCATGCTTGACCAGGTTCAAGGCCGGTAGCGGGCCGCCTGGGAACTGTGCAAGCAGACCCTGCTGCACACCGCCCAGATCGATGCCATAAAAACCCCACTGGTCAATCAGCTCTGCAACCCTGGCTTTGCTGGCGGCATCCTCACCGGAGTAACACAGCACACGCTTGCCGCCCTCGGTAGTCATACGATCTCTGAAACCCAAGCATCGCCCAAGCCATGCCGACAGTATGGTCATTCGAGCTTGCCGCCCCTGCATGATTACGGTACAAATCACGAGGTTGTACGACAACATAATAAAAACCTGAGCCACCTCGAGTGGCTATCACTTTTGAGATCTGCCATGTCCCGCCCTGAATTCGCACCGACCGTACCGCCGCCCTTCCCCCGTTATCTCGCCGTGATCATTCTGTTGTGCATGGGTTGTGCGTTCGCCGGCAACCACGTCGCTGCCCGGGTGGCTTTTGATGATGGCGCGGGGGTGTTGCTGGCGATCCTGATGCGTTCCGGCGGGACCCTGCTGGTGCTCGCGATTATGGTGCTGTGGCAACGACAAAGCCTGCGTCTGCCGCCGGGCGCCTGGCGTTGGCAATTGTTGTTGGGCCTGCTGATTACCGCGCAGAGCCTGTGCCTGTACTCTGCCGTCGCGCGGGTCCCGGTCGCTTTGGCGCTGCTGGTGGCTAACGTATTTCCGATCCTGCTGGCCTTGTTGACCTGGGCATTGGGCGGCCCGCGACCAAGCGCACGCACCGCGATGTTGATGGGCTTGATTCTCGTCGGGCTGGTGTTCGTTCTCGATGTCCCCGGACGACTTTCAGACAGCGCCAGCGTCGGCCCGGAATGGCTGCTGGGCGTCGCGCTCGCGTTCTGCGCTGCCAGCGTATTCGCCTGTGCGCTATGGATCACCGACCACAAGCTGTCGCAGGTGCGAGGCTCGGTGCGCAGCCTGCTGACCATCTTCATCGTCTTCAGCAGTGTCAATCTGGCCGGCCTGACCGGCGCCCTCCCCGGCGGACTCAACCTGCCCGCCACCTCGACCGGCTGGCTGGCCCTCGCCACGCTTGTCGTGCTGTACGGCACCGGTTTTATCGTCCTGTTCATTTCCGTACCCCGACTGGACATGCCGCGCAACGCGCCGGTGATGAACATTGAGCCATTGGCGACGTTATTGATGGGCTGGATCGTGCTGGATCAGATGCTCAGCCGAGGGCAGATCGTGGGCGGAGTGATCGTCGTAAGCGGGATTGTTTTGCTGACGTATCGCAAAGCGGCGGTGAAGGTTGAGGCGAAAGCTGGCGTATGAGGGTTGGCGGCGGTCGCGGAACGCTTCGCGGGTGAATCTCGCTTATCGCCGCCATCTCGATACTGGATCAACAAAATCGCAAGCTATCCAGGTCTATCTGCGCATAGCTTCCTATTTCCCCCTTGTAGAGATAAATCGCAGTCGCCTCCAACTCTGTTTGTAAGAATCCCACTAGCGTTCTGAGCTTGGTGCTTGTGGTAATACCAGGGGGCATAACCGTCGCGCTACCGGGTTGGTCATCGTAAGTTCTGACGAGAAACTCATCGACACCGTCCAGAATCAGGTAATTGAAACCCCGATATTCATAGCCTGCGTCGTAGTCGACATCATCGAAACGGTCGACCTTTTCTATTCTCAAGACACCGCCCCGCTAATTCGACTCAGCGAAATTGAAACAGTCTGGCGCATGAAAAGTGGGCGGCGCTCCACCCATGTCATTTACCAACTACCGTACGGGATGCCGAACTTATCAATATATCGCTTGGCCTTCTCGCTCACAGGATAGGCATATTGGCCACCTTTTTTGCCCAACTCCGGCCCCAGCGGTTCCAACTCAGCTTGGGCGCGGGCTACTTTGATCGGGCGTCGACACAGATAAACGGCTTTCAAACCGCTGCCGTCCCGTCTTCCTTGCGGGTGATTCCAGTTGGCAGATGTGTGGATGTATTTCAATTGCAGCAATTGCTCCTCTTCAGAAGTAGTGCTGTAGTCACCGGCGATGAATCTGTCACAGAGCGGTTGCAGTTCCTGGGGAACGGCATACTCAGCGCGTCCGGGAATATCGGTTAGAGGAACACCTTTCTCTTTCGCCAAATGGTACATAACTCTCAAATAAACCGTTGAGAGTTTGCCACTGACCGGGCGTTTGAGCTGAAGCCCAGCGTATACACGTTTTTGTTTAGGCCCGAAACGATCTTGCGGGTCGGCCGGCAGAGCAAGCGCGGGAGGCGTTACGATCTCCAACAGATCAGCAGGCCATCCTTTTGCGACCCACTGTTTTTTCACCTTCGCGGCGTCCTCAAAGATCGAAGTAGACTGGACGTGAGTGTTACTCCATACATCAAGTGTCTGCATGGGGCTGATCAATACGCACTCTTCGACTTCGTCGAGATAGCTACCACCGATATCCGAATGCACGCCCGGAAAAACAATTTCTGGATAGTCGGGATTGACATTACTGAGGGCGAAATTAGCCCGACATTCATCTCGCGCCACCAAGTGAACGACATGTTGGAAGAACCGAGGATCGAGATACAATTTTATGCCCGGAGCAATCGGGCTTTGCACCCTACCTATATTCGTGAAACCGGCAATTGACGGCACGGTGTCGAACAGACCGATGAAGCCCATCCGAATATTGCTGCCGTATTGATCAAGAAAGGTGCGGCTGAAATTATGGGCGTAAGTGCTAAGCAGATCCCTTAACGGCCCCTGCTTGCCCCATACAATTTCATTGCAGAAATGACGTGCCGCCGCTGCACCTCGACTGAATCCAAAGGTGTCAAAAGTTAGCGAGGCAATTTCACTGTTCGGATTTTCTTGAAGGGCGTCTTCAACAACCTGTTTGATGAATGTAAACGAAGTCTGCACCCGACCGGCGACTCCCGTCTCCCCACGTCCCGTGCCTTGACCGACGATACTGTCTTTCTCGTTGGACTGAGTACCGATACCTTCGATGTATAAGGGGCGTGATACGTGTCTGACCGGCCCTTCCCCTTCAGCAATCGGAGCCTCGTAATACAGATCGGCAAGTTTTCTGATATTCGTTGCGCCAGAGCCGTAACTGCTATCCGGATCTCCCATATAGGGCTGACAACTGGCAGGAATATCCTCAGGCGCAATCGGATGCTGAGCACCGCACAACAACCCCGCAGCAGAGTTGTTCGCATTATTCCCGGTGCCATCAAAGAACACCCCAATCCTCAACGCGATCCCGATTTTCTCAGGCTCGCGCGCAGGTTCTTTCCCGTGTTTCTCATACTCGGCCCAGTGTTGGGCGTGTAAGTCGACGGGTTTGGCTTGTTCGTAGCGGTAGTTTTTCGGCGGGTTTGGAACATAGCCACTCAATCCTTGATTCCTTGTTCTGATCCTTGAACAACGGCCCGAAGGGTGACAGTCGAGGCCGGGGGGTGCAAGCCGTGGCCGTGTGCCAGCCATGGCGCAGCCGTGGGTTGCGACGAGGTTTCGCCCTCGTCGCGATGTGGGTTATCTGGCGATTTCGACCTTATCCAAAGCCTGATTTACTGCGATTTCGCCGAGCATGACGACCTGGGCGATGCCGAGCAGGGTTTTGCGGCGCGGGTTGTCGAGCAGCGCGGCGAAGTCGTAGAGCATGGTGGTGGCCGAGCCGAGGGATTCGCTGGCGTTGGCCCGCAACATCACTTGCAGATGATGGGTGGCAGCTGTGTGCGGGTCTGCAAGACCGGGAAATCAGGAACCCGGCAGACCCGAAGGTCTCCCGCACAAAGCCGCCATTGAGCGGACACGAACGAGTGTCCTTTGACGGGGCTATGCGACTGATTTCCGACGGGCTTGCAGACCCGATCACTGGTGAGCAGTGACAGGAATCAAGTTACGGAGGAAACGGCAGACGCACAAGCCGGCGGATTCTGGCGTAGTCGTAAGGAATGACGCAAGGTGTTGTAGCCGTTTGCTTGACGCCTGAGTAATTGTTTAAACGGGCTGAGTGTTTTCTGTTTATTTGGTGATGAAGGGGCTGGCGCCATCGCGAGCAGGCGCGCTCCTTCAAGGGAATTGGAGGCAGACCCATAATCGCCCGGGTGCGCGCTAGCGTTCTCGCCAGCGTATTGACCTGAAGGTGGCGGCATCAACCCTGCGTTAGGAGCGTCAACTTCGGCCAGATCTTGAGCCATCTCTTCGATCGCACGCGCTCCAGAAACACCGCGTATTTATCACTTTCAAATCGAGCGGTCGGCCGCACGTTAAGCGCAAACAGATCCTCAAGCCCCAACGGCGCCGAAACCTCTATCGCCCCCCGCTGATCGAGCCTGACCCCAACCGCCGTCGCTGTTTCGGGCCAATGGGACATAGCGTCGGCAGACGATTCATAAGGTACATCGGCGTTTCGCTGGTGCATGCGTGCCTGGTTCTTCACCGACCACGACCCGTTCAGGCCGCTACACAACGTTGCAAGCTCGGCCTCCAAGGCTAAGTCCGTTTGCGCACTGATGGCTGCTTTGTCGAACCAGATGACATCAATGTCCTTGGGCAACGGCGAAGAAACGCGTTGATGCAAATGATCCCAAACCAGGCTGCGCACACATCCTGCGGCAACCCAGCTGTCCGGCAAGTTGACTTCCCTGACTGCGTGCAGGATGTGCATCCGGACGGGATCCTCGGCAATCAGATCCCGCAGTAGCGCTTCCAGATTCATCTTTTTCATTCCATTGATCATGGTTGCGAGAGCCTATCAGAGGTCTCGGTTCAGCGCCCCAACCGGCGCTCTGACCGCAACATCTTGACCGACAAGTTGCCGTCACATCGCCATCTATCTGGCCTTCCCGGCGGTAGGCCGAGTGGCGGTCAATGGCGATGCGTTTCGCTGGATTCCGGCAATCCGGGATGACTGATTGCACGCCTGAAAAAGCTTCGCCCGGCACTTGCCGGGCGCAGCTGCTGCGAGCGACCTGAAGTGTCTGCGCCGGCACTTATGCGTTGATCGTCGAGCAGGTTCTACGGCTCCTGAGGTTCCTCGAAAAACCGCGTTCCAGAGCGTTTCGTGTCGCTGATCATCTGGCCAGAAAATCCTTTGAATTTTTTTTGTCGGACAAAATCATTTACGTATGAGCGTAAGGAGGAACTCATGCGTAGCACCGATATTTTCGTCATCGAATACAAACATCACGACCGGCCAAAATCTTTCGTCATCCGCGCCAAAAGCATGCGCAATGCCGATGCCTGGCATTGGGCGAGCTGTGACGCCGGTATTGCGCCGATTCCAAAACCGGGCAAACCACCGTTGAAAGTTGTCTCCAAGCCTCAGGCCGAACGGTATGGCATTACCGACGTCAAGTGGCGCGAAACAGCGGCAGTGGACTGGACGGAGGCTTAGTTGAACTGTGCTGTTCAAGCGACCCGGCATGTCAGCCATGCGCCCCAGAACAGACTGCTGAAAAACCGAGTCATGTCACCGAACCCCGCGTTATGCAACAACGCCTGAACCGCCGCCTCCGAGTGCGGCGGATCAGCACCCTGCAAAATCTTCCCGAGTTTCGCCTGCACCTCCTCGGCCGTTGCGCCCTGCTGTCGCCAGCGCTGGCTCCACGCTTGCAGCAGCAACGGCTGACTGGCGTAAGCGTAATGATTGCCGGCCACAATCAACGGCGCCCCGGGTTTGAGCCGGGCGTGAATGGATCGCAGGATTTGCTGCTTTGCCGCGTCACCGCCCAGGTGATGAAGCACGCCGATCAGCGTGGCGGCATCGAAGGACGCGTCTGCCGGCAAGTCTTCGACATGGCCGAGATGTATTTGAGTTCTGTGCAACAGATCATTGCCGCGCAAGTACTCGGCTGCGGTCTCCAGCATCGGCTCGGAAGGATCCACCGCGGTGAAATGCCAGCCCGGCTCCAGCGCGGCCATGGCGATGATTTCCTGTGCAGTGCCGCCTGCGCCCACGACTAACACGCGTGCCGAACGCGACGGACCGAGGCTGGCAGCGAGCATGCAGGCGGACAGGTCGTGACAGGCATCGTAGCCGGCCAGGGCAATGCGGCTCTGGCGGGCATACTCGTTGGCGCGCGAGGTGTCGAATTTGCCGGCGGCGTCAGCGGTGGGTTGAGTCATGGCGTTTCTCCGTGTCCTTGACGGCACGCTACGCGACGAGCGTAGAGAAGAAAAATCCAATGATTTCATGGGGGACATTCCGTTGTGGAATACGCCGGCCCCGCCGCGAAGACCCGACCCAACATGGCTCAGGCTCCCGCACCCAAATGCGGACAGATCAGGTACCCAGCGTCAAACCATTCGCGGGTAACGGCAACGCCGTCTTGTAGCGCACCTGCTTGAGCGCAAAGCTGGAACGAATGTTCGCCACCCCCGGCACCTTGGTCAGAAAATCCATCATGAAGCGTTCCAGCGACTGGATGCTCGGCACCAGCACGCGGATCAGATAATCGGGGTCGCCAGCCATCAGATAGCACTCCATGACCTCGGGGCGATCCGAGATCGCTTCCTCGAAATGCTGCAGCGCTTCTTCAACCTGTTTCTCCAGGCTGACGTGAATGAACACGTTGACGTGCAGCCCCAACAAGTCCGCGTCGAGCAGCGTCACCTGTTCACGAATCAGGCCCAATTCTTCCATTGCCTTGACCCGGTTGAAGCATGGCGTGGGCGACAGGTTCACCGAGCGGGCGAGGTCGGCGTTGGTGATGCGCGCGTTCTCCTGAAGGCTGTTGAGAATGCCGATATCGGTGCGGTCCAGTTTGCGCATGAGACAAAATCACCTGTTTTTTATGCTTGTGCAGAATTTCTATCTGCAAATGGTCGCCAGCGCAACAAAACAGAGAGAAATATTCTTCTTAGCCGCGCCTATGATTGTTGTAGGACAAGATTTCCTCTACCCCGGAATGACTGCCAGCTCACTACAAGAAATTCACAAGATCGAGCGTAGAAGCCATGACCCAAGCGTATGAACCGCTGCGCCTGCACGTCCCTGAACCCTCGGGCCGTCCCGGCTGTAAAACCGACTT
>Ga0308159_1004773_pt1 | contig 12068 bp, 11 predicted proteins | sample PhyCR1_FD_201040 | JGI IMG/M metagenome (GOLD analysis project Ga0308159, IMG submission 201040) | Phyllosphere microbial communities from UC Gill Tract Community Farm, Albany, California, United States - DLSLC.R1 | ecosystem: Host-associated > Plants > Phyllosphere > Unclassified | place: USA...
GCGGCGGCAGCATCCGGCGGCGGACCCGGGGACGGTGCCGGCGCCTGCGGCGAGGGAAAGGAGCACGACCGGCGCAGCGGGCCCAGGGGTCCGGTGTCGGGGGCCGGCCGGGAGCTGCGCGGCCCACGGGACACCTCCCCGGCGGCCACGGCACGGGGCGCCGCCCCGGGCACTGGTGCGGTGGTGGCGGAGGGCACGGACGTCGGGCGCGGGGAGGAGGGATGCATGGCGCGCAGCAGTGGGGATGGCGTTGGCGAAGGAAGAGGAAGCCGGGCTCGCGGCCCGGGGGAGGCATCCCCGGCTGCCCCAATCTACGGACCACCGGGTCCGCAAGGCACGCGGCGGGCGAAGGCGGGCATGCCGGAGCGAATCGCCGCCCGTGTTCCCCCGCGCGGACCCCGGCCATAGCCGCGCATGCCGCACGGCGGATCACCCATAATCACTGCGGTCGAGCGCGTCTGCTGCGCGCGCGCATCACCAGGAGTTCCCATGTCGGTCTCGGTCGGGCGAAGAAACAATGTGAAGATCCGGGGCAGCGGCCCCACCAGCCTCGTGTTCGCCCATGGATTCGGTTGCGACCAGAACATGTGGCGCCTGCTCGCGCCGGAATACGCCTCGCGGTTCCAGGTCGTCACCTTCGACATGGTCGGCAGCGGCCTGTCCGACCTCCAGGCCTACGATCCCGACAAATACGGCACGCTCGCGGGATACGCCAGCGACGTGCTGGAGGTCATCGACGCGTTCGCCCCGGGCCCGGTGATCTTCGTCGGGCATTCGGTGAGCGCGATGATCGGCATGCTGGCGGGCCTGCACGCGCCCGGCAGGATCGCGGGCCACGTGATGATCGGGCCCTCGCCCTGCTACATCAACGAAGGCGACTACGTCGGCGGCTTCACCCGCGAGGACGTCGATTCGCTGCTGGACACGCTCGAATCCAACTACCTGGGCTGGGCCAGCAACATGGCGCCCGTCATCATGGGCGCACCCGAACGCCCGGAACTGGCCGAGGAGCTGAACCAGAGCTTCTGCCGCACCGACCCGGACATCGCCCGCGACTTCGCGCGCGCCACCTTCCTCTCGGACAACCGGGCCGATCTGCCGAAGCTGCAGGAACCCGTGCTGATCATCCAGTCCACCGAGGATTTCATCGCCCCGCTGTCGGTGGGCGAATACATGCACCGCCACCTGCCGCGCAGCACGCTGCGCCTGGTCGACAACGTGGGGCACTGCCCGCACCTGAGCGCACCCAGCGCGAGCAGCGCCACGATGGACGAATTCTTCGCGGCGATCGGGTACTAGCCGTGTCGGCCCAACCCCGGCCGGCGCTGCCCGACACCGAGGCGCTGTTCGACCAGATGCCCTGCGGCCTGCTGGTGACCAGCACCACCGGGCTCATCCTGCGCGCGAACCAGACCCTGTGCCGCTGGACCGGCCTGCCGGCCGAGGAGCTGGTGGGCCACAAGAAGCTGCAGGAGCTGTTCAACATGGGCGGGCGCATGTTCCACCAGACCCACTGGCAGCCGATGCTGGAGATGCAGGGCTCCATCTCCGAGGTCAAGCTGGACATGCGCCGCAGGGACGGCGGCACCTTCCCCGTGTTGCTCAACGCGAACCGCCGCGTCACGCCGCAAGGCACCTACGACGAGGTCGCCGTCATGGTGGCCGAAGAGCGCAACAAGTACGAGCGCGAACTGCTGGCCGCCCGCAAGCGCGCGGATGAAATGGTGGCCAAGGAGCGCCAGGCCCAGCAGGCCCTGCAGGCCTCGCAGTCGCGGCTGCGGCAGGCCATGCAGTCGGGCGCCATCCATGTCTGGGACCTGGACCCGGCCACCGGCCGGCGGCGTTTCGGCGCGGACGTGGCCACCCTGCTCGGCCTCGACCCGGGGCGCCCTGTGGGCGAAGAGGAGTTCGTGGCCCACCTCGTGCCCGAGGACCGCGCGGCCGACCGCGCCGCACTCGACCATGCCTTGAGGAGCGGCGAGCCCTACCAGTTCAAACACCGCCTCGTGGACGCGGCGGGCCAGCGCCGCGTGCTCGTGTCATCGGGCCAGGGCTTCCGCGCCGAGGACGGCTCGCTGATGGAGTTCGTGGGCATCTTCAGCGACGTGACCGAAGCGGAGCACGGCCGCGCGCTCGCGGAAGACCGCGCCGTGTTCGCGGAGCAGATGGTGGGCATCGTCAGCCACGACCTGCGCAACCCGCTCGCCACCATCCTGCTCGCCACCGAAAAGCTCACCCGCCAGGCCGCCGATCCGGCGGATGCGTCGCGGCGCATGCTGGGCAACATCACCCGCGCCGGCCAGCGCGCCCGCCGCCTGATCGCCGACCTGCTGGATTTCACCGTCGTGCGCCTCGGCTCCGGGCTGAAGGTCTCGCGCCAGCCGGTGGACCTGCACCAGCTGGCCGCCCGGATCGTCGAGGAACTGGCCGAGGCCTTCCCCGGCCGCACCATCGAACACGCACCCCGCGGCGGCGGAGCGGCCAGCGCCGACCCGGACCGCATCGCCCAGCTCGTGGGCAATCTGGTGGGCAACGCCATGGCCTACGGCACGCCGGGCACCCCCGTCACCGTGGCGTCGTCGGTGGATGCGTCGGGCATCGCGCGGCTGGCCGTGCACAACTGCGGGGAGCCGATTCCCTCCCACACCCTCGGCCGCCTGTTCGAGCCCATGGTGCGCGGCGTGGAGGACGGCGACAGCTCGGCCCGCAGCGTCGGCCTGGGGCTGTTCATCGTGCGTGCGATCGCGCAGGCGCACGGCGGGCAGGTGCAGGTGCGCTCCTGCAGCGCGGAGGGGACCGAGTTCGCGTTCTCGTTTCCGGCGCAGGTGGGTGAAGCTGTGGCCGACGCGCACCGGGCCTGAGCCTCCGAGCGGACAGTTCCCACTCGGTTATCTCGATAGCCGACACTCCTCATAAAAATGAGGAACCAGCTCGACAGTTGCGCTTGGTAACCATGCGGCAGTCCAGTCTTGTCGCGTTGGAGACTTTTGCCTCCAGAATCCGTCCCTAACAAAAACACCAGAGGGATGGGGCTGCATGAACGATATCGTCCGTGTCGATACGGAGCGCCTGCGTGCGCATTTGGAAGCCAAGCTGCCGCCGAAGGTGAGGCGGTTTCGTCTCGATGACATTCCAGGCGTGATGCGCTCGCGTTTGGGGTGGCCGGTGGCGGCGAAGTTGATGGAGCGGTGGTTCAGAGGAACTGGTTTTGAAATCAGTGAGCCGATAAAGCGCAGCCAGTTGCCGCACCAACTGCATCAACTGCCTGCATGGCAACTGGAAGAAAACGCGATCACCATGGCGTGGGCATTGGGCTTTGCCCGTGTGCAGGCTGCAGTGGCGAACTTACATGCGCAGTGGAGTAGCCCTGCCGGGATAGAAAGGCTACGAACGCAGGTCAAGCGGCATACGATGCGACAGGTCCGACCATGGCGTTTTGGCGATCTGAACCAGCCGCCCAAAGTCTTGGACAGCATCTGCCAAGTGAATTTTCTGAAGGTGGGCGGATGGGGCGATCCCATGGACGACTTCTACGGCGCGATGGGCGAGGCCACGCTCAAGATTGCGGTGTCGGGCCTGGTGACGCCCAAGGGGCCCGGCAAGGCAGCCATCGCAGTCGATGAGCTGGCCTTCTACCTGCGAGACTCCTATGACTTCAACGACGATCTTTTCCTGTCGCAGCCTCTCGGTTTCTGGGGCCCCCGTGGCGTGGACCGCATTCCCCGATCTGCGCTGGACGTACCGATCGACGAGCGATGGATGCACGTCGACGCCGATGAGGAAAACCGCCAAAGTTATCTGGTGCAGAACCGCCATTTCAGGCAATGGCGCGCTTTGCATGGCCGGGGCGGCGATTTCATGATTGTTTCCGACGCGCACCGCGTGCGCCTTCCTTTTCCCATTCAGCTGGAGTGGTGATGAAACTGTCCGCTCTCAAAAACGTGCCGTGCATTGTCTGGTGCTTGGCGCTGAATGCCTGCTTGGTGCTGGGCTGGCATGTGACCCGTCCGACGCTCTCCATGGCTTACAACAGCCCTCGCTACGTGTACCGGCTGGAAATCTACGACGCATCACTGTGGCAACGTATCGTGCATTACGACCAAAGCGATCCGGCCATCGTCCGCCTGTACAGGGTGGATACGAAGGAACTGCTGGGAGAGAGCAAAGTGGTTGATCTTGCGGGTGGCAGCGCGATCGACTGGCAACTAGACCCTCCCACGCCATACCACACCGTCTATTTTGGCCTGGATGTCGTCTTCGAGAACATTTCATCGGAATGCGCGGCCTTAGGGCAGGTACCGAATTGCCCCAACGCAAGGCCCTGAACCTTCACAGCAGCACGATGTCGTACTGCTCCTGCCCCAGCCCCCCCTCCGCCTGCAGCGAGATCGGCTTGCCGATGAAATCCGACAGCCCCGCCAGGTGCTGGCTCTCCTCGTCCAGGAACAGCTCCACCACCTTCGCCGAGGCCACCACCCGGAACTCGCGCGGATTGAACTGCCGGGCCTCGCGCAGGATCTCCCGCAGGATGTCGTAGCAAACACTGCGCGCCGTCTTGATCTGCCCGGAGCCCTGGCAATGCACGCACGGCTCGCAGAGCATGTGGGCGAGCGACTCCCGGGTGCGCTTGCGCGTCATCTCGACGAGGCCGAGCTGCGAGAAGCCGCCGGTCATGGTCTTGACGCGGTCGCGCGCGAGCTGCTTTCTGAACTCCGACAGCACGGCGTGCTGGTGGTCCTCGCGCGCCATGTCGATGAAGTCGGCGATGATGATGCCGCCCAGGTTGCGCAGCCGCAGCTGGCGGGCGATGGCCTGGGCAGCTTCCAGGTTCGTCTTGAAGATCGTGTCGTCGAAGTTGCGCGCGCCGACGTAGCCGCCGGTGTTCACGTCGATGGTGGTGAGCGCCTCGGTCTGGTCCACGATCAGGTAGCCGCCGGATTTGAGGTCCACGCGCCGGCCGAGCGCACGCGCGATTTCCTCGTCGATGCCGTAGAGGTCGAAGATCGGCCGCTCGCCCTTGTAGAGCTGCAGCTTGGGCACGGCGGCCGGGGTGAATTCGCGGCCGAAGGCCTGCAGCAGCGCGAACTGCTCGCGCGAGTCGATGCGGATGCTGGCGGTCTCGTCGCCGACCAGGTCGCGCAGCACGCGCTGCAGCAGGTTCAGGTCCTGGTGCAAGAGCGAGGCCGGCGGCTGCCGCAGCGAGGCATCCTTGATGCGCCCCCAGGTCTTGCGCAGGTAGGCGATGTCCTCGGCCAGTTCCGCGTCGGAGGAATCCTCGCCGTTGGTGCGCAGGATGAAGCCCCCTCCTCCGCCCGTGGCCTTGTCGCCCACCAGTGCCTGCAGGCGCGCGCGCAGCGCGTCGCGCTCGGCGGCCGGGATCTTCTGCGAAACGCCGACGTGGTCGTCCTGCGGCAGGAACACCAGCAGCCGGCCCGCGATGCTGATCTGCGTGGAAAGGCGCGCCCCCTTGGTGCCGATCGGGTCCTTGATGACTTGCACCATCAGCGACTGGCCCTCGAACACCTGCTTCTCGATCGGCACCGGCGGCTCGCCCTTGCGCGCGAACATCGGCGCCTCGCCGCCCTCCTGCCGGTGCCACACGTCGGCCACGTGCAGGAAGGCCGCGCGCTCCAGGCCGATGTCGATGAACGCCGACTGCATGCCCGGCAGCACGCGCGAGACCTTGCCCAGGTAGACGTTGCCCACCAGCCCCTGCTCCAGCGTGCGCTCCACGTGCAGTTCCTGCACGGCGCCGTGCTCGACGACGGCGACGCGGGTTTCCTGGGGGGACCAATTGATGAGGATGTCTTGTTGCATGGCGGGCGGCGCGGATCGCGATGGGCGGGACGGGGCGGGAGGGACGAAAGGAGGCTCGGGAAGCGATGATGCCTCAACGGCCCGGCCGGCGCCGGGCAGCCGCCGGGTATCCCGCTCCCGGCTCCGTCAGTCCGGCAGCCCGGCCTCGCGCAGCAGCAGCGCCGTCTCGTGCAGCGGCAGGCCCATGATGCCGGTGTAGCTGCCGGAAATGCGGGCCACGTAGCGCGCCGCCGGCCCCTGGATGCCGTAGGCGCCGGCCTTGCCGAGCGGGTCGCCGCTGGCGGCGTAGGCGGCGATCTGCGCCTCCGTCATCGCGGCGAACACCACCTGCGACACCGACAGCGCCGCATGGCGCGCGCCGCCCGGCACCTGCACGGCCACGGCGGTGAGCACGCGGTGGCTGCGGCCGGAGAGCCGCGCGAGCATCTCCCGCGCATGGGCCGCGTCGTCGGGCTTGCCGAGGATCTCGCGCCCCAGGGCCACGGTGGTGTCGGAGCACAGGATCGGCGCGGGCGCCAGGCCGCGCCGCGCATGCCGCGCCACGGCCGCATCCAGCTTGAGGCCCGTCACGCGCTGCACGTAGCGCGCAGGCGCCTCGCCGGGCCGGGGCACTTCGATCGCCTCGGCATCCTCGGCGACGGCATCGCCATCGGCGTTGGGCAGCAGCAGCACGTGGCGCACGCCGATCTGGTCGAGCAGCTGACGGCGGCGCGGGCTCTGCGACGCCAGATAGACGAACGGAAGCGACGCGGACGACCCGGAAGGGGAAGAAAAAGGAGCGGGGGAGGAAGGGGATGGATTCGGGTTCACGGCGGCAGGATAGCGGATGCCGGGGCAGCCGCCGCGCGCGCCGCGTCCCTACTCGCGGTGGTAGGGATGGCCGGCGTTCACCGACCAGGCGCGGTACAGCTGCTCGATCAGCAGCACCCGCACCATCGCATGCGGCAGCGTGAGGTCGGACAGGCGGATGCGCTCGTGCGCGGCCTGGCGGAATGCCGGATCGAGACCGTCCGGGCCGCCGATGACCAGCGCCACGTCGCCGCCGCCCAGTTGCCAGTCCTTGAGGCGGACGGCCAGGGCCTTGGTGGTGAGCGGGGTGCCGCGCTCGTCGAGCGCCACGATGCGCGTGCCGCGCGGAATGGCGGCCTCGATGCGCTCGCGCTCGGCGGCGTAGAGCGTCTCCAGCGTCTTGGAGCCGCGCGGCTCGGTCTTGACGGCCTTGAGTTCGACCTTCAGTTCCGGCGGGAACCGCTTGGCATAGTCGTCGTAGGCGGTCTGCGCCCAGTCGGGCACGCGCTGGCCCACGGCCACGATGAGGAGTTTCATTGGTCAGTGATCCGCGGGCGTTCCGCCGGCACCCGGTGCATGCCCGGGGCCTTCGGCGGATCGCCCGCCTGCCGGCCCACTCAGCCGGCCTTCTTGCGGGCCGGGGCCTTCTTGGCGGCCGCGGCCTTGCGCGGTGCGGCAGGGCGGGCCGACGGCGCCTTCTTCGCGGCGGCGGACTTGGCCGCGGGCTTGCGGGCCGCCGGCTTCACCACCACGGTCTTTACCTTCGGTGCGGCGGACTTGGCTGCGGGCGACTTGCCGGCTGCGGTCTTGGCCGCCCCGGCCTTGCCCGCGGTCTTCGCGGGGGCCTTGGCCTTGGACGGGGTCTTGGTTGCAGCCGCCTTCACGGGCGCGGCCTTGCCGGCGGATTTCTTCGCGGGCGCGGGTGCGGCAGCCGCCGCTGCGGTGGCCGCCCTGCTGCGGCCCGGCTTGCGTGCCGGCACTTCCGCTTCGGCGGCCGCGGCCTTCTTGCGCGGCGCGGCCTTCTTCTTGGCGGACGCGGCATCGCCGGTTTCGGCGGCCTTCACGGGCTTGGCGGCGCCGAGCTTCAGTCGCACCGGCGTCTCGCCCCAGATCTCTTCGAGGCGGTAGTACTGGCGGATGGCCGGTTGCATGATGTGGGCCACGGCGGCGCCGCAGTCCACGATGATCCATTCGCCGTTGTCCTCGCCCTCGGTGCGCGGCTTGGGGAAGCCCGCTTCGCGCACGGCATCGCGCACGCTGGCGGCCAGCGCCTTGGTCTGCCGGTTGGAGGTGCCCGACGCCACGATCACCCGCTCGAAGAGCGGCGACAGCTTCTCGGTGTTGAACACCTGGATGTCTTGCGCCTTGACGTCTTCCAGGCCATCGACGATGGCGCGCTGGAGCTTGGTGACGTCTTTCTTGGCGGCGGATTCCGAACGGGTGGAGGTGGTCATCAGGGACGGGAAGAAATGGGGGGTGAGGGGCAATATAGCGCGCAACCCGCGCGGGGGCCAATGGCGCGGCGCGCGGACGCGAGGGGCCGCGCGCCGTGGATCGGCGCCATCGGGGCCGGTCGACATGGGGCGACGGAGCCGGACAGCTATTGAAATTATAGCTTTCCGGTCCGCGCGGTCCGTCGCGGCCGGGTTCAGAGCCAGTCGCGCCGCACCAGGAAGCGCCGCGTCAGCTCGCCTTCGGGCGTGCCGGGCGGGTCCTGCCGCTGGTAGGCCCAGCCCGCCAGCGGCGGCATCGAGAGCAGGATCGACTCGGTGCGCCCGCCGGACTGCAGCCCGAAATGCGTGCCGCGGTCCCAGACGAGGTTGAACTCGACGTAGCGGCCGCGCCGGTAGCACTGGAACGAGCGCTCGCGGTCGCCGAAGTAGATGTGCTGGCGCCGCTGCACGATCGGCAAATAGGCCCCCAGGAAGGCGTCGCCCACCGACTGCATCATCGCGAGGCTGCGCTCGAAGCCGAGCTCGGAGAAGTCGTCGAAGAAGATGCCGCCGATGCCGCGCTGCTCGTCGCGGTGCTTGAGGTAGAAGTACTCGTCGCACCAGCGCTTGAAGCGCAGGTAGAGGCCTTCTCCGAACGGATAGACCGCGTCGCGGCAGCTGCGGTGGAAGTGCACCGCGTCTTCCTCGAAGCCGTAGCAGGGCGTGAGGTCCATGCCGCCGCCGAACCAGCACACGGGCGGCTGCCCGTCGCGCGCGGCGGCGATCATGCGCACGTTCATGTGCACCGTGGGCACGTAGGGGTTCTGCGGGTGGAACACCAGCGACACGCCCATGGCCTCGAACGGCGCGCCGGCCAGCTCGGGCCGGTGCTGCGTGGCCGAGGGCGGCAGCGAGGCGCCGCGCACGTGCGAGAAGCCGCAGCCCGCGCGCTCGAACACGCGGCCGGCCTCCAGGATGCGCGTGACGCCGTCGCCCTGCAGCGGCTCGCCCGGGCCCTTGCTCCAGGCATCCGTGAGGAAGCGCGCGCCGCCCTGCCCCTCGACGCTCTCGATCGCGTTGGTGATGCGCGACTGCAGGTCCAGCAGGTAGGCGCGCACGCGGTCGGCCGCATCGGCCGGCGGTGCGGGCACGCCCGCGGCGCGGCCCGGTCCCGGTGTCGTCGCCATCAGCTCTTCACCGCCCGGTGGCCGATGTCGCGCCGGTACTGCGCGCCGTCGAAGTGGACGCCGCGCGCCACGTCGTAGGCACGCTGCTGCGCCAGCTTCACGCTGTCGGCCAGCACCGTCACGCAGAGCACGCGCCCGCCCGTCGTGCGCACCACGCCGTCCTGCAGCTCGGTGCCCGCATGGAACACCACCGCATCGTCGGCATCGGCCGGCAGGCCGGTGATGGCATCGCCCTTGCGCGGGCTCTCGGGGTAGCCGTGGGCGGCCATGACCACGCCCAGCGCGGGGCGGCGGTCCCACTGCAGCTCGACCTGGTCGAGCTTGCCGTCCACGCCCGCGGCCAGCACGTCCACCAGGTCGCTCTTGAGGCGCATCAGGATCGGCTGGGTCTCGGGATCGCCCATCCGGCAGTTGAACTCCAGCGTCTTCGGATGGCCCTTGGCGTCGATCATCAGGCCGGCGTACAGGAAGCCCGTGTACGGAATGCCGTCCTTCTCCATGCCGCGGATGGTCGGCAGGATGATCTCGCGCATGGCGCGCGCATGCACGTCGGCCGTGACCACCGGCGCGGGCGAATACGCGCCCATGCCGCCCGTGTTGGGGCCCTGGTCGCCGTCCTTCAGGCGCTTGTGGTCCTGGCTGGTGGCCAGCGCGGCGACGTTCTTGCCGTCGCACAGCACGATGAAGCTCGCCTCCTCGCCTTCGAGGAACTGCTCGATGACCACGCGCGCGCCACCTTCGTTGTGGCTCACGCCGTACTTGTTGTCGACGAGCATGAAGTCCACCGCGTCGTGGGCCTCCTGCGCGGTCATCGCCACGACCACGCCCTTGCCGGCGGCCAGGCCGTCGGCCTTGACCACGATCGGCGCGCCCAGGCGGTCGATGAAGGCATGGGCCTGGGCCGGATCGGTGAAGGTGTCGTAGTCGGCCGTGGGAATGCCGTGGCGGCGCATGAACGCCTTGGAGAACGCCTTGGAGCTCTCCAGCTGCGCGGCGGCCTTCGTGGGGCCGAAGATGCGCATGCCGTGCGCGCGGAATTCGTCCACCACGCCGGCGGCCAGCGGCGCCTCGGGGCCGACCACGGAGAGCTGGATCTTCTGCTCCTGCGCCCAGGCGCGCAGCGCGCGCACGTCGGTCAGGGGCACGTTTTCGAGCTTGGGGTTGAGGGCCGTGCCGCCGTTGCCGGGCGCCACGTAGACCTTGGTGACCTTGGGAGACTGCGCGAGCTTCCAGGCCATTGCGTGTTCACGGCCGCCGCCTCCGATGACAAGAACTTTCATGGGGTGTCCGGGTGCCTCTCGGTCAGAGCGCGGCGTTGTGGTAGACCTCCTGCACGTCGTCGAGATCCTCGATCACGTCCAGGAGCTTCTGCATGCGTTCGGCGTCTTCGCCGGCCAGGTCGATGGTGACGTCCGGGCGCATGGTCACGTCGGCCGCGTCGGGCACGAGGCCCGCGGCTTCGAGCGCATTCTTCACCGCCTCGAAATCGCCCGGTGCCGTGAGCACCTCGATGGCGCCGTCCTCGTCGGTCACCACGTCTTCCGCGCCGGCCTCCAGCGCGACTTCCATCACCTTGTCCTCGCTCGTGCCCGGCGCGAAGATGAGCTGGCCCACGTGCTTGAACTGGAAGGCCACCGAGCCTTCCGTGCCCATGTTGCCGCCGTACTTGCTGAACGCATGGCGCACTTCGGCCACGGTGCGCACGCGGTTGTCGGTCATCGTGTCCACGATGATGGCCGCTCCGCCGATGCCGTAGCCCTCGTAGCGGATTTCCTCGTAGGTCAGGCCTTCGGCATTGCCGGTGGCCTTGTCGATGTTGTACTTGATGCGGTCGGCCGGCATGTTCGCGGCCTTGGCCTTGTCGATGGCCAGCCGCAGGCGCGGGTTGGCCGAGACGTCGCCCCCGCCGGCGCGCGCGGCGACGGTGATTTCGCGAATGATCCGGGTCCAGATCTTGCCGCGCTTCTCATCCTGCCGCCCCTTGCGGTGCTGGATATTGGCCCATTTGCTGTGTCCTGCCACAGGGAGTCCTTGCTGTTGTGTCTATCGATTAATCTACCGGTCGGAAGCGATTTTACTTTTGACTCCCCACCACCATGGCCGAACCGATCCTGATTGCGAAGCGCGACACCACCGAATGCCATCTGCTGCCCGCGCTGGCCAACCGCCACGGGCTCGTCACGGGGGCCACGGGCACCGGCAAGACGGTCACCCTGCAGACCCTGGCGGAGGGCTTTTCCCGCATCGGCGTGCCGGTGTTCATGGCCGACGTGAAAGGCGACCTGACCGGCATCAGCCAGCCCGGCCGCATCGGCGGGAAGATGGCGGCCACCCTGGCCGAGCGCGGCCTGCCCCTGCCGGAGCCGATGGCCTGCCCCACCACGCTCTGGGACGTGTTCGGCGAGCAGGGCCACCCGGTGCGCGCCACGATCTCCGACATGGGCCCGCTGCTGCTCGGCCGCATGCTGGGCCTGAACGAGACGCAGCTGGGCGTGCTCAACATCGTCTTCAAGATCGCCGACGACAGCGGCCTGCTGCTGCTCGACCTGAAGGACCTGCGCGCCATGCTCGCCCACGTGGGCGAGCATGCGAAGGAGTTCACCACCGACTACGGCAACATCAGCGCCGCCAGCGTGGGCGCCATCCAGCGCGGGCTGCTGCAGATCGAGGCGCAGGGCGGCGACCGGTTCTTCGGCGAGCCGATGCTGGACATCAACGATCTGATGCAGACCGTGGATGGCCGGGGCGTGGTGAACATCCTCGCCGCAGACAAGCTGATGCAGTCGCCGCGCCTCTACGCCACCTTCCTGCTCTGGATGCTGTCCGAGCTCTTCGAGCAGCT
>Ga0308159_1004774_pt1 | contig 12068 bp, 8 predicted proteins | sample PhyCR1_FD_201040 | JGI IMG/M metagenome (GOLD analysis project Ga0308159, IMG submission 201040) | Phyllosphere microbial communities from UC Gill Tract Community Farm, Albany, California, United States - DLSLC.R1 | ecosystem: Host-associated > Plants > Phyllosphere > Unclassified | place: USA...
GGTCGAAGAAACCGTCGTTCTCGTCGTAGTTGATGAGCAGCACCGTCTTGCTCCACACCTCGGGATTGGCGGTGAGCGCGTCCAGCACTTCCTGCACGTACCAGCCGCCCTGCGCGGGGCTCGACGGACCGGGGTGCTCGCTGTAGACCGAAGGCGCGATGATCCACGACACCGCCGGCAATTTGCCCTGGCGGATGTCCTCGCGGAAGGTCTCCAGGAAGCCCTGCGGCATGGTGTTGCCGAAGCCCTTGGCGAGCGGGCTCAGGGCATCGTCGATGGCCGGGTCGTAGACGGGGCCCGCCAGGCCCTGCGGCTGCGTGATGTCGGTCTTGGCCACGTAGAGCGGCTTGCGGTCCGCGGGCATCTTCTCGATCTCGGCGCGCCAGTGCCGGAAGCCCATCATCTCGTTGCAGCCGAAGTTGTCGATCAGGCTCTGGTAGACCTTCCATTGCACGCCGGCCTTCTCCAGGCGGTCGGCATAGGTCGTCCACGTCCAGCCCTCGGTGGAGGCGCCGACGTCGTTGCCCGCGTTGAACTGGTTGTTCAGGCCCGCCACGCGCACCTTGGAACCATCCACCGGGCTGATGCCGTTCGGGCCGTTCGTGCCCGTCCAGTAGAACAGCCGGTTGGCGATGGTGCCGGTGTGCATGCCGCAGTGGTAGTGGTCGCACAGCGTGAAGGCCTCGGCCAGCGCGCGCTGGAACGGCACCTCGGCTGTCTCGTAGTAGCCCATCGAGAGCGGCAATTTGGCGTCCGGCCATTTATACATGCGCCCATGGTCCCAGGCCGCCTGCGAATCCACCCAGGTGTGCGGCGTGCTGCCGGCGCGCTGCGCGTTGCCCTTCGATTCGTCCAGGCGGTAGGGCACGTAGGTGCTCGCGGGCGTGGTCTTGCTGTAGGTCTGGTAGAAGACGTTGCGGCCGTTGGGCGTGGGGATCGGGAACCGGTCGCCGAAGCCGCGCACGCCCTTGAACGTGCCGAAATAGCTGTCGAACGAGCGGTTCTCCATCATCAGCATCACCACGTGCTGCACGTCCTGGATCGTGCCCGTGGCGTTGTGCGCCTCGATGGCGAGCGCGCGCCGGATCGCCGGCGGGAACGCCGTGAGCGTGGCCGCGGCCGCGCCCGTGCCGAGCAGGCTGGAGAGGAAATGGCGCTTGGAGGAATCGACGGTCATCTGGAGGAATCTTTGTGGGTGGTGGGTTGCCATGTGCCGTGGGACGACGCGGGCACGCGGACGAATGCGCGTGCGGGCAAGTCGGCAGTTACGTGGGGAATGCACGCTGGCGCCCGGGCCGCGCGGCACGCGCGCCTGGGGCTGCGCCGGCTCAGGGCTTGGGCGCGCAGTGCGTGTCGGGCGCCGTGCAGGTAGACAGGCCCGAAGAAGAACCGGAGCCGCCACAGCCAGCCAGCAGCAGTCCGAGCGCGAGGGTGCAGGCGGCCAGCAAGGGGCGGCCGAGGGAGAACGGCAGGGGATGCCGTGGGTGCGGAGTCATGGGGTGAGGGAAAGAAGAACGACGAGGGTTCGCATTCTTCTCCCCGCCTGTGGCACCTGAGTGACGTGCGGGTAACAGAAAAGTAACGTGCGGTCGGTTACGGATGAGTTGTGCGGCTGGAGGACGGCCGGTCTATGCACAGGTCTCAAGGGCTAGCCTCGCTCAGCAAAAGGAGCAGCTGGTGGCCTAGTTCCGGGCAGTGCGCGTATCCCAGTCATCCAGACTGCTGCGGCGGTGTGCGCGGCGGCGCCTGGGTTCCGGCCAGTGCGCATACCCCAGTGATCTAGACTATGGCCACCCATCACGGCCACGAACTTCGAGTTCAGGCCAGTGCGCATATCCCAGTGATCTAGACTCATGGCGGACAAGTTGGTGGAGCTGTTCGGGTTCCGGCCAGTGCGCATATCCCAGTGATCTAGACTGCCGGGGTCTGTCGCATGTTGGTTCCTGGGGTTCCGGCCAGTGCGCATATCCCAGTGATCTAGACTCACGGGCGGCAGGCTCAACCCCTTGATGATGTTCCGGCCAGTGCGCATATCCCAGTGATCTAGACTGAAGTCATCCTTCGCCGCGACCTCGCTGATGTTCCGGCCAGTGCGCATATCCCAGTGATCTAGACTGCACTGTTTTCGCTCAGATCGACCTCGCAAGTTCCGGCCAGTGCGCATATCCCAGTGATCTAGACTGAGGACTCGCATGAGCACGCAGAAGATGGAGTTCCGGCCAGTGCGCATATCCCAGTGATCTAGACTCTTCACGTGCCGCACGGCCTTGCTGATGGCGTTCCGGCCAGTGCGCATATCCCAGTGATCTAGACTCCGGTCCACAGGCTGGGCGTCAACACGCCAGTTCCGGCCAGTGCGCATATCCCAGTGATCTAGACTCGCGCGCCCGCGGACTGCGTCCCGCCGTCAGTTCCGGCCAGTGCGCATATCCCAGTGATCTAGACTCTTGCTTTACAACACCAACCTTCTCACCCTGTTCCGGCCAGTGCGCATATCCCAGTGATCTAGACTGAATTTCTCCCCATTTCTGCGTTTGTCTAAGTTCCGGCCAGTGCGCATATCCCAGTGATCTAGACTCGAGAACCTGGACGAGGTGCGCTGGGTGCGGTTCCGGCCAGTGCGCATATCCCAGTGATCTAGACTTCAGAAAGCGGTGGATGTAGCCGCCGCGCTGTTCCGGCCAGTGCGCATATCCCAGTGATCTAGACTCGGTCAAGGCCAATCATGCCGGCGCTCCGAGTTCCGGCCAGTGCGCATATCCCAGTGATCTAGACTCGGAGGGGCTTATGCCCACGCCAGTGCATAGTTCCGGCCAGTGCGCATATCCCAGTGATCTAGACTGCCGGTAATGAGCTTCTTCAGGAGGGTGCCGTTCCGGCCAGTGCGCATATCCCAGTGATCTAGACTCCTGCTGCTGCGCGACGGCACCACGATCGTGTTCCGGCCAGTGCGCATATCCCAGTGATCTAGACTCAGACAAGACGCGAGCGAACACGACGCCAAGTTCCGGCCAGTGCGCATATCCCAGTGATCTAGACTGTCGAGAATGATTTCGGTCTTCTCGGGGTAGTTCCGGCCAGTGCGCATATCCCAGTGATCTAGACTATCCACCGTGCCGTACTGCATCTGGAGCGGGTTCCGGCCAGTGCGCATATCCCAGTGATCTAGACTGGACGCCGGCTGGATCGACAAGGGCATCGAGTTCCGGCCAGTGCGCATATCCCAGTGATCTAGACTCAGGGTAGTGAACGTGCTGCACATAAACCAGTTCCGGCCAGTGCGCATATCCCAGTGATCTAGACTGGAGGTCGCGACACCGGCAAGATTGGGGATGTTCCGGCCAGTGCGCATATCCCAGTGATCTAGACTGCCACCTGTGGCGATGGCGTTGCCAAGCGAGTTCCGGCCAGTGCGCATATCCCAGTGATCTAGACTGCCAATGGCGACGCTGCGACGCAGGTCAAGGTTCCGGCCAGTGCGCATATCCCAGTGATCTAGACTATAAATTAGGCCGGCCTGCGGCCGGCCCCGTTCCGGCCAGTGCGCATATCCCAGTGATCTAGACTTGTCTGGAAGTTGCGTGATGCACCGTCGTGGTTCCGGCCAGTGCGCATATCCCAGTGATCTAGACTCACTGGAGTCTGCTGCATGAGCCTGCATATGTTCCGGCCAGTGCGCATATCCCAGTGATCTAGACTGGATCAGGTCTGGCCCGGCCGCAGCTGGTAGTTCCGGCCAGTGCGCATATCCCAGTGATCTAGACTACTTCACCGTTGAAGCATGGGTCCGCCTGAGTTCCGGCCAGTGCGCATATCCCAGTGATCTAGACTGCACCAGGCCGACGGCATCGCACCAGTCCGGTTCCGGCCAGTGCGCATATCCCAGTGATCTAGACTCGCGCTGGTGGGCTTTGAAGGGTCGTATTGGTTCCGGCCAGTGCGCATATCCCAGTGATCTAGACTTCCCCTCTCCTTCGGGAGAGGGTCGGGGCGGTTCCGGCCAGTGCGCATATCCCAGTGATCTAGACTCATCCGTGGCGAGCGCCGCGTGGAACTGGAGTTCCGGCCAGTGCGCATATCCCAGTGATCTAGACTTCCATGATCGTGCGGTCGTTCAGCGGGCCCGTTCCGGCCAGTGCGCATATCCCAGTGATCTAGACTCCCACGCACTCAGCACAGATGATGAGCGCGGTTCCGGCCAGTGCGCATATCCCAGTGATCTAGACTGTGGTGGGCATGGTCAGCCACCCGATGCCCGTTCCGGCCAGTGCGCATATCCCAGTGATCTAGACTAGTCCTCACGGCCCGCACCAGGTCGCCGCAGTTCCGGCCAGTGCGCATATCCCAGTGATCTAGACTCGAGATCGTCGAACCCAGGAAGCGGCCGCGGTTCCGGCCAGTGCGCATATCCCAGTGATCTAGACTCGAGATCGTCGAACCCAGGAAGCGGCCGCGGTTCCGGCCAGTGCGCATATCCCAGTGATCTAGACTAAGCGGAATGCGCCTGCAAGACATGGCCGAGTTCCGGCCAGTGCGCATATCCCAGTGATCTAGACTGCACGCTGGTGAGAGGGTCGTGCGCACGCAGTTCCGGCCAGTGCGCATATCCCAGTGATCTAGACTCATCTCGCCAGAAACGTGGCGCCTGATCGAGTTCCGGCCAGTGCGCATATCCCAGTGATCTAGACTGAGCCTCCATGATGCCCGCCAAGCGGATACGTTCCGGCCAGTGCGCATATCCCAGTGATCTAGACTCGCGCGAGCCATCAAGCAGGTGCGCGGTCAGTTCCGGCCAGTGCGCATATCCCAGTGATCTAGACTCCACAGGTCGTGATCGAAAAAAGGGATGTAGTTCCGGCCAGTGCGCATATCCCAGTGATCTAGACTCCAAGCAGCTGGGCGCAGACTGCCGCCCCTGTTCCGGCCAGTGCGCATATCCCAGTGATCTAGACTCGCCGGCCGGCGGCTCATCGCTCTGCGTCGGTTCCGGCCAGTGCGCATATCCCAGTGATCTAGACTCAGCGTCGCCCGCGGCACGCCCAGCTGCTCGTTCCGGCCAGTGCGCATATCCCAGTGATCTAGACTGGACTCGCCCAACCCCAAGCGGCAAGTCAAGTTCCGGCCAGTGCGCATATCCCAGTGATCTAGACTTCGCCTCATCATGTACGCATAGCGGCTGGAGTTCCGGCCAGTGCGCATATCCCAGTGATCTAGACTCACGGCCCCAGGGTTCGGCAGATCGGCAGGGTTCCGGCCAGTGCGCATATCCCAGTGATCTAGACTCGTGAGCGCGCGCAACCCCGTGCGTCCCAGTTCCGGCCAGTGCGCATATCCCAGTGATCTAGACTCGTGAGCGCGCGCAACCCCGTGCGTCCCAGTTCCGGCCAGTGCGCATATCCCAGTGATCTAGACTGCCCGTACCTGCCTCCATCTTGCAAGATTGGTTCCGGCCAGTGCGCATATCCCAGTGATCTAGACTCACGCCGTGCAGAGGGGCCGTAGCTATGCAGTTCCGGCCAGTGCGCATATCCCAGTGATCTAGACTCGCCGGCCGCTCGCAGTGCCCCGATGGTGAGTTCCGGCCAGTGCGCATATCCCAGTGATCTAGACTGTATTCCAGCGCCTGCGCCAGGCTGGTCAGTTCCGGCCAGTGCGCATATCCCAGTGATCTAGACTGCTGTGACGGTTTCCGCGACGACGGAGGCAGTTCCGGCCAGTGCGCATATCCCAGTGATCTAGACTGTGGACGCGCGACAGCCGCGTGCGCGCAGCGTTCCGGCCAGTGCGCATATCCCAGTGATCTAGACTAGAACTCACCTATAAGGTACTCCCGATGGGGTTCCGGCCAGTGCGCATATCCCAGTGATCTAGACTGACCGACCATCGCGGTGTAGCGCGCATCGTGTTCCGGCCAGTGCGCATATCCCAGTGATCTAGACTCACCGGCGGCTGGCCCCACTCGATAGAAGAGTTCCGGCCAGTGCGCATATCCCAGTGATCTAGACTCTGATCGCGATAACCCCTTGATTCGTCAAGGGGTTTTTCGCTTCTGCGGTCCGGGAAAACATAGCATCTGGCTAGAAAAGATCGAACTGGTCGGGCGCTTTTTGCGCGGGTTGCCGGCGATGGCCGTGAAAGGAGATGGCCCGCTCGTACTGCTTGTCGGTGAACTGGAAGATATGCACTTTGCCTCCGGACGGCAAGGCCTGCTCCACCTGCCGGCAGAGCGTTTCCACCTGGGCCTGGCTGGTGCAGAAGCGCAGGTAGACGCTGAACTGGCTCATCTGGAAGCCCACGTCCAGCAAGGCATTGCGAAAGCCCGTGGCCGCCTTGCGTTCGGCCTTCGTGATCACGGGCAGATCGAACATCACCACCATCCACATGAGTCTGTACCCCGTCAGCATGGTTGCAATCCTGTTGGTTGGCGCGGCACTGGCGCTGGCTGAATCAATCGGGCTCAAAACTGCCCGCCAGTGACAACGGCAATCCAGGCAGCGGCAGATCGAGCCGAAGGCGTTCTCCCAGGTACACCTGAGCCAGCGACGTCGCCATGCGCTGCATGCACACCATGACGGGCGTCACGCCCTGCAAGGTCTGCATGTCGTCGTACAGCACGCGCACGAGGGCGCGCTTGGTCTCGGGCGTGACGTGCGCCTCGCCCGCACGGTGGAGTTGCCAGACCTTGAGGTCCACCATCGGCCTGAAGGGCTCCATCAAATCGTCCACCAGCCGCATGGGATTGGCGTCGTTGCTGTGGTGCAGCCCCAGGCTGGGATGCAGGCCGGCCGCCACTACGGCTCGCGCAGTGGCGGAGCGCAGCACGGTGTAGCCGTAATTGAGCAAGGCATTGAGGCCCTCGCCATCCTGATCACGCCGGAAATCCGCACCGAACAGCAAACCCCAGTAGCGCCGTGCGCCCTGCCCCTCGATGTTCTCCGGGTCGCCGCTGCGCACCTTGCCCACCAGGGCCAGCAACGGCGCCGTGGCGGCGCCAGCAGCCTCCAGTGCGGCGGCCTGCTGCTCCAGCTTGGCTTTGACCACGGTTGCCCACAGGCGTTTGAGCAGCGGCAACCCAGCGGCCAACTGCGCTTCGATGCGCCGGGCCTGCACATGGTGTCCGTCGATGGGCAGCAGCATGCCGACGGCGTTGTGGTTGGGGCCGCAAAGCACGAAGGGCGCCCCGCGTTCAGCCAGGGCCACCAGCAGGTTGTTGGTGTAGCTCAGGCCGTGGGCATTGGCGATGACCGCGGCGATGTCGTCCAGCGGGATCTGGCCCAGCTCCTTGCGTTCGCCCTCGGTGTCGCGCACGACGAGAAAACCCCGGTGTACGAAGAGATGCCGCCGGTCGTCCGCGATTTCGACGATGCGGCCCACCATGGTGTGTCAGCCCTTGAACCCCGGATCTCGGAGCTCGCCGATGGGGGAGATGGTGACTTGGCGGGCTCTGGCTTTCTGGAAAGAGCCAGCCATCTTGGAGACATAGGGCAAATCGCCGCTTCTGTTGCGGGCGTCCACGTTGGCTTGATTCACTTCTGACATGAAGACCTGCCCCGCTGCAGACATTTTTGCCACGCGCAAGGTTTGCAGGTTCCCCTCACCTGTCTCCAGCCGCACGCTATCGCCAATCACCAGCCGCATGGCCAATGCCTGCCCATTCTGGCCTTGGGTCGGATGCCGCAACTGCCGCAGCCCCCCCTCCCGCACGATGCGATACGCATCGAAGGTGGAGATCACCTGCCCTTCCCACTTGCCCTTGTCGTTGACGGTGATCTCGATGCAGTAATTGCTGCCGCCCACATAGCCCTTGTAGGGCAGCGGACGGCCTTCGGCATCGACGCCATGGCGCTGGGGCTGTCCGGGCTCGGCGATGCGGATCAGGTTGCTGATCTCGCGCCCCGCGCTGCCGTCGGCCTTGCGGCGCTGCCTGATGCTGCCATCGCGCAGGATGCCGTAGCTGGTCTCTTCCATCATGGCGCCTTCGAAGCCGTGGTCGGGCTTGTGGCTGACCCAGATGTGGCGCACGGCGCGTTCCACATGGGCTCGGTAGGTGGGCCAGGGCAGCGGCATGTCTTCGACCAGGCGTGTCAAACCATCTTCACGCGCCTGCGCATTGGCCTGGGCGAAGCGCTGCATCATGCGCTGGTCGGTCACGCCGATCACGCAGGCATCCACCGCATGGTGGCGGTGGTCGTTGCGGTTCTTCTCGCCGTCCAGCCCCAGCACGTCGTTCAATCCGAACTTGCCGCGCAGCAGCGCCGTCATCTGGCCGGGGATCACGCGGGTGGAACTGCCAGGGCACACCAGCCGCAGGTATTCGGCGGCCACGCGCGAGAGGTAGCGTGTGTCGTTGAGCGCACGGGCCAGGAAGTCCTTGTCCTCGCCCAGCCAGCGTTCGTAGCCGCCGGGGGCGAAGCGGTAGCGCTTGCGCAGCGGCATGTGCTCGGCGCGCTGCAGGACGCCGTCATAGCTCCAGCCCTGGGCCTCGAAGTCGGCGCGCGCCTCCCAGGGCGTACGGTTGCGCTTGATACGGTTGGCATCCCGAAGTGCCACGGTCCGGTTGTTCAGGCTGTCGTCCAGGGTCATCGAAAACGGCAGGATGTGCTCGATCTCCACGCGCTCGCCCAGCAGCATGGCGGCGCTGATCTGCACGCCGCTGTAGGGGCAGCGCCTGTCGGCCGCGTCGTAGCTCAACTCCTCCCACAGGATCCATTTCTGGATGTCCAGCGTGCGCACGCGCTCTTCGCTGATGCCCAGCACCTCGGCGATGGAGCGGCGGATGCGCGCATTGCGCTTCTGGTTGTCCGCCTGCCGCTGCTGCGCTTCCAGCTTCTGTTCGCGGCTTTGCTTGAGGTCGCGGGCCAGTTCGATCACCACTTCAGCCGGCCGGCCATAGCGGCGCATCAGCGCATTGACCACCACGCGCACCTGGTTCAGGCCGATGTGGACGGTGGGGTTGGCGATCTTGCCGTAGCGCTCTTCGTCGTTGCGTGGGTTGTCCTTGGCAAACGCTACATGGCGCTGCAAGGCGCGGCCGTAGTAGGGCAACTGCTTGAACGCAAACACCGGCTTGATCTCTCCAGTGGATGCGATGGTGCGCTCGCCGATGCGTTCCACTTCGTCCGCGCCGTGCTCGAAGCTGAAGCCCAGGTCGCTATGGTGCGCAAAGCCGGCCGCCTGCACGGCCTTGTCGTAGGTGATGACGCCGCGCTGCAGCTCCGGCACGATGCGCGCCAGTGCCGTGCGCCCCAGGCTCCCGTAGCCTTCGGGCAGGCCCGTGTTGGCGATGGCCTGCGCCCGAGCCTCGTCCACGCCCGTGTGTTCCTGCAGCCAGCCGATCAGGCGCGGCTCGCTTTCCTCGGTCATCAGCTGCGTGACGATCTCGTCCTGCAGGGCCGCATCGAAATCCATCCACAGTGTGCCGAACAAGTTCTTTTTGCCCAGCGCCGCCGCCGTGGCGTTGCCCTTGAGCCCATCGCGCTTGGTGTCTTCCAGATTGAACAGCCCCGAAAAGCCCAGCGCCTTGCGCATCGCGGTGAAGGTCACTTTCGCCTGCTTTTCCAGCAGCGCCACGATCTGGTCGCGCTGCGCCAAGGTCAGCGGCTCTTCGCGCAGCTCACCCTCCAGCAGGCGCAGATTGTTGACCTCCTGGTAGATGCGGAAGCGCTGCGTGCTGGGTAGCGCCAGCAGGGCGCGGGGCTCGTCGGGTACCAGCGTGCAGCGGCCGGGCTGGACGGGCCGCAGCTTGCGCTGGTGCAGCAGGATGTCGCGCAGTTCGTCGCGGGCGGCGTCGTTGAACAGCGCGGGGGCGCAGGCCGCCTGCGCGGCCCACAGCGCATCGAACTCCTGCGCCACCATGGCGCGGTCCACGTACAGGTCGTAGCGCTTGTCGATGCGCTTCCTGCCCTCGTCGGTGGTGAACGGCGTTTCGCGGTAGCGGGCGCGCACGCCCTGGTTCTGCACGCCCTCGGGCTTCTCCTCCATGCGCACCTTCCAGAACCACTCGCCCACCGTGCGGCAGCCGGATTCGTGCATCTGCGCTCGCAGCGTGCCGATGGCCTGCTTGAGCGCGCCGCTGTCGCTGTCCTTGCGGTCGGTCTTGCGGTTGCTCTGGAAGCCCCGGCGCTGGTTCAGGTGGAACAGCGCGCGGCCGAATTCCTCCGGCTTGAGTGCCTTTTCCAGGCCTTGAGCGCGCAGTTGAAACGGATTCAGCTTTTCCAGTGCCTTGCGGGCCGTCTCGTCCTGCGGGAAGAAGCCATGCCGCTCCAGCGCGGCCAGCATGCGGGCCTTGCGCTTGAGCAGGCGGTCACGCCGCCGCCGCATGGCGCGGGCCGCGCGGCGGGTGACGGCGAGGGAAGAGCCGTCTTTCGGGTTGCGGCCATCGCTGAAGATCCGTGCGCCGGCCTTGAGGATGGCGGATAGAGCCCCCTCGGCATCAAGACGGAAAACGGCCCAGCCCAGCGAAGTGGAGCCCAGGTCCAGTGCCAGGCGATACGCCAGCGGTTTGTCTTTCTGCATGTATTTCCCCCTCTGCTCTGCCGTTTGCCGTTTGTAGCGGATTCAGGTAAATTCGCAAACACTCAGATCACTGGGATATGCGCTCTGGACGCTAACAAGCTGAAAGATGCACCAAATGGAAGGCCCCGCATGCGGGGCCTTCGTCTTTTCCGGGCTTTCGTCGAATGCGACCATGCGGCATATCTCACCAGTGCAGTGGCTTGCTCGCGGGTTTCTTTCGGGTTGGAACATGTTGCGGCAACTGCGACTGCGCCAGTTCGTCATCCCGAATGTGGCGGCGCACCCAATGCGCCAGCGCCGTGAGTCGCTTGTTGGGCACCTTGCCGGCCTCCGTGTCCTTGTCACGCAAGGGCATGACCAGCCCGAGCTTGGCGGTTGGCACATCCTCGCGGATCATTTTCAGTGCGGGTTCCAAGTCGCTGTCGTTGGAGCAGATCACCAACTGATCGCATGTGCCACGCACCGCGTCGCGATAGACGTGCAAGGCGATATTTACATCGGTCTGCTTCTCTTCGATCATCCAGACACGCGAGACATCGTCTTTGGAAGGGCTGATGCCTTCTCGATAGGTGGGCAATGAGGCCGCTCCGAAGATATGGAAGCCATTGATGATTTGGACGAGCCCCGGTGCGCGGGACTGTACGGCGCGCAGATACTGGGTTTGCGCCTGGGATGACGCTTCTGCATGCCGGGCGTAGTTCGCCTTGACTGGCGCTGTGAAGTATTTGATGGCGACTACCGTTGCGCCCGGGTCTTGCGGCAGCAGGATGCGATCACGGAACAGTGCCGCGATGTCCAACCATTTGTACGGTGTTCCCTTGAGCCGGGAGTAGTAGAGGTTGTAGCCGTCGATGTAGATGGACGTTCTGGTCAAGGCGGTACCCACCAATGAAAAAGCCACCTTGCGGTGGCCTTTTCGCCCTAAGCCAAGCCAACTGAATGACACGGCGAAGGGATTGTGGGCCTGATTGTAGCAAGGCTGAGTTGCGAAATCGTATTGTATGTGGGGTAGCTTGCGGAGGTAGAGATTAATTTATACTTTCGTTCGTGTTGACCATGTGCGGAGGTGTTCCGTCAGCAGGAGGCTTGCCTCCTCTGGACGCTAACAAGCTGAAAGATGCACCAAATGGAAGGCCCCGCATGCGGGGCCTTCGTCTTTTCCGGATCTGTGCGCCGGGCGTCAGGGCATCAGAGATTCGGCGCCAGCAGCCGCTCCAGCACCTTCTCGTCCATACCGCGCCGCTCGGCCATGTCGTGCAGCTGGTCCTCGCCGATCTTGCCGACGTTGAAGTAGGTGCTCTCGGGGTGGCCGATGTAGAAGCCGCTCACGCTCGCGGCAGGCGTCATGGCCAGGCTTTCCGTGAGGCCCATGCCGATCTCCTGGCACTGCAGCACGCGGAACAGCTCCTGCTTGGCGCTGTGGTCGGGGCAGGCGGGGTAGCCGGGCGCGGGGCGGATGCCCTGGTACTTCTCGGCGATCATGTCGTCGTTGCTCAGGGCTTCGCCGGCCGCATAGCCCCAGAGGTCGGTGCGCACGCGCTGGTGCAGGCATT
>Ga0308159_1004779_pt1 | contig 12061 bp, 12 predicted proteins | sample PhyCR1_FD_201040 | JGI IMG/M metagenome (GOLD analysis project Ga0308159, IMG submission 201040) | Phyllosphere microbial communities from UC Gill Tract Community Farm, Albany, California, United States - DLSLC.R1 | ecosystem: Host-associated > Plants > Phyllosphere > Unclassified | place: USA...
CTCACCCTCACCGCACGCGAGGGCAGGACCAGCCCCGCCGACCAGACCGGTGGCACGTTCACGATCACGAACATCGGTGTGTTCGGAGTGGATGCCGGGACCCCGATCATCAACCCCGGCGAGGCCGGCATCATCGCGCTCGGCGCCATCCGTCAGAAGCCGTGGGTCGTCGACGGCGAGGTGCGGCCCCGCTGGGTGACCACGGTCTCGGGCTCGTTCGATCATCGCGTGGTCGACGGCGACGGGATCTCGCGGTTCATCGCGGACGTGGCATCCGTGCTCGAGGAGCCGGCGCTGCTGCTGGACTGATATGAGGCTTTATCGTCGAGGCTCGCAACTCGATCGGCACTGGCCATGGCACGTCCGAGTTGAGTCTCGCCACCCTGAAGCGCGCACGCCTATCTGCGATTCGATCGTCGCTGTTCCGCAGTTCGTGGCTGATACCTGAGGCGCCTTTCTGACGAGGGAATTCGCACCGGGCCCGCTCCTCAGGCGGCCGAGCGCGTCCTGGCCGACGAAGGTCTCGGGCCTCATCGACTTTGGTCGTCGAGAGTCGTGGCACTGGCGGTCGGCACGTCCCGTCCGCATTGGCACAGACCACATCATTCGCCGTGTGTCGTACGAACTTGCGACGGCGTTATGGCGTCGTCCACCCGTACGGGAGTTGGTTCGGGATCCCCCCTAGGGCAAGATCGGAGGAGAGGCCTGCTTTGGGCTCCTCATTCGCGATCACGAAATGAACCACGACGATGCTTCCTTCGTCTCACTCGCGCCTCGTCGAGGCATACCTAGAGGCGCTCTCTTCAGCGGACATAGACGCCGTGCTCGACTTGTTCACCCCGGATGGTGTCGTGAGTTCCCCTCTGTACGGTGAGCGCTCGGCACGAGACTTCTACCTCACCTTGTTCGCTGACACAGCTGCGTCCACGCTCACCCTTCGCCAGATCCTGATCAGCCCAGCGGCAGCGGCGCCAACCCTCGCGTTCTGGTTTGACTTCGATTGGACACTCGCGGACGGCACCCCCGCCCCATTTACCGTCGTCGACGTTGCTGAACTCGATCCTGATGGGCGCATCCGACACCTGCACATCATCTACGACACGTATCCGATCCGGTCCCTTTGGGATCAACAGCAGCGGGCGGGCACAGCCCCGACTCGTTGATGGCTCACAAACCGGAAGGGCAGGCGGACCGGAGCGTTGTCAGACGCAGCACCAATGTCCCCGTCGAGGTCAGTGAGCCCAGCGGCCGCGTTCAGGGGGCGGCTTGCGCGTAAACGAGCCGATTGAGAAGCAATGCGAGGGTTTGCTGTTCTTCGATAGTCCACCCGTCCACAGATGCTCGAACCATGTTGGTTGCCGCATCGCGCATCGCTGCGGCCGCGTCGTCCCCCTGCGTGGTGAGATGCACTGATCGAAACGCGCATGACTCGCGTAACGCTCGCCTCGGCGGAACACGTTCGAATGCTGCTCGACATGCCCCCAAGCAGAGGAGGAGCTTGACCCGGTGCGTCACGAGCTCGGTCGTGACAACGTCTTTTTCCTCCACATTTCCCTGCTGCCGTTCATCGGCGCATCGGGCGAGCAGAAAACCAAGCCGACGCAACACTCGGTCGCGCAGATGCGCTCACTCGGCATCCAACCTGACGCGCTCGTGCTTCGCAGCAACCGCCCGGTCAGCAAGTCGAACAAGACAAAGATCGCCTTGATGTGCGATGTCGAGGAGGGCGCCGTAATCAACGCCGTCGACGTCCCGTCGATCTACGACCTCCCCATGTTGCTGCACGAGCAGGGCCTCGACCAGGTGATCGTCGAAGCTCTGAGGCTCGACGCACACGGCATGGACTGGTCGGCGTGGAGACCGGTTCTCGACGCGGTACACGAGCCCGAGGGAGAGGTCACCATCGCCCTCGTCGGCAAATACATCGACCTCCCGGATGCCTACCTGTCCGTCACCGAAGCCCTGCGGGCCGGCGGCTTTCCGCACCGCACCACGGTGAAACTGAAATGGGTCGCGTCGGACGATTGCGCCACTCCTGAGGGCGCTGCGACGCAGCTCGGCGAGGTGGACGGCATCTGCGTGCCCGGCGGGTTCGGCGTGCGCGGGATCGAGGGGAAGCTCGGTGCGCTGACATTCGCTCGCGAGCAGGGCATCCCGACCCTCGGCCTGTGCCTCGGCCTGCAATGCATGGTCATCGAATACGCCCGACATGAAGCGGGGCTGCCGGAGGCCTCAAGCACCGAGTTCGATCCTGGGACCTCGACCCCGGTCGTCGCAACCATGGCGGCGCAGGTCGACATCATCACCTCCGGAGACCTCGGCGGCACAATGCGCCTCGGGCTTTTTCCCGCCTCTTTCGCGGAGGGCTCCCTCGCCGCAGACCTCTACGGCACCCGAGAAGCGTCCGAACGCCACCGCCATCGCTACGAGGTGAACAACACGTATCGAGATCAGATCGCGGACGCGGGGCTCCGCTTCTCCGGCACCTCGCCCGACGGCACCCTCGTCGAATACGTCGAACTCGACCGCACCGCGCACCCGTTCTACATCGGCACTCAAGCGCATCCCGAGCTGCGCTCTCGCCCGACAAACCCGCACCCGCTGTTCGCGGGGTTGGTCGGCGCTGCCATCACACGACACGCGGCGTCCAGGCTCTTCAGCAAGCACACCGATTCACAAAGACTCAAGCGCCCATGATTCTCCGCAAGCACACGCACCCGACCGTCGTCCTCGAGAAGGACGGCGCCTCGCTCCTCATCGACCCCGGGGTCTTCACGACGGACGCACCGGAACTCATCCGCGATGCGTCCGTAGTACTCATCACGCATGACCACCCGGACCACGCCGATGTCGATCTCCTCACCGCCGCCCTCGACAGCCAGCCGGATCTCAAGATCTGGGCTCCCCCCAGCGTCGCGAACCAGATCCCCCGACATGGTGACCGGATCCGGGTCGTCGAGCCCGGTGGCACAGGGGACGCCGCCGGCTTCCATATCTCTGTCGTCGGCGGTCGCCACGAGTCCATCCACCTCGACATGCCCGCGTCCGGCAACGTCGGTTACGTCATCGACCAGGACGTCTACCACCCCGGCGACTCCTATTACGTCCCCGAAGAGAACGTGACAACCCTCCTTGTGCCGCTCTCCGGCCCGTTCTCCCGGCTGGACAAGATCGTGGACTTCATCCGTGCCGCCCGCCCGACACGAGCGATCGCGATCCACGACGTACTGCTGACGGAGATGGGAAAGGAGTTCCTCGCACAGTTCATCACCCCGCTCGCCGGACTGGAACTCGCAGTCCTTCGCGACAACGACTCCGTCCAGATCTGACCACATCTCCGCAGCGGACGGGCTGCACGAGTGCAAAGCGTGAACAAAGCGTCTGGCCCGAGCCGGCTGATGTGCTCGTGCAAGTGCTGTGTTCGCCCCTGCTTCCGGTCGAGGGCACGGTGCAGGTGGACCAAAGAATCGGCGACTCCCGCCGAGTCGGCCACGATCGTCCGTTCGATGATCCATCGCCGTACGTGTGGACCCTTGAGCGGGCTTCGTGCTCGTGAGTCCACCGGGAGGGGCGGGCTCGCCTGTCGGGCGTTCTCGGGTCAGGCTGCGATGTTTTCCGCGATCCACTCACGGAGGGTTGTCGTCTTGATCTGCCGGCGAGCGTTGAATGTCTCGGCCTTCGGCCACGCGACGCCGCGCCCCTGCGCGAACGCTGCCCGGTACTTCCGGGTCATGTTGTCAGGGTCGGACGCAAGCTCCGCCATCAGCGTCGGCTCGGACCACACCCGCAGCTCGAACGGACGGTCGAGGATCGTTTCGAGGGTCTTCGCGAGCTGACCGTAGGTGATCGTGTCGCCGGCCACGTACACGATCTCGTCGCGGATGCGCGGCTCGGTGAAGACGATTTCCGCGGTCAGAGCGCCGATGTCTTCCGGGGTGGTGACAGTGACGGCGGTGTCCGCCGTGCCGAGGGCGTTCACGGTGTTGTTCGGCAGGTCGACCATTCCGGAGTCAGCGTCGAAGAGGTAGTTCATGAACATGCCGGTGGAGATGATCACCCACTCCATGTCGTGCTGAGAGCGGAGCAGGTCACGAACATCGAGCTGGGAATCGAAGATGTCTTGCGGGCTGCCGCGGCCGATGACGTCGAAGTCGACGCCGAACTGCCACGGGAAGTACCGCGGAAGTGCGGCTGCGAGTGCGGCCTGGGCAACCTTCATCGGGGTGTCGAGGCCTGCGGTGATACCGGTGCAGCCGATGACGGTGTCGTAGTCGCGGAAGATGGCGGCGAGGTCCTCGATGGTGCTCTCCACCAGGTCGCCGTGGACGATGCCGATGCCGAGCTGACGGATCTCGGCGACGTCGCGCTGCTTCGCCGGCGCCGTCGAGTTAATCGTGGTGTTCCGCAGCAGCACGTCGACCGAGGCGGCAGGTACGTCGGCGGCTCGGCGGACCACGTTGCGGAGGACAGGCATCCCGAGCTCCCCCGCCCCGATGACGAGGATCTTTCGTGACTGGCCGTCCCAGCTGCGCGTTGACATGTCTTCCTTCCTCTGGCTCCCGACGGTCGGGGCCGAGCACGAAGTGAAGGCTAAACTTTGCCATTACTGTCAAGGTCAAGTCGAGGCAGAAGAAGGGCGCAACACCATGAAGATCAGCGAGGCGGCGGACGCAATCGGGGCCCCCGCGCGCATGCTGCGGTACTACGAACAACAAGGCCTAATCGCGGCGTCACGTTCGTCGAACGGGTACCGGGACTACTCGCAAGAGCAGGTTGAGCACGCCCGCCATGTCCGCGCGCTGGTCGAAGCGGGCCTGTCCACCCGGATGATCAAGATCGTCTTGGACATCGAGACCCCTGGCCCGGCGAAACGATCAGAAGTGGGCGGGCGGGCATCTGCCGAGGAGCTCGCCCGGGAACTGCGGGTCGTGGAGAACCGCATCGTCTGCCTCGAAAAGAGCCGAGACGCTGTGATCTCATACCTCGAAGGCACGGGGTACGCGGACCTCCTCGCCAACGCGCGCCTCTCACGCGCGTCAGACGGCCCCGACCGGCCGACAACCTGACGGCGGTTCGAACTCATCACGCGCAAACGCCGCGTTTGCCGCGCGCCGAGAACACACGACCGTGTCGAGGTCGTGCGGGCGCGGTGGGTGTGCGCACGCTCGGATCATGTGACCTCCACGGCGGTCGGGGCGTCTTACAGGGGGAGCGCGACGCCCTGCTCGTCGGCCACCCGACGCAGGTCGAGCAGCGTCTGCTCGGGGAGGAGCAGACCGCCGGCATCGGCGACCGCTGCCGCGGCACGATCTTCGAGCTCGCCGGGGTAGAACACCTCGGAATGGCCCTGCGCGAGCGGTACCGACTTCGCCTCGTCGACGAGCGCGGCGACGCTGGCACGATAGTGCTCGATGTCCGCGGCGGTCTCGACGTCGATGGCGATGAACATGTGTCCGGCGCCGCTGCGCGCGGTCGGTTCGTAGGGTCCGTGCACGCCGGTGCCGACGGCGCTGCCGGTCAGGGCGCCCGAGAGCACGTCCATCATGAAGGTGATCGCGTACCCCTTGTGCCCGGCCATGGGCAGGATGACTCCGTGCACCGCTTCGGCGGCATCCGTCGTGCGTGCGCCTTCGGGGGTGAGCGCCCAGGTGTCGGGAATGGGCTCGCCCTTCTGGCGGGCCAGGTAGATCTTGCCGCGCGCGACGGCGGTGTTCGCGATGTCGACCGCGACGACTTTGTCGCCGTAGGGGGCGGCGATCGACCAGGGGTTCGTGCCGAGTCGCTTCTCGCGCCCGCCCCAGGGTGCCATGGCGGGCGAGGCGTTCGTGGTGAGGATGGCGGCGCAGCCGTCGTGCGCGGCGCGGCGGGTGAAGTACATCGCCGTGCCGAAGTGGTTGGAGTTGCGCACGCCCACGAGCCCGACGCCGTGCTGCTTCGCGCGACGCACGGCTTCGATGCGGGCGCGTTCGGTGAGCACTTGACCCATGCCGTCGTGGCCGTCGAGGATGAGCATCGCGCCGGTGTCGACGACGGTCGTGGGTTCGGCGACCGGGCGCATGGCGCCGGTGCGGAGTCGCTCGAGGTACCACGGCAGCCGCAGGACGCCGTGCGACTGGTGACCCCACTCGTCGGCGGCGACGAGGGAGTCGGCCACGAGCTCCGCGTCGGCGCGGGGGACGTCGACGCTCTCGAAGACGTCGCGCGTGAACGCGCGCAGTGCCGTCGGGTCGACGCGCGTCGTCTCGGATGCCGCGGCGGGGGACGCCGTGGAATCGGGCGTCGCGGTGAGCGTATCGGGATGCGCAGGCTGAGCAACCATGGTCTGCCTTTCGGAAGCGGTGTACACCTACAGGTATACACTACGACGCGATCATCATCTCCAAGGAGGAGCTATGCACGCCGTCTGGGTCGAACTGGAAGTGCTTCCGGGAAAGGTGGAGGAGTTCCGTCGCGCGATCGCGGCGAATGCGGAGGCGACCGTACGCGATGAGCCCGGGTGCTTCTCGTTCGATGTGATCGAACTCGACCCTGAGCGCCGGCGCTTCGCGTTCTACGAGATCTACCGCGATCGTGACGCCTTCGTCGTCGAGCACCGGAGCGCGGCACACTACGGCGCGTGGAAAGCGGCCGTCGCCGAGACCGTGGTGCCGGGCTCGCAGACCATCACCGAAGGCCGGCGCCTATTCGCCGAGCGCGCTTAGGAGACCAGGATCTCTCCGGCTTCGCCCCCCAGGAGTTGCCGGAAGATCGCCTGGTCGACGTGATGCAGGTGCGTCGTCATCGCCGCGGCGGCGGCATCGGGGTTCCCGTCGATGATGGCGGTGCACATCGCGATGTGCTCGTTCACCGACTCCTGCAGGCGAGACCGGTCGCTGTGCGCGATATAGCGCAGCCGGGCGCTGTGCGGACGCAGATCCGCGATGGCGCGGGCGAGGTAGCTGTTGGGCGTGTGGAGGGCGACGATGCGGTCGAACTCCGCCGTCGCTCGACGGAACTGCTCCGCGAACGTCTCGTCGTAAGGGACCCCGCGCATCGCGTGGAAGGTGTCGAGGAGGGCGAGGAGGTCGTCCCGCAGAGCGGGGTTCGTCTCGGCCTTGTGCGCCACCGCCCGCACGGCCTCGGGCTCGATGAGCCGACGGAAGTCGAACAGCGCGCGTGCTCCGCGCAGCGAGATTCGGGACACCGTGGGGGCGCGCCGCGGCTCGAGGTCCACGAGCCCTTCGGCGGCGAGGCGGCGGATGGCCTCGCGTACCGGCGTGCGCGAGGCGCCGGTGTGCGTCGAGAGCTCGATCTCCGACAGGGCCTGGCCCGGCGCGAACACGCCCGTCTCGATGTCGTGGCGAAGCTGCGCGTACGCCCTGTCGGCTTTTCCCCGCCAGGCGCCCATTGCTTCGACCATGCAAACAGCATAGTTGTCTAATGGGTATACCCACGTGTATAACTCTTAGGGGTGGCACCGCCGCCGCCCCCCTCATTCGAAGGAGCGACGATGCTCGTAGTACTCGGCTTCGCGATGATCGCGGTGTTCATGACGCTGGTCATGACCAAGCGCGCCACGCCCATAGCCACGCTGATCCTCGTGCCGATCATCTTCGGGCTGTTCACCGGCGCGGGCCTCGGCCTGAGCGACATGATCATCGAGTCGTTCCTCAAGTTGGCGCCGACCGCCGGGTTGCTGTTCTTCGCGATCATGTTCTTCGGCACGATGATCGACGTCGGGCTGTTCGACCCGCTGATCCGCCTCATCCTGCGCTTCGTGGGCAACCACCCCACCCGACTGGTGGTGGGCACCGCGCTTCTGACGTCCATCGTGTCGCTCGATGGCGACGGATCGACGACGTTCATCATCGTGACCTCGGCGTTCCTGCCGATCTACCTGCGTCTCGGCATGAGTCCGGTGATCCTCACCGTGGTGGCCGCGATGTCGAACGGTGTGCTCAACACCGTGCCGTGGGGCGGGTCGACGGCGCGGGCGGCCGCTGCGTTGAACGTGTCGCCCATCGATATCTTCGTGCCGATGATCCCCTCGATCGCGGCGGGCATCGGGGCTGTCCTGGTCCTGGCCTACCTGATGGGCCGCTCCGAGACGAAGCGTCTCGGCCGTCTCGAGCTGACCGAGTCCCCGGGCTTCCTCCGGCGAGCGGATGCCGTGAGCGAGGAGATCCAGGCCGGTTCCTCGCGTCGGTTCCGCGACCGCAGCGCTCAGGAGAACGCCGCTCCGGCGTGGAACTCCTCGGTGGTCGTCACCAACAACTTCGCCGTTCCGGTCGACGATGAGGGCAAGAACATCCTGGACCGGCCCAACGCCCGTCCGAAGCTCATCTGGTTCAACCTGGCGCTGACCCTGGCCGTGATGACGGTTCTCGTCATGGACATCACCGAGCCGGTCGTCATCTTCCTCGTCGCCGCCGCCCTCGCCCTGGTGGTCAACTTCCCGCGCATCCAGGAACAGTCCGCGCAGATCAAGGCGCACGCCTCGTCGATCGTGTCCGTCGTCGGAATGGTCTTCGCCGCTTCCGTGCTCACCGGTGTCATGAGCGGCACCGGCATGGTCGAGGCGATGGCCGCTTGGCTGGTGAGCGTCATCCCGCCCGTGCTCGGACCTTTCATGGCCGTGATCGCCGGCATCCTGAGCATTCCGTTGACCTTCATCATGACCAACGACGCGTTCTACTTCGGGGTGCTGCCCATCCTCGCCGAGACCGCCGGGCACTTCGGTATCGAACCGGTCGAGATGGCGCGTGCGTCTCTCGTGGGTCAGGCCCTGCACCAGTCGAGCCCGCTGGTGGCGTCGTTCCTGCTGCTCATCGGTCTCGCGAATGTCAACCTCGGAGAGCACTTCAAGAAGGTGATCTGGCGCGGCACCATCGTCGCGCTGGTCATGCTCGCCGTCGGCGGCTTCATCGCCTACCCCCTCTTCTGAGCCCTCTCATCACAGAAAGGCACCCCATGGCCATTACCTCGGTGAACCCCGCGACCGAAGAGGTCGTCGCATCCTTCGAACTGCACACCCCCGACGAGGTCGAGCAGAAGTTGGCCGCGGCCGCTGTCGCTCAGCGCGCATGGCGCCGCGAGCCAATCGAGGTGCGCACGGCGTTGCTGACCCGCATCGCCGAGGTTCTGCGCGCGGGCAGTGAGGAATACGCCCAGATCATCACGCGCGAGATGGGCAAGCCCATCGCCGAGTCGCGGGCAGAGATCGAGAAGTGCGCGGTCACGCTGGACTACTACGCCGCGCACGCGCCGAAGTTCCTCGCCGACGAGCGGGTGGAGTCGAACGCGACCGAGAGTGCCGTGGTGTTCGACCCGCTGGGGGTGGTGCTGGCGATCATGCCGTGGAACTACCCGTTCTGGCAGTTCTTCCGCTTCGCCGCTCCCGCGCTGGCGGCCGGGAACGCGCCGTTCCTCAAGCACGCCAACAACGTGCCCGAGGCGGCCCTCGCGGTCGAGGAGATCGTGCGCAAGGCCGGCGCCCCCGAGGGCCTGTGCACGACCGTGCTCATCGACGCCCGAGACGTGAAGGCGCTGATCGACGACGACCGCATCGCCGCGGTCACCCTGACGGGCTCGACGCAGGTGGGCCGGATCGTGGCGTCGCAGGCGGGCACGGCGTTGAAGAAGCAGGTGCTCGAACTCGGCGGGTCGGACCCCTTCATCGTCCTCGCCGACGCCGACATCGCCGAGGCGGCGAAGGTGGCGGTGAAGGCGCGCTTCACCAACGTCGGTCAGAGCTGCGTGAACGCCAAGCGATTCATCGTCGAGGAGGCGGTGGCCGACGCGTTCGTCGCGGCCTTCGTCGAGCACGCGTCGGCGTTGAAGGTCGGCGACCCGATGGAGGACGACACGAACATCGGGCCGATGGCGCGGGCGAACCTGCGCGACGACCTGCATCAGCAGGTGCTGCGGACCCTCGAGAACGAGAACACCGTGCTCAAGCTCGGCGGGGCGCCGGTCGACGGCCCCGGGTTCTACTACCCGCCCACGGTCATCGACCACCTCCGCCCGGGTGACACCGCGTTCGAGGAAGAGACGTTCGGGCCCGTCGCGGCGATCATCCGCGCCCGCGACACGGCGCACGCGATCGAGCTGGCCAACGACACCGAGTACGGCCTCGGCGCCGCGCTGTGGACCGGCGACCTCGACCGGGCGCGCCGGCTGACGCGCGAGATCGACGCGGGAGCGGTGTTCGTCAACGGCATGGTCGCCTCCGACGCGCGTCTGCCGTTCGGCGGCATCAAGGCGTCCGGCTACGGCCGCGAGCTCGGCGTCTACGGGCTGCGGGAGTTCGTCAACGTCAAGACCGTGTGGATCGGCCCCGCGAAGACCGCCCCGGCCGCAACGATCGGCGAGTGACCATGAGCATCGAGAGCATCACCTCCCAGCCCGCGCACGTCTTCCGCCCCGAGGAGCTTCCCTCGAAGAACCGCGGCGGCGGTGCGCGAACGATCCCGCTCGTCACCGCCGCACGGGGCGCGACGACCTACCTCAACGGCGTCACCATCTTCGAGCCCGGTGCCGCCATCGGCCACCACACGCACAACGTCGCCGAGTCGGTCATGGTCATCGCCGGCAGCGCCGTCGTCGACATCGACGGGGAGCGCACCGCGCTGAACACGTTCGACACCACGTTCGTGCCCGCCAACGTCGCCCACCACTTCGAGAACGCCTCCGACACGGAGGAGATGCGGATCTTCTGGACCTACGGGTCGCTCGACGCCACCCGCACCCTCACCGCATCCGGGGAGCACGGAAGAGTGGATGCCGAGTCCGCCGACGCCACGGGCGGCTCGGTGCGGATGGTGACGGAGATGGCGACCATCGCCGTCCTCCCCGGCCACGAGCAGGACTTCGAGGCCGCGGTGGCGCAGGCCGTCCCCCTGTTCCAGCGGGCGCACGGGGCGCGGACGCTGCGGCTGGAGTCCTCGGAGGAGAACTCGCAGACCTACCGGCTCTTCGTGGGGTGGGAGAGCGTCCACGACCACGTCGAAACCTTCCGCACCTCTGACGCCTTCCCCCTCTGGCGCGAACTCATCGAACCCCACATCGACGGCCCCCTCCGGGTCGAGCACCTGCGCAACGTCCTGACCGCCTTCTAGCCGAGCCCGCGTGCCGCGTCACCGTTCTGGGTGGCGCGGCGCAGGGCGGGGTCCCTCGGGCGCGGGGGAACCACGTCGAAAGACGGGGAGTGTCGAATCCAGGTTTACCGACGCGGCCAGACGAGCCTCACGATCACCGCGCGTGAGGGCAAGGCGAGCCCCGCGGATCGAACCGGCAGCGCGTTCACGACGACGAACATCGGCGTGTTCGGAGTGGATGCCGGGACCCCGATCATCAACCCCGGCAAGGCCGGCATCATCGCGCTCGGCGCGATCCGCCAGAAGCCGTGGGTCGTCGACGGCGAGGTGCGGCCCCGCTGGGTGACCACGGTCTCGGGCTCGTTCGATCATCGCGTGGTCGACGGCGACGGGATCTCGCGGTTCATCGCGGACGTGGCATCCGTGCTCGAGGAGCCGGCGCTGCTGCTGGACTGAGCGGCGCGCGCCACTGCCGACGCGCAGCGATGATCAGGGCAGCGACGGCCGCTTCTCGACCGGCGTCGACCGCGTGGGGATCAGCAGGGCCAGCACGAGCGCGATGGCCGCGGCCCCGATGCCCATCAGGAACGACACCTGGAACGCCTGCGAGGTCGGGACGCGCGTCTCGCCCGAGCCGGTCGACAGCGTCGCGAGCACGACGCCGACGATCGCGGCGGCGGTGCTCGTCCCGAGGGAACGCGCGAGGGCGTTGAGGCCGTTCGAGGCTCCGGTCTCGCTCGGCGGAACGGCGCGCATGATGAGCATGGGCATGGCGGCGTACCCGAACCCGATGCCGAAGCCGATCAGGATGTTCGCGACGACGAAGTGCCAGACCTCGGTCGAGAAGATCAGGCTGAAACCGTAGGCGAGGATGAGCGAGATCGAGCCGGCCACGAGCAGCACACGGGGTCCGATCGTCCGGGCCAGGGTGCCCGAGATCGGCGAGAGCACCATCATCACCAGGCCCGAGGGCATGACCACGAGGC
>Ga0308159_1004780_pt1 | contig 12060 bp, 11 predicted proteins | sample PhyCR1_FD_201040 | JGI IMG/M metagenome (GOLD analysis project Ga0308159, IMG submission 201040) | Phyllosphere microbial communities from UC Gill Tract Community Farm, Albany, California, United States - DLSLC.R1 | ecosystem: Host-associated > Plants > Phyllosphere > Unclassified | place: USA...
GCGCGTGTGGCTGCGGGCGCGTGGGGCGCGTACGCCACGATGTTGTGCAGCAGCACGCCGGCCTCGGGCCGGCCGGCGCGCGCCAGGCCGTAGAGGTACTGCAGGTCGAGGAAGGGCAGCACATGGTCGTCGAGCCGCCGCCCGAGGTAGTCCGCGACGTCGTCCCAGCGGCTGCCGACGTCGATGCCTGCAAGTTCGAAACGCGCCAGCAGCGACACCGCATTGATCTGGTCCTGCGTGTAGTCCTTGACCACGCCCCACACCTGGCGGTCGTAGAGGGCCAGCGCCTCGTCGGCGCGGTCGAGGTCGACCAGGAACAGCGCCACGTGCCACCAGTTGTGCGTGACCATGAAGGAGTTGAGGCCCGTCCACGTGTCGCTCGCGTCCTGCATGAAGGCCAGGCCCTCGGCCAGCCGGCCTTCGGTGAGCATGACGTGGCCGAGAGCGTGATGCGCCCATGGTTCCTTGCGGCACAGCGCGATGGCCCGGCGCGCGCTGGCCTCGGCCTCGCGCATCAGGTGGCACTGCTCGTAGCCGAAGGCTGCCATGCCGTGCACATAGGCCACGTTGGCTGACGCGGGCAAGGCGGCCAGCGCCAGGCGCAGCATGCCGGGGCAGTCGCCGGTGTTGAAACAGTGGTACTGGCCCAGCTTGACGGCCGCCAGGTCGCGCGGATGCAGGCGGGCTTGCTCGTGGTGCAGCGCGATGGCGCGCAGCATGTCGCCCTCGGCCCAGGCCGCGACCGCGGCGATGAAGCGCTGTTCGCGCTGCGTGGCACGCGAAGCGCCGGCCAGTGCGCGCGCCAGGTAGGGCTGGGCATTGGTGCGTGCCTCGCGCGACTCTGCGAAGAGGTGCAGCGCGGCGCCGTAGGCCTGGACGATCGGGCTCATGTCCTGGTCGATGATCGCGACCAGCGCACCGGCGCGGGCTTCGCAGGCGATGAAACCCATGACGAAGTCGTCGACCAGCGGCAGGCTGGCCGGGTCATCGAGCGTAAGAGGGTTGCCGAGGGCGTCGGCGAGCAGGGGCGCGGCGGTCATGTCGACGATGTTGCCATGGTCTGCGCCTTCGCGCGACGCCCCGTCAGACGCCGGCCTGCTGGTGGCGGTGCTCCTGCGTCTTGCCGCCATAGCCGTAGGCTGCCGCGCGGGCGTCGACGACATGCACGTACGACACCTCGTGCAGCGGCGCGTGCAGTTGCGCCATCGCCGCATGCACTTCGCGCAGGAAACGCGCCTTTTCGGCCTTGGTGTTGGTCTCGTCGGTCACGCTGATCTCCAGGTTGAAGGCGTGGCGACCGAGTTCGGCCAGCGACTGGCCCCCGATGAACCAGTCGTCGGCGGCGACGTACTGCACGGTGATGGCAACCACCGGCGCTTGCTTGCCCAGGAGGGTCTGCGTCAGTTCGCTCACGCGGCCGGCCACGCGGCGCGTGAGCAGGGCATCGGCGGGGCCGGAGAGCTGGATGGCGATGTGGGGCATGGGGGTTTCCTTTGGGGCTTGGATGATGGGAGGAGGTGCGATTCTGGAAGCAATCTATCCATCGAAAAAGCGGGAAGATATGATGGTTGCCATCGGAAAAACGGGTGAATGGGGTCGTGCATGCAAGCCTTCGATGTGGAGCAACTCCGAACGCTGGTGGCGGTGGTCGACGCCGGCAGCCTCACAGCCGCCGCGCCGCGCGTCTTTTTGTCTCAGTCGTCGGTCAGCGAGCAGATGCGCAAGCTGGAAGCGCGCGCCGGGCAGCCGTTGCTGGTGCGAAGCAAGTCCGGCGTGCAGCCGACGCACGCTGGCGAGCGCTTGCTCGCGCATGCACGCCGCATCCTGGCTCTGAGCGACGAGGCGATGCGCGACCTGCGCGGCGAATCCTTGCAGGGGGAGCTTCGGCTGGCAGTGACCGACTACTTCCGTCCCACCGAAGTGACGCGTCTGCTGGCACGCCTGGACGAGCGTTATCCGCAGGTCCGCCTGCACGTGAGCATTCTCAAGAGCACCGCCATCGAGGCGGGCTGTGCGCGCGGCGAGTTTGATCTGGGCCTTTCGATGCGCATAGGTGGGGTAGGCGCAGGCGCAGCAACGTTGGCGCCGCCCGTCACGGGTGCGCTGGCGTTGGTGCGAGAGCCGCTGGTCTGGATGGCTGCGAACGGCATGCGCGTGGTGCGGGGCGAGCCCGTGCGGCTGCTGGTACTGCCGGACAATTGTTCGCTGCACCGTTTCACCGTCGGGCTGTTGCGTGAGCGCAAGGTGGCGCACCGGGTGGCGCATGTGGCGTCGGGTGTGGCCGGGCTGCAGTCTGCACTGGCGGCCGGACTGGGCGTTGCCTGTCTCAACACCTCGGCCCTGGTCGAAGGCGTCAGTCGCCTCGCCCCGCCCCACGGACTGCCTGCGTTGCCGCGTGTGACCTTTCAGTTCCTGCCGCCGCGTGCGGGCGAAACCGACTTCGTGCGACGGGCTCGCGAGCTGTTGGCTTCCCACCTACGTTGAGGCCGGGTGCATGCCCGCACATCCTGCGGGTGATACCTGCTGGGAACCCGGCGGGTTTGCGTGCATCCTATGGCCCATGATCCAGCACACCACTCCCCATTTGGCTGCACGGGGCGCTCGCGCCGCCGTGGCGACCCTGGCGCTTGCCGGGCTCGCCGCCTGCGTGTCGACTCCGCTTCCCCCGATGCCACCGCTGCGGCCGCTGGGCAGTACGGATGCGCCGGCGCCGGCGCCTTCGCCGGCTCCTGTGCCACCGCGTCCGGTCGTCACCGCACCCGCAGCGCCGCCGGTGATGACCGGGCCACGCGTCTTTGCGCCGCCAGTGCCTGGCGCAAGGGTCGCCCGTTTCAACAACGACACCAATAAAGGCGTCGACTTTGCGGGCAACCTGGGGGAGCCGATCCACGCATCGCGCACGGGCCGCGTCGTGCTCGTGAGCAGCGCGCTGTCGTCGTACGGCACGATGATCGTGGTCAAGCATGACGACGACTTCATCACCGCCTACGCCCAGATCGGCAAGCCGCTCGTGAAGGAGGGCGACGAGGTGCAGCAGGGCCAGGCGATCGCCGAGATGGGTCGCAACGCGGTGAACAACCGCGTCGAACTGCACTTCGAGATCCGAAAGCAGGGGACCGCCGTCGACCCGGAACCGTACCTCGACGGGCGGATGTTCTAGCCCCCCGACGCGCCCCTACCGCTGCCCAGGCGGCTGGGGCCAATGGCGCTGCGGTTCGCGGATCTGCTCGAAGGCCCGCGATACCTGCAGCACGCCCAGGTCGTCGAAGCGTCGGCCCGCGATCTGCAGGCCGATCGGCAGGCCAGCGCTCGTGTAGCCGCAGTTGATCGACGACGCCGGCTGCTCCGACATGTTGTAGGGCACCGTGAAGCCGATGTGTTCCAGCGGGCGCATCGGGTCGTTGGTCGGGCCGGGCCATTCGGCCGGTGCCGGCGAATTGGGCGCCGTAGGCGAAATGACGTAGTCGTAGTGGGCGCACGCAGCGACCGCCGCCACGCGCGTGGCGTGGAACTGGCTGAAGGCTTGGAACACATGCTCGCCGCTGAAGCCGGCAGCGCTCTCGGCCCAGGCGCGGATGTACGGCAGCACCTTGTCGCGCTGGGCGGGTGGCAGCGCCTGCAGGTCGGTCATCGAGCGCGTGCGCCAGAGATGGTCCATGCCGTCGAGCATGGCTTGCGTCATGAAGGGCTGCATCGGCTCGACGACGGCGCCGGCCTTCTCGAACAGGCGCGCCGCGTGTTCGATCGCCTCGCGGATTTCCGGCTCGACCGGCAGGCCGCAGCCGGCCTCCACCAGCAGTCCGATGCGCAGGCCCCGCAGGTGGTCGGGACTCACGTCATAGGCGTCCCAGTCGATGTCCTGGGCGGGCAGGCTCATGCTGTCGCGCGCATCGGGTTGGGCCAGCACCTGCATCATCAGCGCGGCGTCACCCACCGTGCGCGTCATCGGACCGGCCGCGCGACCCATGTAGGGCGGGTCGATCGGCACGCGGCCCAGGCTGGGCTTGAGCGTGAAGATGCCGCACCAGCCGGCCGGCAGCCGCAGCGAGCCGCCGATGTCGGTGCCGATGTGCAGCGGTCCGTAGCCCGCCGCGGCCGCCGCACCGGCGCCGGCACTGGATCCGCCCGGTGTCTTGCTGAGATCCCAGGGGTTGCGCGCGAGCGTATGAAAGCTCGACAGGCCCGACGACAGCATGCCGTAGTCGGGCATGGTGGTCTTGCTCACCAGCACCACGCCAGCCTCTTTCAGGCGGGCGGCGGGTGGCGCGTCGGCAGCCGCCGGCTTCAGCGTCACTGCCGCAGTGCCCGCAGGCAGCGGATCGCCGCGCGTGGCGATGTTTTCCTTGATCGTCGTCGGGATGCCATCGAGCGGACCGATGGCTTCGCCGCGCTTCCACCGCGCCTCGGACTGCCGCGCCTGTTCGAGCGCAGCCTCGGGCCGCAGCAGCCAAGTGGCCTGCAGGTGCGGCTCCCAGCGCTCGATCTGCGCGAGCACCGCGCGCGTCACCTCGACGGGAGAGAGCTTGCCTTCGCTGTACAGGGCGGCAAGTTCGCGGGCGGGAAGATCGTGCAGTTCAGAAGACATCGATGTAGGTCACCACGACAGCGCGGACAGGTCGTTGGCGAAGATCGGCAGTTCCTTCCACAGACCCTTGATGCCCTTCTTGGCGATCGTCGGGAACTGCGGCTGGAACAGGAAGCCGTTGGCCGCGTCGGCGGCCAGCATCTTCTGCGCGTCGCCCAGCAGCTTGTTGCGCTCGGTGACGTTTCCGGTGGTCTTGATCTTGTCGAACAACGCGTTGAAGGCCTTCGACTGGTAGCCCCAGTAGTAGTCGGCCTTGGCGTAGTTGCCCAGGTCGAAGGGCTCGACGTGCGAAATGATCGACAGGTCGTAGTTCTTGTTGCCGTAGGTGCCGCTCAGCCACTGTGCCCATTCGACGTTCTGCACCTTCACCACGATGCCGATCTTGGCCAGCTGGGCCACGACCATCTCGCCGCCCTGGCGCGCGTACGGCGGCGGCGGCAGCGTCATCGTGAGTTCGAGGGGCGTCTTCACGCCGGCATCGGCCAGGAGCTTCTTGGCCTTCTCGAGGTCGAACGGATTGACGCCGGTGGTGTCGACGAAGCCTGCGGCACCCGGCACGTAGTGGCTGCCGATGGGCGTGCCGAAACCGTCGGCGGCGCCCTCGATGATCGCCTTGCGATCGATGGCCGCCAGGATGGCTTGGCGTACGCGCACGTCGTCCAGCGGCTTCTTGGCGTTGTTGATCGCCAGGATGGTCTTGGCACGGGTGCCCGCGAGGATCACCTGGAACTGCGGGTTGTTCTTGAACTGCGCGACCACGCGCGTGGCGATGCGCGGGAACGCGTCGACGTCGCCGGCCAGCAGCGAGGCGGCCTGCGCGGCCGGGTCGGAGATGAAGCGGAAGGTGATCTTGTTGATCTTGGCCTGCGCCGGCGTCCGGTAGCCGTCCCACTTGCTCAGCACGAGCGAGGCGCCCTTGTTGTAGCTGTCGAGCTTGTAGGGGCCGGTGCCCACAGGTTTGGCCGCGTTGGTGTCGGCGCTCTTGGGCTCGACGATGACGGCGGTGGCCTGGCCCAGCACGAAGGGAAAGTCGGGGTCGATTTCCTTGTTCAGCAGGACCACGGTGTAGTCGTCGACCACCTGCACGCCGATGTTGGCGAAGGTGCGCTTGTCCTTGTTGGTGCTCTTCTCGCCGCCCGCGCGTTCGTAGCTGAACTTGACGGTCTGCGCGTTGAAGGGCTCGCCGTTCTGGAACTTGACGCCGCGGCGCAGGCGGAAGGTGTAGGTCTTGAGGTCGGGCGAGATGTCCCAGCTTTCGGCCAGCAGCGGCGTGACCGAACCGTCGGCGTTGATCTTGGTGAGCGTCTCGAAGATGTTGTAGAGCACGACCTCGGCGATCGACGATGCGGCGCTGGCCGTCGGATCGAGGCCGGTCGGTTCCAGCGTCATGCCCAGCACCATGGCGTCCTTGCGGTTCTGGGCAAAGACGGTGTGGGGCAGCGCCAGGGGAACGGTGGCCATGGCGGCGGTGGCGAGCACGGTGCGACGATTCAACATACCAGTTTGACTCCGGAAAAGATGCAGGGCGGTGTGGACCGGCGCCTAAGACCTGAAGGCCGCGCGCCAATCGACAGGCATAGCACGAAGAGTGCCATGCGCCTGCCCATTCTCGCGCAGCGGGGCATGCCGCGGGCGGTCGTGGTGCACCTATTTGCCCCGGAGCTTCCCCAGGGTGACAGGCCCGCCCGTCACCGTCACCGTCTGCGGTCCAGCCGACGGTTCAGCTCCAGCTGATCGCCGCGATGTCGTTGGCGAATATCGGCGAGTCCTTCCAAAGGCCCCGCAGGCCGCGCGCGGCCACCGTGATGAGCTGGGGCTGATACAGGAACACGTTGGCGGCGTCTTCAGCCAGCACACGCTGCGCGTCGCCGAGGTACCTGTTGCGCTCGGCTGCGGTGGGCGCATTGCGTGCCTGGTCGAACACCTTGTCGAAACGCGGCGACTGGTAGCCCCAGTAATACTCGGGCTTGGTGTAGTTCACCAAGTCGAAGGGCTCGACGTGCAGGATGACCGACAGGTCGTAGTTCTTGTTGCCGTAGGTGCCGCTGATCCACTGCGCCCACTCCACGTTCTGGATCTTCGCCACGATGCCGATCTTCGACAGTTGCGCGGCGATGAATTCACCGCCCTGGCGGGCGTAGGGCGGTGGCGGCAGCACCAGGCTCAGTTCCAGCGGCGTCTTCACGCCGGCTTCGGCCAGCAGTCGGCGGGCCTTCTCGACGTCGTACGGGTTGATGCCGGTGGTGTCGATGTAGCCCGGCGCGCCCGGCACGTAGTGGCTGCCGATCGGCACGCCGCGGCCGTCCATGGCGGCGTCGATCACCGCCTTGCGGTCGATGGCTGCCGAAATGGCGCGTCGCACGCGCACGTCGTCCATCGGCTTGCGCTTGTTGTTGATCGCCAGAATGGCCTTGCCGCGCGAGGCGTTGAACAGCACCTGGAAGCGCTTGTCGTTCTGGAACTGCGGCAGGTTGCGCGACACCGAAGCGTGTGGAAACAGGTCGATGTCGTTCGCCAGCAGGGCGGCGGTTTGCGCGGCGGGGTCGGAGATGAAGCGAAAGGTGACCTTGCGGATCTGCACCGTTTCCGGCTGGCGAAAACCGTCCCACTTCACCAGGCCGATCGTCGAGCCCTTGGCCCAGCTGTCGAAGCGATAGGGCCCGGTGCCCACCGGCTTGAGGGCGTTGCCTTCCGCCGTCTTGGGCTCGACGATGATCGCCGAGGCCTGGCCCAGCAGGAAGGGCAGGTCGGGTTCGATCTCCTGCGTGATCAGCACCACGGTCTGGCTGTCGACCACCTGCGTGCGAATGTTGCTGAAGGTGCGCTTGTCCTTGTTGGTGCTGTCGGACGCGGCGGCGCGGTCGAAGCTGTACTTCACGGCCTGGGCGTCGAAAGGTTCGCCGTTGTGGAACTTCACGCCGCGGCGCAGCCGGAAGGTGAGGGTGCGCAGGTCGGGCGATATGTCCCAGCGCTCGGCCAGGAGCGGCGTCACGCTGCCGTCGCCGTTGATCTTGGTGAGTGTCTCGAACACGTTGTAGAGCACCACTTCGGCGATCTCCGCACCGGCCTTGGCGGTCGGGTCGAGGCCCGAGGGTTCGAGGGTGAGCGCCAGGACCAGCGTGTCCTTGCGGCGCCCCTGGGCCCGCGCGTTCAAAGGCAATGCGAGTGGCGTGAGCGGTGCGAGGGAGGCGGCGCCAGTGGCCAGCAGGGTGCGTCGATTGAGCAAGTGGAAAGTCCTTCGGGAAACGATTCGCCCATCTTGAAGGCCATCGTGCCCGCACGCAACCAGATGCTCATGACCGAATCATCCGAGGCGATGGGGCGGCGCCGCCATCACCGCGTCGAGCAGCGTGCGCGTATACGGGTGCTCCGCTGCGCGGAACAGTTGCTCGGGCGGGCCCTGTTCGACGATCTGGCCCTTGAAGACCACGCAGACGTCGTCGCACAGATGGTTGACCACGGCGAGGTCGTGGCTGATCAGCAGGTAGCTCACACCGAACTGCTGCTGCAGGTCCTGCATCAGGTTGAGCACCTGCGCCTGCACCGACACGTCGAGTGCGCTCACCGGCTCGTCCGCCACGATGAGCTTGGGCCGCGTAATCAGCGCGCGCGCGATGGCGATGCGCTGGCGCTGTCCGCCGGAGAACTCGTGCGGGTACTTGTCCATGTCGGTGCTGCGCAGGCCGACGGCTGCGAGCGATTCGCCTGCCCGTTCGCGCTGCTCGGCGCGGCCGATTTCCGCCAGCGCCTCCAGCGGCTCTGCCACGATGCGGGCCACGGTCTGTCGCGGGTCGAGCGAACCGTAAGGGTCCTGGAATACCATTTGGAAGTCGCGGCGCGCGGTGCGCAGCGCGTCGCGGGGCAGCTTGTGAAGGTCGCGGCCTTCGAGCTCGACGCTGCCCGAGGTGGGCGTGTCCAGCGCCATGACCAGGCGTGCGATGGTCGACTTGCCCGACCCCGACTCGCCCACGATGCCCATGCTGCGGCCGGCCTGCACGGAAAAACTCACGCCGTTGAGCGCCTTGACCAGCGGCACGGTGCCGAACAGCGTCTCGCGCGGCATGGCGTAGTGGCGAACCAGGTCGGTCACCTGCAGCAGTGGTGCGGTCGAAGTTGTTGTGCTCATGCCGCCACGCCTTCGGCCGCGATTTCGTCCAGGCGGATGCAGCGCACCGCATGGTCGTGCGGCAGCCAGGTGGCCGGCGGCCGCGTGCTCACGCAGGCATCGATGGTGTGGCTGCAGCGCCCGGCGAACGGGCAACCCGGCGGCATGTCGACCAGCTCGGGCACGCTGCCGCGGATGGTGGCCAGCCGGCCGCCGCGCGGTGCGCCGAGCACCGGACGCGCGGCGAACAGGCCTTGCGTGTACGGATGCGCGCGCGCGGCGAACACGGCAGCGGTCGGGCCGCTCTCGACCACGCTGCCGCCGTACATCACGAGCATCTTGGAGACGGTGTGCGCGATCACGCCCAGGTCGTGCGAAATCAGGATCAGCGCCATGCCGCGTTCGGCCACCAGGCTGCGGATCAGCTCGAGGATCTGTTTCTGGATGGTCACGTCGAGCGCCGTGGTCGGCTCGTCGGCGATCAACAGGTCCGGCCCGCAGGCCAGGGCCATCGCGATGCCGATGCGCTGGCGCTGCCCGCCGGAGAACTGGTGCGGGTAGGCGTCCAGCCTGGAGGCCGCGTCGGGAATGCCCACGCGGTCGAGCAGGGCCAGCACTTCCTTGCGCGCATCGGCTTGCGACAGGCCGCGATGCAGGCGCAGCGGCTCGCCGACCTGGCGCGCGATCGTGTGCACCGGATTGAGCGCGGTCATCGGTTCCTGGAAGATCATGCCGATGCGGTTGCCGCGAATGCCGCACAGCGTGCGCTCGCTGGCGCCCACCAGCTCCTGGCCGTCGAAGCGAATGCTGCCAGTGACCTTTGCGCTTGCGGGCAGCAGCCCCATCAGCGATTGCACGGTGATCGACTTGCCGCAGCCGGACTCGCCCACGATGCCCAGCGTTTCGCCGCGTTCGAGGGAAAAGCCGATGCCGCGCACGGCTTCGGCCGGCCCGCGCTGCGTCTGCAGGCCGATGTGGAGGTCTTTGACTTCGAGGAGTGCCATGTCGGTCGTTCAGCGTGCCCTGGCCAGGCGAGGGTCGAGAAGGTCGCGCAGGCCATCGCCGAGCATGTTCAGGCCGAGCACGGCCAGCGCGATCGCCATGCCCGGGAACACGGCCAGCAGCGGCGCCTGGAACATCAGCGTTTGCGCCTCGCTGAGCATGCGACCCCACGAAGGTTGCGGCGGCTGCGTGCCCATGCCGAGGTAAGACAGTGCGGCCTCGGCGAGGATGGCAATGGCGAAGCGGATGGTGATCTGCACGATCAGCACGGCCGAGATGTTCGGCAGCACATGCTGGAAGGTGATGGAAAACGCGCCCTTGCCGCAGGCGCGTGCCGCCGCGATGTACTCGCGCGACCAAATTGCGTTGGCCGAAGCGCGCGTGATGCGCGCAAACGTCGGAATGTTGTAGATGCCGATGGCCACGATGGCGTTCACGATGCCTGCGCCGAACACCGCCGTCATCATGATGGCCGACAGGATGGCCGGAAAAGCCAGCGAGAAGTCGGTGAATCGCATGATGGCTTCCTCGACCCAGCCCCGGCGCGCCGCGGCCAGCAGGCCGAGTGCCGTTCCAACGGTCAGGCCGATGCCCACGGCGATCACGCCCACCAGAATCGAAGCACGCGCACCCACCAGCAGCAGCGACGCCACGTCGCGCCCGAAGCTGTCGGTGCCCAGCCAGTGCGACCAACTCGGCGACTGCAGCTTGGACGCCATGTCCATCTCGTAAGGCGACCAGGGTGTCCAGACCAGCGACACCGTGGCCGCAAGCACCAGCAGCGCCGTGAGCACCGCGCCGAAGACGAAGCTGCGGTGGTGCAGGGCGCGGCGCCAGAAACCGGGCACTTTCATGGCCGCACCGCCGGGTGCGGTGATGGGGAGGGCGCTCATATGTCCGAAGCTTTGATGCGAGGATCGATCACGGCATAGAGCACGTCGACCACGAAATTGACGATGACCACCAGCGCGGCCAGCAGCATCACGCAGTTGCGCACCACGATCAGGTCGCGGTTGCTGATGGCCTGGAAGATCAGCCGACCCAGGCCGGGCAGGTAGAACACGTTCTCCACCACGATGGTGCCGGCCAGCAGCTCGGAGAACTGCATGCCCATGACGGTGATGACCGGAATGAACGCGTTGCGCAGCACGTGCGTCCAGAGCACCATGCGCTGCGATACCCCCTTGGCGCGCGCCGTGCGTACGAAGTCCTCGCGCATCACCTCCAGCACCGCCGAGCGCGTGATGCGCGCCAGGATGGCGGCCTGCACCACGGCCAGCGCCAGCGCCGGCAGCAGCAAGGCTTTCAAGCCCGCGCCCACGCCTTCGCCCCAGCCGTCGAACCCGCCGGCAGAAAACCACTGCAGCTTCACCGAGAACACCAGGATCAGCAGGATCGCGAACCAGAAATTGGGAATGGCGATGCCGACCTGCGTGAGACCCATGAGGCCCACGTCGCCCATCTTGTTGTGGCGCGCCGCAGCGGTCACGCCCACCAGCAGGGCGAGCACCGTGGTCAGCGTCATGGCCAGCAGGGCCAGTGGCACGGTGAGCGCCAGGCGTTCGAGGATCAGGTCGAGCACCGGCGAACTGTAGGCGTAGCTGTCACCCAGGTTGCCGGTCAGCATGCCGCCGACCCAGTGCCAGTAGCGCGTCCACGCCGGCTGGTCGAGCCCGAGCTTGGTGGCCAGGGCCGCGACGGCGTCAGGCGATGCGTCCGGTCCCATGAGCATCTGCGCAGCATTGCCGGGCAGGATCTCGAGGACCAGGAACACGATGATGGAAGCGCCGATCAGCGTGCCGATCAGGGTCGCGAAGCGTTTGAATAGAAAGAGACTCATGGGGCGGGGCGCAGCATAACCTGTCTGACGCAACGACCATGCCCAAACGCGGATAATTCGGGGCATGGCACTCATGATCACCGACGAATGCATCAACTGCGATGTCTGCGAACCCGAGTGCCCGAACGATGCCATCTACATGGGCGAGTCGATCTACGAGATCGACCCTCACAAGTGCACCGAATGCGTCGGGCATTTCGACGAGCCGCAATGCGTGCAGATCTGTCCGGTGGCCTGCATCCCGGTCAATCCCGGTTATGTCGAAGCGCACGAGACGCTCTGGCAGAAGTTCCAGCGGCTCGAGGCACAGAAGGCCGCGCTACGTCCCTGAGGAAGCCGCCGCAGCCCCGCCTTCAGGGCTGCCGCTGCCACCACTTCCTTCGCCCGGCTCGCGGCGCGGCGGCTTGGGTCGCGGTGGTTTGCTCGTGTGGATCTGCAGCATCGCCTTGTCCATTTCGCCGGCCAGCAACGCCGGTACCGCGTGCAGCGTGCGCATGACAGCGTCGTCGATGGCGTCGCGCTGTTCCT
>Ga0308159_1004781_pt1 | contig 12060 bp, 11 predicted proteins | sample PhyCR1_FD_201040 | JGI IMG/M metagenome (GOLD analysis project Ga0308159, IMG submission 201040) | Phyllosphere microbial communities from UC Gill Tract Community Farm, Albany, California, United States - DLSLC.R1 | ecosystem: Host-associated > Plants > Phyllosphere > Unclassified | place: USA...
TCATCCGCACCCTGATCGACAAGCTGGACCGCGCGCCCATCGACAACGGCAACGGCGCCGCCGGCAACATCTACGTGGTCTACCTGAAGAACGCCGACGCGGTGCGGCTGGCGACCACGCTGCGTGCGGCCATCGCCAGCGGCACGCTGGGCGCGCAGGGCGGCGCGGGCAGCTTCGGCGGCGGCGGCGCTGGCGGCGCCTCGCAGGTCGCGCCGGTCAACACCCAGTCGCAGTTCAACCAGCAGCAGGGCCTGTCGTCATCCGCCGCCACCACGCCGGTCAACAACGCCAACCAGCCCTCCACGGGCGGCCAGATCCAGGCGGACCCGTCGACCAACTCGCTGATCATCACCGCGGCCGAGCCGCAGTACCGGCAGATCCGTGCGGTGGTCGAGCGCCTGGACAGCCGCCGCGCGCAGGTGCTGATCGAGGGCCTGATCGTCGAGGTCAACGCCAAGAAGGCGGCCGAGTTCGGCGTCCAGTGGCAGAGCGCGCTGGGCCGCAGCGGCAGCAACGTCGGCGTCATCGGCAACAACTCCAGCCTGAACGGCGGCAACATCATCGACCTGGCCACGGCCCTGGCCACCCGCAACGCCGCCGGTGCGCGCTCCAACATCAACAGCGGGTTCAACATCGGCATCGGACACCGCATCGGCGGGCAATACGTGCTGGGCTTCATCGCCAACTTCCTGGCCAGCAACGGCGAGGGCAACGTGCTCTCCACGCCCAACCTGATGACGCTGGACAACGAGGAAGCCAAGATCGTCGTCGGCCAGAACGTGCCCTTCATCACCGGCCAGTACACCAACACCGGCAGCACCACGACCACGGTCAACCCCTTCCAGACCATCGAGCGCAAGGACGTGGGCCTGACGCTGCGCGTGCGCCCGCAGATCAGCGAGACCGGCACCGTGAAGCTGACCATCTTCCAGGAAGTGTCGGCCGTGCTGGCCGGCACCGAGAACGCGCTCAACGGCCCGACCACCACCAAGCGCGCCATCGAGTCCAGCGTGCTGGTGGACGACGGCAACGTCATGCTGCTGGGCGGGCTGCTGTCGGACGAGTACTCCTCCAACCAGGAGAAGGTGCCCGGCCTGGGCGACGTGCCGGTGCTCGGCAACCTGTTCAAGAACGAGGTGCGCACCCGCAACAAGACCAACCTGATGGTGTTCCTGCGGCCCACCATCATCCGCGACCAGCTCTCGGGCGACGCGGTCACGGCCGACCGCTACGAGCAACTGCGCGCGCTGCAGCAGGCCGCCCAGCCGGCCACCGACAACCCGATGCTCAACACGGTGCGCGACTCGGCCATCCTGCCGCCGCTGTCCGAGACCACCGGCGCCGGCGATCCGTCGCGCCGCATCCAGGGCACGCGCCTCATACCTCCGCCGCTGCCGCCGGCCCAGCAGGGCCCGCTGCCCATCGGACCGTGGTCGAACACCGAGATGAAGGGCGCCCCGATGCCCACGGCCGACCCGGCCACCCGCCGCGAACTGCCCTGATGTCCAGCGCCCGCTACCCGCTGCCCTACGCCTTCGCACGCGGCCAGCAGCTGCTGCTGGAGCAGTCGGAGGACGACGCGCTCACGCTGTGGATGCCCGTGGGCACGCCGCCCGCGGCCATCGGCGAGGTGCTGCGCAAGCACCGGGTGAGCGCCTTCCAGGCCCTGCCGGCACCCGAACTGGCGCAGCGCATCAGCGCCGCCTATGCGCAGGGCGAATCGAATGCGGCCGCCGTGGTGAGCGAAGTGCAGAGCGACGCCGACCTGTCGCGCATGATGCAGGAGCTCCCGGCGGTGGAGGACCTGCTGGAGTCGGCCGGCGACGCGCCGATCATCCGCATGCTCAACGCCCTGCTCACGCAGGCCGCGCGCGACGGCGCCAGCGACATCCACATCGAGCCCTACGAGCGCACGTCCTCCGTGCGCTTTCGCATCGACGGCACGCTGCGCGAAGTGGTGCAGCCCAATCGCGCATTGCATGCCGCGCTGATCTCGCGCCTGAAGATCATGGCCGACCTCGACATCGCCGAGAAGCGCCTGCCGCAGGATGGCCGGATCTCGCTGCGCATCGGCACGCGTGCGGTCGACGTGCGCGTCTCCACCCTGCCCTCGGCGCACGGCGAGCGCGCGGTGCTGCGCCTGCTCGACAAATCCGAGAGCCGCCTGACCCTCGAGGCCGTGGGCATGCAGGGCGACACGCTGGCGCGCTTTCGCCACATGGTCACGCAGCCGCACGGCATCATCCTCGTGACCGGCCCCACCGGCTCGGGCAAGACCACCACGCTGTACGCCGCGCTGGGCGAGCTCGACGCCAGCCGCAGCAACATCATGACCGTGGAAGACCCGATCGAGTACGAGCTGCCCGGCGTCGGCCAGACGCAGGTCAATGCCAAGATCGACCTCACCTTCGCCAAGGCGCTGCGCGCGATCCTGCGCCAGGACCCGGACGTGATCATGATCGGCGAGATCCGCGACTACGAGACCGCGCAGATCGCCATCCAGGCCTCGCTCACCGGCCATCTGGTGCTGGCCACGCTGCACACCAACGATTCGGTGAGCGCCGTCACGCGGCTCACCGACATGGGCGTCGAGCCCTTCCTGCTCAGCAGTTCGCTGCTGGGCGTGCTCGCGCAGCGGCTGGTGCGCAAGCTGTGCCCGGTGTGCGCGGTGAACGGCGAATCGGGCCGCGAACCGGCGGGCTGCGAGACCTGCGGCCAGACCGGCTACCAGGGCCGCACCGGCATCTTCGAGATGTTCAGCGTCGACGACGCGGTGCGCTCGCTGATCCACAGCCGCGCGCCTGAGAGCCAGCTCTTCGTGGCCGCCGAACGCAACGGCCTGCGCTCCATGCGCGAGGACGGCGAGCGCCTGGTGGCGGCCGGCATCACCTCGCGGGCCGAGTTGCTGCGCGTCACGCGCGAATGAGCCGTCGCCGCGCCGGCGACCCGCGCGACATGCGACCCACGCTCCTTGCCCTGGCCACGGCCGGCTGCCTGGCCGCCGGTGCGCACGCTCAGGGCTATGCCGACTACCACGGCGCCTGGCAGGGCACCCTGCTCTTCTCCTCGCTCGACAACAGCGGCTTCCAGGTGACGCGGCATGCCAGCTCGCCGGCGCGGCTGCAGATCGCCGCGGACGGCGGCGTGTCGGGCCAGCTGCCGGCCGTGCGCTGCAACGTCGCCGGCACCGCTGCCGACTTCCGCACCACGGCGCACGCCGAGCTGCAGCTCGACCTCAGCGCCTGCCAGGACCCGCGCCTGAACGGCCGCTACCAGGGCCGCCTGCTCACCAGCCTGGCACTGGAGCATGCCTCGCTGCGCGCCAAGGCCACCACCGCCTTCGACCGCGAGCCGGTCGAGCTCTCGGGCATCCTGCGGCGCTGAACCGTGCCCGCCCGCACCGACCGCCGCCGCCACGTCAACGCCCGACAATGCGCCGACGCGCCCACCGCCGCCCGCCCCCATGCCTGCCTATTCCTTTGAAGCCATCGACCAGGAAGGACGCCCCCGCAAGGGCGTGCTCGAAGCCGACACCGCACGCAGCGCGCGCGGCCTGCTGCGCGCGCAGGCGCTGATCCCGCTGTCCGTCAACCCGGTCGGCCAGTCCGAGGCGGCAGGGGGTGGCAGCGGCGCCGGCTGGGGCGCGCTGGGCCGGCGCCGGGTGTTCAACGCCACCGCCCTGGCGGTGTGGACGCGCCAGCTCGCGGGCCTGGTGTCGTCCGGCCTGCCGCTCGAGCGTGCACTCACGGCGCTGACCGAGGAGTCCGAGAACGCGGCCCAGCGCGAACTGGTGGCCGGCCTGCGCTCGGAGGTCAACGGTGGCTCGACCTTCGCGCGCGCGCTGAGCCAGCACCCGCGCGAGTTCTCGCCCATCTACACGGCCGTGATCGGCGCCGGCGAGCACAGCGGCAACCTCGGCCTGGTGCTCGACCGCCTGGCCGACGACCTGGAGCAGCGCCAGGCGCTGCAGCAGAAGCTCGTCGGCGCCACGCTGTACCCGGCCATCGTCACGGTGATCGCGATCGTCATCGTGGTCTTCCTCGTGAGCTACGTGGTGCCGCAGGTGGCCAACGTGTTCGCCGGCACCAAGCGGGCGCTGCCGCTGCTGACGCAGATCATGCTGGGCCTGAGCGCCTTCATCCGCAACCACGGCTGGCTGCTGCTCGGCACCATCGTGGCGCTGTTCGTCGTCGGGCGCGCGGCGCTGGCGCGGCCTGCGTGGCGCGAAGCCTTCGATGCCGCCTGGCTGCGCCTGCCGCTGGTGGGCCGGCTCTCGCGCGGCTACAACGCCGCGCGTTTTGCCGGCACCCTGGCCATGCTGGCCGCCGCCGGCGTGCCCATCCTGCGCGCGCTGCAGGCCGCGGCCGAGACGCTGGGCAACCGTGCCATGCGCGCCGACGCGCTCGATGCGCTGGTGCTGGTGCGCGAGGGGGCGCCGCTGGCCTCCGCCCTGGCACAGAAGAAGCGCTTCCCCGGCATCGTCTCGATGTTCGCGCGCCTGGGCGAGCAGACCGGCCAGCTGCCGGCGATGCTGCAACGCGCCTCGCAACAGCTCGGCGCCGAAGTCCAGCGCCGCGCCATGCACCTGGCCACCATCCTGGAGCCGCTGCTCATCGTGGCCATGGGCGGCATCGTGATGATGATCGTGCTGGCGGTGCTGCTGCCGATCATCCAGCTCAACCAGTTCGTGAAGTAGCGGCGCGCGCGCCGACGACTTCGGCGCTGGCGCGGCGCCCGCGCGGCTCGACGCCCGGTCCGCTCAATCCGCCTTGATGCCTTGCCGCCGGATCACCTCGGCATAGCGACGGCTGTCGTCCTTCATGACCGCGGCGAACTGCTCCACCGACAACGGCGTGGCCTCTGCGCCCAGGCCGTCGATCTGTGCCCGCACGGCCGGCGTCGACAGGATGCGGTTGATCTCGCGGTTGAGCCTCGCCACCACCTCGGGCGGCGTGTGCGCGGGTGCGTAGATGCCGTGCGTGGTGCCCGCGTCGAAGCCCGGGAGGCCGGCTTCCTCGAGGGTGGGAACGTCCGGATAGGTGGCCGAGCGGCGTTTGCCGCCGATCGCCAGCACGCGCAGGCGCCCGGACCGCACGTGCTGCACGGCGATGCCCGGGTCGAAGTAGAAATCGATCTGGCCGCCCAGCAGGTCCTGCAGCGCGAGCGACGCACCGCGGTAGGGCACGTGCACCGCATAGACGCCGGCCTGGCTCTTGAGCATCTCGCCCGCCAGGTGCAGCCCGGTCGCATTTCCCGCCGATCCGTAGCTCAGCTTGCCGGGGTTGGCCTTCAGGTAGGCGATGAACTCGCGCACGTCGCGTGCCGGCAGGTCGGCCCGCACCACCAGCGTGAGCACCAGCCGGGCCAGCGCGGCCACGGGCGTGAGGTCCCGCTCCGCGTCGTACGGCATACGGGGGTAGATGAACGGGTTGGTCGTGATGGCGCTGCCGGCCGTCATGAGCAGCGTGTAGCCGTCGGGTGCGGCCTTCGCGACGGCCTCGGCGCCGATCATGCCGCTGGCACCGGCGCGGTTCTCCACCACCACCGGCTGGCCCAGGGCCTGCTGCAGCGGCGTGGCGACCATCCGCCCGAGCACGTCGGGCGAGCTCCCCGGCGGGAAATTGACCACGAGGCGTACCGGCTGCGCCGGCCACGGGGCCTGCGCGAACACGGGCCGCGCGGCGGCCGTCGCCGCGGCGAGTCCGGCGGAAAGAAGCAGGCGGCGGCGCAGGTCCGCGGGCGACTGGGGCATCGTGCACTCCGGGTGAAGGTAGGTGGGGCAGTCAGGGCGCAGGCCGTCAGGCCTCGATGGGCAGGCCGGTGAAGTTCTCGGCGAACTGCAGCCGCCCGGCGTGCGTGCCGGTCATGTAGTCGAGGTCGGCCCGCTGCAGCCGGCGCACGAATTCGTTCTGGCCGGGGAACTGGTGAACCATCGTGCACAGACCTGCCGAGAAGCGCTGCACCAGCCACATGCGCCGCAGGCAGCGCTCGGAATAGGTGGCGAGCCGGTCGCTGCGGCCGTGGCGGTAGTGGTCCACCAACGCGGCCGCCAGCACCTTGATGTCGGCCATCGCCGAGTTGAGCCCCTTGGCCCCCGTGGGCGGCACGATGTGCGCCGCGTCGCCGGCCAGGAACAGGCGGCCGTGCTGCATCGGCTCGGAAAGAAAGCTGCGCATCGCCGTCACGCCCTTGTCCCGGATGGGGCCCTCGCGCAGCGGCGGCATGCCCTCGACGTCCAGCCGCCGGTGCAACTCGCTCCAGATGCGGTCGTCCGACCAGGCATCGGGGTCTTCGTCGGGTTCGCACTGCAGATACAGGCGCGTCACCGTCGGCGAGCGCATGCTCATCATCGCGAAGCCCCGGTCGCTGCATCCCCAGGTCACGTCCGGCGAAGCCGGCGGTGCGTCGGCGAGGATGCCCAGCCAGCCGAAGGGATAGATGCGGTCGTAGCCGCGCGCGATGCCGGCGGGCATGCTGCTTCGGCTCACGCCCCGGAAGCCGTCGCAGCCGGCCACGAAGTCGCAGGCGATCTCGCCGGCCGCGCCGTCCTGGCCGAACACGATGCGGGCGCGGTCGTCTTCCAGGCCCTCGATGCGCTCCACCGGTGCCTCGTAGAGGATGGGCACGCCGCCGGCATCGCATGCCGACATGAGGTCGGTGACCACCTCGTGCTGCGGATACACCCAGGCGCGCCGCCCGCCCGAGGCCTCATGGAAGTCGAGCCGGTGCGAGCGGCCGCCGAAGCGGAAGTCGATGGCGTGCATCTCCATGCCCACGGCATCGATGCGCCCGCCCACGCCGGCCTCGCGCAGCATCTCGACCGTGCCCTGCTCCAGGACGCCAGCGCGCAGCCGCGTGCGCACATGCTCGCGCGCCGCGCGCTCGATCACCACCGCGTCGATGCCTTCGCGCCGCAGCAGGTGGGCCAGCATGAGGCCGGCCGGGCCGGCGCCGACGATGCCGACCTGCGTCCGTCGGGCCGTCATGCGGCGGGCTCCAGCGTGATCAGGCCCATGCCGGTGGTCATGGGCGCGTAGTAGTGGCGATGCCGGCGCTGCACGCCCTGCGACAGCGCGCCGCGCATCACCAGCCACATGATGAGCTCGATGCCCTCGACGCCGAAGCGCTCCATCATCTGCTGGTGGGTGAGGCCGGCCAGGCTGTCGGGATCGCGCTCGATGCGGTCGAGGAAGTCGAGGTCGTTGTCCTTGTGCATGTCGCCGAAGGCCGAGCCGGTGAGCTGATGCGACATGCCGCCGGTGCCGATGATGACCACCCGCAGTTCCTGTGCGAACGATGCGGTGGCACGCGCGATCGCCTGGCCCAGACGCAGGCAGCGCCGCGCGGTAGGCAGCGGATGCTGCAGCACATTGACCGCGATCGGCACCGAGGCGACCGGCCAGTGGCCGTCCTGCGGCTCGAAGCACAGGTGCATGGGCACCAGAAAGCCGTGCTCGACGCGCATGCGCTGGCACACCGTGATGTCGAACTCGTCGTACACCAGCTCGCGGCACAGGTGCTGCGAAAACGCCAGGTGCCCTGGAATCTCGGGCAGCGGCCGCGTGCCGAAGCCTTCGTCGGCGATGCCGTAGCGGTCGGCGCAGCCGACGGCGAAAGTGGGGTACTTGTCGAAGAAGAAGTCGGCCCCGTGGTCGTTGTAGACCATGATCGCGACGTCCGGCTTGAGTTCGCGCAGCCATTCGCGCACCGGCACGTAGGCGTCGAACAGCGGCTTCCAGGCCGGCTCCTGCGTCCGCTGGCGGTCGTAGGCGCCGCCGATGGACGGCACGTGCGAGGTGCCGATGCCGGCAACGATGCGGCCCGCCATCACACCGCTCCCGCGTCGTTGCGCGTGGCCAGGAACTGCTCGTAGCTCTCGCCGCGCATGGCGGCGCCCATGCGATACAGCCCGTTGCCCGTCACGACGCCCAGCTTGAGCAGGAAGTAGATGTTGCCGCCGGCTGCCAGCAACCCGGAAAAATCACGGTCGCGCACCAACTGCTTTTCGGCCTCGGTCAAGCCGTGCGCGGCCATGAAGCCCTCCTCGTCCGCCTTGAACGCCGAGCGGTTCTGCGGCTCGGACAGCGCGTTGCACATGCTGTTGATGCGAAGCCCGCGCCACGAGGCCGCGAGGTCGAACACCTCCGAATCACCCACCCGTGCGCCCGGGGTCAGTTGCGCTTGCGCCATGTCGAATCCTTTGCCAGACGTGATCGATGCGATCGTTCTTCTCGATGTGTTCGATCCAGTCTAGGAGCCACCCCCATAGTTCATCTATAGAACTATCGCAAGCGCACTTGTCAAAGCTCCTGCGGGTGCTGACACTGGCGTGGCCCACCCCGCCCCCCACGATGTCGTTCAGCCACCCCCAAAGCGTCGAAGACCTGCTGACCTTCCGCGTCAACCGCCTCATGGCCTCCGCGGGTGCACTGGTCACCCGGCTGTGCGAGGGGCGCTACGGCATCACGCGGCGCGAATGGCGGCTGATCTGCCTGCTGGCCGAGCAAGGCGCGATGTCGCCGTCGGAGTTGGCCGTGCGCTCGCACCTCCCGCGCGGGCCCGTGTCCAAGCACATCCGCGACCTGGCGGACAAGCGGCTGCTCGTCAAGCGTCCGGTGGCGGGCGACATGCGCCGCGCGCGCCTCGAGCTGACCGCCGAGGGGCGGCGCATCCATGCCCAGCTCTTCCCCCAGTCGGAGCACTTCCACCGCCAGGTGCTGCAGGCGCTCACGCCGGCCGAACTCACGGCATTCGACAGTGCGCTGAGCCGCCTGACCGAGGCGGCCGACCGGTTGCTGGCCGCGCAGCCTCCCCTTGCCAAGGCCGACCGACGCCATGGCGGCAGCCGGCGGGTGGCGGCGAGCTAGGGCCCTACCGGCCCCTGAACACCGGCTCGCGCTTCTCCACGAAGGCCTGCGCGGCCTCCCGGTGGTCCTCGGTCTGGCCGCAATGGATGTGGTGCGTGGCCTCGAGGTCCAGGCAGTCGTCGATGTCGCCGCCGGCCAGCGCGCGGTTGAGGTTCTCCTTCATGTAGCGGTAGGCCACGGTGGGGCCGGCCGCCAGGCGCTGCGCGATCTCGCGGGTGCGCACGGCCAGTTCGTCGGGTGCGCAGACCCAGTTCGTGAGGCCCAGGCGCAGGGCCTCGTCGGCACTCACGCGTTCCGACAGCAGGTACAGCTCGCGTGCCTTGGCGGCGCCCACGAGCTGGGTCATGAACCAGGTGCCGCCGTAGTCGCCCGAAAAGCCGACGCGTGCGAAGGCGGTGGTGAGGATCGCCGTGCTGGCCATGATGCGCAGGTCGCAGGCCAGCGCGAGCGCCAGGCCCGCACCGGCGGCCGGCCCGGGCAACGCGGCGATCGTGGGCTTGGGCATCTTGAACAGCTTGCCGGCCGTGGCGCGCTGGTTCACGCGCTGCACATGGATCGCCTCGTCGATGGTGAGCGCGCCCACCGTGCCGTCGCCCGCGGCGGCCATGCCCTTGACGTCGCCACCGGCGCAGAACCCTTTGCCCGCGCCGGTGAGCACGATGCATTTCACGGCCGGGTTCAGCTCGGCCGCGGCGAGCTGCTGCGCCAGCGCCTGGTTCATCGCCCTCGACATGGCGTTGCGCGCATCGGGGCGGTTCAAGGTCAGGGTGAGCACGCCGGCGTCGAGGGCGGCGAGCAGGTCCGGCGTACCGGTGTCGAGGGTCTGTGAGGTCATCGGTGTCTCCGTGAAGCGCGCACGGCCGCAAGCGGCCACGCAGAAAAAAAAGCGCCGCATCGCGCGGCCCGGGCGCGGCGAAAGGTCAGATGGCCAGGCCCAGCGCCTTGGCCTCGGCCTCGTAGTGCGGGTACGAGGCCTTCATGGTGGCGCCATTGAGGATCATCTCGGCCACCAGCTTGCGCGTGCCGGCCTCATAGACCTTCGTGCGCACCCAGACGGACTCGGTGCGTGCGCTCTCGCTCAGCGCGACGATCTCGCGCTCGAGCTCGTAATCCTGGTCGACGAAGAGCGGCCCGGCGATGCGGCGGATCTGCTGTCCTGCGAACAGGCCCACGGCGGGCTTGCGGCCACCCAGTTGCGCATCGGCGATGGTCGAGCCCAGCAGCACGCTGATCATTTCGGTCGGGATGATCGGCCGGCCCCAGGGCGAACTCGCGCTGCCTTCGGGCGTGTACCAGGCGCAGGGCTCGGTGATCACCGCCAGCTTGTCCGCGAGCGTGAAGGGATAGTGGTCGCCCATGTGCTGGTCGAAGCCCATGCGGATCGTCTCGGGCGCCGCGCCGCGCTGGCCCACCTTCAGGTCGCGGTTGATCACCAGCCCCGCGGGGGGGCGCAGCTTGGCGATGCGCTGCTCCAGCTCGTGCGGCTGCGTGGGCTCGCCGACGGACGCACTGCCCACCAGCACCGGCGTGCCGTCGGCCTTTTCGGCGTGGATGCGCACGAAGGTGGCGCCGGGCGCGGGCATCTCGACGAAGGCGCGCACCGACTCGCCCTCGACCACCATGGTCTGGTAGTGCGCGCTGATGCAGCCGGTCTCGAACCAGGCCGCGCCGAAGAGCTGGAACAGCAAGGGATCGAACTGGCTGAAATGCGTCGGCCCCTCGATGGGGCCGGCGCGCAGGCCCAGGCCCTCGGCCATGGCGTCGTCGTGGATGGATTTGTGGCCGTCGTACTTCTGGTCGGCCAGCATCTGGCGCGGCTGGCGCAGGGCGCCGCAGAGGGTCGGTGTCGAGTTGAAGGGGGAGGTCATGCGATGGCCGGCGTTGAAAGCGGAACTCGCGCAATGCCCGTGCGTCGGGCGCCACGCGCCCTGCGATGGTGACGCATCGCCAGCAGGCGGGCTGTCACGCAGGCGCCTGGCGGCCGGCACGCACCGGCGGGACGACCCTGGCCGAACAGCCAGTTGCGGCCGGCCGCCGGCGCTTCCTAGAATTTCCCGATCCCCTTCCGGAGCCCGCGATGAAATCTGCATGGATGGCCTTCGGCCTGTGTCTTCCGCTCGCCTGCGCGGCGCAGGCGTCCAACCCGTGGGACGGCAAGTGGAAGGTCGACTTCAGGACCGAGCGCGGCACACCCCGCGACGGCACCGTGACGGTCGCCGGCGAGGCCGGCACCTGGGACCTCAACGTGGTGCAGCGCAACGACCCCTGCGCAGGCCGGGCCTACCCGATCGAGGTGCAGGTCGCGACGGCCGAGCAGCTGGTGTTCAAGGTCGCCCGCTCCAAGGCGCTCGCCGGCTGCCAGGACAACACCATGCGGCTGAAGGCCAACGGTGCGAACACGCTCGAAGGGACGCTGTTCAACCAGCCTTTCGTGCTGACCCGCATGAACTAGCGGCTCGCGCAGAAGCGACCGGACGCGGTCCCCCTGCGGCGGCCGGACCCGGCACGCACGACAATCGGGCACCGCTGCCTTCCCGACGCCTTCTTCGCCATGCCCGTCACGCTCGACGACAAGCTCGTGGTCGCGATCTCCTCGCGCGCCCTGTTCAACCTCGAGGAGGAAAACCGCCTTTTCGAGCACGGCGACCCCGACGCCTACATGCGCCTGCAGCTCGAGCGGCTCGACGTGCCCGCGTCGCCGGGCATCGCCTACTCGCTGGTGCGCAAGCTGCTGCGCTTCAACGACGACGGCGTGCAGCGGGTGGAGGTGGTGATCCTGTCGCGCAACGACCCGGCCTCGGGCATGCGCATCTTCAACTCGGGGGCCGCGGCGGAGTTGCAGATTCAGCGCGGCGTGTTCACGCAGGGGCGTTCGCCCTTCCGCTACCTCACGCCGCTCAACGCCGACCTGTTCCTCTCGGCCAATGCCGACGATGTGCGCGAGGCGCTGCGCGCCGGCTTTGCAGCGGCGCACGTCAACGTGGAGGCCGCGCTCGCGAGCAGCCTGCATCCCGATGAAGTGCGCATCGCCTTCGACGGCGACGCCGTGCTCTTCTCCGACGAGGCCGAGCGCGTCTACCAGGCCCAGGGCCTGGCCGCGTTCCAGGCCCACGAGGCCGACAAGGCCGCGGTGCCGCTGGGCGCCGGGCCGCTGGCGCCCTTCCTCGTCGCGCTGCACCGCCTGCAACAGGCG
>Ga0308159_1004783_pt1 | contig 12059 bp, 8 predicted proteins | sample PhyCR1_FD_201040 | JGI IMG/M metagenome (GOLD analysis project Ga0308159, IMG submission 201040) | Phyllosphere microbial communities from UC Gill Tract Community Farm, Albany, California, United States - DLSLC.R1 | ecosystem: Host-associated > Plants > Phyllosphere > Unclassified | place: USA...
GCGCCCCTCGAAATCGCGCACGATCACCGCCGTCTCGCCGAAGCGGGTGAAGGTCACGTAGTCGCCCGGGTTGGCGAGGTCCTCGATCCGGCAGGCATAGAGCCAGCTTTTCATCAGGACCTTCTCGACCTCGAAATCGTAGAAGTCGGGGTCGACGTAGGCCCTGGGCGGCATCATCTGCGCCTGTTCGAGCGGGCGCATCACCGCCTCGAACGCGGCTTCGGGGATGTCGCCGGGGAACACCCGCCCGCCCGAGGAAACGGCCTGCGAATATGTCGGGTGCTTGAGTACGGTCGCCATCCTGGTCTCCTTCCGCCGGCCGGTCAGGCCGCCACGCTCGACAGGCGGGCCCGCCCGCCGGGCGCGCCGCCGCCGAGCCCGATCCCCACCAGCGCCTGCCGGTAGGCGTGGGTGATGTTGTCCACCTGCAGGTGGATCTCGTGATGCGGGTTGAGCGGCAGGTCGCGCAGGGCGAGGTTCTCGAGGATCGCCATGTCCTCGATGTTCACCGCGTCGAGCCCCTCGATCAGCTGGCGATGGTTCTCGTCGACGTGGCGGGTGTCCTTCATGAACTGGAACACCCGGCACTCGTAGGCCCCGCGCGGCGAGGCGATGTCGTAGAGCTTCATCGAATGGCCGGTCTCGTCGTCGACGGTGAAGTCGATCGCGAAGGGCAGGATGACCTTGTAGACGTACTGGCAGGCCCGTTCCTCGCCGCCGAACGGCCGCTCGACGTAGTCCGCGCGCAGGGTCACGCCGTCTTCGCGCAGGTCCACCTTGCCGGGCTTCACCGGGAAGCTCTCGTCGTTGCCGAGGGTCGCGCCGTGGACCACGGGAAGGTGCCCGAGGTCGAAGAAGTTCTCCACCTGCCGCGCCGAGGAGCAGGGCCATATCCGCGTCTGGATGAAGCAGATGCCGGTGCCGTCCTCGGGGATGTCCGGGAAGACCGGGATGTCCGCCAGGGGCGCGTCCGACAGGCAGGTCCAGATCAGGCCGTAGCGTTCCACCGCGCGGAAGGTCGTCAGCCGGTAGCTGGACGGCAGCCGCGCTTCGCGGCCGAGCGCGGGGACGTGGGTGCACTTGCCTTCGCCGTCGAAGCGCAGGGCGTGGTAGGGGCACACGATCTGCCCCTCGTCGACCCTGCCGGCGCTGAGCCGGATATGGCGATGCGGGCACTGGTCGAGCGCGATCGCGATCCCGTTTTCCGAGCGATAGAGCACCAGGTCGACGTCGAGCAGCCGCGCCGCTACGGGCGCATCGCCGAGTTCCTCGCTCTGGGCGAGGGGATACCAGTAGCGGGACAGGACGTCCCAGTCGTCCTGGGCGATTTCCGACCGGGACGGGCGCGGCGAGGCAGAAGGGCGGGCGTCGGCTTCAAGGAACATGGTGCCTCCGAATGGTGCACCGTGAGCCTATGGTTTAACAGTCAGGTCGCAATCACCCTATCAGGGTAGCGCGGCATCGGCGCCAGACGTCAGCGCCGGACGTCGTTGCCACCCGCGCCGAAAGCGGCCAGCTCCGCCGCGCCGACGAGGCACATGTCGCCCGGCTGGCTATGCTTGAGCGCCGTATAGGCGAGCCCGGTGCGCGCCATCGCGGCGAGATCGGCGCCGCCGAGCCATTCGTGCAGCACGCCGGCCGCGAAGGCGTCGCCGGTGCCGATCCGATCGACGATGCCGGTGACGTCGATCTCGGCGGTCTGGTGGGCCGCTTCGCGCGCGTCGATGCGCGCGGCGATGCGGTGGTGCCCGGCGTCGACGATATGCCGCGCGGTCGAGGCGATCACCTCGAGCTTCGGGAAGGCCTCGAAAGCCGCCAGGGCCGCCTCGCGCCGCCGGTCGGAACCGTCGCCGGAGAACGGCTTGCCCAGCAGCAGCGAGATGTCGCGGTGGTTGCCGATCATCACCGTGGCCGAGCGCATCAGGTCGGTCAGCACGCCGCGCGGGTCGCTGTCCCACGCCTCCCACAGCAGCGCGCGGTAGTTGCCGTCGAAACAGACAGGCACGCCGGCGCTGTCGGCCGCGGCGACGGCGGCCTGCGCAAGTGCGACGCCGCCGGGGCCCAGCGCCGGCGTGATGCCCGACAGGTGTAGCAGTCGGGCTCCCTCGAGCGCGGAGGCGAAGTCGAAATCGCCCCTGGAGGAAAGGGCGAAGACACTGCCCGCGCGATCGTAGACGATCGACGAGGGCCGCAGCCCCGCTCCGCTCTCGAGGAAATAGAGGCCCATGCGGCCCGCCGCGCGGCCGACATGGACGGTATCAACACCCGCCGCGCCCAGCGCCGCGCGCGCCTTGTCGCCCAGCGGGCCGGTGGGCAGGCGCGACACCATCCGCACCCCGTGCCCCAGCGAGGCGAGCCCCGCGGCGACGTTCGCCTCGGCGCCGCCCACCACCATGTCGAGCGTGTCGCACTGCACGGTCAGGCGATGGCCGGGGGTGGCGAGGCGCAGCAGCACTTCGCCGAAGCAGATGACAGGTCCGGTGATGGGTAAGGTCCTTGGGTGTCCGGCCGGTCAGCCGATGTTGGCGCTCATCAGGAACCGCTCGCGGCTTTCGCGGGCCTTGCGCCTGAGTTCGGAAATGGCGTGTTCCTCGGTCGCATCGAGCATCGAGCCGAGGAGGCGGTGGAAATGCTGGCGCATGGCGAGGCGCGCGCCCTGGGGATCGTGCCGGCGCAGCGCCTCGACGACGGCGCCGTGCTCGTCCTGACGGGTCGCGCCGTCGTGGTGGCAAACGCTTTCGTGCGTGTGGCGCACTTCGGGCAGTTCGGTGCGCAGCCGCCACAGCGTGCGGATGACGTGGGTGATCGCCGCGTTGCCCGAGGCCGAGGCGATGACCATGTGGAATTCGCGGTCGATCTCGGTCGATTTCTCGTCGTCCTGCTCGGTCGCCATGGCTTCGAGCAGTTCGTCGAGGCGGGCCAGCGTCTCGTCCGAGATGACCGGGGCGGCCAGCGCCGCCGCTTCGGATTCGAACAGCGAGCGGGCCTCGGTCAGTTCCAGCGCGCTGACCTTGGGCAGGGCCTCGTCGGCGCGGTCGGCCCGGTCCGCGACGTAGACGCCCGAGCCGGTCTTGATCTTGATGACGCCTACCGCCTGCAGCGCGATTTCGGCCTCGCGGATGGTCACGCGGCTGACGTTGAACCGCTCGGCCAGCTCGCGCTCGCCGGGCAGGCGGGTTCCCGGTGGGAACACCCCGTCGTCGATCAGCGCGACGATCTGGTCGGCAATGCCCTGGAACAACCTGTCAGCCATGGTTTTGTCTCTCTCGTTACACCTTTGCCTATAGCTTCCATGCCAAATCGAAGCAATTGCCTGACCAGTTTGCCATCAACGTCATCCCGGACCTGATCCGGGACCGTGGGCGGTGCTTGAGGCGATACCTCGCGCCGAGGCATTTCAGCGAGAGCCGTCGCCTCAAGAATTGCCCGCGGTCCCGGGTCAAGCCCGGGATGACGGGGGCGTTGACTACAGCTTCACCCTGACCCCCGCGAAGTAGCGCGAGCCGTAGTAGTGGTACTGCCGGATGCTGCCCTGCACCGGCATGTCGGTGATCTTGGGTTCGTCGAAGATGTTGGTGGCCTGGAGCTGCAGCTGGACCATCTTGTTGATGTCGTAGGATGCGCGCAGGTCCAGCGTCTGGTTGCCGCGCACGTAGCGGAGCTGGGAATTGCCGCCGACGAAGTCCTGGTAATACTTCGAACGGTAGTTGTAGATCGCCTGCAGGTTGAGCCCGCCGAGCGAATAGTACAGCTGCGCCGAGACGACGTGCTTGGAATAGCCCGAAAGGTTCGCTGCGGGGATCATCCCGGGGGTCGTCTCGTCCGTCACCGGATCGTAGACGGCGCCGAGGCGGATGTCCTCGTTCTTGAAGTTGGAATTGGCGTAGTTGTAGCTGACTTTACCGCCAAGGCCATCGAGCGGCGCGGGCAGCCACGAGAAGCGGTTGGCCAGCGTCACTTCGAAACCGTAGACGCGGCTCTTCTTGTCGCTGTTCTGGGTCTGGACGACGGGGATCGAATAGTTCTGCCCGCCGATCGAGAAGTCTTCGTTGAGCACGACGGGAATGAAGCCGCCGGTGAACTGCTTGTAGTAGACGGTCGCCGAGAACAGCGAGTCCTTGTTGAGGTAGTATTCCAGCGATGCGTCGGCGTTCCACGACATCAGCGGCTTGAGGCGCGGCGATCCGTTCGCGGTGATCAGGCTGATCGCGTCCGCCACCGAGGAGAAGTTGGTGCCGTCCTCCAGCTGGATCGTGCGGCCGGCGCCCAATGCGCTGGGAGCCGGGCGCGACATGGCGCGGTAGCCGGCGAGGCGCAGCAGCACGTCGGGCTTCAACTCGAAGATCGCGTTGATGCTGGGCAGGAAGCGGGTGGTCTTGCTCCTGATCGTCACCGTGTCGAACACGCCGCTGTCGACCAGACGGATCGAACCGTCGCCGTTGGTGACGACCTGCAGGTCGGAGCGCAGGCCGTTGGACGTCACTTTGGTCTGCACCGCGCGCACGCCGAAGTTGCCGCGGATCGGCATGTTGCCCAGATTGCCCTCGTAATTTGCCATGGCATAGGCGGCGAGGGTCTTTTCGGTGACGTCGCGGTTGGCGACCGAGCGCACGTCGGCGTTGCGGCCGGGGTCCTCGGTGCCGAGATAGCCCTGGAACTGGCAGACCGGATCGAAGGTCGCCCAGCTGGAAAGCTGGTTGCCCGGTGCGTTCGAGAGATAGTCGGTCTGCGGGAAGATCGTGCGGCAGGCGAGGTTGACGTCGCGGTCGACGGTGCGGTCGTCCTGGGTGATCTCGACGCGGTCGTCGTAGTCCGAATAAGTCAGCTTCGAGAAGCGCGCGCCCACCGCGACGCTGCGCAGGAAGCCGTCCATCTCGTAAGTCGCGTCGAGGCGGCCGGCGATGATCTTGTTCCGGCGCTGCAGTTCATCGCGGCGCAGGCGGGCATCGTCGCTGTAGAGGCTGTGGTCGTTGACGTCGAAGCGCGGGTCGATGGTGATCGTCGGCGCGTAGCTGCCGGGCGCCACGTCGTAGATGTAGCCGACGCGCTGGTTGTTGATCGCGGTGCGGTTGCCGTAGATGTCGAGCGGATCGGTGCGCAGGCGCACGGAGCGTTCGACATCGGTGCGGATGGTGCGCGAATACGAACCGTCGGCGCGGATGGTCAGGCGTTCGGTGGGGCGCCATTCGACGTTCATGCCGCCGCCCAGGTATTCCTCGTCGCGTTCGAGCAGGGTGCCGACCGATTCCAGCGAGGTCTTGCCCTCGACATGGGTGAGCACGCCGTTTTCGTCGTACTGCATGTTGGTCAGGCCGTAGCGCAGTTCGGACAGGTTCAGGTCGCGGCGGTTTTCGGCGTAGTTGCGCTTGGAATACTGGACGTCCCAGTTGATATCGAGGGTCGAGCTGGGGCGCCACTGGATCGCGCCGAACACCGCGTCGCGCTTGTCGCTCTCGCTGATCTGGCGATAGGTCGCGGCGTTGGGGACCAGCGCGAAGGGGGTGCCGGCGGCGGCCTGCGCGCGGGTGACTTCCGAGCAGTTGCCCGCCGGAACCGCGATCGCCGGGTTGCACGCCACCCAGGTGGAGCTGGCGGCGTAGGTTTCCTCGGGGTTGTTGGTCTTGTTGCGCTGGAAGCCGACGGCCACGCCGATATCGCCCAGCGCACCGGCGTCGAACTGGTCGACGTAGCTGGCGGTGCCGCGCCAGCCCCAGGCGCTCGAACCGATGATGCGGTCCTGGTAGGGGCTGTAATTGGTCTTCATTTCCAGCTGGATGCGGCGCTTCTTGAAGTCGAGCGGCCTGATCGTGCCGAGTTCGATGGTGCCGGCGACACCGCCTTCGACGAGGTCGGCCTGCTGGGTCTTGTAGATCTTGATGCCGTTGACGAGTTCGGAGGGGAACTGGTTGAAGTTCACCGCGCGGTCGCCGCTGCCGTTCGAGGCGTCGCGGCCGTTGAACGTGGTGTTCGACAGGAACGAGCCGAGCCCGCGCAGCGAGATTTCCGAAGCGCCCCCCTTTTCGCGGTGCGAGGTGGCGCCGGTGATGGTCTGGATCGCCTCGCCTACCGACAGGGCGGGAAGGTCGCCCACTTCGGTGGAGGAGAGGGAATCGACGATCGCGGTCTCGCGGCGCTTTTCGCTGATCGAGGTCTGCAGCGTCTCACGAAAGCCGGTGACGATGATGTCGGGCGCGGTGGCGCCGCCGAGGCTCTGCGGGGCCTGCGCGGCGGGCTCGTCCTGCTCGGCCGCGGTGTCCTGCGCGAAGGCCGGAGCGGCGATGCAGGCGATGCCGAGCATCAGCGAGCGACGGATGGTGCGGCGGTGTGAAGCCCACGTTGTAGACCGCGTCATGATTCCTCTTCCCTTTGATATTTTCATGCTTGCTGACCAGTTTTTCAAACTGTGTCAATCCATATCAGCAGTCCAATATGCGAAATATTGTCATGCACAATTGGTATGGACAAAAACTCGTCATCCCGGACCTGATCCGGGACCTTGGTCGGTTCTTCAGGCGATGGCCGGCGCTGGGCCACTGCGGTGCTGCGTTTTCAGCGCGAGGTGGGCGCGGCTTTGCCCACGGTCCCGGGTCGAGCCCGGGATGACGGTTGGAGGGAGGCGGGCGTCAGGGGGCGACCTGGCTGCGCAGGTCGGGGACGGCCTTCGCCAGATCGCGGGCGACCAGCCTGGCGAACACGTCCGCGCCGGCATCGCCGACGTGGGTGTAGTCGAACTTGCGCTGGAACTGGCCGCGCGGGCCGTCCGGGGTGGTGGGGACGTCGGGCAGGCGGGCCTCGGCGGCCGGGCGCGGTTTCAGGGTGGTGCCGCTGCGGGCCGCCGCGCGCTCGGCGTCGTTGGGGGGCGTCTGGGCGAGGGCCATCGACGGTTCGGGCCCCATCTGCTGCACCGCCCCCGCACTGGCGGCGTTGAGGTCCACCAGCGGAACCTTCAGCGCGCTCGCCACCTCGCGGACCCGGGCGGACCACGGCTCCAGCGTGTTGTTGAGCTTGCACTTCACGAACTCGCGGCGGGTGAGGGGGGTGAGCAGGACCGGGATCGCCCCCACGCCGCGCACCTCCTCGACCATGCGGCGGAGGTTGGCGGGGAACTCGGTATCCCGCTCGGTCCAGCGTTCGGCGACGGTGGACTGGTCGTTGTGGGCGAACTGGAGCAGCACGTAAGTCCGGCGGTATCCGGGGACTTTCGCCTCGGCGAGCGCGATGTCCCACGACCCTTCCTGACGATAGCTGCGCGTCGACCGCCCGCCCCGGCCGAGGTTGAGGCAGGCGACCGACGACTTGACGTGATGCGCGCAGAACATGGAGGCCCAGCCGCTCATCGGCGCCATCGTGGAATCGCCCACGAGGACGATCTTGTAGGGCACCAGCTTCTCCGCATCGGTTCGCACCGTGCGGCCCTTGCTGCTGTCCGGGTCGCCGTTGGCGTCCTGGGCCCCCGCTGCGGTGCCGAGCAGCGCCAGCGCGGCTGCGGCCATCCATGCCTTGCGCATCATCGTCGTCGCTCCGGTGTTACGAGAAGAACAGGCCGCCGTTGATGTCGAGGTTGACGCCGGTCAGGAACGCGGCCTCCTCGGACAGCAGGAAGGCGACGGCGGTGGCCACTTCGTCGGGGTGGCCTTCGCGGCGCAGCGGGGTGTTGCCGGCGGTGGCGGCGCGGCCCTCGGGCTTGGAGAAGATGTCGTGGAAGCTGGTGCCGATCAGGCCCGGGCACACCGCGTTGACGCGGATGCCCTGGGGGCCCAGTTCCTTGGCCCAGCCGCGCGTCAGCGACATCATCGCGCCCTTGGAGGCGGCATAGATCGTCGCGCCGGGGCCACCGCCGTCACGGCCGGCGAGCGAGGCGATGTTGACCACCGCGCTGCCCTTGGCAAAGTGCGGCAGGGCGAACTTGGTGACGAGGAAGGCGGACTTGAGGTTCAGGTCCATGACGTGGTCGAAGAACGCCTCGTCCATCTCGGCCAGCGTCTTGCGCGCGACCATGCCGCCGGCAAGGTTCACCACGAAGTCGATCTGGTCGCCATAGGCGGCGGTGGTGGCGGCGATCAGGCCGATCACGCCCTCGGCGGTGCTGACGTCGGCCTGGTGGATGATCGCGGTGCCGCCGGCGGCCTCGATCTCGGCGAGGGTCTTTTCGGCTTCCTCGCGGTTGCTGCGGTAGTTGATCACCACCTTGGCGCCTTCGCTGGCGAGATGGAGCGATACCGACTTGCCGATATCACGGCCACCGCCGGTGACGATGGCGATCTTGTCCTTGAAACGCATGGGATTAAGCCTCGTTATTGGGTTGGGAGGGAGAGGTTATGGGGGCGATCCGGCCGCCGAGCAGCCAGACGCACAGGAGGGAAACCGGCACCAGCGCGGCGGCCAGCGCGAAGATCGGGGCGTAGCTGTCCTGCGTCATCGACGGCACCAGCCATGTCGTGACGAGCGTTCCGGCCACCGCCGCGGTGCCGCCAAGGCCCGCCAGCGAGCCGACGGTGCCGCCGCCGAAGTAGTCGGCGGGCAGGGTCTGGATGTTGTTGATCGCCATCTGGAAGCCGAACAGGATCACCGCGATCAGCAGCACCGCGTAGAGCGGCGTCGCGGCGGTCATGGTCAGCAGCAGCGGCGGGAGCATGATGACGCAGCCCAGCGTGATCGCGGTCTTGCGGGCGAAGTTGACGCTGCGTCCCCGCTGGATCAGCGCGCCCGAAAGCCAGCCGCCGGTAAGGCTTCCTGCCATCGCGCCGACGAAGGGTACCCAGGCGAACAGGCCGATCTGCTGGACGTCGAAGCCGAAGGTCTCGGCCAGGTAGATCGGCAGCCACGAGACGAACAGCCACCAGACGGGATCGAGGAAGAAGCGGCTCAGGATGATCGCCCAGCTCTGGCGGTGGCGCAGCATTTCGGTCCAGCCGGGGGCATAGCCCTGGGCCTTGGCAGCGGTTTCGCCCGCGCCGTTGCCGAGGATATGGTCGCGCTCGGCCCGGGTCAGCCAGGGGTGGCCGTCGGGATCGGCGCGGTAGAAGAACAGCCACGGCAGCAGCCACAGGAAGCCGAGCACGCCGATGACGAGGAACGTGGTGCGCCAGCCGAAGCCGGTGAACAGCAGCGCCACCAGCGGCGCCGAGACGATCGCGCCCAGCGAGGCTCCGGCGTTGAAGATGCCCTGCGCCAGCGCGCGCTCCTTTTGCGGGAACCACAGCGCATTGGCCTTGGCGGCGCCGGGCCAGTTGCCCGCCTCGCTGACCCCCAGGGTCACCCGCAGCAGCGACAGCAGGCCGATCGAGCGGACCACCGAATGGAGCCCGATCGACAGCGACCAGAACAGGATCGAGGCGGCAAAGCCCATGCGCGTGCCGATCACGTCGAAGATCTTGCCGAACACCGACTGGCCAAAGGCGTAGGCGATCATGAAGATCGTCACCAGCAGGGCATAGTCGGACTTGTCGGCGCCGATCTCCTTGGAGACGGCGGGCCACATGACGGCCAGCGCGTTGCGGTCGATGTAGTTGATGACCGTCGCCAGCCCGATCAGGCTGATGACCATCCAGCGCATGTTCTTCACTTGCCTGGCACTTTTCACTTTGACGCCTCCAGATCGAAGCGGCCGACCGGGCCTTTCCAGCCTTGCGCCTTGCCGGCGATCTTCAGCGAATGGCTGCGGGCGGCGTCGGTATCGTCGGCCAGCGCCAGCACGATCCGGCGACCGTCGCGCAGGGTGATCGTGACGATATCGGCGTCGGCCTGTCGTTCGCGGACGAGCGATCTGACCGCGCTGGCGCTGCCGGTGGTGGTCTCGGCCGAGGCGTCGTAGCGGCCGTGGGGTTCGAGCAGGCTGACGAAGGCGGCGTCGCTCGCGCCGTCGAGCCGCTGGATCACGAACGGTTCGCGCCGCAGGTTGAAGCGCGGGTCGTTGGCGCCGCTTTCGCCCAGGATCATCGTCACGCCGGGCGTGGCGACGCGGTAGCTGTAGAAGCGGCCATCCTCGATCCAGGTGACGACGCCGTTGTCGGCGCCGGGCTTGCCGGTGGCATCGACCCACAAGTGCTGGTAGCCGTCCGCTTTGCCCAGCACCGGGCGGGTAGTGACGTTCGATTGCAGCGGAAAGCCGGTGTCGATGAGGTGGCCGGCAAAGTGCAGCGGCAGGTCGTAGCGTGCCGGTTTGCCGCCCTTCACCTTGAGCAGGTCGAGCACCATCGGGCTCTTGAGGCCCGCGACATCGACCTGCACCAGCGCGCGGCGGAAGGTCACGCCGGGGTACGCGCCGGTCATCTCGGCGATCGAGGCGCGGGTCGGGCCATCGGCGGAGAAATAGAGCTGGCGCGGGGCGAGGGTGTCGGCCAGCTTCTCGTCGCCGGCGAAGTGGCTGGCCTCGTTCACCACGAGGGTGTTGTGGGCGACGGTCTGCTTGGCCCAGCTCTCGTTCTCGGGCAGGTAGCGGCCGCCGTCCTTGGCCTCGATATTGAGGAAACGCGCGGCGCCGTAGTCGGTGACGATGGCCTGGCCGTTGTCGTAGAGCAGCCAGTTCAGCTTGTCGAAATGGCCGTGGCCCATGCCCTGCGCGGTGTTCTTGGCGACGAGGACCTGATCCTTGTCGCCTGCGCCCGCGCGCAGGATGGCAAGGCCGCCCTGATCGCCGTCGGGCCCGTCGCGCAGCAGCATCGAGGCGAAGGGGAAGGGTTTCGCCTTGCCCGCCGCCAGATCGCGCGCGACTTCGAGGCCCTGCGGGGTGAGCACGGTGCGCCCCTGCCCCTGCGCGATCGAGAGCAGCGCCGGATCGTGCGTCATCGCATAGCCGGTCGCCACCGCCTGATAGAGTTCCTCGGTGCGCAGGCTCTTGTCTGGCATCGCGTCGTTGAGGGGGAAGAAATAGCCGTCGTAGGTCAGCTGGATCGTGGTGCGGATGGCTTTCAGGACGATGCCGTCGCGATAGGCGAAGATGCGGCGCTGCGGCTCGTTGGCCTCGATCGCATCGGCGAAGATCACGAAAGGCTGCAGGGCGTAGCGCTGGTAGTAGGGCCCCTCGGCATAGTAGCCATCGGGCGAGAACAGCAGATCTAGCTGGCGCAGGAACCCGGCCTTGCCGCTCTTGTCGAGGCCCAGAAGCGCCTTGTCGACGAGGTCCTGGTCGCGCAGCACGTAGCCGGTCATGCCGACCCCGGCATTGGCCCAGGTCGCGTGGTTGTGGATGCGGTCGAAGACCTTGGGCGAGCCGGTCGAGAGGAACTGCGCCATCTTGCGAAAGACGTTGTCGTCGATCGTCCTGCGCTCCTGCGGGGTCAGCGCATCGCGCACCGCGTCGTAGCCCTGGATGCCGTAGACCAGCCACACGCTGTCGTTGAGGCTCTGCCAGAACAGCCGTCCCGCGGACTGGTTGGACGCGGCGGGGTGGACGCCCAGCGTGGGGTAGAGCTTCGCATAGGCCAGCAGCATGTCGCGGGCATAGTCGGCATAGCGGCGCTCGCCGGTGATGCGATAGAGCAGGCCCGCGCCGTAGAGCGCCTGGTAGTTGCGCTTGTGCTGTTCATGGCTGGCGCCGCCGCCGGGGTCTTTCGGCACTGGCACGTCGATGCCCTTGCGCATCGCCGCGTCCACTTCCTTGCGGGTGCGGGCGAGGTCTCCGGCGAACAGCGGATAGCGGTCGGCCTGCGTGGCCAGGCCCGACAGTTTGGCCGCGTCCATCAGCACCGGGTGCGCATCATCGGGCGCGGCGTGCGCGGCCTGCGGGGCCATCGCGATCAGGGCGACGCCGAGGAGAAACTTGCGGGCAATCATGAGGCATCTCCGCCGTGTACGTTGTCCGACACCTGGATTCTCGGGGTGCCTTGCGGATAGAGCTTGGTGACGACCGGCTCCGCGGTCCCGACCAGCCTGTTTCCGACGATACGGGTATCCGGGCTGCCGACGCTGTGGGCAATCGTCATCGCGCCGCCTTTGCTGAACGTGTTGCCTTCGATCAGCGCCGCCTGCACCCCCGAAAGACTGACCAGCACCGGGCCGCTGCCCGCCACGCTGTTGCCGGTGAGGGCGACTTCGGGGCCGAACGTGCTCTCGTCGGT
>Ga0308159_1004784_pt1 | contig 12055 bp, 10 predicted proteins | sample PhyCR1_FD_201040 | JGI IMG/M metagenome (GOLD analysis project Ga0308159, IMG submission 201040) | Phyllosphere microbial communities from UC Gill Tract Community Farm, Albany, California, United States - DLSLC.R1 | ecosystem: Host-associated > Plants > Phyllosphere > Unclassified | place: USA...
GCCGCAGTTTCGCGCAGAAAACGAGGACAGCATGAGCAGCAAGACCGTCGGCGTCGCCGGCGCGGGTACCATGGGCACGGGGATCGCGATCGTCGCGGCCCGCGCCGGCTTCCGGACCCGCATCTTCGACACGCAAGCCTCATCGATCGAGCGCGCGCGCAAGCAGACCGAGGCGTTCCTCGCCAAGTCGGTGGAGCGCGGCAAGCTTACGCCGGAGGCGCGCGACGCCATGCTCGCGTCGTGGAGCGGCACCACCGAGCTGACCGACCTGGCCGATTGCGACGTGGTGATCGAAGCGGTATTCGAGGACCTTACGGTCAAGCACGCGCTGTTCTCGAAGCTGGACGAAGTCTGCGGTCCCCAGACGCTGTTCGCATCCAACACCTCGACCATCTCGATCACCGAGATTGCAGGCGGATCGGGTCGTGCGGATCGCTTCGTGGGCATGCACTTCTGCCTGCCGGCGCAACTGATGAAGCTGGTCGAGATGTCGCCCGGCATCAACACCTCGACTGAGACGTGGGAGAGCGCCTGGGCGTTTTGCGAGGCGCTCGGCCAGAACCCCGTCAAGACCCAGGACACGCCCGGGTTCATCCTCAATTACTTCCTGATCCCCTTCAACAATGACGCCATCCGGCTCGTGGAGCAGGGCGTCGCTTCGCCGGCCGACATCGACACCGCCATCAAGACCGCGATGGGATACGCCATGGGACCGCTCGAACTGCTCGACCTCGTCGGCATGGACACCCAGAAACTGCTCTGCGAGGCCATGCACGGCCTCACGCATGAGCCCAGAGCCGCCTGCCCGCCGCTCGTGCGCCGCATGATCGCGGCCGGGCACGTCGGCAAGAAGACCGGCCAAGGCTTCCATAGCTACGCCAACAGCAACATGTTCGGAGCCTGACATGGCCATTCGCTTCATCGCATCGGGCGAAAGCCGCTCCTTTCCCGAAGGCACGGATGCGCTGCCCGCCGACGACGATGGCATCGTCGTCACCGGCACTGCCGCAGGTTCGGCCCTGCCCTCGGCCGACGACGCCGCACAGGCCGCCTTCGTCGCCGTCGAGCTCGGAACCGAGTGCCTGGCTCTGCATACTGGTCTGGAGCCGGATCGAGGCAATCTTCGGACCGTCGGCTTCGCCCGCTTCCGCATGGGTGACGCGGCGCCGACGGCCCTGATCGAGATCGTCCGCCAACCCTGGACAGAACCCGACGCAGTCACCGCCGCACGCGCTTTCTTCGAGGCGGCGGGCTTCAAGACGGCCGTGTGCGAGGACGTTCCGGGCCGCATCGTCGACCGCCTGATCCGGCCCTATCTCAATGCAGTGCTGCGCCGCCTGGACGACAAGCTGGCCTCCGCCCAGGACATGGACACCACGCTTCGCTTGGGTCTTGGATATCCGATCGGACCCAATGCGCTGCTCGCCGCCACCGGATTGGCGCACCATTACGACGTGACGCAGGCGCTCTACGAAGCGCTCGGCGACCGGGACTTCGCGCCGGCGCGCGCCGCGCAAGTAGCCAAGGCGCGCGCGGGCGAGTGACCAGGGCCTCAGCCGGCAGGACCCTCCGCAAACGCCGAGCGAACATGCTGCATCAGACGCTCGATCAGGTCGAGCCTGCGACTCTCCTTGGAATAGGCGGCATAGATCGTGCGCGACAGTGCGGGCTTGATCGGCAGCACCGTAAAGCCCTCGTCAAACTCGTACTCGGCCGTGGAGGTGGGAAGGATCGTCGCGTACTTGCCCTTCGCCACGATCGCGCGGATCAGCGGAATGGAGTCGATTTGCAGCTTGGGAGTCATGCGCAGGTGCCCTGCGGCGGCATACTGGTTGATGATCGAGCGCAAGCCGTGCGAGGCGGCAGGCAACACGAGATCCAGGTCCTGCAGCGCCGTACGCGGAACCGAACGCTCCTTAGCGAGCGCGTGATTGGTAGAGATGACGACGGCCATCGCGTCTTCCGAAAGCGCCTCGGTTTCGAACTTCGCCTTGTTGGGCACTTCCAGGACGATGCCGATGTCAGCCTTGCCGCCGATGAGCTGGCTGTAGACCTCGCCGGTAGAGGCTTGCACGGCGGTCAGCTCGACCTCGGGATTTTCGGCGATGAAGCGGGTGACGATCTCGGGCATGTAGAGCGACATGATCGTCGCGGAAGCGGCGATCGAGATCTGGCCGACGGGCTGGCGACTCGCGGTGTCGAGTTCGGCCAGCGTTTCAGCCATCTCGTTCAGGATTGTGCCGGCATGCCGCTGCAAAATCTCGCCGAACGGCGTCAGCGACACGCCTCGGCCGTGCCGTTCGAGCAGCTGCAGGCCAAGGTCTTCCTCCAGCTTGCTGATGTGCCGGCTGATGATCGGCTGCGGCGCCGAGGCGGCGGCCTCGGCTCGGCTGAAACTGCCGGCCTGGGCGACATGGTAGAAGTAGAACAGGCGACGAGAGTCGATAATTTGGTCGTTCAGCTTCTCTGCCATGCTCGTCTCTTCACCCTCGCGTTTCGTGCATACCTGCTATCCACAGGCCAAGTGTACGACGGGGATTAGCACATAACGAAGGCTTAGCGACATGACGAGACGAGCGGCGATCATCGCAACGGCTGCCATACCCGTTGGGCGGCATCAGACCGGCCCGGACGACGCGTACCAGGCGGTAGAGCACGAAATCATGGCGCAGGTCGTCGTCGACGCGGTCGGCGGCACGGGCATCGAGCGCAGCGACGTGGGCGCAGTCATCATGGCGCAGCCGCGGCCCTATACGCGCCAACAGTACTTCAGCACTTTCATGACGGCGTACCTCGGCCTGCAATGCCGGGGCACCGTCATGGAAACACTCGGGAACGGCCTAACCGCAGCGCTGGCGTTCGACAAGGCGATCGACGAAGTGCTCCTCGGCCGCGCCCGGGTCGCCCTTGCGCTAGGCATCAACATGGAAACGGCGGTCTCGTCCCGCGACCACATGATGGAGAGCATGCGCAAGACCGGTGATGTCGACTTTCACGTGCCCGCCGGGTTCACTCCGATCAGTTGGTACGCGATGGACATGATGCGCTACATGCACGAGCACGGCGCGACGCGGGCGCAAGTGGCCGCAGTCGCGGTCAAGAACCGGGCGCATGCCGCGCTGAACCCGCTGGCCCAATATCGCAAGCCGATCACTCTGGACGAGGTGCTGGCCCAGCGCCCGATCGTCGAGCCGCTCGGCCTCTTCGAAGTGCCCCCAAGGGGTGACGGCGCCGCCTGCGTGGTGGTCGCCGACGAGGATTATGCCCGCGCGCTGGGCGTGCCGTACATGGCGGTCCGCTCGCGATCCTTTTTCCACGAAGGCATTCATCAGATTGGAGACAGGCCGCGCGACATGATCGGGTTCCACGCTGCCCAGCGCGCCAGCGCCGCGGCTTACGACGCCGCGGGCGTCAGCGCAGCCGATATGGACCTGGCCGAGCTCTACGCGCCCTGCACGATCGTCGAAGTCCTGGCGAGCGAGGCGGTCGGCCTCGTTTCGCGCGGACAGGGCGCGGCCGCCGCGGCGGCGGGCGAGACGAGCCTGGGCGGGCGCATCCCGATCGCCACCGCGGGCGGCCTCACCTCACGGGGCCACCCCTCCTATGCCACTCCGCTCTACAACGTGGTGGAGCTTTTCGCCCAGCTGACCGGGCAAGCTGGCGACCGCCAAGTTGCCGATGCCGAGCTGGCGATCATGTCCAACGAATTGGGCAACTACAATGCCGCGATGGTGCACATCCTGGAGGCAAGCCGATGATCGATAGCGTCACCATTGCCACACCGCGCGCTTACCCGCCGCGCGTCACTGCCTTCACCGAACGGTTCTGGAGCGCGCTCGCGCAAGGACGGCTGGAAACCACGCGCTGCACGGCCTGCGGCGAGGCGACGTTTCCGCCCAAGCCCATCTGCCCGCATTGCTGGCACGGCGAGGTGTCTTGGATCGAGCTGGGCGCAGAGGGCCGCCTCTACTCGTGGACGCGCATTCACGCGGGGCCGGCCGTGTTCTCGGCGGAGCTACCCTACGCGGTCGGCGTGGTGGATCTGGACGAAGGCATTCGGCTCGCGGTTCGCCTGCATGACGATCCCGGCACCGATTGGCAGTGCGATGCCCCGGTGCGCTTGGTCCGCCTCGACTATGCGGACGGCCCTTTGCTCGCCGCCGTGCCGCGGGGGTAGTCAGCCAGCCTGCAGCCGGTCGAAGATCGCCTCGCCGTACTCCGAGCCGGAGGCGGCGGCATGCTGGCCGTAGCGACCGTTGAGCGGCGAAACCGCCACATAGCCGGCAAGCACCGCCTGACCATCGCAGTCCGACTCGGGCGCGGGTCTCCTGGGCACCAGCTTGAACCGCAGCTCGTCGCCGACGCGCTCGATGTCGACGTCGAGCAGGCCCTGCGCGCCGACCGGCACTTGTCGCACGCCGCGCAGTCGGGTCACCGCCAGGTTAGGCACGTTGACGTTCAGCGCGACCGGGCCAGTAGCGCGGCCGAGCACCTCGGCGACCGCCGCCGCGACTTCGGCCGCTGTCTCCAGATTGTCTTCGGGCGGGCGCGCGCAGCTGATCGCCGCCGCGCGCCAACCCAGCGAGCAGGCGGTCATCGCCGCGCCCAGCGTGCCGGAATGCAGCGTCGATCCGCCGGTGTTCCACCCGCGATTGATACCGGACATGACAATGTCGGGAGCCGGCCCGAACATTCCGCCGAGCACGGCCTTGACCGCCAGCGCGGGCGGGGCGTCGATCGCGATGCCTTGGGCTATCCCGGGCATCTCATCGGAGGTGAAGCGCTCCCAAGCGATCGCCGCACCGTCCTTGACGCGGCCCAGCGCGGCGCTGCCGCCGCTCTGCTGCCGCTGAGGGGCGGTGACGATCACTTCGTGACCGGCCGCAACCAGGCGATTGGCCTGCGCGACCAGCCCGGGCGCACGGAAGCCGTCGTCGTTGGTGACGAGAATCCTCACGCGGCCGCTCTCGCCCCAGCGGGTGCCCTGTACGGAAAGAAGCTTTCCAGCGGCTTGAGCCCGGGATCATCGGGGTCGACGGCGATCGGCGCATACCAGGCGCGATCGAGATCGATCCAGTGGCGCGTGGCGTCGTGCACGATCCGGCCCAGCCCCACGCGCAAGGCCTCGTCACCCTGCTCCTCGGCGCACGCTACGAGGGCGTCGATTTCTTCGGAAAGACGGCCCACGGCCGTGCGTAAGTCCGCGCTCGATGCCCAGGCGTCCGCGATCAGCGGCAAGGCTTCCGCCCGTGCCGCGCCGAGCGCTTCTGCCGGCAGTGCGCCGCCCACGAAGTCGAGCACCGCCGCAGCCATGTCCCGGTACAGCTCAAGCTCAAAGCGCAGGCGATGCGTGGCGTAGTCGAGCCTTGCGCGCAGGAAGCCCAAGTAGTCGATCGCCAGGTTCAGCTGCTCGCGCGCGAGCGGATCGGAAGCATCGAGCGCCGGCAGCACGACATCGCGCAGCGACTTCTCCATCGCGCGCACCCCGTTCTCCAGATAGTCCGCCATCACAGCTTCTCCCGCAAGAGGTTGGAGAGCGTGTCGAGGAACGCCGGCGGCAGCGCGCGCAGGCGGGCCAGCAGCACATCCTGGTGCGTCTTCCCGAGCCGCGACACGCGATAGGCGGTCGCGAGCGTGCCGACCACGAGCTGGTAGGCGTTGAGGATGCGGTAGTATTCGATCCGCTCGAAATCGACCGGCAGGCCGGACGCTTCCTCGTAGAGCCGGTAAAACTCGTCCTCCGGCGCAATGCCGCAGACGTAGTAAGTCGATCCGTCCTCGCTGTAGTGGCCGAAGCTGGGCTGCGTGGTCCAGGCGAGATCGCGGTGGCGGTCGCCCAGATGGCCGCGCTCCCAGTCCAGCCAGGCGGTGATCTGCCCGGTCGGCTCGTCGAACATGAAGTTACCGCTGCGATAGTCGCCGTGGATCACGCTCACGCGGTCGAGCGTGGGCATGTTGCGCTCCAGCCAGTTCGCAGCGACGCGCATGAGCGGGATCACCTCGCCGGTATCCTCCTCCCACACCCGCCGCGCACGATTGAGCTGCCACAGGGCGTTCTGCGTCGTCTCGACCTCGGGCACGTCCATGCTGGTGAAGCCGGCGGACGCATGATCGAACAAGTGGATTTTTGCGAGGTAATCGATGAACTGCGGCGTGAGCTTCGCCCGCAGCTCAGGCCCGAAATCGGTGCCGAGGCCCGCGACCTTGCCAGTGGCGGTGGTCGTTGGCTTGGTGACGCCTCGGGCAAAGCCGTAGACCAGGGTCGGCTCGGGGAACCAGGTGCCATCCTCGTCCAGGAAAAAGGTTTCGGGCACCGGCACGACCCCCCGAAACGCCCGCAGCAGCTCGAACTCGCGGCGCCGACTATTGGTGTTCAGCGCCTCGGCCGGCTCCATCCTGAGCACGACGGTCTCGTGCAAGGGCCCGCGCGCCGGGTCCTGCCAATCCAGTTCGAAGGCGACCTGCAGCTTGGAGGCGCCGCCGTTCAGCCAGCGCGCATTGGCAATGCGAAAAGGGCCTTTAGTGTTGGCCTCCAAGAACCGGGCGAACCAGCCTTCGATCTGCTCCAGGCTGGCGCGGTGGAAGGCGCCGCTGGCGCGCCGCTCCATCTTGCGCGTGAGGCACTTGTCGATCTCGGCCTCGACCGGGAACAGCGCCGAGACTTGCGCGATGAACGAGGCCGGCGGATCGTCGCGCAGTCCGTCCGATGCCATGTCGAGCAGCATGGCTTACCCTTTCCGCCCATGGCGCGACATGGCTTCGGCGATGTAGTCGGTGCCGAAGATGTCGCCCGCCTGGCCATAGCCGATGCGCCCGCGGTACTCGTATCGGTACAGCGTCTGGAACATGATATAGGCGGGATTGAAGGTGTTATACGGATAGGCGGCGATGGCCACACCGCGCAGTTCGTGAACTTCGCCGCGGGTGTCGACTGCGCGTATGTTCTGGAACATCGGTATCATGTCGATGCGGGTCGGCGTTTCCACCGTCGCCTCGACGATGCCGTAGATTTCGCCATGTTCCAGGACGAAGCCGAAGCGCGCGGGATCGTAGGTTACCACTCCGTCGCGCGTGAGGGAGAGCGGCAGCGACAGCTGCATGCCGAAGCTCTCGTCGAACGCCACCGAGAGGTAGCATTCGGCGCGATCGCTGACTTCGCTGCGCGGTCCCCAACTATGGTCGGTACCGTCATAACAGTCGACCGCGTAGGTCTTGCCGCGCAGTTCCAGCGTGCCGGTGATGTGTCCCTTCAGCTCGAAGTGTCCGTTCTTCCACGGATCACCGAAGCGCTTGTCCGACGGATTGCTGGTGTCGGACATGGTCATCAGCACATTCTCCTTCGCATCGTGGATGTCGAAAGGATGGTGCAGGCCGCGGAAGTGCAGGTCGAACCGGCAGTTGCCCAGTTCGTGCTCGTACTGAAAATGGAAGTCGCGCGGCGGGTTCACCGCCTTCACCGACAGTCCGCTGGACAGGCGAAAGTCGCTGAGGTCCTCGGGCGCGGCGACGTGCATCTGGGAGTCGACAAAGTCAATCTCGTGCGCGAAGCGGCAGATGCCCTGCGCCACGACGACCGAGGAGATCGCCGCGCCGAGGTTCGGACGCGCCAGGACGTAGGCGATGCCCATGATGGCGTGCTCGGGAATATTGAACAGGATCGGCATCGTCTCGACCCAGGTCCGGATCGATGGGTCACGATCGTGATACGAAACGTCTTCGGCCTTGATCATCTTGAGCTCTCCCGGGCTCGGCGCGCGCCGCGCCGGCCCTTACGGCGTCAGAACTGGAAGCGGACTTCGCCGCCGATCACCCGCCCGCGGGACAGCGGCGAGAAGCTGGGCAGCGGGCGCGGCCCGGCCGGCCCGTCACCGCCGAATGCCGGCGCATCGGTGAGCACGGTGGCGTTGCCGGAGTAGGACTGGTTGGTCAGGTTCGTGCCGTATATACCGATCGTCCACTTGGAGCCTTCGGGCGAGAACGACAGGTTTGCGTCCAGCGTGTCGCGCGCCTTCAGCTCGCCGCGATTATCGTCGGTGAAGAACGAGGCGTCGCGGTGGTTGTAGGTGACCCGCGCCGACGCGGAGCCGAGATCGCCGATGGGCAGATCGAGCACTCCGTAGACACCGTAGGTCCAGGGCGCGAGGCGCGGCACCTTCAACGAAAAGTCGGCGTCGTTGATGACGTTGTCGCCGTTCAGGTCGTAGATCAGCTTGGTGTACTTACCGTCAGTGTAGCCCAGCTGCGCACCAAGCACCAACGGTCGAGCTACGCGGACCTGGGCATCCACTTCGAAGCCCTGGATACGTGCGTTGCCGACGTTGCGGGTCACCTGCGCCACGCCGGTCGCGGCCGATGGCACGGTGATGTCGCGCTGGATGTTATTGATCTGGTTACGATAGAATGCGATGTTGATGTGGCCGGCATTGCCCGGGAAGCTCTGCTTCAGACCCAGTTCGTAGGCGTTCTGCGCTTCGGCATCCACGGGGCCGGGGATCGCGCCGACAGTCGTGTTGCGGAAGTTGTACCCGCCACTGCGAAAGCCCTTGGCGTAGAAAGCGTATACCTGGGTTAGGTTCGATGGCTTGAACTGCAGACCCACGCGCGGCGTGAAGTCGCGCCAGGACTTGGTGTCCTCGAAATCCGGGATGAACGAGCGCGTCGCGACGTCGCCGCCGCCGGTCCGCACCGCGCCGATCTCCGCATGCTTGCGCTCGTAGCTGTAGCGCGCGCCCAGATTAAGCGTGAGGGTATCGGTGAAATGCCAGTCGGCCGCCAGGAACGCACCCAGGGTGCTGAAACGTCCCTGGCCGCCGCCGGTCCGCTGCGCGGCACCAAGTATGCGGTTCTCTACGTAGTGCAGCTTTTGCGTGAACGCGTACAAGCCCGTGGTCACGTCGACGTTCCCGAACTTGCCGGCATAGCGCAATTCGTCGCTGAACTGCTCCTGATCGGTCAGGAAGATGATGTGGAACACCGTCTGGGGAGTGCCGTCGATATCACCCAGACTGTCGCTGCGGATTTTGCGCCAGCCGAAAATGTTGGTGATCTTGCCGTCGCCAAAGCCGGTGTCGACGTTCAACTCGGCCGTCGCAGAGTCCCAGCGATTGGCAACGTAGCCGCGCTCGTTGACCGAAAAGCCGAACCCGTCATCGTCGTAGAGGGCATGGTTCTGAGAGGCAGGGCCGTCGCCCGTCTGTTTGCCGTGCTCGTATCGCAGCAGCAGTTCGACGTCCTCGTTCGGCGTGAAGCGCAGAGCCGGACGGATCAGGTACTGCTCGTCCTTCCCGAACTCGCGACCATCAAACCGATTCTTGAAGTAGCCGTTGTCGTGCGTGTAATAGGCTGCCAGCTTGGCCGTCAGCACCCCATCGACGAGCGGGCCGGAGACGGAGCCGTCGGCGATTACCCGCAAGCCGGATTCGAGCGCCAAGTGGCCACGCACCTCGAGGGTGTCGGTGGGCTTGCGGGTCCGCACCACAATCGCACCACCGGTGACGTTGCGGCCGAAGAAAATGCCCTGCGGTCCGCGCAGAACCTCAACCGCTTCCAGATCGAAGTTGTCGAGTACCTGGCCCACACTAACGCCCTGGTACACGCCGTCGACGAACAGGCCGACAGTCGGATCAGTCGACGGGATGGAACTGTTGGTTCCGATACCGCGGATGGAGAAGTTGGCGAAGCCGCGGAACGTTCCGTTGGAGTCCAACGCCACGTTCGGCATCGCTGTTGTCAGACTGCCGAGATCGCGGAAGTTCAGCGCGGCGAGCTGCTCGGAACCGAACGCGGTGATCGCCAAGGGAACGGCCTGCACGTTCTCCGGACGCTTGCGGGCGGTCACGACGATGTCGCCCGTCAGCACGTCCGAGGCGCTGCGTGTTTGCGGTGGTTGGTCATCCTGCTCGCCGGATGGCGGAGCGTCCTGTGCGGCGGCCGAGGCCGACATCGCACACAGACTCAGCGCGTAAAGCGACGCGGTACCACATGCTCGAACGAGCACGCTCAAAGTTCTGCTCATGATCCTCTCCTGAAAGCGTCGAACAAGGATCATCCGGCTTGTCAAACGCCGGCTTTGCGATCCTGGTCGACCATGCAGTCATGTATCTATTGCATAGTAGATATTCAGTTTGCAAGCTGTAATTTCGCAGGCTGCGGACGTTTCCGGGAACCGAGCGCCGCGTCGTGCAGGGTTCTGCGGCAGGCCCGAGATGCCATTTCAGTTCTGCTGAAACAGCTTGATGATCGCGGACACGTCCAGGTTGCCGTGCCCCGCAGCGCAGAAGATGTTGTACAGATTGTAGGCTGAGGCAGCCATCGGCACGCTTGCCCGCACACCAAGCGCGGCCTCCTGCGCCATCGCGAGATCCTTGAGGAGCATCGTCGCGGCGCCGCCCGGCCTAAAGTCATTGTTGGCCGGCGACGAGGGTACGGGTCCCGGGACCGGACACATCTCCGTCAGGGCCCAGCACTGTCCCGACGAGCGCGATACCACGTCGAAGAACTTCTGCTCGTCGACACCCAGACGCTGGGCCAGAGCATAGGCCTCACCCACGGCAGCGAGCGTCGCGCCGGCGATCATGTTGTTGCACAGCTTGACCGTAATCCCCGCGCCATCGTCCCCCATGTGGACTACATTGCTGGCCATAAGTGCGAGGATGGGTTCGGCGCGCTCGAACGCCTCCCCTCGCCCACCCGCCATGATCGAAAGCTGGCCCGAGATCGCGCGCGGCGCCCCGCCGGAAACCGGAGCGTCGATCATGTCGTGCCCGTGTTCGCGCGCCAGTTGCTTGCAGGCTGCCGCGGCGGTGAGGTCGATCGTCGAGCAGTCGATGAAGAGCACCCCCGGCATGCGCGCGGCGGCGACGATCCCGTCATCGAAGAACAATGACCGCAGTTCCTTGCCCGACGGCACCATGGTGATCACGCATTGCGCATCCGCGACCGCTTCGACGGCACTGGCCGCAGGATGTATGCCTTGCGCCGCGGCCGCGCTGACTGCCGCCGGAACGATGTCGTAGCCAATGACTTCGTGCCCACCGCGCGCGACGTTGGCAGCCATGGCCAAGCCCAGATTTCCCAGTCCGATAAATGCGACACGCATGCGCGCTTCCTCTCATCCGATACAGCTGCCGGGTGGAACCCGATTGCTATTATTTGCATATCCGTTATGCACGATATAGATGATCGTAGCCTTGGCAAGGCGTTTAGGTAAGCTGCGTCGCTCCGGAGAGAACGGATCGCCCCCCTGCCCTTCGCCAGAAAGAATTTGGAAGAGGAAGATCAGCTGACATGACGACGACCCTCGATGTCTCGCGCTATATCGCCGGCACCGGCTACGGTGACTTCGACGAGAGCGCCATCCACCGCGCGAAGCTGCTGTTCCTCAGCACGCTGGGCATGGCCGTGGCGGGATCGCGCATTCACGTTGGCCGACTGGTGACCGATTACGTTCGCGGCTACGGCGCCCAGGGGAGCAGCGGCATCCCGGGCGCCGCATATCGCACGACGGCCGAGCTGGCGGCGTTCGCGGGAGCGACCGCGGCGCACAGCACCGAGTTGGAGGACGACAGCTGGCCGGAGTCGATGTACACCTGCCACATCATCCCCTCGGTCTTTGCCCTGGGAGAGGAGCAGGGTTGCTCAGGCAAGAACATACTCGAAGCCTTCATCATCGGCTATGAGACACAGGCACGCCCCGGCATGATCCTGACCGACGGGGGCGCCACCGAACGCGGCAACCTAGCGGCGCCGCACCTGGGCGCTATCGGCGTGGCGGCGGCTTCTGCGAAGCTGCTCGGCCTTGACGTCCACCACACGACCATGGCGATCAGCCTTGCGGTTTCGCAGGCGAGTGGGTCCACCCGCCAGACCGGCACGGGTGCCCACCTCTATGAGGCGGGTGTCGCCGGACGCAACGGGATCACAGCGGCCAAGCTCGCCAAGCTGGGCCTGACCGGCGATGCCAACATTCTGGAGGGGCCGAAGGGCTACTTCGACGCGCTGGCCGGACACCAGCAAGTCGACTTCACTCTGGGCACCGGCAGCGACCTGCGGATGA
>Ga0308159_1004786_pt1 | contig 12050 bp, 8 predicted proteins | sample PhyCR1_FD_201040 | JGI IMG/M metagenome (GOLD analysis project Ga0308159, IMG submission 201040) | Phyllosphere microbial communities from UC Gill Tract Community Farm, Albany, California, United States - DLSLC.R1 | ecosystem: Host-associated > Plants > Phyllosphere > Unclassified | place: USA...
CGGCGTGTCGATCAGGCCGTCGTTGTTCTCGGTGCTGAAGGCGAAGCGGCCGGCGATCTTGTCTTCGACCAGGGTGCCGTTGACCATGCCTTCGGTGCGCACGTAGCCGCCGTTGCCGCCGGTGATCTGGGCGTAGTAATCAGGCTTGAACTCGGGATTGTTCGTGACCACCGCGATCGCGCCGCCGACCACGTTGCGGCCGAACAGCGTCCCCTGCGGCCCGCGCAGGACCTCGACGCGGTTGGTGTCGTAGAAGTTGGCGTTCAGGTCGTTGTTGAAGACGTAATAGACGTCGTCCATGAAATAGGCGACCGGCGTGTCCAGCGTGGCGGTGCGGAACGTCGAGACGTTGCCGCGGATCGCGACGATCGACAGCGACTTGTCCGCGGTGTTGACGGTGATGCCCGGCATCTGCTGCGTCAGCGCGGTGGGGCTGAACACCTGCGACGAGCGCAGCTGCTCGCCGCCGAAGGCCGCGATCGAAAACGGCACTTCGCGCACGGTCGATTCGCGGCGCTCGGCAGTGACGACGATGTCTTCCGGCAGGACGTTCGACTGTGCCTGCGCATCCTGTCCCAAAGCCTGCGGAGTGGCGGCCTGGCCGTCCTGCGCCATGGCGGGAACGGCCGTCATGGCGGCAACCATAGCGCCCAGCGCAGACGACATCTTCAACTTGAATAGCATTTCCCGGTCTCTCCCAGTGGTCGCGGATTCACACCGCTTGAGGACCGTGAAGCAGCAAAACTTCTCCGGGTGCAATAGTATCGTCCCGGTTATTGAATGGTCTGACCACATTCCGATTGGGGCCGGTCGGCCACAGGCTCTAGCTACCGGACACGAGAGTTGCCTTGTTTCGATTCAATGTTTCGATTGAACAGGGGAACAAGGCACAAGCAACACAGACAAAACAAGGAAGAGGCTGAAATCCATGCAGTCCACTGACAGCGCCGACATGACCCGGGTGGGCCCGGGAACCGTCATGGGCACCATGATGCGGCAATATTGGATGCCCGCATGCCTCTCGTCGGAAGTCACGGCGGACGGCGATCCGGTGCGCCTGATGATCCTTTGCGAGAAGCTCATCGCCTTCCGCGACAGCTCGGGCCGCGTAGGCATCATGGACCACCGCTGCCCGCACCGCTGCGCGTCGCTGTTCATCGGCCGCAACGAGGAGAACGGCATCCGCTGCGTCTACCACGGCTGGAAATTCGACGTCGACGGCAAGTGCGTAGACATGCCGTCGGTTCCCGCGCGCATGGACTTCAAGGAAAAGGTCCACGCCAAGGCCTACAAGACGCATGAGGCCAATGGCCTGATCTGGGTCTACATGGGCGAGAACCAGGCCAGCCCGCCGCCCCTTCCCGAGATCGAGGCAACCATGCAGCCCGGCGCCGAGATCTGGTGCCTGCAGCGCGACTGCAACTGGCTCCAGGCGCTCGAAGGCGACATCGACACCAGCCACGTCGGCTTCCTGCACGTCGGATCGATCGAGGCCGACGATCTGGACGAGGACCACCCGATGCGTCCGACCGTGCTCGACCGCGCGCCGGAATACGAAGTCCTCCAGGCCGACTGGGGCGTCATGTACGGCGGCTACCGTCCGAATGACGATGGCCAGATGTCCTGGCGCGTCGCCCACTTCATGTTCCCGTTCTGGACGCAGACCCCCAACAATCGCTTCGCTACCCGCGCCATAGCCCGCGCCTGGGTGCCGATGGACGACGAGCATTCCATGCTGTTCGACATCACGTGCGGCGTCGATGCCGGCAATCCGGCCTATACCTCGACGCTCAAGGACGGCACCCCGCTGTTCGCGCCGCTCGAATACGCGCCGACCACGACCGACTGGTACGGCCGCTGGCGCTCGCCCGACAGCGAGGCGAACGACTGGGCGATCGATCGCGATTCCCAGCGCAACGGCACCCAGTTCACCGGCATCCCCAACATCACGATGCAGGACCAGGCCGTCACCGAAAGCATGGGGCCGATCACCGACCACAGCTTCGAGAACCTGGCGCCGACCGACCAGATGATCGCGCGCGTCCGCCGCCGCGTACTCCTTGCCGCGCGGGCGCTGGCCACCAAGGGCACCCTGCCCCCCGGCATCGAGAACCCCGGCGTGTTCTACCAGGCGCGGGCAGGCTCGTTCCTGCACGATCCCAGCGACACGCTGCAGAACGCCTACCAGACCGCGCTGGCCAAGGCGGTCCGCTGGCCCGACAAGGTAGAAGCGGCCGAATAGGCCCAGGGATCGGGCCGGTGCGATCCATGCGCCGGCCCTTGCAAGGACACAAAGTGGTGACGAAACGCATTGCGGTTTGTCCCGCCCGCCGATCCATGGCGCGCAGGACCAGCCAACAAACGCATCGCACCGGACGGAGAGAGCGATGCGCGCAAGACTGAAGAACATCCGCTGGGAAGCGGAAGGCATCAACAGCTACATTCTCGAGCCCGTCGACGGCGGCCTGATGCCGGCTTTCGAGCCCGGCGCCCACGTCGACGTCGCGCTCACCGCCGGCCTCTCGCGCAGCTATTCGCTGGTCAACGATCCGGCGATCCGTGGCTATTACGAAATCGCCGTGCATCATGCGATCGACGGGCGCGGCGGCTCGCGCCACATCCACGAGAACTGGCAGGTCGGCCATATCCTCGAGATATCGGCGCCGAAGAACAATTTCCCGATGGTCGAGGATGCCAGCCACACCGTGATGATCGCAGGCGGGATCGGCGTGACGCCGATGCTGCCGATGATCGCGCGGCTGGAAAAGCTCGGCCGAAGCTGGGAACTGCACTACGTCGCCGCCAGCCCCGACCGCGCGGCCTATGTCGAGCGGGTGTCCGAATACGATAACGTCGAGATCGCCTACGACGGCATTCCCGGCGGCCAGCGCCTCGACCTCAAGGCGATCTGCGCCGCCGCCCCGGCAGACGCGCACCTTTACTGCTGCGGCCCGGGCGGAATGCTCGACGCCTTCGTCGCGATCAATGCCGACCGGCCCAAGGGCCATGCCCATATCGAGTATTTCTCGGCCGAGACCGAGATGGCGACCGAGGGCGGCTACACCCTGGAACTGGCCAAGAGCGGCAAGTCGATCGCGGTGGAGGAAGGCGAGACCATGCTCGACGCGCTGCTCAGCGCCGGCGTCAACATCGGTTTCGCCTGCTCCGAAGGCATCTGCGGCACTTGCGAGGTCAAGGTCCTTGGCGGCATCCCCGATCACCGGGACCATTTTCTCACCGACGAGGACAAGGCGGCCAACACATCGATCATGGTGTGCTGCTCCGGATCGAAGACCCCTAGCCTCGTGCTCGATATCTGAGGCGGGAGCCACGGGCGTATTTCCGGTTTGATGATGGAACGCCTTCGATATTATGCCGCCGGACCCGGAATATGTGCAATGGTCTGACCAGAAAATAACAATGCCGGCCGCCAGCGGCCGGTAAGGATGGAGCGGATCTTGGCGGTCGTAGCAGTAGAAAATACCGAAGCGAAAGGCATGCTGGACGATCTGCCCATGTCGTCCTTCCAGATCTGGTCGGTTCTGATGATCGCGGCGACCGTCATCCTCGACGGACTGGACAACCAGATGCTCGGCCTCGCCGCTCCGTCGCTGCTCAAGGAATGGGGCATCGGGCGCGAAACGCTTGGCACGGTCTTCGCGCTGGGCTTCGTGGGCATGGGCATCGGCACCCTGACATCGGGCTACGTCGGCGACCGCTTCGGCCGCCGGGGAGCGCTGATCATCGGCGTCGCCATCTTCGGCGTAGCCACCCTGCTCACCGGATTCTCCGGCGCGCTGTGGCAGGTCGCCTTGCTCAAGACGCTCGCCGGCATCGGCCTGGGCGGGGTTCCGGGCACCGCCAGCGCCATGATCGCGGAGTTCACGCCGGTGCGCTGGCGCAGCGTCGCCGTCACCTTCGGCGTCGTATGCGTATCCATCGGCGGCATCCTGGGCGGGGTCGCCGCCGCGATGATCCTGCCGGGCCTGGGCTGGCGCTGGCTGTTCTACATCGGCGGCGCGGTCACGCTGATGTTCGTGGCCCTGCTCCATTTCATCCTGCCCGAGTCCCCGCGTTACCTTGCCGAACGGCCCGACCGCGCGGACGAACTCGACCGTATCCTGCGGCGCATCGGCCATCCCGACCCCGCCTCGGCGGCGCATCTCCCTCTCGCCGAGGGTGAGGCACCGCGCTACGAGCCCATGCGCAACTTGTTCGGCGCGGCCCTGCTGCGCGATACCCTGGCGCTGGCAGCCGCGATGTTTTCGGGCATGTTCATGATCTATCTCATGTTCAACTGGGCGCCGACGATGCTGACGAGCGCGGGTTTCGGCCTCCAGACGGCAAGCCTTGGCCTTACCAGCTTCAACATCGGCGGCACGATCGGCGCACTTGTCGCCTCCTTCGCGATCATCCGCTTCGGCTCGCGGCCGGTGCTGATCACCATGGCGGTGGTCGGCGCCGTGGTCTGCGCGGCATTGGCCGTGCTTCCGATCAGCGGCGGGCGCAACGAAGCCGCGATCCTTGCCTGCCTCGGCGCGCTGGGACTGTTCGCGAGCGCGGCGCAGTCCGCGATGTTCGCGGTCGGCGCGCACGCCTTCCCGACCGGCCTTCGCGCCCGGGGGCTTGGCCTGATGGGCGCTTCGGGCCGTGTCGGCGCGATCGTCAGCGCGGTGGCGGGCGCCGCCCTGATCGACGGCGGCAACCTCGGTTTCTTTGGTGCGCTTGGCGCGCTGATGCTTGTCAATGCACTCGGCTTCGTCGCGGTGCGCGGTCACGTTCCGCGTCTCGCCAAAAGCCGGTAAGGAGCTACAGAGTGAGCGACGCTTTCGACTATATCGTGATCGGCTCGGGATCGGCCGGCAGCCTGATGGCCAATCGCCTTTCCGCCGATCCGGCCAACCGGGTGCTGCTGATCGAGGCCGGCCCGTCGGACAGGAAATGGCCCGTCAACATCAAGACCGCGATGCCGGTGGGTAATATCTTCCTGCTCCCTCACGAGAAGTACAACTGGAAGCAGCAGCTCACCGGCAATGCCGCGGTGGGCAACCGGACGATCAACTTCCCTCGCGGCAAGCTGTTCGGCGGCAGCAGCGCGATCAACGGCGGCGTATACATCCGCGGCCAGAAGGCGGACTACGACGGTTGGGAAGCTGCGGGCAACGCCGGCTGGTCCTACGACGAGGTCCTGCCCGCCTTCAAGGCGGTGGAGAACTACGCCGGCCCGGACAAGCCCTGGCACGGCAAGGGCGGCGAACTCGACGTCCAGAAGCCGCGCTCGTTCAACCCCATCGCCGGCGCCATCATCGACGCGGCCGCGCAGGCCGGACACCACCGCAACGACGACTTCGCCGGAGAACGGCAGGACGGCTTCGGCCGCTACGACCTCAACCAGCGCACCGGCACCCGCCTGTCGAGCGCACGCGCCTTCCTCCATCCCGCGCTGGGCCGGGCCAATCTCACCGTGATGGACGAGACGATGGTGCGCCGTATCATCTTCGATCGCGGCCAAGCGGTGGGCATCGAGATCGAGAAGCACGGCGCCCGCAGCACCGTCGATGTCCGGCGCGAAATCGTACTGTGCGCGGGCGCGACCAACTCTCCGCAGCTGCTGATGCTGTCGGGCGTCGGCCCCGAGGAGCACCTGCGTGACATGGGCATAACCCCCGTGCACGATCTGCCGGGCGTCGGCGCCCACCTCCAGGATCATCCCACCGTCCACGTCGCGATGGAAAACCCTTCGGCGGAATCCTATGCGATCTCGGCCAAGGCGCTGCCGCGCATCATCGCCAGCCCGTTCAAATATCTGGCGAAGCGCCAGGGCATGCTCGCCTCCAACGTGGCGGAATGCGGCGGCTTCCTGTGCACGGACGGAACCGGGCGGCCGGACATCCAGATCACTTTCCTCGTCGGGCTCAAGATCGATGCACGCTCGATCCCTCGCCGCCATGGTTACATGGCGCTGATCCAGTTGCTGCGCCCCAGGAGCGCCGGTTCGGTCCGCCTTGCCAGCAACAGGCCCGAGGACAAACCCGTCATCGACCCCAACTTCTTCGCCGATCCCTACGACATGAAGACGCTGATGGCCGGCTTCCGCGAGGCGCGGCGCATCTTCGCGCAGCCCGCCCTGGCCGGCATGACCGGCGCCGAGATCGAGCCGGGCGCCCAGTACCAGAGCGACGCCGAACTCGACGGCGCCCTGCGCAGGATCGTCAATACCGCCTACCACCCCACCGGCACCTGCAAGATGGGCCCTGACAGCGATCCCATGGCGGTCGTCGACGGGCGGCTGCGGGTCCGGGGCGTATCGGGCCTGCGGGTGGTCGACGCCTCCGTCATGCCCGCGATCGTCAGCGGCAACACCAGCGCACCGACGATGATGATCGCCGAACGCGCCGCCCGTTTCATCCTGGAAGACGCCGTCACGTCGAACATGGCCGCCTGATCGCGGCCCGGAGAATTTCATGAACATGATCACCGTCCCCCCCCGCCCCGCGCTTCTCGACGCTTTCGAACAGGACATGCTGATCGACGGCAAGCGCGTACCTGCCCTGTCCGGCAAGCGCTTCGAAACCCGCAACCCCGCCACGGGCGACCTGCTGGCGACCGTCGCCCAGGGCGCCGCCGAGGACGTGGACCGCGCGGTCAAGTCGGCCCGCGCCGCCTTCGAAGGCCCCTGGCGCCGGATGAAGCCGGTCGAGCGCCAGCGGATCATGCTGCGCCTCGCCGATCTGGTGGAGGAAAACTACGAAGAACTGGCGATGCTCGACACCCTCGATCTGGGCGCGCCCTATGCGCGCACGATCATGGGCAAGGCCCGCGCCGGGGCGCTGCTGCGCTACTATGCGGGCCAGGCGACGCTGATCACCGGCGACACGATCGACAATTCTGCGCCGGGCGACGTCTTGTCCCACACGCTCAAGGAACCGATCGGGGTCGTAGCCGCGATCAACCCCTGGAACGGCCCGATCGGCATGTCGGTGTGGAAGGCCGGGCCGGTCCTGGCTGCCGGCTGCACGCTGGTGATGAAGCCTGCCGAGCAGACCCCCCTCTCGGCCCTTCGCTTCGGCGAACTGTGCCTGGAGGCGGGCGTTCCGCCGGGCGTCGTCAACATCCTGACCGGCATGGGCGACGCAGGCGCCGCCCTCTCCGCCCATCCCGACGTCGACAAGATCGCCTTCACCGGCTCCACCGGCGTGGGCGAGAAGATTCTCCGCGCCGCCGCCGGCACGATGAAGCGGGTCACGGTGGAACTGGGCGGGAAATCCCCGAACATCGTCTTCGCCGACGCCGATCTCGACAAGGCCGTTCCTGCCGCCGCGATGGCGGTCTTCGCGAATTCCGGCCAGATCTGCTCGGCCGGTACGCGCCTGTTCGTCCAGTCGTCGATCCACGACGAATTCATGGAGCGGCTCGCCGCTTTTACGAAGACGATCAAGGTCGGCGATCCCCTTCACCCCGAGACCCAGATCGGCCCGGTCGTATCGGCTCCGCAGCTGGAAAAGATCCTCGGCTTCATCGACACCGCCAACTCCGAAGGCGCCCGCCCGCTGGTCGGCGGCAGCCGCATGGCGGGAGCGAACTACGATGGCGGCTACTTCATCGAGCCGACCATCTTCACCCACGTGACCGACGACATGACCATCGCGCGCGAGGAGATTTTCGGGCCGGTGCTGTCCGCCTTCACCTTCGACACGATCGAGGAAATGCTCGCCCGGGCCAATGCCACCGAATTCGGCCTGGCCAGCGGCGTGTGGACGCGCGACCTGGCCACCGCCCACCGCATGAGCCGGGGCATCCGCGCCGGATCGGTCTGGGTCAACTGCTACCAGATGCTGGATCCGGGCGTGCCGTTCGGCGGCTACAAGATGAGCGGGTTCGGGCGCGAATCCGGCCCTCACCACATCGAGGACTACCTGGAAACCAAGTCGGTGTGGATCAAGCTGGACTGATAGGCCGCAGCGACGTTGCGCCCCCGGCCGGCCGCCGGGGCGCAAGGATCGGCGGTAGCCGAAAAAACGACGCCTCAGACCCAGCCCGACTCCCTGAGGCCGCGCTGTCCTACCTCCGGGCGCTCCTCTTTGGCCGCCGCGCTGACCAGGTCGAGGAAGCGGCGCTGCGTGGCGGTCGGCCGCCAGCTGCGCCGGGTGGTGATCCCCACGGTGCGCCTCGACCCCTCCAGCGGCGGGCCGACCTGGGTAAGCAAGCCGCTGCGGATCTGCAGCGCCACCTGGTCCGGTGACAGCAGAGTGAGGAAATCGCCCTCGGTCAGCAGCCGGCCGATGATCATCACCGACCCGCATTCGATCGGCGTGGCGGGAGAAGCCCCTGCCCCGAACAGCTTCTCCCATTGCTCGCGCAGCGGCGAGTTGGCGGGCGCGACGATCCACGGATAGGACGCCAGTTGCTCCATCGTCGGCCGTTCTACCCCGGCGAGCGGATGCTGGCTGCCCGCCGCGACCACCAGCCGGTCTTCAGACAGGGGAAGCTGGTAAAGATCCGCGATCTCGTGCGGGCGCAGCGCGCCGATGATCATGTCGATCACGCCGTCGCGCAGCGGCTCGACAAGTTCGCGCCAGCTTCCTTCCAGCACCTTGAAGGCCGCGCGCGGATCGCTGCGCGCCATCCGCGCCATGGCCGTGGGCACCAGATAGGGCCGCGCCAGAGGCAAGGCGCCGAACGAGATCAGTTCACTGCCGCTGTCCAGACCCATGTCGGCGATCGCCGCGACGATCTCGGCCACCGCAAGCCGGGTGCCGCGTGCCAGGCGCTTGCCCGCCGGATTGAGCCACACCGCCCGGCCACGCCGTTCCACCAGCTTGCCGCCGATCATCTGCTCGAGATCGCCGACCGCACGGTGAACCCCCGTGAGCGAGAGCGTCGTCCCGTTCGCGGCGGCCGCGAAGCTGCCCGCTTCAGCCAGGGCGAGGAACGCGCGCAGCTGTGTCATCGTCATCAGCCGCTCGGGGTACTGGAACACGCCGGATAGCCCCTTGGCGGCATGCGACAGGTGATCGAGGGCGGCCTTGGCCCGCTCGATCACGATTTCGCCGATGGGCGTGGGCACCATGCCGCCGGAACGCCGCTCGAAGAAGGTATAACCGAACTGGCGCTCCAGCTTGCCCAGGCCCTGCGTCAGCGCGGGCTGCGAAAGGCTCACCACATTGGCCGCGGCGGTGATGCTGCCATGCTCCCGGATCGCCAGTAGCGCGCGCAGATGCCGCAGGTTGAGGTCGAAGGGGTCGGTTGCCATGGAGCATACTCTTTTTGTTTTCCCGCCGGTGCGTTGTGCCTTGATCCAGCGGTTCCCCACCCTAACGAACAACCGCGTATCAGCCAATACGCTAAAGATTTAATGGACTGACCATTAACGCAATGGTACGACCATTGCGATGGCGCGAGCTACGGCGCTTCGAAGAATCGGCCGATCAGGAGGATGCCCGATGGATTTTGAACTACCCCACGAGATCAGGGAATTCTGCGACGTCACGCGCGACATCGTGCGTGACCTGCTCCCGTATGAAAGCGAATTCCAGCAGACCGGCAAGGTCCCTCCGATCGTGCGCAAGACGCTGGTGGACAACGGCTATTTCGGCATGGCCCTGCCCGAGCAGTATGGCGGCCTCGGCCTCGGCGCACTGGCGCAGGCGGCTGTCCAGATCGAACTCGCCCGCCTGCCTCCCCAGTTCTGGACCGAGCTGCGCCCGCTGATGGGCCCCGGTGCCAAGAACATCATGTACCACGGCTCGGAAGCCCAGCGCGAAGCGCTCATCCCCGGCATGTGCACCGGCGAAATCCCGATCGCCTTCGCGTTGACCGAGCCCAACAGCGGTTCCGATCCGGGCTCGATGCGCACCACCGCCGTTCGCAACGCCGACGGCTGGCTCATCAATGGCAGCAAGACCTACATCTCGAACGGCAAGAACGCCAAATACGTGATCGTCTATGCCTATACCGACAAGTCGGCTGGACCGCGCGGCGGCATTTCCGCATTCCTGATGCCGGCCGACACTCCCGGCTTCTCGGTCACGGGCACCATCGAACTGATGGGCACGGCGACGCCGGGCGTCTATGAACTCGGCTTCGACGGTTGCCAGGTACCCGCCGACGCGCTGATCGGCGAGGAAGGCCGCGGCTTCCACTATGCACTCGAGGGCCTCAACGAGGGCCGCATGAACGTGGGCGCCACCGCTGTCGGGATGGGCGAATACGCGCTGGAACTGGCGATCGAGGAATCGAAGGTCCGCCCCGCGTTCGGCGGCGTGATCTCCGATTTCCAGGCGATCCGCCACTACATCGCCACCATGGCGACCGACATGCGCGCCGCTCGCCTGATCCTGCTCGACGCCTGCTGGCGCTACGACAACGGTGAAAAGAAGCGCGAACTCGCCTCGATGGCCAAGCTGTTCGCAACCGAGGCGGGGTCGCGCACGGTCGACACGGCGGTCCAGATCTTCGGCGGTTCGGGCTATTGCCGGGGCTTCGCGATCGAGCGTCTCTACCGTGACATCCGCATCACGCGGATTTACGAGGGTTCCTCGGAAATCCAGCGCAACACGATCGCGCGCGAACTGCTGCGCTGATCGTTCCCGCCTGCGAAAAGGAGCGGGGGAGCCCAGGCTTCCCCGCTCCTTTTTTGTTCAGCCCAGATCGCCCGCGGCGCGCAGGGCGGCGACCGCCTCCTCGGTCAGGCCCAGCCCGCGCAGCAATTCCGGCCCGTCTTCGCCCAGCTTTGCAACGCGATTGCGCGCCTCCACCCGCGACCCGCTCATGCGGAAGGGCGGATTGGGAACCTTGAAGGCACCCGCACCGTCGCTGATCTCGGCAAAGGCGCCGCGTGCAGCCAGCTGCGGATCGTCAAGCACTTCGGCGATCTCGCGGTAGCGCCCGCAGGGCACGCCATGGCGCGACAGGATTTCCTCGGCCTCCTGCGCGCTGCGCTCCAGCGTCCATTCCTCCACCAGCGACAGCATCGTCGCCCAGTTGGCGTTCCGATCGGCATTGGTCGCGAAGCGCGGGTCCTGCTGCCATTCGGGGCGGTCGATGGCCTGCGTCAGTTGCTCGAAATTGCGCGGTGAAGTGGGGGCCACCATGATGAAGCCGTCGTTCGTTTTCAGGGGCGTGTAGAGCGGTCGCCGCGCGTCGCCGGGGAACTGCGCCTCCTGCGTCTCGAAGACCAGCATCCCGACCATCGCCTCGAGCATCGAGAGGTCGATGCTCTGCCCCTCGCCGGTCTTTTCGCGCTGGTAGAGCGCCGCCTGGATCGCGCCGAAGGCATGGGTTCCGCCCAGCACGTCGGCGATGAAGATGCCGCTGGTCGCAGGCCTGTCCGCGCCGTCCTGATAGCGCAGGTTCACCATGTCGAAACCGCTGGCGGCGTGGATGACCGGCGCATAAGCGGGGTAAAGCGCCTTGGGTCCGGTCTGCCCATAGCCCGAGATCGAGCAGTAGATCAGGCGCGGATTGATCGCCCGCAACGTCTCGTAGTCGAGCCCGAAGCGCTGCATCACGCCGGGCCGGAAGTTCTCGACCAGCACGTCGCAGCTTTCCACCAGCTGGCGGATCAGCGCGGCGATCTCGGGGGACTTCAGATTGCACGCGATGCTCTGCTTGCCGGCGTTGAGATTGCCGAAATAGGCGCTGAAACCTTCGCGCCGGGGCGGACGGGCGCGCACCTGGTCGCCTTCGAGCGTTTCCACCTTGATCACCTGCGCCCCAAGGTCCGCCAGCATTCGCGTCGCGAAGGGGCCTGCCATAACGGTCGTGAAATCGAGCACCCGCACCCCTGCCAGCGCATCGCCGCGAATAGTATCAGCCATCATGTTCACTCCCGCCCAGGATCAATTATCCAATGGTCGGACCTATCGCACATCTGCGAACGGGAGGTCAATGAACTCGTCAGCCCGGCTCGGCCTTGGCCGCCTTGCTGTTCTTGCGCACGTGCCGGTGCACCCGTTCCAGGTGCTTGCGCATTTCGGCGGCCGCCGCGTCGGCGTTCTTTTCCCGCAGGAAGCGCACCAGCTTGAAGCGGGACTCGATCAGCGACTGCT
>Ga0308159_1004787_pt1 | contig 12044 bp, 11 predicted proteins | sample PhyCR1_FD_201040 | JGI IMG/M metagenome (GOLD analysis project Ga0308159, IMG submission 201040) | Phyllosphere microbial communities from UC Gill Tract Community Farm, Albany, California, United States - DLSLC.R1 | ecosystem: Host-associated > Plants > Phyllosphere > Unclassified | place: USA...
TCGGCATGGCTGACCGACGCACGTCCGCCTTCGGGCAGATGGTCGGAGTCCTCGATCAGCACCTTGTGCCGGTCGCGGTGCTCGAAGTAGTACTGCAGATGCACGAACACGTACTGGCGGAACTTCGAGGCGGCCTCGGTATGCTGGCGCGCGATCTCACCCGCCAGCCGCACCAGTCCATGGACGTGGGCCTCCAGCATCGCCTGCAGGATGGTCTCCTTGGACGGGAAGTAGTGGTACATCCGGGACTTCGAGGCATTGCAGGCTTCTCCAATGTCGATGATGTTGGTGTTGCGAAAGCCCTTCTCGGCGAACAGCCTGGCGGCCGACACCAGGATCTGGTCCTTGATGTCGTCGAAGTTCTCCGATTTCCGTCTAGCCATATCAGTCAACCTTTGGAGCGCGAGACTCTAGCAGACGCCTTCGCGCCCGCTTGGAGGCGCCACGATGTCCCGGCCCGCGCAACCCGACCTGCATGACAGCTACACGCGCCAGATCCTGGACCTCGTGCAGCGCGATGGCCGCATCAGCGTCCAGGCCATCGCAGACCGCCTGTCGCTGTCGACGGCGCCATGCTGGCGGCGCCTGAACGAACTGGAATCCAGCGGGGTCATCCGGCGGTACGCTGCGCTGGTCGACCGACGCCGCCTGGGTCTGCATGCCTGCATGTTCGTGCAGGTCACTCTCGACAACCATGCGGCGCGCATTGTCGAGGCCTTCGAGCGCGCCATGCACGCACATGCCGAGATTCTCGAATGCTGGGTCATCACGGGGGGCGTGGACTACCTGCTGAAGATCTACGTGCCGGATGCCCTGGCGTACGACCGCTTTGTGCACCGCGTGCTCTTCAAGCTCGAGGGCGTGCGACACCTCCACACGCTGGCGGCCCTGCGCGAAGTCAAGAACGAGACCGGCCTGGACACGAACTTGCTCGACCCTGGCCGCTGAGGCCAGGTGCTCCCCACCGCAGCGCCAGTCGCCCAACGAAGCATTCCCGCATACCCAGGCCCGTGCCAAAAGGAGCATGAAGCGTTGCGTGCGCGCAGCCGACACTTTTTCCCTGATCCCGGAGAAATGTCATGCATCGAGCGCTTGTTCTGCTTGGACTCTCACTGGCCGCACACAGCCTCCTCGCCCAGGAGCAGACGGTGCGCATCGGCCTGGCCGCGCCGTTGACCGGACCCATTGCACACCTCGGACGCGACATGGAGAACGGCGCCCGGCTGGCCGTGGAGGAAATCAATGCCTCCAGGCTGACCGTGGGCGGCAAACCGGTGAAGCTGCAACTGATGGTGGAGGACGACCAGGGCGATCCCGCCGCGGCCACCGCGACCGCCAACCGGCTCGTCGACGCGGGCGTGGCGGCGGTCGTGGGCCACCTGAACTCCGGGACCACCATTCCAGCGGCACGGATCTACGACGTGGCCGGCATACCCCAGGTGGCACCGGCGGCCACCAACCCGCAGTACACCCAACTCGGCTACCGCTACGCCGTGCGCCTGATGGCGACCGACATCCAGCAGGGATCAGGCATTGCCCGCTTCGCGGCCACACGCCTGCAGGCCAAGACAGCGGCACTGGTGGACGACCGCTCGGCCTATGGAAAGGGGCTGGCGGACCAGGTGGACACCGACCTGCAGAAGGCCGGCGTGAAGATCGTGCGGCGCGAGTTCACCACGGACAAGGCCACCGATTTCACCGCCATCCTGACCAGCATCAAGGCCTCCGGTGCGGACGTGCTCGTCTATGCGGGGGCGGACGCCCAGGCAGGCCCGATGAATCGCCAGATGAAGCAGTTGGGCTTGACCAGCCGGTTCATCGCCGGTGACGGCGTCTGCACGTCCACCTGGTCCCGGCTTGCTCCAGGCACGAACGAAAGCTTCTACTGCACGCAGGCGGGTGCCCCGCGCACGGCGATGGCCGGCTTCTCGGACTTCGAGCGTCGCTTCAAGGCACGCTTCAAGGAAGACGTCGTGATGTTTGCGCCCTACGGGCACGACGCCGTGCTCGTGCTCGTCGACGCGATGCGCCGGGCTGGCTCGGTCGACCCCAGGGTGTTCGCCGCCGCCGTTCCAAGGGCCGAGGTCACAGGCGTCACCGGCACTGTGCGCTTCGATGCGCAGGGCGACAACGTCAACGGGGCCGTGAGTGTCTACCAGGTGCGCGCGGGCCAGCTCGAGCCGATGCCTTAGCTGCAATGCGATGGTGCCGTTCACCGTCTCGCGCCACTAGGGCCGCTGGAATCGGCCGTCTGGGAGCTCCTCGTGCCGCAACCCGAAGCCCATGGCGCCGACACCGCCTCGCCGGTGCGTACAGGACACCACGACACGCGGGCCAAGACCCCTTGGATCAACGGCGTGTTCTGCTGGCGGGATCCCGCGGCCGACCCGGCGCTCTTGCTGCCCTCAGGAGCGCGTTGCCCATGCGTTGGACCCCACGCAATGTCGCCAGCCTCCTGGCCGGGCCGGGCCGGGCAGGACACTGCGCGCGCCTGGTCATGGCGCCCCGCGCCTCGAACTGATGGCCGCCGAACTGGGCCTGCAGGCCTCACGAAAGAACCTGTTGACTCTTCACAGCTAGGCGCCAGCGCCCGCGCGGCTCAGGCGCGGGCTTCGGCGCGCACCCAGCCCGCGGCCTTCTCCGCCATCATGAGCGTCGGGCTGTTGGTGTTGCCGCTGGTGATGGTGGGCATCGCGCTCGCGTCCACCACGCGCAGGCCCTGCACGCCGCGCACGCGCAGGCGCGCATCGAGCACGGCCATGGGGTCGTCGGCGGCACCCATCTTCACGGTGCCCACCGGGTGGAAGATCGTGGTGGCGATGTCGCCCGCCAAGCGCGCCAGGTCCTCGTCGCTCTCGTACTGCGGGCCCGGCTTCCATTCCTGCGGCTGGTATCGGGCCAGCGCCGGCTGGGCCGCGATGCGCCGCGTCACGCGCAGCGAATCGGCCGCCACCTGGCGGTCCTCGTCGGTCGAGAGGTAATTGGGCGCGATGGCCGGCGCGTCCTCGTGCCGCGCGCTCTTGATGCGCACCGTGCCGCGGCTCGTCGGATTGAGGTTGCACACGCTGGCGGTGAAGGCCGGAAAGCTGTGCAGCGGGTCGCCGAAGGCATCGAGCGACAGCGGCTGCACGTGGTACTCGATGTTGGGCCACACCCGATCGGGCGAACTGCGCGTGAAAGCGCCCAGCTGCGAAGGCGCCATGCTCATCGGCCCGCTGCGCCGCAGCACGTACTCCAGCCCGATCTTCGCCTTGCCCACCAGCGACGACGCCAGCACGTTCAACGTGGGCGCGCCGTTGATCTTGTAGACGGCGCGGATCTGCAGGTGGTCCTGCAGGTTGGCGCCCACGCCGGGCAGGTCGGCCACGACCGGGATGCCGTGCCGTTGCAGCAGCTCTGCCGGCCCGATGCCCGACAGCTGCAGCAGCTGTGGCGAGCCGATGGCGCCAGCGCACAGGATCACCTCGCGCGTGGCGTGCGCGGCCACCAGCTCGCTGCCGTTCCACACCATCGCGCCGGTGCAGCGCCGCATGCCGTCGGCATCTTTTTCGATCGTCAGGCGCGTGACCTGCGCGCCGGTCCAGAGCTCGAAGTTGGGCCGGCCGTAGCAGGTAGGCCGCAGGAAGGCCTTGGCCGTGTTCCAGCGCCAGCCGGCCTTCTGGTTCACCTGGAAGTAGCCCACGCCCTCGTTGGTGCCGCGGTTGAAGTCGCTGGTGTGCGGCACGCCGGCTTCCTGCGCAGCCTGGGCGAAGGCGTCCAGGATGTCCCAGCGCAGGCGCTGCTTCTCCACGCGCCATTCGCCGCCATGGCCGTGGAAGCGGGCGAAGTCGGGGTCGCGCCGGGCGGCTTCGGCTGCGTCGCCGAGGTAGTGGTCTTCGTGCTTCATGAAGGCGGGCAGCACCTCGTTCCAGCGCCAGGTGTCGTCGCCCGTGAGCTTTGCCCACTGGTCGTAGTCGCGCGACTGGCCGCGCATGTAGATCATGCCGTTGATGCTCGAGCAGCCGCCCAGCGTCTTGCCGCGCGGGTAGCGCAGCACGCGGCCGTTCAGGCCGGCATCGGGCTCGGTCTGGTAGAGCCAGTCGGTGCGCGGGTTGCCTATGCAGTAGAGGTATCCCACAGGGATGTGGATCCAGTGGTAGTCGTCCTTGCGGCCGGCCTCGATGAGCAGCACGCGCAGGCTCTTGTCCGCGCTCAGCCGGTTGGCCATCAGTGCGCCGGCGGTGCCGGCGCCGATGACGATGTAGTCGAAGGTGGTGTTGTCGCTCAACGCGTTGTCTCCAGGTTCCGGCCTTGGTGGTGGGCCGTGGCGGGCCTCTGCGGGCCTTGTACCAGGGCTCCCGCGGAACCGGCTTTGCCGGGCCGCTGGGAGCGCCCCCACGCAGGGGGGTGCCGGAGCGGACTCGGTCCGCGCAGGCTGGGGGTGGGCGTTATTTTGCCGTGGGCATCACGAACTCGGCGCCCTTGCCGATGCTTTCGGGCCAGCGCTGCATGATCGACTTCTGCTTGGTGTAGAAGCGCACGCCCTCTTCGCCGTAGGCATGCATGTCGCCGAAGAGCGAGCGCTTCCAGCCGCCGAAGCCGTGCCAGGCCATGGGCACCGGGATCGGCACGTTGATGCCCACCATGCCCACCTGGATGCGGCGGCCGAACTCGCGCGCCACGTTGCCGTCGCGCGTGAAGCAGCTCACGCCGTTGCCGAACTCGTGCGCGTTGATGAGGTCCACGGCCTCCTTCAGGTCGGGCACGCGCACGCAGCTGAGCACCGGGCCGAAGATCTCTTCCTTGTAGATGCGCATGTCCGGCGTGACGTGGTCGAACAGCGTGCCGCCCATCCAGAAGCCGTTGTCGCAGCCGCTGCCGGCCTGTGCGCTATCGAACACGCGACCATCGGCCAGCAGTGTGGCGCCTTCCTTCACGCCGAGGTCGATGTAGCCGGTGATGCGCTCGTGCGCGGCGCGGGTCACGATCGGGCCCATCTCGGCCTCGAGGTTCTCGCCGTCGAGCACCTTGAGCGTCTTGGTGCGCTCGAGCAGCTTGGGCAGCAGCCGGTCGGCCACGTCCCCCACCAGCACCGCGACGCTGATCGCCATGCAGCGCTCGCCGGCCGAGCCGTAGCCGGCGCCGATCAGCGCATCCACCGCCTGGTCGATGTCGGCGTCGGGCATCACCACCATGTGGTTCTTCGCGCCGCCCAGGGCCTGCACGCGCTTGCCGTGGCGTGCGCCGGTTTCGTAGATGTAGTTGGCGATCGGCGTCGAACCGACGAAGCTGATGGCCTTCACGTCGGGGTGCTCCAGCAGCGCATCGACGGCCACCTTGTCGCCCTGGACCACGTTGAACACGCCGTCGGGCAGGCCGGCTTCCTTCAGCAGCTCGGCCATGCGCAGCGAGGCGCTGGGGTCGGTCGGGCTGGGCTTGAGCACGAAGGTGTTGCCCGCCGCGATGGCGACCGGGAACATCCACATCGGCACCATCACCGGGAAGTTGAAGGGCGTGATGCCCGCCACCACGCCCAGCGGCTGGCGCAGCGTCCAGTTGTCGATGCCGGTGGAGACCTGCTCGGTGAAGTCGCCTTTGAGCAGCTGCGGAATGCCGCAGGCGAACTCGACGATGTCGATGCCGCGCGTGACCTCGCCCTGCGCGTCGGTGAAGACCTTGCCGTGCTCGGCGGTGATGAGGTGCGCCAGTTCGTCGCGGTGCCTGTTGAGCAGTTCGAGGAACTTGAACATCACGCGCGCCCGGCGGATCGGCGGCGTGTCGGCCCAGGCCGGGAAGGCGGCGGCCGCGGCCTTCACCGCGGCGTCCACCTCGGCCGTCGAGGCCAGGCCCACCACGCCGGTCACGGCGCCGGTGGCGGGGTTGGTCACGTCCTGCGTGCGGCCCGAGGCATTGGGCACCATGCGGCCGGCGATGTAGTGGTTGATGGGGGTCTTGGCGATCTGCATGGCGAAGGGGTTCGTGGAGGAGGGGAGGTCCGCGGCGCGCGCGGCAACCGACGGAGTTTAGGAACGGCGGCGGCCCGCGACTAGGGCGCAGCGCTTGAATTGATTGTTCAAGCTGATGAACAATCGTTGCATGGATCGACAAAAGATCGAATCGCTGTGGCCGCACCTGCACTGGCTAACGGTGTTGGCGCAGCTGGGCAGCTTCACCGCCGCGGCGCAGCGCCTGGGCGTGAGCAAGGCGGGCGTGAGCCAGCGCATCGCGGAGCTGGAGCGCGAGGCCGGCGTGCCGCTGGTGCAGCGCACCACCCGCAGCGTGCGCCTCACCGAGGCGGGCCAGCGCCTGGTCGACGAGACCCGCGCGCCCTTCGAGGCCATCGCCCACAGCTTCGCGCGCGTGCGCGACCTGGCCGCGTTGCCGAGCGGCCAGCTGCGCGTGACGGCGCCGGTCGCGCTCGCGCGCCAGCAGATCGTGCCGCGCCTGCCCGACTTCCTGCGCGCGCATCCGGAGGTGCATGTGGAACTGGACCTGGCGGACCGCCTGACCTCGCTCGCGGTGGAAGGCTTCGACCTCGCGATCCGCCACACCGCCGCGCCGCCCGATACGCATGTGGCCTGGACGCTGTGCCGCACGCGCACGGTGCTGGTGGCCAGCCGCGCCTACCTGCGGCGGCGCGGCGTCCCGGCCGATCCCCAGGCGCTCACCGCGCACGACTGCCTCTACTACCCGCGGGCGCAGGCCACGCCGGCCTGGCATTTCCGCGCGCCCGGTGCGCAAGGCTCGGTGCCGCGCATCACCGTGCCGGTGCGCGGGCCCTTCGCCGCCAACAACAGCGAGGCGCTGCGCGATGCGGCGCTGGGCGGGCTGGGCATCGCGCTGCTGCCCGACTTCAGCGCCCAGGCCGCGCTGCAGGCGGGGCGGCTGGTGGAGGTGCTGCCGCAGTGGGCGTCGGTCGGCGCCTTCGGCGAGCACCTGTATGCCATCCGGCCCTATGCAGCCCACGTACCCCGGGCGGTGTCCGTCTTCGTGGCCTGGCTGCGCGATGCGATGAGCGAGGGCTTCCCGACCGGCGGCCCGCGTGCCTGAGTCCCTGTCGGAGAGGGGCGCGATCCATGCGGGCAGTCGTAACCAGCGGTTAGGATGCCCGGTCGATCAGCACCGGGTCAGCCATCGCTTCCATGCCGTCCGCCGCGCCGCCTCCCGCGTTCACGGAACGCCGTGACGACGCGTCGCCGCGCGTGGAGCGCGCGCAGGCCGAGGAGCACGGCCCCTGGACGCCGCGCGGCCGCTGGACGGCGCTGGCCTTCTCCTCGCCGCGGCAGTGGGCGGCCCTGGAGAAATCGCTGGACGACGCGGTCGGCCCGCAGGCTGGCGGGTCCACCGGCTGGGACCTGCGCGGCATCGAGGCGCTCGACCACATCGGCGCCCAGCTGCTGTGGAACCACTGGGGACGCGCGTGGCCGGCGCAGATCGAGATGACGCCGACGCAGAAGGCCGTGCTCGACCAGGTGGCCCGCTACAGCACCGCCCCGCCCAAGGAACCGCAGTTCACTTTCTGGGACGAGATCCGGCGCCATGTCGCCAAGGGCCCGGCCCTGCTGCGCCTGGCGCGCGATGCGATGCTGCTCGTCGGCCAACTGGTGCTGGACCTGCTCCAACTGCTGCGCGCGCCGCACCGTGGGCCGTGGCGCGACCTGTCGGGCCACCTCTACCAAATGGGCACCACGGCGCTGCCCATCACCGCGCTGGTGGGCATGCTCATCGGCGTGGTGCTGGCGTACCTCACGTCCAACCAGCTGCGCAACTATGGCGCCGAGAGCTTCATAGTCAACATCCTCGGGCTGTCCCTGATCCGCGAGCTGGGCCCGGTGCTCGCGGCGGTGCTGGTGGCCGGCCGATCGGGTTCGGCCATCACGGCGCAGATCGGCGTGATGCGCGTCACAGAAGAGCTCGACGCCATGCGCGTGATGGGCATCCCGCACGGCTTCCGGCTCGTCATGCCGCGCGTGCTGGCCCTGGCCATCGCGATGCCGCTGATCAGCATCTGGACCTCCATCGCCGCCCTGGTCGGCGGCATGCTAGCGGCCGACTCCACGCTGAACATCTCGCCCGTGTTCTTCCTGCAGCAGCTGCCGCGCGCCGTGCCCTTCAGCAACATCGTGCTGGCGGTGGCCAAGTCGGCCGTCTTCGGCGTGCTCATCGCGCTCATCGCGTGCCACTACGGCATGCGCGTCAAGCCCAACACCGAGAGCCTCGGTCGCGGCACCACGGCCTCGGTCGTCACCTCGATCACTATGGTGATCCTGGTCGACGCGCTGTTCGCGGTGCTGTTCCGCGGCATCGGATTCCGCGCCGGCACATGAACACCTCGACCTGGCAACACTTGGGGGATGGCGATGCGCCGGTGGTCGACATCCGCGGGCTGTGGACCGTGTTCGCCAACGACAACGGCGAGCAGGTCGTGCACCGCGACCTGCAGCTGTCCATCGAGCGCGGCGAGGTCCTGTCCCTGGTGGGCGGTTCGGGCACCGGCAAGACGGTGCTGCTGCGCCAGATCCTCGGGCTGGAACATCCCACGCGCGGCGAGGTGCGCGTGCTCGGCACGCCGCCGAACGCGCTCAGCGCCAAGGGCGCCGCGGTGGTGGGCATGCTGTTCCAGCACGGCGCGCTGTTCTCGGCCTTCAACGTGATCGACAACATCTCCTTCCCGCTGCGCGAGCTCAAGCTGCTGCCCGAGGAACTGGTGATCGACGCCGCGCTCGTCAAGCTGCAGATGGTGGGCCTGGGCCCGGAGCATGCCTACAAGATGCCGGCCGATCTCTCGGGCGGCATGATCAAGCGCGTGGCGCTGGCCCGTGCGCTCATCATGGACCCGCCGCTGCTGCTGCTCGACGAGCCCACCGCGGGCCTGGACCCGGCCGCATCGGACAGCTTCTGCGACCTGCTGCGCGGCCTGCACCGCGAACTGGGGCTCACGGTGGTGATGGTCACGCACGACCTCGACACGCTGCTCGACCTGTCGACCCGCATCGCCGTGCTGGCCGACCAAAAAGTGATCGTCGCCGGCACCGCCGAGGAGGTGACGCGCTTCGATCACCCCTTCATCCACGACTACTTCCTGGGCGGCCGGGGCCAGCGCGCCCTGCTCGCCCTGAAAGACCATCGCCAGCCGCCCGCGACGCGTGCCGCCGCCGGCTGAAAGGACCCCGCCCATGGAAAACAAGGCCCATGCCCTCGCCGCCGGCGCCTTCGTGCTCGGCCTGGTGGCCGTGCTCGTCGCGCTGATCCTCTGGTTCACGCGCGACACGACGGTGCGCAACACCTACGAGCTGTCCACCCGCGACGCCGTGAGCGGCCTGCAGCCGCAGGCGGCGGTGCGCTACCGCGGCATCATGGTCGGCAAGGTGACGGGCATCGACTTCGACCCCAAGCAGCGCGGCTACGTGCGCGTGCGCATCAGCGTCGACGAGCGCGTGCCCCTCACCACCTCCAGCTTCGCCACGCTGGCCTACCAGGGCGTCACGGGCCTGGCCTTCATCGCGCTGGACGACAAGGGCAAGGGCGACGAGAAGCCGCTGGTGCCCAACAACGACGACCCGCCGCGCATCCCGCTGCGGCCCTCGGCGCTCGCGTCGCTGCAGGACCATGGCGAGGAAATCCTGTCCCAGGTCGAGGAGATCACGCGCCGCGCCAACCGGCTGCTCAACGACCAGAACCAGCAGCGCATCGCCGACGCGCTGGAGAACATCGCGCAGGTCGCCGCCAGTGCCAACCGCGTGACGCAGGCCTTCGACAACACCCTGAAGACCCGCATCGACCCCGCGCTCGCGGCCATCCCGCCGCTGGCCGGCAGCGTGCGCAGCACCGCCGCCGACTTTGCGCGCGTGGCGCAGTCGCTCAACACCACCATCGCGCGGCTGAACGCCGAGGGCGGCACCATGGACCGGCTGGGCAGCGGCACCGCGGCGCTGCAGCAGACGCTCGAGTCGATCAACAACGGCACGCTGCCGCGCCTGAACCGTGCGGCCGACGACACCTCGCTGGCCGCGCGCCGCGTGGGCCGGCTGGCCGACACCATCGCCGACAGCCCGCAGTCGCTGGTCTACGGCACCGGCACGCCGGCGCCGGGCCCGGGCGAGGCCGGTTTCGTCGCGCCCGCGGCCGCAGGCCGGTGAGAAGGAGAGTCCGATGATGTGGCGATTCGCTATGAAACCCCGCGCCCTTCGCACGGGCGGGAAGGGCGCCGCGGCCGTTCTCGGCCTGAGCCTCGTGCTGCTCGCCGGCTGCAGCGCGCTGCCCGACAAGCCGCAGCGCACCGTGCTCTACGACTTCGGCCCGGGGCCGCTGGCCGCCGCGGCACCGCCCGCGGCCGGCACCGCCGCGCTGCCGCCCATCACCTTGGCCGACCTGGACACGGCCGCGTCGCGGCTGGAGGGCACCGCCCTCAACTACCGCCTGGGCTATGCGGACGCGAACGAACTGCGCCCCTACGCCGGCTCACGCTGGACGCAGCCGCCGCTGCAACTCTTCCGCCAACGCCTGCGCGACGGCCTCACGCCCAGCCGCACCGTGCTCGGCACCCTAGAGGCCGCCAACCTCAGCCGCGAGGGCCGCAGCACCGACGTGCTGCGCATCTCGCTCGACGAGTTCAGCCACTACTTCGAATCGGCCACCACCAGCGTGGGCCTGGTGCGCGTGCGCGCCACGCTCGTGCGCGGCTCGCCGGCCGGCGAGCGCGTGCTGGGCCAGCGCGTGTTCACCGTGCGCCAGGCCGCGCCGACGAACGATGCGGCCGGCGGCGTGAAGGCGCTCACCGCCGCGAGCGACGAGGCGGTGACGCAGATGGTGGCGTGGGTGAACCAGGCGCGTTGACGGCGGGCCGCCGGTCGTCGCCGGCCGCGACGGTGGAGTGGCCTCGACCCGCAAGCGCGCCCTCGTATCGCCACCGGGTCAGTCGCCGGCCGGCTGCCGCGAACGGATCAGACCGTGCGCTCCAGGATCGGAAACAGCTTCCCCAGCCCGTTGGCCATCACCTCCACCGCCAGTGCGGCGAGGATCAGGCCCATGAGGCGGGTCATGACGTTGATGCCGGTCTTGCCGAGCACGCGGGCGATGGGGTCGGCCAGGCGGAAGGCGAAGAGGGTGATGACGGCCACCACGACGCCGTAGCCGACCAGGATCGCGAGCTCCCACCACTGGCGCGTCTGCGTGGCGTAGATGACCATGGTCGAGATGGTGGCCGGCCCGGTGAGCAGCGGGATGGTCAGGGGCACCACCGCGATCGAGGCGCCCATCGCGGCCTTGACCTCGGTGGCGCGCACTTCCTCGGCGCTGGCCTTGGCCTCGGCCGGCTGCGCGTTGAGCATCGACAGCGAGCTGATGAGCAGCAGCAGCCCGCCGCCGACCTGGAAGCTCGCGATCGAGATGCCGAAGAAGCCCAGCAGCTGCTGGCCGATCAGCGCGCTGATGCTGATGACGAAGAAGGCGCTGATGGCGGAGACCTTGGCCGTGCGCATGCGTTGGGCATGCGTGTAGCCCTGCGTGTAGTGGATGAAGAAGGGCACGATGCCCAGCGGATTGACGATGGCCACCAGCGTGACCAGCGGCTTGATGAGGTCCATCGAGGTGGCCATGGCGGCTCCGTCCTTGCTATGGCGTCGTTCGTGGCGTGGGGGCTACCTGCCGCCGCCCACGTCGAGCAGCGCGCCGGTGGTGTAGCTCGCCTCGGGCGAGAGCAGCCACACGATCGCGGCGGCTACCTCCTCGGCCGTGCCGACGCGCTGCATGGGCACCTGCGGTGCGAGCTGGTGGTGGCGTTCGGGCAGGCCGCCCGAGGCGTGGATCTCGGTGTCGATGAGGCCCGGGCGCACGGCGTTGACGCGGATGCCCTCGGCCGCCACTTCCTTGGCCAGGCCGAGCGTGAAGGTGTCGATCGCGCCCTTGCTGGCCGCGTAGTCGACGTACAGGTCCGGCGAGCCGATGCGAGAGGCGGCGCTGCCCACATTGACGATGGCGCCGCCGCTGCCGCCATGCGCGGTGCTCATGCGGCGCACGGCCTCGCGGGCGCACAGGAAGCTGCCCGTGATGTTGATGCGGAACAT
>Ga0308159_1004789_pt1 | contig 12042 bp, 9 predicted proteins | sample PhyCR1_FD_201040 | JGI IMG/M metagenome (GOLD analysis project Ga0308159, IMG submission 201040) | Phyllosphere microbial communities from UC Gill Tract Community Farm, Albany, California, United States - DLSLC.R1 | ecosystem: Host-associated > Plants > Phyllosphere > Unclassified | place: USA...
GCGGGGTTTTGCAGACCTTCCCTAACTGGAATTAGACGACAGGCACCGCGTCGCCTCAAGTCTGCTAATCAAAGATTTTTTTAGTAGAGTCAGCCACCAAGCTTTGCGATTCCCGTCTAGGCAAACTTAAAAATTTGCGGATGGTGTAGCTCGCACTGAGTGATATCGTGCCCAGACTGTAGCGCGGATGGATAGGGGTTTTCACGACCTCGAGGGTTCCACGACAGGCTTTTCCATCAAGGTCTGAAGTGCATCCGCATTTCGCTCCAAAAAAGCACAAAGGCCTGGTCACCCAGGCCTTCGTCATGCGGATTCCGATGCCCCCAGGGCATCGGATGGTGTGCCGGCCGTATTACGACGCCAATTCGCTCACCGGCACGCAACTGCAGAACAGATTCCGATCCCCATACACGTTATCCACCCGGCCCACCGGCGACCAATACTTGGCCCGGCGCAGGGCCGGCACCGGGAACGCTGCAGCCTCTCGGCTGTAGGCCCGGCCCCAATCCGCAGCCAGCAGGTTTTCGGCCGTATGCGGAGCGTTTTTCAGCGGGTTGTCGTCCTGCGGCCAGGTGCCAGCCTCGATCTGGCGGATCTCTTCGCGGATGGCGATCATGGCGTCGATGAAGCGGTCCAGCTCGGCCAGGGTTTCGCTTTCAGTCGGTTCCACCATCAGCGTGTTGGGCACGGGGAACGACAGCGTGGGCGCGTGGAAGCCGTAGTCGATCAGGCGCTTGGCGACGTCTTCGGCCATCACACCGCTGGTTTCCTTGAAGCCGCGCAGGTCCAAAATGCATTCGTGCGCGACGTGGCCGTTGGCGCTGGCGTACAGCGTGGGGTAGTGGCCCTTCAGGCGAGCGCTGATGTAGTTGGCGCTGAGGATGGCGGTTTCGGTGGCGGCCTTCAGGCCGTCCGGGCCCATCATGCGGATGTACATCCAGCTGATGGGCAGCACGGCGGCGTTGCCCAACGGCGCGGCGCTGACGGCGCCCACGCCGCCCGGCACGCCGGCCGTGGCATGGCCCGGCAGATAGGGCACCAGGTCTTCGACCACGCAGACGGGGCCGACGCCCGGGCCGCCGCCGCCGTGGGGAATGCAGAAGGTCTTGTGCAGGTTCAGGTGGCTCACGTCGCCGCCGAATTCGCCGGGGGCGGCCACGCCGACCAGGGCGTTCATGTTGGCGCCGTCCACGTACACGCGGCCGCCGTGCTGGTGCACCAGCTGGCAGAGTTCTTTGACCTGCGTCTCGAACACGCCGTGGGTGCTGGGGTAGGTGATCATCACGCAGGCCAGCTTGTCGGCGTGCTGTTCGCACTTGGCCTTCAGGTCGGCCATGTCCACGTTGCCGTTCGCGTCGCAGGCTGTCACCACCACCTGCATGCCCACCATCTGGGCGCTGGCGGGGTTGGTGCCGTGCGCGCTGCTGGGGATGAGGCAGATGTTGCGGTGGCCCTGGCCCTGGGCCTGGTGCCAGCCGCGAATGGCCAGCAGGCCGGCGTATTCGCCCTGGCTGCCGGCGTTGGGCTGCAGGCTGATGCCGGCGTAGCCCGTGGCCTGGCACAGCCAGGCGCGCAGCTGTTCGTCCAGCTCGGCATAGCCCTGCAGCTGGTCGGCAGGAGCGAAGGGGTGGACGTGCGCGAATTCAGGCCAGGTGATGGGGATCATCTCGCTGGTCGCGTTCAGCTTCATGGTGCAGGAACCCAGCGGGATCATGGTGCGGTCGAGCGCCAGGTCCTTGTCGGACAGCTGGCGGATGTAGCGCAGCATGCCGGTTTCGCTGTGGTGGGTGTTGAACACCGGGTGCGTCATGAAGGCGCTGGTGCGCCGTAGCGGGGCGGGGATCAGCGGCTCCACGTCGGCCTCGGCGAAGTCGGCAAAGGTGGGCAGGGCCTGGCCTTCCTGGGCGAAGATCTTCCAGAGCAGCTCCACATCAGCCCGCGTGGTGGTCTCGTCCAGCGAGATGCAGAGGTATTCCTTGAAGTAGATTCTCAGGTTGGCGCCCATGGATACTGCGCGGGCAGCTATCTTTTCAGTAGCGGCGCCGGTGTGCAGCGACAGGGTGTCGAACGCGCCGTGCTCGCGCAGCGGCGCTCCCAGGGCCTTGAGGCCGCGCGCCAGGATGGCGGTGTAGGCGGCCACGCGCTGTGCGATGCGGGTCAGGCCTTCGGGGCCGTGATAGACGGCGTACATGCTGGCGATGACGGCCGGCAGCACCTGCGCCGTGCAGATGTTGGAGGTGGCCTTCTCGCGGCGGATGTGCTGTTCGCGCGTCTGCAGGGCCAGGCGGTAGGCGGGCTTGCCGTGCACGTCCACGCTCACGCCCACCAGGCGGCCGGGCAGGCTGCGCTTGAATTCGTCGCGGCAGGCCATGAAGGCGGCGTGCGGGCCGCCCGCGCCCATGGGCATGCCGAAGCGCTGGGTGCTGCCCACGACGATGTCGGCGCCCCATTCGCCGGGCGGGGCGATGAGGGTCAGGGCCAGCAGGTCGGCCGCGGCGATGAAGGCGGCGTTGCGGGCGTGGGCCTTGTCGGCGTCGGCCTTCAGGTCGTCGATGCGGCCGCTGGTGGCGGGGTACTGGGCCAGCACGGCGAAGTAGTCGCCGTCCAGCGCGGCGTTCCATTCGTCCAGCGAGTTGGCCACCACCACCTCGATGCCCAGGGGCGCGGCGCGGGTCTGGATGACTTCGATGGTCTGCGGATGCGCGTCGCCGGCCACGACGAAGCGGTTGGTCTTCGATTTGACCGAGCGCTTGGCCAGCGTCATGGCTTCGGCGGCGGCGGTGGCCTCGTCGAGCATGGAGGCGTTGGCGATCGGCATGGCCGTCAGATCGCACACCATGGTCTGGAAGTTGACCAGCGCTTCCATGCGGCCCTGGCTGATCTCGGCCTGGTAAGGCGTGTAGGCCGTGTACCAGGCGGGGTTCTCCAGGATGTTGCGCAGGATCACGCCGGGCGTGTGCGTGCCGTAGTAGCCCTGGCCGATGAAGCTCTTGAGCACCTTGTTCTTGCCGGCGATGGCTTTCAGCTCAGCCAGCGCACCGGCCTCGGTCGTGGCGGCGGGCAGGTCCATGGGCTGGCTGCGCGCGATGGAGCGCGGCACGATGCCGTCAATCAGCGCGCGGCGCGAGGCCTCGCCGATCACGGAGAGCATGTGGGCCTCGTCCGCCGCATCGATGCCGATGTGGCGTGGCTGGAATTCGGTGGCGTTCTCCAGGGCGGAGAGCGAGGGCAGGGCGGTGGTCATCGGCGGCGTCCGGTGAGGGCGGAAAGGGCGGGGGCGTGTGGCTTGCCGTGACCCGGCTTGCACGAAGGCAGGCCGGGCCCGGCTTGAGGGGGAGCCAGGAAGGCTCAGGCGTTCTGGGCGAACGCGGCGTAGGCGGTTTCGTCCATCAGGCCGTCCAGCTGGGCGGCGTCGGACGGGCGCACCTTGAAGAACCAGCCTTCGCCCAGCGGGTCGCTGTTGGCCAGCGACGGGTCGGCGCGCAGCGCTTCGTTCACTTCGACGATCTCGCCCGAGACGGGCATGTACACGTCGGCAGCCGCCTTGACGGACTCGACCACGCCGGCCACGTCGCCTTGGGCGAAGGTGGCGCCGACTTCAGGCAGGTCCACGAACACCACGTCGCCCAGGGCGTCCTGCGCGTGCTGGGTGATGCCGACGACGGCGGCATCCGCCTCGGCCGTGTTGATCCATTCGTGGTCTTTGGAAAACTTGACGCTCATGGGGAGACTCCAGAAAAAAAAGGGAAGAAAACGATGCTTGAAACCTTGGCGCCGATGCCAGCAGCGACTGTAGCCCTCCGGCAGCGGGGCGTGGGCCCCATGCCGGTGATCCGCGCGTTCGGTCTGGGTTGCCAACCCGCTCGGCCTGAGCTTGTGGAAGGGCTCCTCCGTACCTCGCCCAGGCTTCGACAAGCTCAGCCCGAACGGCATTGGACTAACGGACCGGCATGGGCCGCGTGCCCGATTCAGCCGCGGTGGTAGCGATTCGGGGTGAAGGGCATGGCGGCCACTTCCATCGGCACGGCCTTGCCCCGCACGATGGCGTTGACCCGCGTGCCCAGCGCCGCGAAGGCCGGGGCCACGTAGCCCATGGCCACGGGCTTGCCAACCGTGGGGCCCAGCAGGCCGCTGGTCACTTCGCCGATCGGCTGGCCGTCCAGCGATTGCAACGGCGTGTGCTCGCGCACCGGCACGCGTTCCAGTGCCACCAGGCCCACGCGCTTGCGGGTGAGCAGGGCGGGGTCGTCGATCTGCGCCAGCACCTTGTTGTCGCCGGGAAAGCCGCCCGCGCGCGCGCCGCCCGTGCGGCGTACCTTCTGGATGGCCCAGTTCAGCGCGGCTTCTGGCGGGGTGGTGGTGGCGTCGATGTCGTTGCCGTAGAGGCACAGGCCCGCTTCCAGCCGCAGCGAATTGCGGGCGCCCAGGCCGATGGGCTTCACCTCGGGCTGGTCCAGCAGGGCGCGGGCCAGCGTTTCGGCCTGCGCGGCAGGCACGGAGATCTCGAAACCGTCTTCGCCGGTGTAGCCGCTGCGGGTCACATAGCAGCCGCAGCCGGCAATGGTGACGGCCATGCCGGTCATGAAGACCAGCTGCAGCACCTCGTGCGCCAGCCGGCCCAGCGCGGCGGCGGCCTGGGGGCCCTGCAGTGCCAGCAGGGCCTGATCGGGCAACGGCTGCACCTGGCAGAGGTGGCCGATGCGCTCTTGAATGTGCGCGATGTCGCCCACCTTGCAGGCGCCGTTGACGATGACGAACAGGTCGTCGCCCCGGTTCACGAACATCAGGTCGTCGATGATGCCGCCCTCGTCATTCAGCAGCAGGCCGTAGCGTTGCTTGCCGACGCCCAGGCCGATGACGTCCACCGGCACCAGGGTCTCGAACGCGGCGGCGGCGTCGGGGCCGACCAGGCGCAGCTGGCCCATGTGCGACACGTCGAAGAGCCCGGCGGCGGTGCGTGTGTGATGGTGCTCGGCCATCAGGCCTGCGGGGTACTGCACGGGCATGGAATAGCCGGCGAAGGGCACCATGCGGGCGCCCAGTTCGATGTGCAGCGCGTTGAGCGGGGTGGTCAGCAGCGGCGCCGACGGCGAAGCGGCAGAACCAGAAGCAGAGGCAGGGGAAGAGGGCGAGGACATCGGCGGAAATCTCCAGGGGGCAGCCAGTGGTGCGGCCTGTCTTCGCAAAAGACGAGCCGCCGCATGTGCCCCGCTGTCCGCTTTACCTGAGAGATTCACCGCGCCGCATGGCGGGGTTTGCTCCTTCGGTGGGCTGCCATCCATGTCGAACGGGCGGCAACCTCTCTCCAGCTAGGGAAACGCCTGCATCCCTGCGGGCGTTCCTGTCAGTCCTTTTGCCTGAGCGTTCGGGCGGTTGGGCCCTGCGCCTTCGGCGGCCGCCGCTGGGGCGGCAACTCTCTCCTGACGAGTGGCCGGAGTATAGCGGCGTGGCCTGCGCGGCTGAGGGCTCCGGCGACGGAAAGGCAGGCGCCAGGGCAGGGCGGTGTTGTCACGATTTGTTGCATTTGAAGCGTGATTCGCTGCATCCAAACGGGGGGCTCGCGGGTAGAGCCTGGGACAGACCCGTGGCGAGGGCCCGGGCTGTCGGTCCCCCAACTTCCAAGGAGCAACCCATGCGCAACATCCGTCTTTCCCGTATCGCCACCGTTGCAGGTACCGTGTCCGCGGCCGTCCTGCTGGCCGCCTGCGGCTCGATGTCTCCGACCGGCACGTCCGCCAGCGCGTCCGGCATGGTCTATTCGCAGTCCGGCCTGCCCGCGTCCATCCAGGTGCCGGCCGGCAACAAGGTGGCCTGGGAAACGGTGGGCAAGGGTGACATCACCTACGAGTGCAAGGACAAGGCCGGCATGCCCGGCCAAGTGGAATGGACCTTCGCCGGCCCCGACGCCAAGCTGATGGACCGCAGCGGCAAGCAGGTCGGCAAGTACTATGGCCCGCCCGCCACCTGGGAGGCGAACGACGGCTCGAAGCTGACGGCCACCCAACTGGCCGTGGCACCTTCCACCGCGGGCGCCTTGCCCTACCAGCTGGTCAAGGCCAACCCCGCCATGGGCAGCGGCGCGCTGACCGGCGTGACCTACATCCAGCGCGTGAACCTGACCGGCGGCGTGGCCCCGGCCAACATGGCCTGCACGGCCGCCAACAAGGGCCAGAAGACCACCGTCCCCTACCAGGCCGACTACATCTTCTACAAGGCAGGCTAAGTCACGAAAGTCCGCCGGAGAGGGCTGCGACAGGCGCGGCATGCACTACGATGCCGCGCATTCCTCCACCTCTGGCCAGGACCTTTCTTGACCGCTGCAGCCGACACTTTCGACTACGACGCCGCCCTGGGGGCCTGTGCCCGCGGCGACCGCCTGGCCCTGCAGCGCATCTACGAGCGCGAAGGCCGCTACCTGATGGGCGTGGCCTTGCGCATCGTGCGTGAGCGGGCCCGTGCGGAGGACGTGTTGCACGACGCCTTCCTCAGCATCTGGCAGCGCGCCGGCAGCTTCGACGCTGGGCGCGGCGCGGGCCGGGGCTGGATCTACAGCGTGGTGCGGCATGCGGCGCTGAATGCGGTCCGCAGCAGCGGCCGGGACGTGCGCATCGACGAAGAGGCCGTGCAGGCCATCGACGACCAGGCGGCGCTGGAGAGCTACCGCAGCCAGGTCGACCCGTATGAGCTGGGCGCCGATCTCGGCCGGCTCGACACCTGCCTGGGCCGGCTGGAGCCCGCACGGCGCGACTGCATCGTGCTGGCGTACGTGGACGGCTGCTCGCATGGCGAGATCGCCGAGCGCACCCGGACGCCGCTGGGCACCGTGAAAGCTTGGATACAGCGCGGCATGCGCATGCTGCGGGAGTGCATGGCATGACAACTCCATCGACACCGAATTCTGCCGAACCGCCGTCGCGGGAAGACACCGACGACCTGGCGGGCGGCTACGTGCTGGGCACCTTGCCCATCGCAGGCCGGCGCGACGTGGAAGCCCGCATGCCGCACGACGCCGCCCTGCGTGCCGCCGTCGATGCCTGGGAAACCCGGCTGCACCCGCTGGTGACGCTGGCGCCCGCCGTGGAGCCATCGGCCGCGCTCTGGCCGCGTGTGGAGCACAGCCTGGGCTGGCGGCAGGCCGAGGCCGTCCACGGGTCACGCGGGCTGGCGCCGGGCGCAGCGACTATGGCACGCTCCTGGTGGAACGACCTGCGCCTGTGGCGCGGGCTGGCCGGCACCGGCTTTGCCGCAGCGACCATCCTGGCGGCGGTCCTGGTCGCCGGTCCGGGCCTGCGCGGGGCGGCCGGCGGGCCGCAGTACATGGTCGTGCTGGTGGCGCCCGGCGGCACGGCGCCCGGCTGGGTGGTGCAGGCGTCGGACAGCGGTGGCCAGCTGCAGCTCAAGCCGCTGGGCGACACGCCCGTGCCGCCCGGCAAGTCGCTGCAGTTTTGGACCAAGGCCGACCAGTGGGCCGGCCCGAAATCTCTGGGCCTGGTGCAGCCGGGCGAAACGGCCCAGGTCGCCATCGACCGCCTGCCTCCGCTGGAGCCCAACCAGCTCTTCGAGCTGACGCTGGAACCCGAGGCGGGCTCGCCCATCGACCGACCCACCGGGCCGATCGTGTTCATCGGCCGCGCGGTGAAGATGCTCTGATGCTCTGATGCTCTGATATTGATAGCTGCAGGCCCAGGCGGAATGGGCGCTGCAGCCTCTTTTGACCGGTATTTTGCGGGTCAACCCAGCAGCAGCGCGTCGTCCGCCAGCTGCTCGCCGCGCACCTTCTCGAACATCTGCAGCAGGTCGGGCACGCCCAGCCGGCTGCGCTCGTCGCCTGCCACATCCAGCACCACCTGCCCCTGGTGCAGCATCACGGTGCGCTGGCCCACGTCCAGCGCCTGGCGCATGCTGTGGGTGACCATCATGGTGGTGAGCTGGTTCTCGGCCACGATGCGTGCCGTGAGCTGCAGCACGAAGTCGGCCGTGCGCGGGTCGAGCGCGGCAGTGTGCTCGTCCAGCAGCAGGATGCGCGAAGGCTGCAGCGCCGCCATCAGCAGGCTCACTGCCTGGCGCTGGCCGCCCGAGAGCAGGCCGATGCGGTCGGTGAGGCGGTTCTCCAGCCCCAGGCCCAGCGTGGCGAGGCGTTCGCGGAAGCTGCCCCGCTGCTGCGCCTTCACCGCGCCGCGCAGGCCGCGCCGCGTGCCGCGCTGCTGGGCCAGGGCCATGTTCTCCTCGATGGTCAGGTCTTCGCAGGTGCCCGCCATCGGGTCCTGGAACACGCGGGCCACGCGCTGGGCGCGCGACCAGACGGGCTGGCGGGTCACGTCTTCGCCGTCGATGGCGATGCGGCCCGTGTCCACCGAAAGGTCGCCCGAGATGGCGTTCAGGAAGGTCGATTTGCCGGCCCCGTTGGAGCCGATCACGGTGACGAACTGCCCGGCCGGGATGTCCAGCGACATGCCGCGCAATGCGCGCGTCTCGATGGGCGTGCCGGGGTTGAAGGTGATGTGCAGGTCTTGTGCGCTCAGCATGTGGCGACGTTCCTATTCGTGAATCAGAGTGGTGGCCATACCGCTAACCTTTGCGCCCGCGCGGCCCAGGCCAGCGGCCGCCGCGCAAGGGCCGCCCCGCCGCGCTGGCGGCGTCCCCCTTCCCGGCGCAGCCGAGAGAAGGGGGAAGGCGCGCAGCGCCTCAGGGGGATGGCCCTCATTTCGAGGCCAGCTTGCGCTTGATCTGGGGGATCACCAGGGCGACCGTCACCAGCACGGCCGTGACCAGGTTCAGGTCCTGCGCCTTCAGGCCGATGAAGTCGCTGTTGAGCGCCAGCGCGATGAAGAAGCGGTAGACGATGGCGCCGATGATGACGGCGAGCGTGGCCAGCACGAGCCGGCGCGAGGGCAGGATGCTTTCGCCCACGATCACCGCGGCCAGGCCGATCACGATGGTGCCGATGCCCATGGAGATGTCCGCGCCGCCCTGCGTCTGCGCGAAGAGGGCGCCGGCCAGGGCCACCAGCGCGTTCGACACGGCCATGCCCAGCAGCACCATGGCGCCGGTGTTCACGCCCTGGGCGCGGGCCATGCGGGCGTTGGAGCCGGTGGCGCGGATGGCCAGGCCCCGTTCGGTGGCGAAGAACCAGTCCGTCGCCAGCTTGGCGGCGATGACGATCACCACCAGCAGGGCGGGGCGGGCGATGTAGTCGGCCAGGCCCTCGGGCTGCAGCAGGGTGAAGAGCGTGGGGTCGTTGATCAGCGGCACGTTGGGGCCGCCCATGATGCGCAGGTTGATGGAGTACAGCGCGATCATCATCAGGATGCTGGCCAGCAGGTCCATGATCTTCAGCTTGACGTTGAGCCAGCCGGTGATGAGGCCCGCGACCGCACCCGCCGCCGTGGCCGCGAGCGTGGCGACATAGGGGTTGGTGCCGGTGGAGATGAGCACCGCGCACACGGCGCCGCCCAGCGGAAAGCTGCCGTCCACTGTCAGATCGGGAAAGCGCAGCAGCCGGAACGTGATGAAGACGCCGAGCGCGACCAGGCTGAAGATCAGCCCGATCTCGACGGCGCCGAGCAGGGAGAAAAGGGACATGGCGGAGTGCCTCGGTCAAAGCAAAGCAGGAGCCGAAGCTCCTGCGGTGGGGGGGCTGCCGGCTGTCAGCCTGCAGCGGAACCTCGAACCTTACTTCACCACGTGCGCGGCAGACTGAATGAACGCGTCGGAGAGCTTCACGCCCTGCTTCTCGGCGGCGCCGGGGTTCACCGTCAGTTCCAGCTTGGTGCTGATCTCGGGCTTGATGTCGCCGGGCTTCTCGCCCTTGAGCACGCGCACCACCATGCGGCCGGTCTGCTCGCCCAGGTCGCGGTAGTTGATGCCGAAGGAGGCGATGGCGCCGCGCTTGACGCTGTCGGCATCGGCCGCCACCAGGGGCAGCTTGGCCTCCTGGCCCACCTTCACCAGCGCTTCGTAGGCCGACACCACGTTGTTGTCGGTGCTGGTGTAGATCACGTCGGCCTTGCCGATCAGGCTGCGGGCGGCGCTGCCCACGTCCACCGAGCGGGGCGCGGCGGCCTCGACCAGCGTCATGCCCATCTTGGGCAGCAGGGCCTTGAGTTCCTTGACCACCACGGCGGAATTGGCCTCGCCGGGGTTGTAGACCACGCCCACGCGCTTGGCGTTCGGCACCACCTGCCTGACCAGTTCCATCTGCTTGTCGAGGGCCAGCAGGTCGGACACACCCGTCACGTTGGTCTTGCTGGGCTCCCAGTTCTTCACCAGCTTGGCGGCGACCGGGTCGGTCACGGCGGAGAAGACGACCGGCACCGTCTTGGTGGCGGCCACCACGGCCTGGGCCGAGGGCGTGGCGATGGCGACGATGGCGTCCGGCTGGTCGCCCACGAACTTGCGTGCGATCTGCGCGGCCGTGCCGGTGTTGCCCTGCGCGCTCTGGTACTGCCACTTGAGCGTCTTGCCGTCTTCGTAGCCGGCCGCGGCCAGGCTGGCCTTCACGCCGTCGCGGATGGCGTCCAGCGCCGGATGCTCGACGATGGCCGTCACGGCGACGGACTTCTGCTGGGCCAGCGCCATCGGGGCGGCGGCGGTCAGGGCCAAGGTGATGGCGCCCAGGGGCATCCAGGAGGGTGTTGTCAGGAACATGGGTTCTTCACTCGGATTCAATGGTCAAAACGGGCTGCAGCGCTCATGGTACAAGCGCGTGCAGCTACTCAAATCATAGCAAGGGGCGGCGGGCGTCTGCGACTTCGGCGGGCGGCGTGGTCGCCCTGGTTCGGTGATCGAACCGTGCTTCCCGAGGTGGCCGAAGCTCCCACCGGATGGGCGGTGGGCGGTGGGCGGTGGGCCCGTCGTCCGCCCCTCGCTGCGACAGGTCAGCCGGAGGGGCGTCGGGATCACGCCCCCCTATCGGCGCCGGCAGTGGCCGGCAAAGGCCAGCCCCTGCCGCATCGCGCGCCGGCTCACATACCCGAATAGTTCGGCCCGCCGCCGCCTTCCGGCGTGACCCAGACGATGTTCTGGGTCGGGTCCTTGATGTCGCAGGTCTTGCAGTGCACGCAGTTCTGCGCGTTGATCTGCAGGCGCTGGGCATCGCCGCCCTTCGACTCGTCGGGCACGAACTCGTACACCGCGGCAGGGCAGTAGCGTGCCTCCGGCCCGGCGAACTTCGCCAGGTTGATGTTCACCGGCACGCTCGGGTCCTTCAGCGTCAGGTGGGCGGGCTGGTCTTCGGCGTGGTTGGTGTTGCTGATGAACACGCTGGAGAGGCGGTCGAAGGTCAGCTTGCCGTCGGGCTTCGGGTAGACGATGGGCTTGAACTCGGAAGCGGGCTTGAGGCAGGCGTAGTCCGGCTTGTCGCGGTGCAGGGTCCACGGTATGTGGCCCTTCAGCACGAACTGCTCGATGCCGTTCATGATCGTCGCGGTCGCCAGGCCCTTCTTGAACCAGGTCTTGAAGTTGCGCGCCTTGTTCAGCTCGGTATGGAGCCAGCTGTTCCCGAACGCGGTCGGGTAGGCGGCCAGTTCGTCGTGCTGGCGGCCTGCCTGCACGGCGTCGAAGGCGGCTTCCGCCGCCAGCATGCCGGTCTTGATGGCGGCGTGGCTGCCCTTGATGCGGCTCACGTTCAGGAAGCCCGCTTCGCAGCCCACCAGCGCTCCGCCGGGGAAGACGAACTTGGGCAGGCTCATCAGGCCGCCCGCGGTGATGGCGCGCGCGCCGTAGCTGATGCGCTTGGCCGGCTTGATGCCCTTGGCCTCGTCGCCTTCCAGGTAGTAGCGGATGTTCGGGTGCGTCTTCCAGCGCTGGAATTCCTCGAACGGGCTCAGGTAGGGGTTGGAATAGTCCAGCCCGGTGATGAAGCCCAGCGTGACCTTGTTGTCCTCGGCGTGATAGAGGAAGGAGCCGCCGTAGGTGTCCGACTTCATCGGCCAGCCGGCGGTGTGCATCACGAAGCCGGGCTGGTGGCGCTGCGGGTCGATCTCCCAAAGCTCCTTGATGCCGATGCCGTAGCTTTGCGGGTCCCGCCCGTCGTCCAGCTTG
>Ga0308159_1004791_pt1 | contig 12037 bp, 13 predicted proteins | sample PhyCR1_FD_201040 | JGI IMG/M metagenome (GOLD analysis project Ga0308159, IMG submission 201040) | Phyllosphere microbial communities from UC Gill Tract Community Farm, Albany, California, United States - DLSLC.R1 | ecosystem: Host-associated > Plants > Phyllosphere > Unclassified | place: USA...
TTAAAACTGACTGAGCTTGATGAGGCGAGAAAGAAGAAGGTGGAAAATTCTGCTCAGGCAAAAAGCAAAGAGATTACTCCCCTGGCGAAAAGCAAAACGGTTACTCAAGGTAGGAAAAACAAGGCCGGGCGGAAAACTCAGGACCTGGGCCGGGCGGTTTCGATGTAATCCTGACGCAGGTATTACTTTCAGTTTTCTTTGTTGAGATATCAATCAGGTAAATTTGGGAGAAGATCAAATAAACTTATCATTTTTATGGAGGAAGAACTAATTGAAGAGATGCGCCAGGAGATCAGAGATAATCTTAAGTTCGCTTTAAAATTCAATAAACCATTCGTGTATAAGGTCGGCCTGTTGGATCTGGTATTTGATCCGGAGAAAAATGCTTTAAATATGTCAAGGGCTGATCTGGAACGGCCGCAACCTATGGCGCTGCCTCCGGGTGCGACGATGAGTAATAATTATGAGCTGCTTGAAAAAGCAATAGCGACTAATATTGTCCGGACTAAGAATAATCTTTAGCTATCTTGTATTGCTAGGCTTCCGGCCGGCCAGTATAGAATTAGCGGCCGGCTAGCTTCCTGGCCGGCCATTTATAAATTTTATAAAAGTTGCATTTTATAAAATTTTTATGATTTGCTTGCGAGTTGTTCAGCGAGGCCGATCAGCAGGCCGTCTTTCAATCGGATGTAGCAAAGTTTGTAAACGTTTTCATATTGTACGACTTCTCCTACTAGCTCTACACCATGTGGTTTCAGTCTGGATAGCAGTTCATCCAGGTTATCTACGGTGAACATGGCGCGCAGATAGCCAAGCGCATTTACCGGGGCTTTTCTGTGATCTTCGATAATGTCTGGCCTGATGAACCTAGATAGTTCGAGTCTGCTATGGCCATCTGGAGTTATCATCATGGCGACTTCTACGTGCTGGTTGCCAAGGCCGGTTACCTTTCCAGCCCACTCTCCTTCTATTGTTGCCCGGCCTTCCAAGATTAGGCCGATTTCAGTGAATAAAGAAATGGCATCATCGAGGGATTCTACTACAATGCCCAGGTTATCCATTCTCAGTAATTTACTTTTTTCCATAGGGTTGGTTGTTTTAGCTTACTAATATAAACGTTAGGAGAAAAGTTTGGTACTACTGCGTTAAGGAATTTACAATGGTTGTCGGTTTATAAATTTTTAAGATTAGGTCTTTTAGAAAATTTTAAAATTGAAGGCTTTTTTCTTTTTGCAGTATTTATAAAAAATAGTTGGGCGTTCGGCTTGACTTTCCCAGCTTTCATGTTATTGTTGTATATATGGAGACAATCAATTGTAAAAAATGTAAAAAAGACTTCGGTTACGAGATAATCGAAGCAAATGGTATCGGAAATAAGGAAAGAGATGAAATCAACTGTCCTTATTGCGGAGATGAGTATCGTACGTTGATGACCAGTGGTAAGGTTAAAACGCATCGCATCCCCCGGGAATTTCCGACTTAGTATTTTTGGTTTTAATGGTGATGGCATATCTGTTATGGATATGCCATTTTTTTATTTATTTGGCAGCTTCGGCTTGATCAGCTGGTGGAGGTGCATCGGGCTTGAGGTTTTAAAAAATATTTTGAGTTTCTGGTTTGTTTTTCTGACTGCCTCAAATTCATTTTATCATGCTGCTCCCGTTAGATAATAGCCACGTAAGTATATCCAAATCCTATTTTTATCTCTGTCAATTTTGATAGGTCTACACTGCCGTCGTTCTGAAGTACCAAACGCCAGGATGCAAACGGGCTGACTCCTAAATAATCATCATCTTCGTCTGTTAGATTTCTTTCTATTTTCTGTACTTTAAATTGTTTACTTTGTATGTCCCAAGTCATTGATGCGCCGGTTTGGCCATGGGTATATTCCACTTTTTGATTTTGGTAATTGAAAAATATTGGATTCCCCATATGTACGATTTTGATTCGCAATTCATTGTCTTTTGAGGTTACATTTTCTAACCTTACCCTTACTGTGTCCGCATAGATTTCGCAGTTATCTTTCAAATTGAAAGCGGTTTGCTGGGGGTTAATTGTAAATACCAAAACATTAGCATTATCCTGCGTTTTGAGGAACCGTTCGAATTCCAAGGGATGGGTGCTTTTATTCAAAACGAACGCATCTTCCTGATCCGCCTTATGCCTGCCACGGTTTCTGGAATTTAAATGGGTAATGATTTGTCTGTGGACATTGTTATGCTCTGTTTGGAGAACCTGCAAGGACTTTACCTCCGGATTGCCTGGTGCTTCGTTTTTAAGGCTCCAATAATTAAATGCTTTATACTCAATATAGAGTAAGTTTAAGGCATCCAGCCTTACCCTATAATAAAGATTATCCATGAAGATTTTTGCCGCAGGTGAGGTTATCTTACTCTCTGCAAGTAATGACCTAACTGACTTGTCCGCCATATCTGCTTGGAGTGTTAGGATTTCAGCAGATGATTTAATATAGTCGATTAATTTCTCTGATAACTTTAGGCGGTTTTGATTACGATTGTTACAAAGCATATTATAGTTCGCAAAATCAGTTTTTAAAGACTGTGCTTCTTTTAAATCGCCATACTTGTCTAACAAAGCCTTATAATCGCCTTCAGGGATAGCGTATAGGTCTTCATTTGGATTCATTAAATCTTTTAGCGTTTGGTACTGCTGCTTTAGGTCTTGAATTTGATCAACTATTGTAGTTCCTGAGTTGATAAGTACTTTGGCCTTTTTTACTACATTTTTTTCAAAAACGGGATCTAGGTTCTTACTGAAAACATCGTTGGCTTCAGATAAGGCAGAGATAATTCCACTAACGTCTCCTTCCATTGCCCGGCCAATGCTTATAGCCATTTTGACAAACTGCAAGGTGTTTTGTAGATTGCAGCCCACTTCCTTCTCGATGGCCAAACGAAAAGCTGTCTCGTCATTAGTAAGCTGTTTCTCCAACGTGAGGATATCGTTAGACATTTGGAAAATCTGTTGATTTAAGGCATTGCAATCGTCTCTGAGTGATACTACTTTTGCCTGTTTATCGGCTAGATATGTTTTCGCCATTGTTACAGCTTGCCGGGCAGCTGCTGCTTTTGCTGAAGCCGTTGCTTTGGCGTTAATAAAGTCACTATAACTCTTTTCAAATTCGACGGCGTTATCGAAATAAGAGTTTAAATCGGTGTTAATGGTTTTGATATTCAGCAAGGACACATAGCCTGACGCGTTACCCCAAAAATCTAGGTTTAGTGATAATCTGGTTGAGTATGCTTTAATCTTTGTTGAAACAGAATTCCATTTTAATGTTAGCTCGGATACTTTTTTTGATTGTAACACATTTCCATACCATTTAAGCAGATCGCTTAATTCCTGGTAGGAATTTTTGATGTAACATTCATCAAGTTTGATGTCTATAATCGTTGCGAGGATTTCAAAACCGTTAATCTGTTCAGCTATATCTTTGTGAGTGGTTTGTTTGATAGATGGGCTGACCCACCTACCTTCCCTGCCGGACGAGCCTTTTCCTCCGATCTGTCCGTTGTCTCCGGTTATCCCAACTGGAAAATAGTTTGGAATTGTTTTATTATCCCATGTTCGGTCTGGATGATTTCTAATTTTTATGATGTGGGTTCCTCCATTCCCTCCCTGTCCGCCACTACCTCCAGCACCACCATTTCCGCCAATCCCTGGCTGACCACCGTTTGATTGGATGAGGCAAGTTACCTTGCCAGCCTTAGACATTAGACTATATGTGGAAGTAGAATCAAAAGCAGATCCAGGCAAGATTTTTACTTCAAATGAATTGTCGCATAAATATATTGAGATCACCCCTCCGTTGCCACCGTCCCCTCCATCAGCGCCCTTTCCTCCATTTGGACCTTTTTGCCCTTGACCGCCATTTTGTTCAAGTCCCCCGTCTGCCCCCTTCTTGCCGGCCATGCTGTCTCCGCCATCCTGCCCTTTGCGGCCATCTCCTCCTTCGGCCGAAATTTTAAGATCATTAGCTAAAATTTGAGTTCTAATGGTGACAGGTCCTGCTGCACCACCTGCTAACGAGAGCGCTTTATCACCATCATTTCCTTGAGTACCTAAATCTCCGTTAGGTGTAGTAGCCTTTGGAGGACTATCGCTGAGTGTATAAGATTTTCCGTTTGTATTTATAAACGCTTTTGATGTTGCTGTAAATTTCCTGCACAAGATTGAAACTGAATGGCCATTGGTGGTGATTATAGAATCTAAATGGAAGGTGTCGCAGACGATGAATAGATTTTTATTGATCACCAGGTCTTCTCCTATTGTCCGGTTATAACCATACAGGTACAGGGCTTCATCAGATTCCTCTTCGGCTAACAGCGTATCGAAGAAACTAATATCCTGCTCGTCTTTTCGATTATTAAATAGGAAGTCAAAAGATTGAAGGTTTAAAACTGGAAACATCGCGGCAAAGCCAGCGCTTGTTTTGAGAAACGATCTTCTAGATGTCATAATGTTGAGCTTAACCGGTGATGAATTAAATTTAAAAATTAAATAGACGCAAACATTAGGTATACAGTAATTTGTAAACTCTTGCCGTGTCATTTCTCACATTATTTTACACTTCGCAATATTAGATAAGTATTGAAACTGGCACCACCACCTGCGGTTGCTGAAAAGGTTAAACGCGCGGGATGATGTGGATACATAGGTTTTGGCTTTTGCCCTTAGGTATAAGGCAGGTAGTATGGATTCGAGTATTTTTAGTGTTAGTAATAATGGTCAGGCAGATTCCGGGAGGGAGCCAACCTTTTTTTCTACTGATTTTTAAGTATTTGGCATTTTTTTCTGGTTTTTGTTTCCTGTTTGATTCGGGTTATGTGTCAATGGTTATTTACAGTGTTGTATTTTATTTTTTTTGCCTATGGTGTTTTGGTACTTAATTAATTAACCATTTTTTTTAACTTTTTTCTACTATGTTATGAGAGATCATTCTGAGATTGTCCGGCGTATTTTTAAGATTTTGTGTGCTTATAAGCCTCAGCCGGAGGGTTTATATGAGCGTTTGCTGGAGGTGATGACCGGTCAGTTTTATCCTTCGCGGGAAGTATTGTTTGACCGGGGTGAGGTGGTGACGGATGCGATTTTTGTGTCTTCTGGTTATGTGTCGAGGGTTTTGTATGATGAGGGGTTGGAGCCGCAGGTGGTGAATATTTTCCGTGAGGGTGATATTATTGCTGGTAAGAGTTTTACTGAGCAGAAGCCTTCTCCGGAAGTTGCGCTGGTGGCTTTGCCTGGGACTTATATTATGCGGATTTCGGCTGAGGCGATTCTTGGGGTTTATGAGGAGTTTGATACGAGTGAGGAACTGGCGCGGTTGGTTATGGCGGATATGTCGGAAAGGGAGCCGGCCAGGCTTCGTCTGCTGAAGCGGGATTCGGAGACGGTGATTTTGTCTTTTTATCAGGAATTCCCTACTTTCTTGAAGGAGAGTATGATGACCGATAGTGATGTGGCTTCTTATCTGTTGATTTCAGAGAGTACGCTGAGAAATGTGAGGGCGAAGCTGATACGGGAAAACCGTTTGTAAACATTGAATGGCTTTAGAAATTGTTTTGATTTCTGGCCGCGAATAATAAATAAATTAACATCATAGCTCTCAAATTAATGCGCAGTATCACTTTGGCTGTAAGCCATTTTGTTGCGTCCGGATCGATTCTGATCTGCTTAGTTTATGTTGATTTTGAGTTCAATACTAGTGTTAATTTTTTGTTAGCAAAATAGTCAAATGTTACTTTTTTGTATAGCGAGTTCCGATGGATTTAAGGATCTTGGGAGCAATAAAAATCTAACTACATTACTTATGAAAAATAGCGTTAATAAGGGCCTGGTCCTGCCCCATTTAGGATCACTTGAATTTTTTGGAGACCAGGCGGAGCCTGTCCCTTAAAATTTTGTTTATCTTTACGGCCATTAAAGTTTGATATACAAAACAGCGATACGTTTAGATAACATATAATTTTTTGATTGCGTCACTTACGCTCCCGGATACGAAAAACTGGTAATTTTTAAATACAACGGGAACAAGTGCAATGCCTGCGACAGTGCGGGCTTGCTTGTTCTGTTGTATGGGCATACCAGTGCCTTCGTTCCAGTTCAATGTCAATGCCCGTGCTGTCACAGGACAGCAATCACCATAGCGTTCTGGCTATGGATGGAACCGGATCTGGTTCAATTGGTTTAACTGGTTTTAATTCTTTTTCAGTGTGCTGGGTTTCACCCGGAGAGGAATTTCTATGTCTTTTTTGATCCTTAATTATCTATCATATTTTATTACCAATTAACTTTTTATTTATGCGTAAAAACACATTTAAGGTGATGCTGGCGGAGCTGAGAGGTAGACTTGAGGCGATTGCTGGCAGGAATTTGAGTTTGGTGGAGCGGTTTAATTCTTCGCTGTCGGAGATTGGTGCTTTTTTATCGGAGGTAAGGCGGGCTGTTCAGCGGGTGCCTTTTAAGGAGCTTTCTGATGAGGTGTATTTTTTTAAGTTCGAGATGAGTGAGTATCTGAGCCTGCAGGTGTTTCAGGTGGCGCTTTTTAATTTAGAAAAGGGTAAGCCTGTTGGGGTTGCGGAATTGTTGCGGGAGTATTATTTGGAGGAGTTGAGGTTTATTTCGAGGTTTTTTAAGCAGCATGCTTTTTTATATGAGTATTACCGCTCTGGGTTTACCGAGCTGGATGAGGTGTTGTTTGTTCGGGGTGCGGAAGCCTCTTCCCCTTTTCTGCTGGGTTCGCCGGCTTTGGATGTGGCTTATTCTACTTCCGGGGATTATTTGTTTGGGAAGTTTATGGCTTATGAGGCTTTGCGGGATTATATTTTACTGGAGCTGGGGAAACTGGATAACGGGGTGGCTTTGGCCGTGGGTGTTTCGGGGGCTAGACCTGGTGGGGGTAAAAAGTGGTTTGACTGGAGTGGTGAGGTGATTAATGTGGTGGAATTGGGTTATGCGCTTTGGTTATCTGGTCAGATTGGTTCGGGTAAGGCGGGTTTGCAGGAGATTTTTCGCTGGCTGGAGGAGAGTTTTGGGTTGGATATTGGGATTCCGGCGAACAGGTTTCGGGAGATTAAGCGCCGGAAGCGCTTGAGCAGGACGCATTTTTTAGATCTGTGTATTTCGGCTTTGACGGATTATATGGATCAGGAGGATGCTTTTCATCCTAAGGGGAATGGCGGGTTGAATTAGGGCATTTAGGCTTTGGTTTAGAAAAAAGGTCTACTGCTTTTCAGCTGTAGACCAATCTAAATTAACGCTCTCAAGTGTTACTTGATGCAGGGCTCTCACCCCCTGCTTGTTGCGAATATAGGTGGTTTTATTTATTCGGCCATGTGATTTTTGATTTTTTATTGTGCCTGGTTTTGTTCTTTGATTTTTTGGATTGGATTGGATTTTTTTTTACCGCATTAAAGGCCTGGTTTGGTTGAATTCAAGGGTGTAAGCCGGATCGTTGGTTACTATTTTTCTCTAGTAGAGAAATAGGGATCCGCATCCTTTGAACCTTTGCTTTTGTTCCCTGTGGCAATGGAGCCACGGGGCTTAAGCAAGGTGTTATGCACGTTTTTAATGTTTTTTCGCCCTGGCTGTTGCTGGGGGTATGGATGGGAGCAGTTGGTTGTTTCCTTGGGTTTTGGTGGTATTATAGAAAAAGGCGCTCTTGGCGGTCTCGCGGTTCTCCTTCGCTTCCCCACCGCTGGGAATCTGGTGTGGATGAGCTAGATGGGGTGTCGCTGGATGTTTCTGCAAAGGATTCGGATTTAGGGCTGATGGGAAAGTCTGTGCCGGATGAGGGGGTGATGGAGCTGGAGGCTTCAGCCTTTGGTTTTGCGGATGATTCTGGTGGTGATTCTGGAAAGCCGGTTGCAACTAATGGCTTGGACGGCACTCTAGTTTCAGATCCGGCGGATCAGCTGGGGTTACTGGCTGATGTGCAGCAGGAGATTAAAGAGGTTTGCCGGGTGCTTTCGGAAAAGGATGGCGATAAGCAGGATTTCTTTTCGATGATGGAGCTGGTCAAGGCGAAGTTTCCCGCGATTGGTTCTCATCCCCTGCGGGGATCGCTTTTAGGTTTTATCCGGGAGCATGTGCCTTTTTATTTGTCATCCGCTGAGCTGGAGGATCTTTGGGGTTAGTGGACCAGGGCTGTCTATGGGTGTGTTGGTATTAATTTTTCAATCTAAATCAATTTTTTAATGAGTAAAATCAAGAGTAAGCTGGGCGCTGAGTTTGGGCTGAGTGCGGGCCGGGATTTGGCGGGTAAGTTTTTGTTGCTGCTGTTTTGCGCGCTGTGTTTGAATATGCTGTATTGCCGGGTGACAATGGCGCAGGATGGTGTGGCGGGGATCAATGAGGCGACCAATAAGGTGAGGAGTTATTTTGATGCGGGCTGTAACCTGATGTATGCGATTGGCGCGGTGTTGGGGGTGATTGGTGCGGTGAAGGTGTTTCAGAAGTGGAATGCGGGTGAGCCGGATACTTCGAAGGTGGCGGCGGCCTGGTTTGGTTCGTGTATTTTCCTGGTGGTGGTGGCAACGGTGTTGCAAAGCTTTTTTGGGATTTAAGTTTTCTTTTTTAGCGGGGGCTCCGCTCCCGCTGATTTCTTTAATTTTTGTGTTTTGTTTATGAGTTTGGTTTATCAGATCAATAAGGGTGTGGGACGCCCGATTAGTTTTAAGGGTTTGCAGGGGCAGTATATTGGCTACCTGGCTGGTGGACTGGTGCTGCTTTTGATTGGTTTTGTGGCGGGTTATATTTCAGGGCTTTCGCTGTATGTGCTTTTGCCTGGGGTATTGGGTTTGGGTGGGTTGCTGTTTTTTGGGGTGGGCTGGCTCTCTAAGCGATTTGGGGTGCATGGACTAGGGAAATTGCTGGCTAGACGGGGGTTGCCGGCGTGTCTGGTGTTTCGCTCCCGCCGGGTGTTTACCGGGCTAAGGGTATTGGAAGCAAACCGGGAAAGGCAGGTAAGAGCATGTTAGAGATCGAAAAAATCCTTCCGGTCTGGAAGGTGGAGGATGATGCGATGGTGTCTACTTCTGGAGATCTGACAATTGGTTTCCGGGTAAGTTTGCCCGAGACCGGGACGCTGGCCTCAGCGCAGTTTGATGCCTGCCAGCAGGCTTTTGTCCGGGCGATTAGGGTATTGCCAAATGGGGCGATATTTCATAAGGCGGATTATTTTATCCGATCTCGGGTGAAGGCAAACTTTGTGGATGGCGCTGGAACAGATAGCTTTTTATCGCGGGCCTCTGAGCGGCATTTTAATGAGCGGGTATTTTTAGAACATGAGTGTTTTGTGTTTTTAACCCAGACCCCTCTGGGCAGAAAACTCTCAAGCTCTGCTTATTGCAATATCCTTAGAAAATCTATTGCCCCGGTATCGGTTAAGGATGAGGCGGTGTTCCGGACTTTTTTATCGGCCGCGGGATCTTTTGAATCGATTTTACGCGATAGCGGTCTGTTTTCTTTGGATAGGCTTTCTTCCGCAGAGCTGGCAGGAGATGCAAATTCAGCTGGAGTGATCGAGAAGTATTTGTTTTTATTGGGCGCAGGCCAGCAGCCGGTGTTGCGAGATATTGGTCTTCGGGGTGGGATCCGTGTAGGCGATCAGCAGTGCCAGTTGTATACGCTTTCAGATGTATCAGAGCTTCCGGCATTCTGCGGATCGCGGGTGAGTTATGATGCTTATTCTACGGAGAAGAGTAAATACAGTATAGGTTTTGCCTCTCCCTTGGGACTGCATTTAGATTGTAACCACATCTATAACCAGCTAATATTTGTGGGGGATCCGCAGGGAACGATTAAAGGGCTTGAAGCGAAAAAGCTGCGTTTGCAAAGTTTGTCTGCCTATTCCAGGGAAAACGCGGTGTCAAGGGATGCCTGTAATGACTTTTTAAATGAGGCGGTTGCGACGCAAAAGCAGCCGGTGAAGGCGCATTTTAATGTGATGTGTTGGACCGAAGATCCTTCTGAACTCTTGCAGCTGAAAAATAAAGTAGCTTCAGCCATGGCCAAAATGGATGCGGTCTGTAAGCAGGAGACCGACGGGGCGCCGCAGGTGTGGTTTGGTTGTCTGCCTGGGAATGCAGGGGACTTTCCGATGAATGATACCTTTGATACTTTTACTGAGCAGGCCTGCTGTTTTTTGAATATGGAAACGGCGTATCGAAGTTCAGCTTCACCCTTTGGGCTTAGGCTTTGTGACCGTTTGTCTGGTGTACCGCTACATGTAGATATCTCGGATGAGCCGATGCGATTGGGCTGGATTACAGCGAGAAATAAGTTTTTGATCGGGCCTTCGGGCTCGGGGAAAAGCTTTTTTACCAATCATTTATCCAGGGCTTATTATGAGCAAGGGGCGCATGTGGTGATCGTGGATATCGGGCACAGTTATAAGGGATTGTGCGAGGTGGCGGGAGGCTATTATTTTACTTATTCTGCTGAGTCTCCTATCTGCTTTAATCCTTTTTATTTATCCGAGGATGATGAAATGGATACCGAGAAGAAAGAGAGCATTAAAACGCTTTTACTCGCGCTTTGGAAACGCGAAGATGAAAATTATAAGCGATCTGAATATGTAGCGGTGTCAAATGCTTTGTCAGGCTATTATGGGTATCTGGGCGCTCATCCCGAAATCTTTCCTTGCTTTAATTCTTTCTATGAATACCTGATGACGCAGTACCTGGAGGTCTTAAAAGATGGAAAAGTAAGTCCAAATGAGTTTAATATTGATAATTTCCTGTATGTGCTTAACCCTTATTATAAGGGCGGTGAATTTGATTTTCTGCTGAATGCCACAGAGAACCTGGATTTATTACATGAGCGGTTTATTGTATTTGAAATTGATTCGATCAAATCCCACCCGATCCTTTTTGCGGTGACGACGCTGATCATTATGGAATTGTTTATTTCCAAGATGAGGAAATTGAAAGGCATTCGCAAAGTGATCCTGATTGAAGAAAGCTGGAAAGCGATTGCAACAGCTGGGATGGCTTCTTATTTACAGTTTTTATTTAAGACGGTCAGAAAGTTTTTTGGGGAGGCAATTGTGGTGACCCAGGAAGTAGAAGACATTATCTCCTCTCCCATTGTCAAGCAGGCGATTATCAATAACTCAGATTGCAAAATTTTGCTCGATCAGGCCAAGTACCAGAATAAATTTGACCAGATCCAGGAGTTGCTCGGACTAACTGATCAGGATAAGGCTTTGATCATGTCGATGAACCGGGCCAATGATCCCAGGTTCAAATACAAGGAAGTTTTTATCTCTTTGGGCGGGCATTCCAAGGTCTATCGGACGGAGGTTTCTTTGAGTGAGTATTTGTGTTATACTACGGAAGAATCTGAAAAAATAAAGGTGCAGGAATATGCGCGCAGATATGGTTCGCTAGAGCGGGGAATTGAGGTACTCAGCTCGGAACTTAAAGCGGGTAAAAAGATCTTTTAATGGTTTAAGTCTTTAATTAATCAGAAAATTTTATGGAAATGATGGTATTTAAGCAGCCGGGTTTGCGGCTGTTATGGGCGGGCTTTGCCCTGATGTTTTGGGTGCTGGCGATAGGGGGTTGCGGAACGCCCGCGCCCAGGTTCGCGGGAACCTATGTCAGCAAGGTGGAAAGCGCGGGTAATGAGGTTTATGATACGCTCCGGGTGGAAAAGGTTTCTGGCGGCGTTTACCTGCTGCACCGCAGCAGCAGGTTCAGGATCGAGAGCGAAGAAGTTGGGGCCAGGGAATGGAAACTGGAGCGAGAGGAATGGACGGCAGACTTGAGTGAGGCTACGGGTTTGCTTATTGAAAGGCGGCATGGCAGGCGGATTTCTTTGGATAAAGAATCGGGGGATTTACGGGTAGCAAGCCGGAGGTATAAAAAAATAAAATGATGAGAAAGAGTAAGGTTAAGGGCAGACTGGGCGCTGTGGGCGCCTGTTGCCAGGGCATAAAAAAAGGAATAAAGAGTATGAGGGGGCGCTTAAAAACTTATATGGTGGTGCTCCCCTTGAGCGGGGCACTGGTGCT
>Ga0308159_1004792_pt1 | contig 12036 bp, 10 predicted proteins | sample PhyCR1_FD_201040 | JGI IMG/M metagenome (GOLD analysis project Ga0308159, IMG submission 201040) | Phyllosphere microbial communities from UC Gill Tract Community Farm, Albany, California, United States - DLSLC.R1 | ecosystem: Host-associated > Plants > Phyllosphere > Unclassified | place: USA...
GGGGCGTGACTATCACAAGGTGCTGCGGTCCCGGCTGCAGAAGCTGGCCGACCGCATCGCCCAGGCGGTGGGGCCGTTCGGCCACCGCGTGTTCACCGATTCGGCGCCGGTGCTGGAAGCGGAGCTGGCCAGCCGCAGCGGGCAGGGCTGGCGCGGCAAGCACACGCTGGTGCTCAACCGCGAGGCGGGCTCGATGTTCTTTCTGGGCGAGATCTATGTCGATATGGCGCTGGCCCCCAGCGCGCCCGTCACGGCGCACTGCGGCAGCTGCCAGGCCTGCATCGACGTGTGCCCCACGCAGGCCATCGTGGCGCCGCACCGGGTCGATGCGCGGCGCTGCATTTCGTATCTGACCATCGAGCATGCGGGTGCCATTCCCGAGGCGCTGCGTCCGCTGATGGGCAACCGCATCTACGGCTGCGACGACTGCCAGCTGGTCTGCCCCTGGAACAAGTTCGCGCAGGCCAGCCGGCTCCCCGATTTCGATGCGCGGGCCGGGCTGGCAGGCCAGCAGCTGGTGCATCTGTTCGGCTGGGACGAAGCCACGTTTCTGCGCCTGACCGAGGGCGGCCCGATCCGGCGCATCGGCCACGAACGCTGGCTGCGCAACGTGGCCGTGGCTCTGGGCAATGCGTTGCGGCAGACCGGCGACGCCGGCATCCGCGCAGCGCTGGGCACACGCGTGGACGACCCCAGTGCCCTGGTGCGCGAGCACGTCGCCTGGGCGCTGAAGCAGGAATTGCAGTGAAAAATGGCCTGGGCGCTTGCAGATAGGGGTTTTTTTGCTATAAATAATATAGCATCAGCGACCAGGGCGGCTAGAGCCGCCGCAGCACCCCCAGCGCGAATGGCAGGCTGGCCATGCCCAGCACGGTCGACAGGGTCACCAGCCCCGCCACGTACGGCCCGTTGTAGCCCATGCGCGCCGCCAGCACGTAGCAGGTCGATGCCGTCGGCAGGGCCGAGAACGCCAGCAGCACGGTGGTCTGCACGGCGTCCAGCCCCAGCAGCCGCGCCAGGCACCAGGCCAGCAGGGGCAGCACCAGATGGCGGACCATCAGCACCGACACGGCCAGCAGCTTGCCGCGCGCGAGGGTGCCGAACTGCATGCCGGCGCCCGCGGCCATCAGGCCCAGCGCCAGCGACGAAGCGCTGATGCGGCTGACGGTGGGCTCGATCCAGCCCGGAATCCGAAAGCCCAGCAGGTTGGCCACCAGGCCGGTGGCGGTGGCGACGATCAGCGGGTTGCGCACCAGCTCGCGCAGGAAGCCGGTCTGCGCGCCGCGCGCCATCGGCCACACGGCGGCCACGTTGAAGAGCGGCACGCACACGCCGATCAGCACGGCGATCAGCAGCAGGCCCTGGGGCCCTGCCAACCGGTCGGCCAGCGCCAGGGCGATGAAGGAATTGAAGCGGAAGGCGACCTGCGCGCTGGCGGCGTGGTCGCGCGGATCGATGCGGCCGCGCAGGCCGGGCAGGCGCGGCATCAGGTACGCGAGCGCGATTCCCGCCAGGCCGACCAGCACGCCCGCCACGATCAGCCCGGATGCCTCGCCGACCTGGATGGGACTCTTCACGATGGACTGGAAGAGCAGTACCGGAAAGAGCAGGAAATAGACCAGCGTCTCCACCGGCTGCCACACCGCGCGGCCCAGCGGCGTGAACCGGCACAGCACGTACCCCAGCAAGATGAGGGAGAAATCGGGCAGCAGCAACTGGGCGTAGTTCACCCGGCAAGCATACCTGCCGCTCCTGCTTTCGAAGCCTTGCGGCACGCTGACAGTTAGCCGGGCTTCGAGGGAAACCCCTCATCGAAACCCGGCACGGCGGCCACGACGTGCGCACGGTCAACGTTTAGGATGCGGCCTCACGGTTGTCACCGGTGCTACACGAACAAAAGGATTTTTGACTATGCAACGCAGAACTTGGATCGCAGTGGCTGTGGCGCTGTCCGCCGGCACGGCCATGGCGCAGAGCTATCCCAACAAGCCCGTGCGCCTGGTGGTGCCCTTCGCTCCCGGCGGCACGACCGACATCATCGCCCGCGTGATCTCGGAGCCGCTCGGCAAGGCCCTCGGGCAGTCGGTGATCGTGGAGAACAAGCCCGGCGGCGGCGGCATCGTGGGTGCGGCGGAAACCGCCCGCGCCACGCCGGACGGCTATGCGCTCGGCATCGCCACGGTGTCGTCGACGGCCGCCAACCCGGCCATCAACCCCAAGACGCCGTACAACCCGCTGACCGACTTCACGCCGATCATCAACATCGCGGCCACGCCGAACATCATCGCGGTCAACCCCAGCTTCCCCGCCAAGGACTACAAGGCGTTCGTGGCCGAGCTGAAGAAGTCGCCGGGCAAGTATTCGTATTCCTCCTCCGGCACGGGCGGCATCGGCCACCTGCAGATGGAGCTCTACAAGAGCCTGAGCGACACGTTCGTCACGCACATCCCCTACCGCGGCGCCGGTCCGGCCCTGAACGACACGGTGGCCGGCCAGGTCCCGATGATCTTCGACAACCTGCCCTCGGCGCTGCCTTTCATCAAGGAAGGCCGCCTGGTGCCCATCGTGGTGGCCGCGCCCCAGCGCGTGGCGGCGCTGCCCAACGTGCCCACCTTCAAGGAAGTGGGCCTGGAGCCGGTGAACCGCATGGCCTACTACGGCATCCTCGGCCCCAAGGGCCTGCCGAAGGAAGTGGTCGACAAGATCAACGCCGGCGTGCGCAAGGCGCTGGAAGACCCGGCCGTGCGCAAGCGCATCGAAGACACCGGCTCGATCGTCATCGCCAACACGCCCGAGCAGTTCGCCGAGCAGATCAAGGCCGAGTTCGCCATCTACAAGCAAGTCGTGCAAAAGCAGAAGCTGGCGCTGGACTGACCGCTTAAGCCCCGCTGCCAAGCCAAGCCAGGCCGCCCCGCATACGGGGCGGCTTTTTTTTGCTATGGTTTTCCATGCTCGCCGACAGCCAGACCGCCATTGACACCTTCATCGACGCCCTGTGGCTGGAAGACGGCCTCTCGCGCAACACCCTGGCCGCCTACCGGCAGGACCTGAGGCTCTATGCCGGGTGGCTCGCAGAACGAACGCCCCCGCTGACGCTGGACGCCACGGCCGAGGACGACCTGAGCGGCTACTTCGCAGCCCGGCACGCCGGCACCAAGGCCACGTCCGCCAACCGCCGGCTGACGGTGCTGCGCCGCTACTTCCACTGGGCGCTGCGCGAAGGGCGCATCACCGCCGACCCCACCGCCCGGCTGCAGGCGGCGCGCCAGCCGCTGCGGGTGCCCAAGACGCTGACGCAGGCCCAGGTCGAGGCCCTGCTGCATGCGCCCGACACGGCCACGCCGCTCGGCCTGCGCGACCGCGCCATGCTGGAGCTGATGTACGCGAGCGGTCTGCGCGTGACCGAGCTGGTCACGCTCAAGACCTTCCACGCCGGGCTGCAGGAGGGCGTGCTGCGCGTGCTCGGCAAGGGCGGCAAGGAGCGGCTGGTGCCGTTCGGCGAGGAAGCCGGCCGCTGGCTGGAACGCTACCTGGCCGAGGCGCGGCCTGCCATCCTGGCCGGCCAGCAGACCGACGATTTGTTCGTCACCCAACGCGGCGCCGCCATGACGCGCGCCATGTTCTGGGTCATCGTGAAGAAGAACGCGCAGCTGGCCGGCATCGGTGCGCCGCCATCGCCCCACACGCTGCGCCACGCCTTCGCCACGCACCTGCTCAACCACGGCGCCGACCTGCGCGTGGTGCAGCTGCTGCTGGGCCACGCCGACATCTCCACCACCACCATCTACACCCACGTCGCGCGCGAGCGCCTGAAGCAGTTGCACGCCCGGCACCATCCGCGCGGGTGAGCCGCGGCGGGCGCATCGGCGGCGCGGCGTTCGGAATCAAGTCGATGCTGGCAGCGGTCGCTGCGGAACTGGCGGATTCCTCTGCGCGGTGCGCCGCGTTTCGATAATGGTGCCCGGCGCGCCCTCTGCAGCTCTTGCTGTCCTGCGCGTTTTCTTCTTCAACACCCGGAGACCCGACCCATGGCCATCACCTTCAAGCATTGGGCGGGCGCCTGCGCGCTCGCACTGTTGTCCACCGTCGCCTCGGCGCAGGCCTGGCCCACGGCCAAGCCGATCCGGCTGATCGTGGGCTACCCGCCCGGCGGGGGCATCGACTTCGCCGCGCGCACCGTGCAGGTGCCGCTGCAGCAGGCGCTGGGCCAGCAGATCGTGATGGACTACAAGCCCGGCGCCAGCGGCATGATCGCCGCCACCGAGCTGACCCGCGCCGCGCCCGACGGCTACACGCTGCTGCTGGCCAACACCGGCCCGTTCGCCATCGCGCCCTATCTGCAGAAGAAGATGCCCTATGACCCGGTGCGCCAGTTCACCTACATCGGGCAGATCAGCCAGGGCAGCTACATCGCCGTGACGCGGCCCGACCATCCCGCGAAGGACCTGCGCGCCTGGGTGGAGTGGGCGCGCAGCCACAAGGCCAAGGCCAACTTCGCTTCCGGCGGCGCGGGCACCTCGACCCACCTGAACGGCGAGCTGATGAACCAGGCCACCGGCATGAACGTGACGCACGTTCCGTACAAGGGCAGCGCGCCCGCCATCCAGGATCTGATCGGCGGGCAGACGCAACTGCTCATCGACGCCGGCACCGTGCTGCTGCCGCAGATCCGCGGCGGCAAGCTGCGGGCCCTGGCCGTGACCGGCCCGAAGCGTGACCCGCAGCTGCCCGACGTGCCCACCGTGCGCGAGCTGGGCCTGGGCGCGATGGAATCCGTGGGCTTCCAGGGCCTGGTCGGCCCGGCCGGCATGCCGCGCGAGGTGACCGAGCGGCTGTCGCAGGAGCTGGCCCGCGTGCTGGCCCAGCCGGACGTGCAGGCCAAGTTCGTCGCTGCGGGCGCCGAAGTGCATTCGCTGGGCTCGGCCGATTTCGCGGCCTTCGTGAAGGGCGACAACGAGAAGTGGTCGCGTCTGATCCGCGACCGACAATTGCAACTGGCCGATTGACCTGCGGCTACTCCCCTTGCGCGCCGGGCAGCGGACTGTCCGGCGCGCCGCCGCCCCGCGCAGAGCCGACCCCGTCGCGCGCCGCCCTCAACAGGCGGCCCAGCCCAGCCCCGCTGCGCCAGCTGCGTTTCTTTTTTTGTTCTGACTCACCAAGGTATCGCATGTCTCCCATCTCCCGCCGCCTGGCGCTCTGCATTTCCGGCCTGACGGCCGCAGCGGCCTGCTGGCCCGCACTCGCGCAAACCGCCTGGCCGGCCAAGCCGATCCGCATCGTGGTGGCCTACCCGGCCGGCGGTGTGAGCGACGTGGTCGCCCGCGCGCTCGGCGACAAGCTCGCGGCCCAGTTGAACACCCCTGTGGTGGTGGACAACAAGGCCGGTGCGGGTGGCAGCATCGGCATGGACGCCGTCGCCAAGGCCGCGCCGGACGGCTACACGCTGGGCTTCTCCGCCATCAGCCCGCTGGTGCTGAACCCGCATCTGGGCAAGTCGCCGTTCGACCCGGTGCGGGACATCGCGCCGGTCGCGAGCGTCATGTATTCGCCGGTGCTGCTGATGGGCACCTCGGCCACGCAGGCGAAGGACTTCCGCCAGCTGATGGCGGCGGCCAAGGCTCGCCCGGGCGAAGTACGGTGGGCCACGTCGGGGCTGGCATCGCTCGGCCACATCATGCTCGAGCAGATCATGCTGGCCAGCCAGGCGCAGATCACGCACGTGCCCTACAAGGGCGGCGGCCAGCAGCTCAACGACGCCCTGAGCGGGCAGTTCGAGGTACTGTCCACCAACGCGGGGCCTGCCGTCATGCAGCAGATGAAGGCAGGCAAGCTGCACGCCCTGGCGGTGGGTGCGCCACGCCGCCTGGAGACGCTGCCTGAGGTGCCCACCCTGGCCGAGCTGGGCTTTCCCGCCGCCAACCTCACCTCGCTCTTCGGCATCTTCGCGCCGGCACAGACTCCGGCGCCGGTGCTGGAGCGGCTCAACGCGGAGATCAACAAGGCGCTGGCCCAGCCCGACCTGCGCGCGCGGCTGGAGGCTTCGGACAACGTGCCCACCGGCGGCAAGGCCGCCGACTTCGCGCGCCAGATCGCGGCGGAATCGGAGAGCAACCTGAAGGTGATCCGGGCGGCGAACATTCGCGCGCAGTAAGGCCTTCGGCCAGCGGCGTCTGGGCGGAAAAATCAGGGTCGAAAAGGCCGTGGGCGCTTGAACAGCAAGCGCTTAGTGCTCATGAATCGATAGCAAAAAAGGCGCCGGCTGCTGCCCAGCCCATCGGACGGGCCGGGAGGCCGGAGCCTGCTGCCATCACTCCGCCGTCAGGCTTTCGGCCCAGGTCAGTGCCTGCAGGTGGGCCCAGTTGATCTGGCGGTTGGACAGGTGCAGCGTCTCGGCCGCACGGGCAAAGGCCACGTCGTCGCCGCTCTCGCAGGCCTTCGTCAGCTCCAGGAAGGGGGCGAAGACGCCCGTGTTGTGCAGCAGCGCATCGGTCACCGGCTGGGGCAGGGCGACGGTCTCCAACGCCTTCTCCAGCGGCACGCCCAGCATGGTGTCCAGCAGCGAGAACACGCCCACGACGAACGCGTTGTCGCATTCCTCGGGCGGCAGCAGCTCGGCGGCCAGCAGCTCCATCAACCGGCCGCGCACCACGGCGGTCTGGCCCACTGCGGGGGGCGATCCGCCCGCGCGCGAGGTGGTCATCAGCAGCGCCGCCCAGCGGAACAGCTTCTTGAGTCCCAGGATCATCACGGCGTGGCGGAAGGACGTGATCTCGCACGACAGCCCGAAACCCGAGGAATTGATGAAGCGCAGCAGGTTGAAGGACAGGGTCGGGTCCTTCTTGAGCAGGTCTTCGATCTCGGACGTCGATGCCTGCCGGCGCACCAGGTTGATGAGCTGCAGGATGGTGGCCTGCGACGGGCGGATGGTCTGCGCCTTGACCAGCGCGGGGTGGGCGAACCAATAGCCCTGGAACAGCTTCACGCCCAGCCCGGCCATGCGCTCGTGCTGTTCGGCGGTCTCCACCTTCTCCGCGACCAGCGTCGCCTGCGTATGGGTGCGTGCGAACTTCACCAGCGGCTCCGACATTTCGGGCCGGAAGGCCTGGATGTCGAGCTTGATGAACGCGGCCAGGGGCAGCCATTGCGCGTAGGCGCGGCGCAGCACCTTCTGATTGAACGCCAGCCGGAAGCCGCGGGCGCGCAGCGCCTCCAGTGCCGGAATGCGGCCTTCGATCTCCTCGGGGGTGGCCGTGTCCGGCAAGGTGGGCACTTCGAGCACCACCTTTTCCGGGTGGATCAGCTCCAGGTGGCCGCCGGCCAAACTTTCATGCGTGCAGTTGATGAACACCGTCTTGCGGCCCACCAGCGCTTCGGTGCCGGCATAGGAGAGGGCGTTGAAGAGCAGGGCGGCGTCGCTGGCGGCGGTGTGCGCGTTCAGGGCGGTGGAGCGGTCGAACAGCTCGTAGCCGTAGACGGCACGGTTCTCGTCCAGGATGGCCTGCCGTGCGATGACGATATGTTCGCCCGCTTCGTCGGCAGCGATGACGTCCGCTGGCTCCAGCCCGGCAGGTGCGGTGGGCTGGAAGTCGGCAGAAGGAGAGGAAAGGGGGCTCGACATGGCGTAGGCGGCTGGCAGTATGAGTGAGCCACATTCTAGGAGCAGCGGGCTCGTTCCCATGTCGTCCGGTACGCCGTTCCGGCGGCTCTCTGCGCTGCGCGGCCCGCAAGCTGCAGCCGGATCAGCCTTCGTCGCCCAGATGGTCGGCCCAGGCCAGCGCCTGCAGGTGCGCCCAGTTGATCTGCTGGCTGGTCAGGCCCAGCTGCTGCGCGGCCTGGTCGAACGCGGCGTCGTCGTGCGACTCGCACGCTTCGGCCAGGATGAGCAGCTGGCCCAGCGTGCCGGTGCGTTGCAGCAGCGCTTCGGCCACCGGCTGCGGAACATGCAGCAGGCCCACGGCCGATGCCAGCGGCATGCCCAGCATGGCGTCCAGCAGCGAGAAGATGCCGACGACGAAGGCCTGGTCGGCTTCTTCGGCGGGCAGGATCTCCAGCGCCAGCAGCTCCATCAGGCGGCCCCGCACCACCGCCGTCTGGCCCACCGCCGAAGGTGGCCCGCCGCTGCGCGAGGCCGTGAGCAGCAGCGCCGCCCAGCGGAACAGCTTCTTCAGCCCCATCAGCATGACGGCCTGGCGGAACGACGTGATCTCGCGCGCCAGTCCGAAGCCGGTGGAATTGATGAGGCGCATCAGGTTGAAGGCCAGGCCCGCATCCTTTTTCAGCACTTCCTCGATCTCGTCCGTGCTGGCCTGGTTGCGCACCAGGTTGATCAGCTGGACGATGCTGTGCTGCCCGGGGTTGAGCAGCTTGGCCTCGACCAGCGCCGGCCGGGAGAACCAGAAGCCCTGGAACAGCTGCACGCCCTTGCTGGCCGCCATTTCGTACTGCTGGGCGGTTTCCACCTTCTCGGCGATCAGTTCGGCGTGGGACTGGCGGCCCGCGTAGTTGATCAGCACCGCCAGCTGGTCCGGCGCCAGCACCGACAGGTCGAGCTTGATGTAGTCGGCCAGCGGCAGCCAGGGCGCGTAGGCCGACTGCAGCACCGTGTGATTGAAGGCGAGATGAAAGCCCCGTTCCCGCAGCTCGGTCAGGATGGGCAGGCGGGTGGATACCTCTTCCGCCGCGGCGTGGCCCAGCGGGGGAATCTCCAGCACCACCTTCTCCGGGTCCACCAGCTCCAGGTGGCCGCCCGCAAGGCTTTCGTGCGTGCAGTTCACGAAGATGAGCTTCTTGCCCACCAGGTCCTCGGTGCCTGCATGCGAGAGTGCGGTGAACACCAGGATGACGTCGCTGGCCGCCGTATGGTCCACCGCAGCACGTGAGCGGTTGAACAGCTCATAGCCGATCACGGCCTGCTGGTCGTTCACGATGGCCTGCCGAGCAATCATCGCCCCGGTCGTGGAGCCATGGGCGGCAGGGGAGGGAGGCGCGGCTGCGGCGGAGGGCTGGATGGTGGGCATGGACGATGTGGGGAAGGCGCCGCGGCCCGCAGCGTGGTGCGGCACCACGCGGGCAGGGCGACTTGGAGTGTCAACGCATTGTAGAAAAGAACCGCAGGCCGGCCCAGCAGGGAGATGCCCCATCGCCGGCGCGCAAAGACGGCGGCTCGGCCGGGCAACACCGGACTAGCCGTTTTGCAGCCAGTCCATTTCCACGTCGCTGAAGCCCGCCGCCCGGCGCGCCGCCGCGTTGAAGGGCGGTTTCAGTCGAGGCGCCTCGTACTGGCGCACCAGCACGCCGTAGTGCGTCACCGGATCGATGCTGTCACGGTCGCACACGAATCGATACCAGTGGTTACCAATCGCCACATGGCCGATCTCCTCCCGCAGGATCACGTCGAGGATGGCGACGGCCGCGAGGGCGTCCGGCGTGCCCACCTGGCGCAGCTTCCTCTGGATCTGCGGCGTCGCGTCCAGCCCGCGGGCCTCCAGCGTGCGCGGCACCAGTGCCATCCGGGCGACGATATCGTGCGCGGTCTTCTCGCACATGGTCCACAAGCCCTGGTGGGCAGGAAAGTCGCCATAGCCGTGGCCGAGTGTCTGCAGATGGGCCTGCAGCAGCCGGAAATGCCGGGCTTCCTCGGCGGCGACCTGCAGCCAGTCACGGTAATAGGCCGGTGGCATGCCAGGGAAGCGCCAGACGGCGTCGAGCGCCAGATTGATCGCGTTGAATTCGATGTGCGCGATGGCATGCATCAGCACCGCCCGCCCGGGCAGGGTGGCCGGGGACCTGCGCGCCATTTCCGTGTGGCGGCGCAGCTCGGGCCGCGCCGGGCGGCCGGGCAGGTCCACGTCCGGCGGTGCGTCCAGCCGCGCATCTGCTGCTATGGGAAACGTAGCTGCCTGCGCATGCAGTTCGAGCGCTGCGGTCGTTTTTTGTTCAGGGTCTGCAATGCACAAGACCTGCAGGGCACGTTGGCGAAGCTCCATCCCTACAATTCTAGGCAGCCTCTGCGCGGATCGAGCGGCGAAGGAAGACCGGCAGCGGCACTGCGGCGGCACCGGGCGACGGCCCGGCGATGCGTGAGCCTGTGCCGCGGGCGGGTGCATCGCAACCTTGCACGCTGCCCGATTCCGTGGGCGCCGGGCGGCGCCATCGCACGGCCCCGCACGGCCCCGACATGGCGGTGCGGGCCAGCATGTCGGCCGCGCGCTTGCCGGCGACGCGGCTGGCGGAGCACACTGTCGGCACGCTATGGCCGGGCAGGGCGGTTCCGCATCCGTGCGGGCGCGCTTTTCCGCGTCCACCGTTCTTTCTGTCTTTCACCGACCCACATCACAGGAGACTCCCGATGGCAATCTACGAACTCGATGGCATGACCCCGCAACTGGCGGAGTCTTCCTGGGTGGCGGACAGCGCGGAGGTCATGGGCAACGTGCATCTGGCGGAAGACACCAGCATCTGGTTCGGGGCGGTACTGCGCGGAGACAACGACCCGATCACCATCGGCGCAGGCACCAACGTGCAGGACGGCAGCGTGCTGCATTCCGACTTCGGCCAGCCGCTGACGCTGGGCGAGCGGGTCACCGTGGGCCACAAGGTGATGCTGCACGGCTGCACCGTGGGCGACGAATCGCTGATCGGTATCGGTGCGGTGGTCTTGAATGGCGCGCGCATCGGCCGCAACTGTCTGGTCGGTGCGGGCGCGCTCGTCACGGAAGGCAAAGAATTTCCGGACGGCTCGATGATCATCGGCAGCCCGGCCAAGGCCGTGCGGCAGTTGACGCCCGAGCAGATCGAAGGCCTGCGCCGCAGTGCAGAAGGCTATGTCGAGAACTCCCGCCGTTTCCGCGCGGGCCTGCACCGCATCGGGTGAAGACGGCGGCTCGCCGGGGCGTGCGGCCCTGGCCGGTCCGCAGTTCCTCTTCTCCTCTCCTTTCCTTTCCTCTCTTTTTTCTCCAGGAAGTCCCAGGGTGTCTGAACTCCACAAGTTTCTTTTCGATGGCCTGCCCGTGCGCGGCACGCTGGTGCGGTTGACCGATGCGTGGACGGACATCCTCGCGCGCCGTGCGAACAACACCACCACCGGCCCGTACCCGGCGCCGGTGCGCGATCTGCTCGGCGAGATGGCGGCTGCGGCCGTGTTGATGCAGTCCAACATCAAGTTCAACGGCGCCCTGGTGCTGCAGGTGTTCGGCGACGGGCCCGTGAAGCTGGCCGTGGCCGAGGTGCAGTCCGACCTCAGCCTGCGCGCCACCGCGTCGGTCCCCGGCGAGATCGATGACTCGGCGAAGCTGTCCGACCTGGTGAACGTGGGCGGCGGCGGGCGTTGCGCCATCACGCTCGACCCGAAGAACCGGCTGCCCGGCCAGCAGGCCTACCAGGGCGTGGTGCCGCTGCATGGCGACCACCACGAGAAGCTCGACAAGCTCAGCGACGTGCTGCAGCACTACATGCTCCAGTCGGAGCAGCTGGATACCACGCTGGTCCTGGCGGCCGACGGCAACGTGGCGGCCGGCCTGCTGATCCAGCGCATGCCGATCAAGGGCGAGGGCAACCTGGCTGCGGAGATGAGCCACCGCGAGAACGAAGACCAGATCGGCCACAACGAGGACTACAACCGCATCGCCACGCTGGCCGCCAGCCTGACCCGCGACGAGCTGCTGACCCTGGACACCGACACCATCCTGCGTCGCCTCTTCTGGGAAGAGAAGCTGCTGCGCTTCGTGCCGCAGCAGGGGGTGGACGGCCCGCGTTTCGCCTGCACCTGCAGCCGCGAACGCGTGAGCAACATGCTGCGCAGCCTGGGCACCGAAGAGGTGGAGAGCATCATCGCCGAGCGAGGCGACATCGAGGTGGCCTGCGAGTTCTGTGGCCAGCAGTACCACTACGACGCGGTGGATGCGGCGCAGATCTTCACCGGAGCGGGGCAATTGCCGCCGGGGACGGACGCGGTTCAGTAAAGCCTTCGAGGGGCGCCGGCGGCTGAGGCGCCGGCCGCCGCAGGCGTAAGCAGTGCTCGCAGCGGGGCGCTACCGC
>Ga0308159_1004793_pt1 | contig 12034 bp, 11 predicted proteins | sample PhyCR1_FD_201040 | JGI IMG/M metagenome (GOLD analysis project Ga0308159, IMG submission 201040) | Phyllosphere microbial communities from UC Gill Tract Community Farm, Albany, California, United States - DLSLC.R1 | ecosystem: Host-associated > Plants > Phyllosphere > Unclassified | place: USA...
GATCCTGGTTTGGCCTGTTCGTGCCTGCCGCTACCCCCGCGCCTGTCGTCGACACGCTCTCCAAAGCCATCGTGCAGGCGGTCGCCAGCCCGACCGTGCAGGCTCGGCTGAAGGAATTGGGCGCCGACCCGGTGGGCGATGATCATGCGGCGTTTCAGGCCTATGTTCAGGCTGAAGTGGTGCGCTGGGGCGATCTCGTCAAAAAATCAGGGGCGAAGGCCGAATAAGGGCCCTTCGCTCCACGCTCTTCTCTTAACAAGGAATGCCATGCTCTACGATGTACGCACCTATACCTGCCGCCCGGGCACCCTCAAAAAGCATCTGGCGGTCTATGCCGAGCACGGCTATGCCACCCAGAGCAAACACTTGGGCAAGCCGCTGGCGTATCTGCAGACCGAAACGGGCAACGTCAACAGCTACGTGCACATCTGGGTCTATGCCGATGCGGCCGACCGCGCCGCCCGACGCGCAGCCTTGCAGAAGGACCCGGCATGGGCAGACTATCTGGTCAGAAGTGCCGATGGCGGTTACCTCGTCAGCCAGGTCAATCAACTCATGGTGCATACGCCTTTTTTCACACCATAGGCGAGCCCACAGCCCTGTAGAATCCATGGCATTCCCAACATTCAGGAATGCGGTATGGACAAGACCTTGCTCAAGGGGCTGATGGTTCTGGAGGCGGTGACTGACGTCGATCATCCCTCGCGTACGATCGAGGACGTTGCTGCGCGGGTGGGCCTGACGCGCAGCAACACACACCGCACCTTGCAGACGCTCATGCATGCGGGCTACATCACCCGCGATGAGGACAGTGGTTATCGAGGCGGCATCCGGCTGTTCGAACTGGCGGCGCGACAGCTCATGCACCTGGACTTGCGCCGTGTGGCAAGCCCGGCCATGCGCAAGCTGGCCGCGTTGACTGGCGAGACCGTGCACCTCTCGGTGCTGGACGGCATTGAGGTCGTCTACGTGGATAAGATCGACAGCCCCCAGCCTATTCGCGCCTATTCCATGGTGGGCGGGCGCGCACCCGCCTATGCGGTCGCAACCGGGAAGGCGCTGCTGGCCTATCAGCCCGAAGGCTACGTCGAAACCTATGCCGATGCGCTGATCCGGCATACCGGTACGACCATCTCCAGCTTGCCCCTGCTCAAGGAAGAGCTGCGTCGCGCGGTGCGTGTGGGCTATGCCACGAACCGTGGCGAGTGGCGCGATGGTGTCGGCGGTGTCGCCGTCGCGATCTTCAATGCGCTTGATGATGTTGTGGGCGCCATCGGGATATCCGGGCCGCTTGATCGCCTCTCGACGGGACGCGCCAAAGAGCTGGCCGTTGCGGTCAAGGCCTGTGCAAGTGAGATATCCACTGCGTTGGGGCACAAGGGCGTCTGAGTCCGTGCGTCAGGCCGTCAGACGTTCGCCGGCCTGCTCCTGCACCCATTTCGCAAGCGCCTTGCGATCGACCTTGCCCACTGCGTTTTCCGGCAGGGCGTCGCGTGTGTAGATCGCCTGTGGCACATAGATGCGTCCCAGTCGGGTCTGCACGGTGTCACGCACCGTTGCCATGTCGGGCGCGGGCGTGGCGGCCGCCGGCACGATCACGGCCACGGGGACTTCGCCCAGATCGTGATCCGCCTGCCCGACCACGCAGCATGCGGCCACGCCAGGCAACGCCGCCAGCACATCTTCGATCAGCTTCGGCGAGATGTTCTCGCCGCCTCGGATGATCACTTCCTTGATGCGACCGGTGATGCTCAAGTAGCCATCCTCGTCGAATCGGCCCAGGTCGCCGGTGTGCAGCCAGCCCTCGCGCACCGGGTTGTCACCATCGTGGCCCAGATAACCCAGCATCAGCGCGTCACCGCCGATGCAGATTTCACCCTCACCGCCTGACGCGACCTCGCGTCCCGTTGGATCAAGCAGCGCGACCGTCTGACCGGCCAGCACGGTGCCGACAGAACCGATGCGCCTGGCGCCAGGGGGATTCATGGTCGAGGTGCAGGTCGCTTCCGACAGGCCGTAGGACACGACCAATTCACACCCGATGAACGCTTCGATCTCGCGATGCAGCGTGGTGGTAATGGGCGCGGATCCGCAGCGCACCAGACGCACCTTGGCGAAGGCGCCGGGTGAGAAGGTCTGCTGCAGCATGCGTGCATACATGGTGGGCACCCCGGTCATGATGGTGGGCTTGAACGTATCGAGCACCTGGGGCAGGTTTTCCGCGCGGAATCGATCGGCCAGTGCAATGGCCGAGCCGCAGGCCAGGGGCGCGAACACCTGATTGTTGATGGCGTTGGTGTGATGCAGCGGCATCAGGTGAAGCAGCACATCATCCGGCCCCAGCCCCGTGTGAGCGATGATGCCCGAGGCGTTCAGGGCCAGACCCCGATGCGAGAGCAACACGCCCTTGGGCTTGCCGGTGCTGCCGGAGGTGAACAGCAGCAGCGCCGGTTGATCGGGCGACGCATCGTCCGCCCAGAACGGCGGCGCATCCTGAAGCTGATCCCATGCAAGGATGTTCGAGTCAGGCAGGCCTGAGTCGGCAGCGCACGCTGCGTTGTCCGCATCGTGCACGATCCAGCGCAAGCCCACCGCCTTGACCCGCCGTGCGGTTTCATCGGCTGCAATACGCGGCTCCAGCGGGCACGGGCAGGCCCCGGCCACGATGCAGCCCAGCAGGGCGATGATTTGAGCCGGGCCGCGTTCGAGCGCCAGTGCCACGTAATCGCCGGACTGCACGCCTGCCTGGCGAAGCGCACCCGCGACAGTGCGCACCGCCACATCGAGCTCGGCATAGGTCCAGCGGGCGGAGTCCGTGATCAGCGCCGTGCGCGCACGTAAGGCCGGGTCCTGCCACACGGACTTCCAGGTTTGAGGCAGGCAGACAATCGCGTTCATGGCTTAAGCTTCCTTTTGTCTTTCGCTTGCTTGGCTGCGCCTCAGCGCAGCGTGACGGCGGCATCGCGCTCGAATGCCTTGTCGGGGTCCAGCGCTGCCAGCGCCGCGCGTTCCGATGCGCTCGGGTAGGGCGTGGGTACGGCGCCGGTCGCATCGAATGAGAAGCCGGTGCGCGCGCGCACCTCTTCCCGGCTGGAGTCCGGATGCCACGATTGCAGGGCCAACTTGTCATCGCGCTTGATGAAAATGGCGATGGGGGTGACCACCCCATGAAAGCCACCCCATGACGTGCGGAAATCCAGCTTGTCGACGAACGTGCGCGTGGAATGCTCGGTGCGCCAGGTGCAGGCACGGCGTGCGGTCGGCAACATCACTGCGCCACCGCCGCCACCGGGCAGCCGAACTTTCGGGCTGTGCCAGTCGCCGATGCAGGAATTGTTGGCGCACCCTTCGCCATCGATCTGGGCGGCGCCCAGGAAGGTGAGGTCCATGCGGCCACGCGTGCACAGATCGTAGAAATCCTCGTTCGAGAAAATCGATGCTGTGTGTGCGGCAAGCTGCGGGTCGGAGCTGGATATCGGAATGGCGTTGGGGCGCGGGTCCACGCCGCCTGCCACGTTGATGTAGATGAAGTCGAAATCGTAAGCTTGCTTGGCCAGCAGGCATGCCAGCATGGGCGGGGTGGAGTTCACGCCGCTGAACGTGATTTCGTTGGGTCGTATGAACCGGGCCAGTCCCATCACCACATGTTCGAATGGCGTAAATACTTCAGACATGCGTGGCCTCCTTGAGCTCGGGCGCTTCTGCCATGTGGGCGTCCAGTGATTGGGTGGTATCCATGTAGCGTTCTACTGCGGGATAGTCGATGTCGTAGTAGGGCGTGCACGAACCCGGCCAGGCGCTGCCGGCCATGACCGTGAAGCCTTCCACCATGAAATAGGGCAACAGCGTTGCTTCGGGCTGGCCCTCGAACACCGCCGTCTCGACCAGGCGTTCGGCAACGACCAGCACGCTGCCTGCGGCGCGCGACATGATGCGGTCCCAGTGGGCCGTGCCATGGACCCGCGCATTGCCCAGGCGGTCGATTTCGGATACCTGAATCACGGCGAAATCCGGTCGGACAGCCGGGATCAGATACGTGCTTGCGCCGCTGCCGTAGGGATCCTCCTGCAGTTTCCATTTGTTCAGCGCCGGCAAATCGCTGCCATGCAAACCGCCGCATGGCATGAAGGGCACGCCGAACGCGGCGGCACGCAGGCCCGCCGTGAGGCTGGCGCAGGCATGCTCTTCCAACTTCAACTGGCCCTTTTCCACGGCCTTGCGATACCAGGGGGCCAGGCCGAAATTGCCTTCCATGGCCACGATCCCGGCGCGGGCTCGCGATGCCACGCCCGCGCGGCACAGAATGTCGATGTCGTACCCAGGAGATTGCTTGATGATCTCCAGATCGCGCCGCGATTGTCGAATCAGCTCGCGCACCAGTGCAAAGGGGCCGCGATGCAGGAAGCTTCCACCCAACGCGACCGAGGCACCGTCAGGAATTTTGGCAGCCAGCGCCGATAGCGATAATTGCTTGTCGGGTTGATTGAAGCCTGATGTCATGGTCTCACTCCAAAAAGCCGCGCTGTCTGATGGCAGCGTCGGCAGCAAACGTCGGCCAATATGGCCTCAAGGGTTCAGGTAGGCCTGGATACGATGCTTCAGGCCAGGTGCCGCGGCAGATCTCACCAGATCGGCCAGGTCGGCATCGGCATCATGTGCATTGAGCACCGCATGCAACTGGCCCAGCGTGGCGGGGCTAAGTTCACGCGCGCTCGCGGCGGTCTGCAGGCGTACGTCGTCCCATTCGTCGGTGGTTGCCAGCCGGGTCGCGAATCCCATGTTCAGGGCCGCTTCGGCGGAAAACGTGCGTGTGTGCAGCAGCACATCATGGGCCGTCTGGGCGCCGACCAGGGCGGCAAAACGGCGCGTGCCCAGCACCAGACCGAACTTCAGGCCCGGCATGCGAAAGCTGGCGTCAGGCGTGGCCACACGTACACGGCAGGCACCGAACAGATCGACGCCAGCGCCAAAGTTCTTGCCATGGGCCAGCGCCACGGTCAGGGCAGACGAGCTTGCGACCTTTTGCAGCAGTTGCTCCAGGCGTACGAAACGCAGCACGAGGTCGCCCTCGCTTTGCTCGGCATAGCCACCAAAATCGAATCCGGCGCTGAAATTTTTCCCCTCGCCCTGAAAGACGATGGCCTGCGAGCCTGCCGCATGCGCGCGATCAACCGCGTCGATCAGCGCCTCGACCAGGTCGGCCGACAGCGCATTCATCTTTTCAGGTCGCTTGAGCACAATGCGGCACAAGCCATGTTGCTGCTCGACGTGTAGGGTCTCGCTCATGCGCAAGCCCTCGCGTCACGCAACGGGCCCAGCACCTCATCGGTGTGTTCACCCAGGGCGGGTGGTCGTCGATGGATGGGCGTGCTCACGCCGCCGATGCGCACCGGTGCGCCAAAGGTCTTGGTCTGCACACCATTGGGTAGATCAATGGGCTGCACCCATTCCATATGCTGAACCTGGGGGTCTACCAGCACCTCGGAATAGCTGTTGATGGGCGCGCACGGCACGCCGCGCTCGCGGAATTTCTGCAGCCAGTTCGCGCCATCGCCCTGCATGAAGATGGCCTCCAGGAATTCACGCAACACCGTCTGATTCTGGGCGCGCAAGGTGGTGGTGGTGTAGCGCTCGTCGGTGGCCAGTTCGGGGTGACCCACGATCTCGCACACGGATCGCCACAGTGCATTGTTACCCGCGGCCATCCCGAAATAACCATCGCGGCATCTGAAGGCCTGGTAGGGGGCGTTGCGGGGGTGGGCCGACCCGAGTTTCTGTGGATCCTTGCCGCTGCCGAAGTATTCGGATGTCTGCAGCGCTGCGATGCCCAGGGTGACGCCCAGCATCGCGACATCCAGATGCGTGCCCTGGCCCGTGCTTTCCGCCACACGCAAGGCAGCCGAGATGGAGGTGGCGGCATACAGCCCCGCCGTGAAGTCGGCCAGCGGAACACCGCATTTCACCGGTGCGCCGCCTGGCTCGCCGGTCACGCTCATGATGCCGCTCATGGCCTGAATGGTCAGGTCGAACCCGCCTTCCTGGGCGCGTGGGCCCGTTTGCCCATAGGCCGAGATCGAGCAATAGATCAGGCGCGGGTTGCGGGCGGCGAGCGCCTCATAGCCCAGTCCCAGTCGAGCCATGACGCCTGGACGGTTGTTCTCCAGCAGCACGTCGGCGTCGTCGATCAGTCGCCGGGCGATCTCGACATCACCCGCATCTTTCAGGTTCAGTGTGACCGATCGCTTGTTGCGATTCAGGGAGGCAAAGTTTTCGCTGTACCCCTCGCTCATGGGCGGCCAGGCGCGCAAGGTATCACCCCCTTCGGGGTGTTCGATCTTGATGACATCGGCGCCCATGTCTGCCAGCAGCATGCCGCAGAACGGACCCGCCGCCACATTGCACACCTCGATGATTCGCACACCCGCCAATGCTTGCTTGTGATCCATTTTGCCTCGCTGTGTGTTTAGTCCTGATTCTTGCATATCGATTCTCAAAAAAAGTCTTTTGATATCGATCAACGCTTGACCAGAATATCACCGTGTGGGATTCTTGTTAAGCCTAATTTGGGATGCCAATCCCAAATAATAGGAAACTAAAAAAATACGCGCCGCCCAGTCAGCGGCAGATAAAAGCCTTTGGAGACAAGCCATCATGCGCACGTACTTACCGCTGTTCATTGCCGCTGTCATCGGTGTCGGTGCCGTCCCGACCGTGCACGCCGCCGACTGGCCGGACAGGCCCATTCGGATGATCGTGCCCTATCCGCCGGGCGGTGCGACAGACGTCGCCGCGCGCCTGTATGCCCAGCACATGGGCGACTACCTCAAGCAAACGGTCGTGGTGGAGAACAAGGCGGGCGCCGGTGGCGAAGTCGGCGCCGAGGTCGTCGCGCGTGCGCCGGCCGACGGCTACACCGTCCTGATGGGCGCGCTGGGCAGCCTGGCGATCAATGCCGCGCTGCTGGACAAGCAGAATTACAGTTTCGTGAAGGATTTCAAGGGCGTATCGGTCGCCACCACCATGCCCATGGCGCTTGCCGTGAACGACGGCGTGCCTGCCAAGACGGTGCAGGAACTCATCGCGCTGGCTAAAAGTCGGCCGGGCAAGCTGAGCATCGGTTCGGCCGGCACAGGCAGTTCGCAGCACATGGCCGGTGAGCTTTTCAAACAAATCACCGGCACCGACATTCTGCATGTCCCCTATCGGGGTAGCGGCCCCGCGGTGACGGACCTGCTCGGCGGCCAGATCGACATGGTGATCGACACGCTGCCCGCCTTGTTGCCCCAGTTGGCCAGCGGCAAGATCCGCATCCTTGGTGTCACCTCCGACGAGCGCGCACCGGCCTTGCCTGATGTGCAGACGCTGGCCGAACAGGGCGTCAAAGGCTATTCCTTCTCTACCAGCTACGCCTTGCTTGCCCCCACGGGCACGCCTGCGCAGGCGATAGAAAAAATGTCCATGGCCATGCAAAAGGCAGGCACGTTGCCCCAGTTGCGTGAGGGTGCCGCCAAATTGGGTGCTCAGGCCACCCCCACATCGCCGGCCGAGACCGACAAGGTCATCGCAGGTGAGGTCAAGAAATGGGGCGCGGTGGTGCAGCGCACGACGACCCGCACCGCCAGCCAGTAGGGAGCCTGACATGTCTGCAAGTGCAGTGGATGTCGCGATCGTCGGCGGCGGCTCGGTGGGCGTCTCGTTTCTCTATCAGCTCATAGACGCCATGCCTTGCTCCCAGGGACGCGCGATTGCGTTGTTCGAGCCCGGGTCTGACATCGGCCCCGGCACGGCCTACCAGGCGGATGCGAACAGCAACCTGCTGAACATTCCGGTGAATCGCATGTCGGCCATTGCGCAGCAGCCCGACAGCTTTCTCGACTGGTTGCGTCAGCGAGATGCCGGTTTTCTGGCGCGCATGGGCATCACCGAGATCGACCCGGGCAGCTTCGTGTCGCGGCCCGTGTTTGGACTGTACATGCAGGACCTCCATGACCGGGCCTTGGCGTTGGCTTGCACGCGGGGGATCGAGGTGCGTCACTATCGGCAGCGTGTGGTGAAGGTTCAGCCTCGTGCGCATGGGGGGGCAGTCGTGCAGGCCGACGATGGCATGCAGATCGAGGCTGCGCGCGTCGTGCTGTGCAACGGCAACCTGCCTTCGGTGACCTTTTCCGAGCTGGCCGATTCGCCTCGCTATTTCAACAGTCCCTATCCGGTCGCCGACATGACGCGCACCGTGGGAGAGACCGACGATGTGTGCATCGTCGGGACAAGCCTGAGTGCCATCGATGCGATCGTTGCCTTACACGCCGCCGGCCACCGCGGCGTGATTCATTGCGTGTCGCGCAACGGTCGCTTGCCCGCCGTACGCAGCCCGCACAACAAGGGGGTGCGACTGCCTCGCTTGCCCGAAGTCGAGCCCGATGGACGCGTGACGCTCGACGGCCTGGTGGGCAGTCTTCGGCGTGCGCTGCACGAGGCAGGGGGTGTGGAGGACCCGCAGGATATTCTGGGATCGGGGGCGAGCGCCGCCGACGCGCTGGAGGAGGAGATTGCCCGTTCACAAGCCGGCCCTCGCCTCTGGCAATCGGTGGCTGCGGCCACCAACGAACGCATCGAGCACATCTGGCATGCTCTGGACGAGGGTGAACGCCTGCGCTTTCATCGGGACTGGCGCACGCTGTGGATGGCGCGTCGCGCAACGTTTCCCATGCGCAACGCACTCACCTTGCAGACGCTGCTGCGGGCAGGCCGATTGCGGGTACATGGCGGATTCCAGAGCGTGACCTGCGCCTGCGAGACGACGGGTTTCGAGGTGAAGGCTGGCACCGAAACGGTACGTGCCCCCTGGCTGATCAACGCCACCAGTTTTTCCCTGGATGTTGGTGGCACCAGCGATACGCTGGTTCGTGACCTGTGTGATGCCGGGCATGCGCGCGCGCATCCTCTGGGTGGCTTCGACCTCGATTTCGATACGGGCTGCCTGATCGATGTCCACGGTATGCGGGTCGACGCGGTCTCGGTATTGGGCAGCCTCGCTGCGGGCACCTATTTCTGGACCACCTCGATGGAAATCAACGCACGCCTGGCGCTGGGCCAGGCGCGCCAGGTCGCAGAACAGGTGACGGCGCGCTCAGAACACGAGGGTAGCTACTGATTGCAGTTCGGCGCGCAATACCGTTAACTCGCCTCACATTCGGACTGATACCGAAAAGGAGATAGACGTGACGTATAAGCCTTTTTTCACGCCGGCGGTACTTGCCGTGGCAACCGCGCTGACCGCCATGAGCACAGGTGCCGTGGCCGCTGGAACCTACCCGGACAAGCCCATTCGCCTGCTGGTGCCGTTCGCCGCAGGTGGCACGACTGACATCGTGGCCCGTGTCGTGGCGCAGGGACTGACCAAGGAACTGGGACAGACCGTGGTGGTGGAGAACCGCAGCGGTGGCGGTGGATCGATCGGTGCCGATGCACTGGTGCGCTCCGCCAACGACGGATACACCCTGGGCATCGCCACGGTCAGCACCATGGCGACCAACCCGGCGACCAATCCCAAAACGCCCTACGACCCGCTTAAGGATTTCACACCCATCACCAACCTGGTCAACGTGCCCAATGTGATGACGATCAATCCGAAAGTGCCGGCGAAGAACATGAAAGAGTTCATCGCCCTGCTCAAGGCCAATCCGGGCAAATACAGTTACGCCTCTTCGGGCACCGGCGGCATCTCCCATCTCGATGGCGAACTGTTCAAGTCGATCACCAAGACCGATATGGTGCATGTGCCCTATCGCGGTTCGGGCCCGGCTTTGAATGACACGCTGGCCGGTCAGGTCAACGCGCAATTCGACAACCTGCCTTCTTCGATACCGCACATCAAGGCAGGCAACCTGCGGGCATTGGCCGTGGCCTCGCCCAAGCGTCTGGAATCACTGCCTGATGTGCCCACCTTTGCCGAAGAAGGGCTGGCCGAGGTAAACAACGTGGCCTGGTATGGCCTCGTGGCACCGGCTGGCACGTCGCCTGAAGTGGTCAAGCGGGTGCGCGACGCGGCCGTGCGGGCGCTGAAGGATCCGGCCATCAGCGCGCGACTGCAGGAAACCGGTTCCCTGATCGATGGCAATACGCCTGAGCAATTTACCGCACAGATCAAAAAAGAGCTGGAGCTGCGCAAGCGCATTGCCAAGGATCAGAATATTCAGTTGACTGAATAAGTCATCAGCCAGGCAGAAGGCGAGAGGGCGGGTGGTCATCCCGCCAGCCCTTGCGTCATTCGATCTGGATATTCTCGCGCTCGATCAATGCCGTCCATTTCTGCGATTCGGATGTGACCAACTGAGCCAGCGCTTCGGGCGTGCCTGCAACCAGGTCGATGCCCTGCGGTTCGAGCTTTTGGTTCAGCTCCGGGTTGCTCACGGCTTTCTGCACTGCCGCGTTCAAGCGCTCGATGACCGGGGCAGGCGTGCCCGCCTTGGCAAACAGGCCATACCAGGTGGTGTACTGCATGTTGGGCAGGCCGGCCTGGGCAATCACGGGGATGGACTGCATGCTTTCCCCTTTACTCGGGCCCGACATGCCGATCGCCGTGATCGTGCCGTCGTCGATCATGCCCTTTAATGACGGCATGCTGCTGAACAGGGCGTGAATCGTGCCTGGCACCAGATCGGTAATGGCCTGGGATGTGCCACGGTAAGGCACATGAACCACGTCGACCTGTGCCTGCGCCTTGAACATTTCCATGCCCAGATGGGCTACGCCGCCGGTGCCTGCTGAACCGAAGTTCACGCGTCCCGGATGTGCTTTGGCATAGGCGATGAACTCCTGCAAATTCTTGGCTGGAATCGTTTTCGATATCACCAGCACATGCGGGCTGGCCGTGAGCTGGCTCACCGGGACAAGCGCTTCGGTAAGTTTCAGGCCCTTGGTGGCAGGATGCGGAATGGTCAGGTTGCCCGATGCGGGCATGAACAGGGTGTAGCCGTCGGCAGGCGCACCCAAAACCTGATTCAGGGCAGGCACGCCGTGACCCCCGCCAGCATTCACGATGACGATGGGCTGGCCGAGATCTTCAGTCATCTGCCGTGCGATTTCACGCCCGACGATGTCGGCGGGGCCGCCCGCTGCAAACGGAATCACCAGGCGGATGGCGCGCGACGGATAAGCGTCGGCAGCGGCGCTGGGCGTCGATAGGCCCAGCATCGTCAGTGTGGCGAGCGCGATGGCTACTTTTGCGAATGGCATGTGATGTCTCCTCTAGGGGTTGGGCAGTCTTTAATTTTTTAGGCCCTCGGCTGTGCTTGCGCGGACAGCCCTGGGCTTCACTGTTGGATCAATGAGGTCTGGATGGACGGGAAAACGCGTTGGTAGGCTTCGCCGTAAGTCGACGCGCTTTGCCCGCGTCGACCTGCCTGGGCGCCGCGCTGCATGGCGAGGCGTTCGTAATAGGCCCACAGGTTTTTCTGCGTGGGCATGGCTTGCATGGCCTGTTTCTTCGTCTCCCACACCTCGCTGATATCCAGAATGACGTTGGGCTTGAAGTCGCACAGTTCGGATTGGTGAGGTTCGAACGACAGCACTTGTGCAGGTGCGGCGATATCGGGTCCATGTCCTGGTGCCAGCGCCATCATGCGTGCGCCCAGCACCATGTTGTAGGTGCGGCAGTGATCCAGGTTCGAGGGATCACGCTCGGGGTGCGTCAAGATGACGGCGGGCGTGGTGCGCCGAATGACCTGTGAAATGCGTTCGACCGTATTTGCTGACTCTGCCAGGGGATAGTCACCCAGGTCGTAGAAATCCACATGGCTTGCGCCAAGGATCTGCGCCGCCGCTTGCGCCTCGGCGTGCCGGATCGCTTTCACCTCAGCCAGCCCGGGTCGTGGTGTGGTGTTCCAGGCGGCATTGGATTCGCCATTTTCGCCATAGCTCAGGCAGACGATGTGTACGGGCGTGCCGCTACGTGCGTGGGCGGCGATCGCGCCACCACATCGCCAGACAAAGTCTCCCACGTGAGCCGTGACCACCAAAAGCGTTGAATTGCCCA
>Ga0308159_1004794_pt1 | contig 12032 bp, 9 predicted proteins | sample PhyCR1_FD_201040 | JGI IMG/M metagenome (GOLD analysis project Ga0308159, IMG submission 201040) | Phyllosphere microbial communities from UC Gill Tract Community Farm, Albany, California, United States - DLSLC.R1 | ecosystem: Host-associated > Plants > Phyllosphere > Unclassified | place: USA...
AAGAAGCAGGAACCGCAGGCGATGGTGAAAGGCACGACCACGCGGTCACCCTTCTTCACGCGCGTCACGCCGCTGCCCACGTCCTCCACGATGCCCATGAACTCATGGCCGAGGATGTCGCCCGAGTGCATGTTGGGAATCTTGCCGCGGTAGATGTGCAGGTCCGACCCGCAGATAGCGGTGGCCGTCACGCGAAGGATGACGTCATCGGCTTGCTGCAGGACCGGATCGGGCACGTTGTCGACGCGTACGTCCTTGGAGCCGTGGTAAGTAAGCGCTTTCATGGGGGTCCTTGACGAAGGTGGGTGGGTGATTTCTTGCGGTGCGATGCCGGTGGATGGCTGTGCATCGTCGCAACACCAAGTCGAACCTACGGGCCCGTGCGGGTCGCCGCTGTAGGAATGAGGGTCGCGTTGCGTGCGAATGTGGCTGGCGTGCCGCCTGGCCTATCAGTCGTTTGCCCCGCCTTCAAGGAAACGACTGACCAAAAAACTTGCAGTGCCCATTTCAGCGAAACGCCTTCGGCTCAATCACGGATTGAAAATCCGGGTGTCGTTGGTTCGAATCCGACCCAGGGGTGGAGTGAACCCCTGGGGCTGGACCACGGGGCAAATCAGAACTGAGACGCCGACCGGGCCTTCAACCAGGAGAAGGTCATGTCATCTAGAGGTCCATACCGGCGCCACGCACCGGAGTTCACGATTCAGTTGTGCCAGGACGTTCGCAGCGGTGCCATCGGCCGGCGCGATGCGGCAAAGAAGTACACCCTGTCGACCAACCTGATTCAGCTCTGGCTGACGCAGTACGACCGGGGGGAGCTGAGCACTGAAGATGCCGAGGCATCGGTCATCACGGAATACGAGGCCAAGATCGCGGCCCTCGAACGCAAGGTCGGCCAGCTCACCATGGAGCTTGACCTTGTCAAAAAAACTCCACGCCTTCGCCTCGTGAGCGACAACGAATACTTATCAATCGTCACCGGCCCGAAGTCTGCTCCATTCGACGGGGGTGCCAAGTGATCGATCGCCCGTGCAGCACGTTCTACTACCGGTCGACGGCAGTGGCCGAAGATTTGGGAGACGCCTGGCTCGCCGAGTTGATTGGCTCCATCCAGGACGAGGTGCCAGGCTACGGCTACCGGCGCGTGACACACGAATTGCGCCGCCGCGGCTACGTGGTCAATCACAAGCGGGTCGCACGCGTGATGACGGCACAAGGCCTGAGCATCAAGCTTCGCAGGCGATTCGTTCGAACGACCGACAGCAAGCACGACTCGCCGATCTTCCCGAACCTGTATCGCAAAGTCATCCCGACGCGGCCGAACGTGGTCTGGGTCGCCGACTTCACCTACATCCGCATCGCATCGGGGTTTTGCTATCTGGCGGCGATTCTGGATGCTTGTAGCCGGAAGGTGGTGGGCTACGCGATCTCGCGCAACATCGACACAACGCTGGCCTTGGCGGCCTTGCGATCTGCAGTGCAGGACCGACAGCCTCCGGCTGGCTGCATCTTTCAGACGGATAGGGGATCACAATATGCAAGTGAAACCTATCGCAGGGCCCTGCAGGAAGCGGGGCTGCGCGGGTCGATGAGCTCGCCCGGCAACCCGTACAACAATGCACATGCCGAAAGCTTCATGAAGACGCTCAAGGTCGAGGACGTCTACATCGGCGGCCACGAGACCTTCGGTGATGTCGCAACCGGCTTCCACGGTTCATCGAAGAGGTCTACAGCGCGAAGCGGCTTCACTCTGCACTCGGCTATCTTCCACCCAAAGAATTCGAATCGCAACTTGCTCGGAAGGCGGCTTAGTTCGCATGAACCCCGCGGTCCAACCCCAGGGGTTCACTCCACGCTGCCGCCGAATTGAGAGTCGATCTCAAATCTGGCACGTGTTTCCGAAGGTGTGCATCGACAGGAACGCATCGGCAATGCTTTTGCTGCGGGTCAGCAAGCCTTGGTTGCGCGGTATGAGGAAAATCGCGTGGTCCAGGTCGGCCTGCAGACGCTGCTTCTCGTCCTCTCGAAACGCCGCCCCTTCGCAGTCGTGGTGCGCGAGCAAGGCCAGCACGGAGGTCGATTGCTCGCCGCGGGGAGTACGCCTTGCTGCCGAGCGCCCACCAGAGTGCCTTGGTGCGGGTGTGCAACACGCACTGGACGGGATCGCGCGACATGCACTTCACTGTGGATCACAACGTCAGCAGTCTTCACTGGCGGAGGCGCCTCGATGCTCTTGTCGCATTTGTTGATCAACCTTCACCAAGCTTGAGACTGCCATCTCGTTGTGGATCATTCCATAGGAGTCGACAACAAAACGGTGCGGCGGGGCCGGCACGCGCGCGCTGATGACGTGCGCGAGCAAGAGGTCGCTCTGGCAGTAGAGCAGGTGCAGGCGACTTGAGGAGGCGGGTCGGCTGAACTGATAGATTCAGTCCTCCCGCGTTTGTCGGGCCATGCAACCCCCGACCCTTTCATCCTCAGTTTCCATGTTTTCGAGTGCTGGCCGCATGAGCCTGCTGATGCTGATCGTCCTGGTGGCCGTTCTTCTGCTCGCGCCCCAACGGCTGACATCCAGCGCGCCCGCGCATTTCACGACGGCCGAGCTGCGCGTTGACAACGGCAACAACTTCGCGCCTGCGCCGCAATGGCTCGAAGCAGACCAATTGCGCGAGCTGCAAGACAATTGGGTGCCCGTGGCACTGCCGCACGTCATGCAGCGGCCCCCGCTCAATGCAAGTAGATCGGCCACGCCGGATGGCACCGTCAGCATTGTGAACTGGTATCGGCTTCGGGTGCCCCCGTTGTCGCGCGAGACCGAAGAACGCTATGTCTATATTCCGCGCGTCAAGGCCGATGGCCGGGTCGCCATCTACGCTGACGAGCGGCTCGTTTACCAGTCCAATTCGAGTCTGATCTGGAACGGCTGGAACCAGCCGTTGCGCGTGCTGTTGACCGAGGGCCGCGATGCACCGGCACCCCGCATGCTCTACATCCGGATCGAGCGGCCGGCATGGGCGCAGGGTGCGCTGTCGACCGTCTGGATGGGCACCGACCAGGCCATCGGGTGGCGCTATCGCATGCGTTCCCTGTTGCAGGCGCAGCTGCCCTACATGGCGAGTGTCGCGTTCCTCGCCGTGGGCCTGTTCTCGCTGGCGGTCCGTGTGCGGTTGGGCAAGGGGTCGCTGTACATGGTGTTCTTCCTGATCACCGTGGCGGCGTACGTACGGTCCATCCACTACTACGTGGGCCAGGAAAAGCTCATCATCTCCGACGGCTGGTTTCTCTGGATTACCGTCAGTTCTCTGTTCTGGCTGATCGGCCTGTCGCACTTTTTCTCGCTGCGTCTGCACCGCCAGCCACAGCCGTTGCTGAGCAAGGTCACCGTCAGCGTGTGCCTCGGGCTCACCGTCATCACGCTCCCGAACCTGCTGCCCACGCTGGGGTTGCCCGACATGGCTGGACTCACGCCCGTTGCGTACCTGCTTGGCATCGGCCTGATGCCGGTCATTTTCTATTCGGGCTATCTCAGTGCCCGCAAGGTGAAGTCGCTGGACGCGCTGCTGGTCGCCTGCTGGGGTGCCGTGGCGTTCGTGTTCGGCCTGTTCGATCTCTTGCTGCAGAACAATTTCGTGGGCCCCGAGGCGCTCTACCTCGGACCGTACGCCAACAATGGCCTGTTCCTGGTTTTCTTGTACATCCTCTTTCGGCGTTATGTGGAGGCGATCGACGAGGTCAAGCGCACCAATGCCAGCCTGGAGGTGCGTCTGCAGGCGCGCGAGGCGGAGCTGACGACGATCCATACGCGCCTGCGCGATGCCGAGCGCCACCAGACGCTGAGCCACGAGCGCCAGCGGCTGATGCAGGACATGCACGACGGGCTGGGTTCGTCGCTGATCAGCGCGATCCGTTCGGTGGAGCAGGGCGGCCTGAGCGATGCCAAGGTCGCGCAGATCCTCAAGGACTGCGTGGACGACCTGAAGCTCGCCATCGATTCCATGGAGCCGGTCGAAGCCGACCTGCTGCTCTTGTTGGCGACGTTGCGCTACCGGCTTGAACCACGGTTGGACGGTACCGGCATCGCGTTGCGATGGGCGGTGACGCAGATTCCCGAACTGAAGTGGCTGGAGCCGAGCTACTCCCTGCACATCCTGCGCATCTTCCAGGAGGCGTTCGCGAACATCCTGAAGCACACCTCAGCCAGCGAGATCCATGTGAGCACCGATGCATGCGACGGGTGGGTCAGCGTGACCATTGCCGACAACGGCGCCGGCTTCGACACGGCGCGCGCCATGCGCGACGGTGGCAAGGGCCTCGGCAACCAGATGCGGCGCGCCGAGACACTGGGGGGGCAGGTGTTGCTCTCTTCGGACGTCCACGGCACGCGCGTGACGCTGCGGCTCCCGGTAGAGCGGCCCCTGCACGGCTAGACGCCATGCAGGGTTCCGCCCTTCGGCGGGTCAGCCGAAGCGGGCCGCGAGGAAGGGCGTCGGATCCACGAATGGCTCGTCGCCGCTGATGAGTTCCGCCAGCAGACGGCCCGTGACCGGTCCGAGCGTGAAGCCCTGGTGGGCATGGCCGAAGTTGAACCACAGCCCTGGATGGCGAGGCGCCGGACCCAACACCGGCTTCATGTCGACAGTGCAGGGACGTGCACCCAGCCAGGGTTGGGCCTCGACCGGCGTACCGAGCGCGGCCAGCAATTGCGCGCTCGACCGTTCGGCACGCTGCAGTTGCACTGGGGTGGCGATGGCGTCCAAACGCGCGAATTCGGCGCCGGTCGTCAGGCGCAAACCGCGTGACATGGGCGCCAGCATCACGCCGCACTCCACGTCGAGCATTGGCACCGCCAGACGCGAACCGCCTTCGTAGTGCCGGTGGTAGCCGCGCTTGACGAAGAGTGGCAACCGGTAGCCGAGCTGGCGGGTGAGCGTGTCGGTCCAGGGCCCCAGCGCCACCACCACATCCTCGGCCTGCACGGGGCCGCCTTGTGCGTCGACCGACCAGCCCGCCCCTTGCGCGCGCAAGCTCAGCGCATCGCCGTGCACGAACTGCCCACCGCGCAGCACGAACAGCCTGGCATACAAGGCGACCAGGTCGCCTGGATCGCGCACCGTCCAGGGATCCGTCCAGTGGATCGCGCCGGCCATCGGCAGCCGCAAGGCCGGTTCTGCGGCTGCCAGCGCCTGCGGCCCTTGCACCACGCAACCCAGGCCATGCGCGCCGGCCACGGCACGTGCCGCGGCGACCGCCGCATCGAACGCGCGGGTCGACCGGTAGGCCTGGCGCCAACCGTCGCGGTTCACCAGGTGGCCGGCGTCCGCCTGTTCGATCCAGTGCGCGTGTTCTGTGATGCAGTGTTCGATGAGCGTGCCGTAGGCCTTGGCGATGGCGCCGTAGCGCGAGGGCGCGGATGCGTGCCAGTAGCGAAGCAGCCTGGGCGCGAGAGCGGCCATGGCACCCACGTGGTAGCGCGCGTCGTTGCTCAGGCCGGTCGCCACGCGAAACAGCATGCCCAGATCGCGCGGAAACGCATACGGCTCGACGGCTTCGCGCTGGATGATGCCGGCATTGCCGTAGGAGGTCTCGCGGCCCGGCATCTTGCGGTCGACCAGCGTGACCGCATGCCCCCGCGCCTGGAGTGCGAGCGCCGTGCTGACGCCCACCATGCCAGCCCCCAGCACGATGACCTCGCGCGGCTGCGTGTGCGCGGTCATGGCTGAATTGCGGCAAGGGTGCCGCGGTGGCGACGAAGGCGGGCGATGAGGTGGGTCATGGCAAGAGGCGAGGGTGCTCGCGCGCAAGGAGCGTGGGATTGTCGCGCCGTACGATGTTGCATACCTGTCGGGCCACGCGCCTGCGGGCCCTCAGGCGGTCGTTCGCTGCACCAGCCGCTGCAGCTCGGCCGACATCGTCTCGACCGGTGCAGGCTTTTGAAAGTGCGCATCGAAACCTGCTGCGAGCGCTTCCTGCCGATCGGACTCCTGGCCGTAACCCGTCAGCGCAATCAGCACCATGTCGCGCCAGCGGTCGTTGGCGCGCATGCGCCGCGCAAGTTCATAGCCGCTGATTCCCGGCAGGCCGATGTCGAAAATGGCGGCGTCGGCAGGCGCTTCGTACAGCAATGCCAGTGCTTCTTCTGCGCTGTGGGCAGTGCGAACGTCGTGGCCGGCCAGGCGGAACCAATCGGCCAGCAGGGCGACCACGTCCTTGTTGTCGTCCACCAGCAGAAGCCGCAGCGCCACCGTCGGCGGCGAGGGGTCCGGCGCGGCGGGTGCGGGCAGCGACTGGTGAATCTCGGCCCGCGACAGGGGAATGCACACCGTGAACGTCGAGCCTTCGCCCGGTCCCGGGCTTTCGGCGCGGATCGTGCCACCGTGCAGCTGCACCAGGCTCTTGGCAATCGACAGGCCCAGGCCCAGGCCGCCCTGCGGACGCTGAAGGTGCTGGGCTCCCTGGACGAAGCGGTCGAACACGTGGGGCAGCAGGTCGGGCGCAATGCCGGTGCCGGCATCGGCCACCGTCAATTCCGCCTCGCCGGCTGTCACGTCGAGCTTGACGGAAATCGGCTGCCAGGGCTCGGTGAACTTGGCGGCATTGCCAAGCAGCGCAGAGACGATCTGAGTCAGCCGGACTTCGTCGCCCTGCACCATGACGGGCGACGAGGGCAGCGACAGCAGCGGCTTGCGCGATCGCTTCTTCAGCGCGAGCCGGGAGAGATCGAGTGCGTTGGAAACCACTTCGCGCATGTCGACGCGGTCGAGCTTGAGCACGAATTTGCCCGACAGGACACGTGCCACGTCGAGCAGGTCGTCCACGATGCGCGACAGGTGGGTGACCTGTCGTTCGATGATTTGGCGTTCCCGCGGGAACGCGGCGTCGCCGCGCAGTGTGATCAGCTCGAGGGCCAGCGCAATCGGCGCGAGTGGGTTGCGCAGTTCGTGGCCGAGCATCGCCAGGAACTCGTCCTTCGACCGGCTGGCGAGCTCGGCTTGCTGCTGCGCACTGCGGGCTTGCGAAAAAAGCCGCACGTTGTCCAGCGCCAGTGCCGCGCGCTGCGCAATTTCGCCAATGAGGACGCGGTCGTCGGCGGTGAAACGGCGCTTCGATTCGGCCTGCATCACGGCCATGGCGCCGATAGTGCGTCCGCGTGCGATCAACGGCACCACGCACAACGCCGTCATGCGCAGGGCACGCGCAAAGTCACGGAACGCCGGATCTTTGATATCGGCCAGGTCGGCGCTGGAAAAATTCTGCAGGAAGACCTCGCCCGTCGACAGTGCATGCGGAAAGAACCCGGGCACGTCGGGCGGCGCCTTGGCGCGATGGTGAACCTCGCGCGCAATCTCGGTGCTGCGTTGTGGATTGAAGTGGCGGGTCAGCTTGCGCTGCAATTCGTCGTTCTCGTCGAGCAGATCGATGCGGCAGACGTCCGCGAACTCAGGCACCAGCACGTCCGCGATGGCCTGCAGCGTGGAGCTTTCTTCCAGCGACTTCGACAACATGGAACTCGCACGCATGAGGTACTCGATGCGTCGCTCGGCGGCCTGCGCGTCGGCACGTGCCTGCCGCTCGGCCAGCAGCAGGTCGTCGCGCTCGGCCTCGCGGCGCGCGCGTTCGATGCCTGCGAGCCCGAGCGCGCTGGCCACTGCGTCGACTTCCACGATGCCCGATCGCTGCACCTGCACCGCCTCGCCGCGGCCCAACGCGGCCGCGCTGTCGCGCAGTTGCCGGATCGGCCGCGTGATGGTGCGAGATGCCCACCATGCAGCAAATCCGCTGAGGAAAAGCGACAGCAACAAACCCGCACCACCCAGCATGAGCGTACGCACCAGGGCGGCGTCGGCCTTCGCCGTGGCACCACCGAGCACCACCACCCACGGGGCCGACGCCATGCGCACCAGTGCCGTCTGCACCTGCTCGCCGTCGAGGTTCTGGGTCGAGCTGAGCACGTCTTCGCGTGAACTCACCGTGTCGATGAGCGCGCTCAACGCGGGGCTGGGCGGCTGGCCTCTGAACTTGGCTTCGGCCCGCGTGCGCGCCACCCCCGAACGCATCGAGTCGAATACCGAAACGGTCCAGCCGTCCGGAATCTGCTGGCGTGCGAGCACGGCGGTGATCGCCTCGGGCATGACCACGGCGGTGAGCACGCGCTGCACCTTGCCCTCGCGCATCACGGGCACGCGCACCGGAATGCTCAGCCGGCCGCCTGGACCCGCCGTCATTGGACCGATGACGGGCTGACCGGTGCGCACCGCCATGGCAAGACTCTCCAGCTCGACCACCCGCCCGACCGGTACACCGAAGGGCACTTCGGTGCTGAAAGTACCCGTGCCGTCGGGCTCGGCCATCAGCACACTGCGCCATTCGGGGTGCGAGGTGCGAACGGCGGAAGCGAGCGCGTGGCTGTCGGCGAGCGCATTGAGCGACTGTCCCGTGTTCGGGCCGGCCAGCGCAATGGCTTGCAACGACGCCACCGTCAGGCGGAGTTCGCCGTCGATGGCCGTGGCGACGGCGCGCGCCACGCCCAGCGTGGAGGCCAGTGACTGTGCGCGCTGCCCGGCGATCAGGCCGTAGAGAGCCACCCCGGAGAGCACGGCGAACGGCAGGATGCCGGCCAGGGCGACCAGCAGCACGCGGTTGGAGAAATTGAAAGCGCGCATCAGCTTGGATTCGGTGGGTTGAACGGGGCGCGTTTGCAGGCGCCGCCGTCAACTGGAAATTGGCTGCAATTCAGTTCGAGAGATTGTGACGCCGCGTGAGCGGCAATCGTGCACCAATCGCCTCGTTCGCGTCGCGCCCGCGTCGGCGCTTCATCCACTGACACGGTTGCGACCTGTTTTTTTCGACGCGTAGAGCAGGCGGTCGGCGCGGCGGTAGAAGTCGCCGGGTTGCTCGTCGGGCGCAATCTCGACGACGCCGATGCTCACGGTCAGGCGTGCTTCGCCTGTCTGGTCCTCCAACTGGGCGCGCAGCAGTTCTGCGCGGGTGCGTGCTTCTTCAATGCTGCAGTCGTAGAGCATCAGCCCAAACTCGTCGCCGCCCAGGCGGCTCGCCACGTCCAGCGGACGGCGCACACAGCTCGCCAGCGCGCGGGCCACGACAATCAACGCGCGGTCGCCCTCCTGGTGGCCGCGGCTGTCGTTGTAAGCCTTGAAGTGGTCGATGTCGACGATCACGAAGGCCAGTTTGGCGCCGTGGTGTGCGGCCTGCAACCGGGCGATGTGCATGTGCGCGTCCAGCCAGCGGCGGTTGTGGATTCCTGTGAGCGGGTCGAGGTACGCCTGGTGGGCCAGCATCCCTCGTAGAAGAAACTGCTCGCGGTGCGACAGTTCGCGCAGGTAGCCGCTCACGCTGGCGAACACCACCGTCAGCAGCAGGATGCCGGCAAAACGCAGTTGCTCGGGCTGCTGGGCAGGTGGCAGCATCACGATGCCGAAGGCGGCACCGAAGAGGGCGATGACGCTGGCCACGAGCAGGCTCTGGCGAAAGCTCAGGCCAACCGGGAAAAAGGCGGCGATGATGATGAGCATGAGTGCCAGGTCGGCCTGGGGCAGGCCTTCCAGCTTGTAGATCACCGTGGTGACGGTGGTGGCCATGCCCATGGGCACCAGCACCGCGGCAGCGAGCCCCTGCATGCCGATGGGAACGCGCACGCCGCGCAGCACGATCCAGATGCTGCCGACGATGAGCAGCGTGGTTGCGGTGCGCGCCACCAGCACGGCCCACACGTGGTTGTCGCGGTGGGACGAGGGCGCCATGTCGGCCATGCGCCCGATGTCCGCGTACGCGAAGATCAACCAGACTGCAAGCGCGAACCATGCGCAGACGAGCGTGGACCGACGCTGGCCTTCCTGCAAATGGCGGATGTACTCGCTTTCGAGCCCCGCAGGAAATCGCAGGTGCCGAAAGCCAGCGCTCAGTTGCCGGGCGTAAGGATTGTCGGCGGCCTCGCCTTGCAGGAAATCGTTGGAAGACGCGACGAACCGTGCGCTGCCGGCTCGGCCTATCGAGCGTTCCTCGACCCAATGCGAGCCAGCGCCGAAGATCTCGTTGGCGGCTTCCACGATGATTTCGAAGTCGCGCCGGGTCTCGGCGTCGCACGCCGTCCAGGCACCGAACTGCCGCATATCGTGCTCGTCGTGGGACACATGCTGGCTCCAGCACAGGCGCATTTCTTTCACGGTACGCGAATGGCCTCAGTGGCGGGCGGCACGGCGCCAGTGGCCCGGCGTGCTGCCCGTCAGGCGCGTGAACACGCGCGTCAGGTGGCTCTGGTCGGCGAACCCGCACGCGGCCGCGATCTCTGCGAGTCCCAGGGGCGAATCCCTGAGCATGGCCCGGGCATGTTCAACGCGTTGCTGCAGCAGCCACTGATGCGGCGTGCAGCCGGTCGTCTCACGGAAGGCGAGGGTAAAGTAGCTGCGCGACAGCCCGCAGGCCTCGGCCACTTCGGCAATGGAGATGCTGCCGTCGAGCCGGCTGCGCAGCATGTCTTTGGCGCGCAGTTCCTGTGCACGTGCCAGCTGGCGCCGCAAGGGCGCCGCCACCTGCCGCCTGCCTGCATAGTGGTCCACAAGGTAGGTGCCGATGGCCGTTGCCAACTGGTCCACGAAGAGCAGGCTGCATTCGGCAGGCCGATCAAGCGCCGGCATCAGGACATTGAGGAGACCGCTGAGCTGCGCATCATGGTGACCGGCCTTGCAAACCAGTCCGTCAATGTGCGGCAGCCCCGCTTCGTCCGTCACGCGATCGATGCTGGCCTGCGAGATTTCCAGGAGCAGGAAGTCGAAGCCACCTCGCAGGTCGGCACGGTAGTCGTCGGCGAAGTTGCGCACATACACGGCCTGCGGCGTGAAGCTGTGGGAGCTACTGTGGTGCGCATGGAAGATGCGGCGGCTGTGGCCCGTGCGTTGGGACACGCCCACCAGAAAACCGCGGTCTGCGGCAGGCGTGGCAACGCGCGCAAGGCAGGCTTCGTCGGAGCGCTTGCGATAAAAGGTAATTCCCGCACCCACCAACTCTTGGTTCTTGCAAAGTTTGCTGGCTTGGCATCCAAGGTTGTCGGTCGGCGACGCGAGCGACGCACGCACCGAACCAGATGCAGCGGTTTCGAACATTGTTTTCCTCCGATATTGACCGTGCCGCTGACGATGGTCGTCTGCACGCAACCGCCGCGAGGTCTGATTTTCCCCGCTGGCAGTGTGGCATGTTCGATTGCACTGCGATAGGGGCGACGTGGTCGCCGTGGACGTGTTGCGACGGAATCGGAGTTGCCGGATTCATCGGCGCATTGGTCAGTAGTATTTTCGGGCTATCGAACCTTGCGGACTTCGGTCGACGATGCAGGCAGCACGGCGCCATCCTTCCCGCGGGGCGACATCGGCGGGACTGGGTTGCCGGTGCGCTTGTCGATCAGCAGTGAATGGCGCTCGCCACGCGCAAAGAGGTGATGCTCTCCCCATTGCCGCATGGCGACCAGGATCGGAAACAGGCTTTCCCCATCGGCCGTCAGGACGTACTCCTGATAGGCAGAGCCATCGGATGCGGCCTGTGTCGTCAAAACGCCGGCGTCCACCAGTTTGGACAGGCGGTCGGACAGGATGTTGCGTGCCACGCCCAAGCCGCGCTGGAAGTCGCCAAAGCGCCGTACGCCGTCGAAGGCATCGCGCACGATGAGCAGCGACCAGCGATCCCCGAGCAATCCGACGGAACGGGCAACCGGACAGGATTCTTCTTTCATGGACGTTTTGCTGGACATGAGTGTCTCCGTGATATGCGATCTCCATCGTTCATTGGTTGCATTTTAAAACTACACGACCTACCATCATACAAGTTGCGATTTGCAACCAGGTTCAATGGGCAGGCAATCATGAAAAGTTCTTCTCCGGATTCACCTTTGGCTTTGTCTGTTTCGCAGTCGATGCCGAGCGGGATGGTTTGGCTGTTCGCCTTGGCGAGCGGTCTGAGCGTGGCGAATGTCTATTACGCACAGCCTCTGCTGGATGCGCTGGCGCGTGATTTCCGCATCGGCC
>Ga0308159_1004795_pt1 | contig 12030 bp, 10 predicted proteins | sample PhyCR1_FD_201040 | JGI IMG/M metagenome (GOLD analysis project Ga0308159, IMG submission 201040) | Phyllosphere microbial communities from UC Gill Tract Community Farm, Albany, California, United States - DLSLC.R1 | ecosystem: Host-associated > Plants > Phyllosphere > Unclassified | place: USA...
TGGCGACCGGGTGGAGGCGACGGGCGTGATCGATGCGCGCGGCGCGGGCGACCTGTCTTCGCTGTCCTGCGGCTGGCAGAAATTCGTCGGGCAGGAGCTGAAGCTGAGCCGCCCGCACGGGGTCGAACGGCCGGTGGTGATGGACGCGACCGTCAAGCAGTTGGACGGCTATCGCTTCGTCTACACCCTGCCCTTTGGCGAGGACCGTATCTTCGTCGAGGACACCTATTACTCCACCTCCGCCGAGTTGAACCGCCGCGCCATCGTCCAGCGGATCGAGCGCTATGCCGACAGCCGCGACTGGGTGGGGGCCGAGGTGGTACGCGAGGAGGCGGGCGTGCTGCCGGTCGCGATGGGCGGCGATTTCGACGGCTATTGGCGCAGCGGCGGGGCCAGGACGCCCAAGGCCGGGATGCGTGCCGGGCTGTTCCACCCGACCACCGGCTATTCGCTGCCCGATGCGATCCGCATGGCCGCGATGCTGGCCGAGCGGCGCGATTTCGCAGGGACCGACCTACACGACGCGACCTATCGCATGGCGCGCGATGCCTGGGACGCGCGCGGCTTTTACCGTATGCTCGACACGATGTTGTTCAAGGCCGCGGAGCCGGATGAGCGATACCGCGTTCTCGAGCGTTTCTATCGACTTTCGCCCGACCTGATCGGGCGTTTCTATGCGGGGCAATCGACCATGGCCGACAAGGCACGAATTCTGACCGGACGGCCGCCGGTGCCGATCCTGCGCGCCATCGCCGCCCTGAGAGACAAGTCTGGGGGCCGGGCATGAAGAGCGCGGTCGTCATCGGATCGGGTTTCGGCGGGCTGGCACTGGCTATCCGCCTGCAATCGGCGGGCGTGCAGACGACGATCGTCGAGGCGCGCGACAAGCCGGGCGGTCGCGCCTATTATTGGGAGCGCGACGGCTTCACCTTCGACGCCGGGCCCACCGTCATCACCGATCCGGCCTGTCTGGAGGAACTGTGGGCGCTGACCGGCCGGTCGATGTCCGAGGACGTCACGCTCGATCCGGTCAGCCCCTTCTACCGGCTCAACTGGGTCGACGGCACCAATTTTGACTATAGCAACGACGACACCCAGCTCCGCTCGGAGATCGCCAAGCTGAACCCCGACGATATCGAAGGCTATGGCAAGTTCCTCGACTATGCCGAGGGCGTGTATCGCGAAGGCTATGAAAAGCTCGGCCATGTCGCGTTTCTCGACTTCGCCTCGATGATCAAGGCCGCGCCCGCGCTGGCCAAGTACCAGGCATGGAACTCGGTCTATGCCATGGTGTCGAAGTTCGTGAAGTCGGAGAAGCTGCGCGAGGCCTTGTCCTTCCACACGCTGCTCGTCGGCGGCAATCCGATGACGACCAGCGCCATCTATGCGCTGATCCACAAGCTGGAGCGCGACGGCGGCGTCTGGTTCGCACGCGGCGGCACCAACCGGCTGGTGGCGGGCATGGTCGCGCAGTTCGAGCGGATCGGCGGCGTGATCCGCCTGGGCGATCCCGTGACGCGGATCGAGACCCTTGGCGACCGCGCGACCGGCGTCGTGACCAAGAGCGGCCTGACCATCCCGGCCGATGCGGTCGCGACCAATGCCGACATCATGCACAGCTACCGCGACCTACTGTCCGACAATCGCTCGGCCCGGCGGACGGTCAATCGGCTGGAGCGCAAGCGCTACTCGCCCTCGCTGTTCGTCGTGCATTTCGGCATCAAGGGCGCGTGGCCGGGCATCCCGCACCACATGATCCTGTTCGGCCCGCGCTATAAGGGCCTGCTGACCGACATTTACGACACCGGTGTGCTGTCGGAGGATTTTTCGCTCTATCTCCACCACCCGACCGTCACCGACCCCAGCCTCGCGCCCGAGGGTCATTCGACCTTCTATGCGCTGGCTCCGGTGCCGCACATGGGCAAGTTCCCGATGAACTGGGACGAGGTCGGGCCGATCCTGGAAAAGCGTATCCTGGACGAGGTCGGCCGTCGCCTGATCCCTGATATCCATGAGCGGATCGTGACCAAGTTCCACTATGCCCCGGCCGACTTCGCGACCGACCTGAACGCGCATATGGGCTCGGCCTTCTCGCTGGAGCCGATCCTGACCCAGAGCGCCTATTTCCGGGTCCACAACCGCGACGATTCGATCCCGAACCTGTATTTCGTCGGGGCGGGCACGCATCCGGGCGCGGGCATTCCGGGCGTGGTGGGGAGCGCCAAGGCGACCGCAGTCCTGATGTTGGAGCGGCAGTAACGGCCCCCTCCCCCCCTCCGTTCAGCCTGAGCGAAGTCGAAGGCCAAGGGAAAACCTGGCCTCACATCCCTGTGGTGAGGGTATCGCGTGGCCTTCGACTTCGCTCAGGCTGAACGGAGCGTGGCAATAAAGGTCATTGAAGAGGGGTAGGTCATGTCGCTCATCACGCTGTTCGCCGCCATCATCGCCACCACCGCACCGATGGCCGACCGCGACATCGCCGCGCCGGGTCCGCAGGGCCCTTTGAAAGGCAGTTGGACCGGGCCGGAGGGCGCCAAGGTACCGGTCGTCCTGATGATCCCCGGATCGGGAGCGACCGACCGTGACGGCAACAGTCCGGGCGGGCTAAAGGCTGCCCCGTTGCGCCTGCTCGCCGAAGGACTGGCGGCGAAGGGCATCGCCAGCGTGCGGATCGACAAGCGTGGCATGTTCGCCAGCGCAGGCGCGATCCCCGACGCCAACAAGGTGACGATCGACGACTACGCCGCCGACACCCGGTCCTGGATCGCCGCTATCCGCGCGAAGACCGGTGTCCCGTGCGTCTGGGTCCTGGGGCATAGCGAAGGCGGACTGGTCGCACTGGATACCGCCGCCGCCAAACCGGCGGGGCTGTGCGGCGTCATCGCCGTCTCCACCCCCGGACGGCGGCTGGGCACGGTGATGCGGGCACAGTTTCATGCCAACCCCGCCAACGCGCCGATCCTGGCCGACGCCGACCGCATGATCGACGCGCTGGAAGCGGGCCGCACCATCCCCGCCGCCAGCCTGACGCCGCCCCTGCCGATGATCTTCGCCGACGCGGTCCAGCCCTTTCTGATCAACAGCTTTGCCAAGGACCCCGCAAAACTGGCGGCGGCGACCGCCAAGCCGTTGCTCATCGTGCAGGGCGAAGCCGATCTGCAGGTCACGCCCGAGGACGCCCGGATGCTGAAGGCCGCCCAGCCCAGGGCCAAGTTGGTCCTTTTGCCCGGGGTCAATCATGTGCTGAAGACGGTGGAGGGCGATAGCCGAGGTGCGAACCTGGCGACCTATGCCGACCCCAATCTGCCGATCGCGCCGGGTGTGGTGACGGCGGTGGCGGATTTCGTCATGGGCCACCCTGCGCAATAAAGTCCGGTCCGGCCACAAAGCCGACATGATTACCCTTGATCGTTACCCAGTCGTCACGACACCGGGAGATATCATGATGCGCCGTTTTGCCTGGCTTTTGCTGGCCACCCTGACGGCCGCCGCGCCGCCGCCGACCGAGCGCGTGATCGCACCGGACGGCCTGGTGCCGGTCACGATCAACGGCGTCACCCGCACCGTGCGGATCGATCCGGGCGTTCCCGCCATGCCGCTCATCACCCAGGACTATGCCGAGGCGGCGGGCATAAAGCCGGGCATGATCGGCATCGGCTATAGCGTCGGGCCAAGGGAGATTCACGGTGCCACCGCCGTCGCCCGCGTCGCCTTTACGGGGGAAGGCCCCGCCAAGAAGCGGATCGGCTTCACCAAACAGCCTTTCGCGGCTGGCATTGCGGGCGTCTTCGGCCCCGCCAGCCTGGCCGACCCCGTCGTCCGTTTCCGCCTGCGTGAACCGGTCGGCAGCGAGCGGACGATCGCCCTGCCGATGATCGACCAGGGCGGATTGTTCGGCGGCTGGGCGGAGCGGTTCGCCACCATCATGGTCGAAGGCGAGCCCCTGCGCATCCGCTTCGACCCGCATCATCCGCATACGCTGGCCAATGCAGGCGCGGCGGTGCGGCTGGCGCGCGTCTATCGCGGACAGCTCTCGGGTTCGACAAGTATGACCGAGATCGCTTTCGGCGTCGAACGGCCGATCCGCACCATGACGCTGGCAACCCCATTGATCGTCGGTCCGCTGACGATCGGATCGCTTGGGGTGCGAACCACGGATAACGGCAAGACCGACACCATCGCCGACGCCGATAAGTCGACCGATCCCAATGAGGTGATCGTCACTGGCAAAGGCAAGCACGACATCAAGAGCGACCGCCTGTCGATCGGCGCGGACCAGCTGAACCGCTGCTCGTCGATCGTGTTCGACAAACCAGCTAAGCAAATCCGGCTGAGCTGTCGCTGATCGTCGGAAAGAAACTCTAGCGGCATAAGGTGTATTCTCCCCTCCCCTTCAGGGGAGGGGCCGGGGGTGGGGCGTGTCCGCAAGCGCAACGTTCGCGGAGAGGCCCCACCCCAACCCCTCCCATGAAGGGGAGGGGCTCGCGTTACGATTCACGCCAGCAGCGCATCCTCCTCGGCCTGCTCGACCTCGGCGGCTTGGCGCGCCCACATTTCTGCGTATAGCCCGCCCTTGGTCAGCAATTCGCCATGGGTGCCGCGCTCGGCCACCTGGCCGCCGTCGAGGACGACGATCTGGTCGGCATGGACTACCGTCGACAGCCGGTGCGCGATGACGAGCGTGGTGCGCCCGCGCTCGATCGCCTGGAGCGTCGCGAGGATGTCCGCCTCGGTCCGGCTGTCGAGCGCGCTGGTCGCCTCGTCCAGGATCAGGATCGGCGGGTTCTTCAGCAGGGTGCGCGCGATCGCCACACGCTGCTTCTCGCCGCCCGATAGTTTCAGACCGCGCTCGCCGACGCGGGTCGCATAGCCCTGGGGCTGGCGTTCGATGAAGCCGGCGATGGCCGCCCCCTTCGCGGCGCGCTCGACATCATCCTGGTCGGCGCCCTCGCGGCCATAGGCGATGTTGTAGCCGATGGTTTCGTTGAACAGCACCGTATCCTGCGGCACGATTCCGATCGCGGCGCGCAAGCTGTCCTGCGCCACTGCCGACACCGGCTGGCCGTCGATGGTGATCGTGCCGGAATTCACATCGTAGAAGCGGTAGAGCAACCGCGCGAGCGTCGACTTGCCCGCGCCCGATGGCCCCACCACCGCGCAGGTCGTGCCCGCAGGTATGTCGAGCGTCAGCCCCTTCAATATGGTCCGCTCGGGATCATAGCCGAACACGACATGGTCGAACCGGACATGGCCGCCGGTCACCTTCAGCGGCGGCGCGCCGGGCGTGTCGACCACTTCGGCGGGCGTGTCGATCAGGTCGAACATCGCGCCCATGTCGATCACCCCCTGACGGATGGTGCGATAGACCATGCCGAGCAGGTCGAGCGGCCGGAACAGCTGCGACAACAAAGTCGATACCAGCACCACGTCACCCGCCGACGCCGCGCCCCGGCTCCATTCGCGCACGACCCAGGCCATGGCGAAGCCCAGCATCAGGCTGGTGATCGCCGCCTGTCCGACGTTCAGCCAGGCCAGCGAGTTTTCCGACTTGGTGGCCGCGCGCGCATAGGCCGCGACGCCATTCTCGTACCGCCGCGCCTCGCGCTCCTCGGCGTTGAAATATTTGACCGTCTCGAAATTCAGCAGCGAGTCGACCGCATGCGCGACCGCGCCGGTGTCGAGGTCGTTCATCTGCGTGCGCAGCGCGTTGCGCCAGTCGGTCACCTTGCGGGTGAAGACGATATAGAGGACGACCATCGCCATGGTGGTGACGACCAGGACGGGGCCGAAGCTACGCCCGAAGATCGCCAGCACCAGCCCCAGTTCCAGCACGGTCGGCGCGATGTTGAAGAGCAGGAAATACAGCATCGTGTCGATGCTCTTGGTGCCCCGCTCGACGACCTTGGTGACGGCGCCGGTCCGCCGCTCCAGATGGAAACGCAGCGACAGGCGGTGGAGATGGCGGAATACATCGGCCGACAGCCGCCGGGTCGCGTCCTGCCCGACCATCTCGAACACCGCATTGCGCAGATTGTCGAACAGCGTCGTCGCGAACCGCGCCCCCGCATAACCGACGACCAGCAGGATCACGAGCGTCACCGCGCTCCGATCGTTCGCCGCCATCCGGTCGACCGCATATTTGAACGTATAGGCCGCGCCCAGCACCTGGACGAGCTTGGACAGGATGACCAACGCCATCGCCGCCACGATCCGCACGCGCAAGCCGGGCTCTCCGGCGGGCCAGAGATAGGGAAGGAAGCGGCGAAGCGTCGGGATCAGCGGCCGGTCGGCCGTCCCGGCGGTGGGATCGATTGGGGGCATGTCCACACCATGTCGGACGATCGGGCCTGGAGTTCAATGCCGACGGCATGGCCGACGCGGCGACACCCGGCGAAAAAGGCAATCTGTCCCACTGCCGGACAGCCGCAAATTCGGAACCTCCGGCCGCGCTGGCGTGTTTTTCTTCCCGAGTGGAGACGGTTATGCAGCCAGTTTTCTTCGTGATGGCAATCCTGGGTTGTGGCGACGGCAGCGTGGACTGCACGGAGGCGCGGATCATCCCCGCCCGCTATGAAACCATGGCGCAGTGCCGGGCCGATCTGGCCAACCGCATCGCCGCCAACACCGACGTCCCCTATCCGGTGATCGGTGCCGATTGCCGCCGCATGGGCGCCCAGATGGTCAAGACCGAGCGCAAGCCGACCAAGGGCTGAAGCCCTCCCTCCGTTCAGGCTGAACGGGTGTGTGGGCGCGGGCTTAACGCGGTCGTGTCCACAGTTCCGGATCGCGCGGGGTAATCCGCATCTTGTCCCGTCGCGCTGCCTGGATGCTGGCGCGCGTCATGAAGCCCAGCTTCTCCAGCTTGCCAGTCCCGACCCGCACATCCCACGCCCGGCGCCCGCGCTTGGCCACCTTGCGCCCGATCGCGCCATAGATCGCCGCCGCCGACAACACCGCCCAGGCCGAGCGATAGGAGAGCGCGGGCGTCCCCATCCGCGCGCTCGCCTCGAACAAGGCGGCCCGGTCGGTCAGCCGCCGCGCCAGCGCGCTCAGGCCCGGCCGGTGCGAAGGGGCCATGATGGCGTCGGGCGCGATGCTCTTATAGGCCAGCCACTGGCGCGGCAGATAATGCCGCCCCGCGTCGGCATCCTCGGCGATGTCGCGCGCGATATTGGCCAGCTGGAACGCCATGCCCAGATCGCAAGCGCGGTCGAGCACGGCTTCATCGTCCGGTGCGACGCCCATCGTCACCGCCATCATACAGCCGACGACGCCCGCGACATGATAGCAATAGCGGTAGAGATCGTCCTCGGTCTCGGGCCGCCAGTCCTCGGCATCCAGCGCGAATCCGGCGATCAGGTCGCGGGGCCAGCGATGCGGCATCCCCGTCTCGGCGGCAACCACACGGAGCGCGTCGAAGGCCGGGTCGCCGACCACCCGGCCCGCCAGCGCCGCCTCGGTCTTCTCGGTCAGCTCGGCCAGCCGCGCGGGCGCATCGGCGACGCGGGTCATGCCATGGCCATGATCCTGCCCGTCGGCGATATCGTCGCAGCGGCGGCACCAGGCATAGAGCAGCCAGGCACGCGCGCGCGTTTCGGGATCGAACAACAGGCTCGCCGCCGCAAAGCTCTTCGAGCCCTTGGCGATCGAGTCCCGCGCCGCCGCCACCAGCGCGTCGCGCTCGGTCGGGGCGGCGGTGTCGCTCACAGGTCGTCCGCGTTCATGCGCACGATCGGCTGGGTCGGCACATGCGCGCCCATCCGGTCGAGCAGGCCGTCGAGCGTGGTATCGACGATCAACAGCTCGCGATGCTGCGGCCGCAGGAACCCGACCTCGCCCATCTTCTCCCAGAAGGCGACGAGATGGTCATAATAGCCGCCGGTATTGAGCAGCCCGACCGGATCGGCATGATAGCCCAGCTGCGCCCAGCTCAGCGCCTCCCACAGCTCGTCCATGGTGCCGGTGCCGCCCGCGATGGTGATGAAGCCATCGGACAGGTCGGTGAACGCCTTCTTCCGCTCATGCATGCCGGGCACGACATGCAACTCGGTCAGGCCGCGATGCGCCACCTCGGCATCGACCAGCGCCTGCGGGATGATGCCGATCACCTCCCCGCCCGCCGCCAGCGCCGCATCCGCCACCGCACCCATCAGGCCCAGCCGCCCGCCGCCATAGACGACGCCGATCCCCCGCTCCGCCAGCCCGCGCCCGACGTCCCGGGCGGTCTCGATATATTGGGGGTCGGAGGGGGTCGCCGACCCGCAGTAAATGGCCAATCGCTTCATGGGCCAAGCGCTAAGCCATGGGGCCGGGTGGAGCAAGCGGGGTTGCGGCCTGCCGAGCCAGATGGGCGCGAATAGCAAAAGGGGCGGCGCGGACCCGCCGCACCGCCCCTGCCCAATTCTGATCGCGCTTACTTGCCGCGCAGCGTGTTCAGCAGCGCAAGGCCCACGACGCCGCCCAGTGCCGCCGAGGCGAAGGGACGATCCTTCACGAACTGGCGTGCCTGGTCGAGCAGCGGGCGGACCGTCTGGTCGACGCTGGTCTTGGCATCGCCGAACGCCTTCTGCGTCTTGCCGCCGAGCTGTTCGCCCTTGCCCTCGGCTTCCATCGACTTGTCGCCCAGCATGGCGCCCATGCCCTGCTTGACCTTGCCGCCGAAGTCGGTGGCCGCACCATTCATCGTGTCGGTGTTCATGGGACATCTCCTCTTTGGCTTTGGGATTACGGAGGGTCAAAACCCCTGAACGCGAGGATGTTTCCTGATATCTTTGCACTATCGCGATGCCGAAATCATGCCCAAGCCCGTGCGACGACACGCCGGAAGGGGTTCCCCGCCCTTCCCCCGCCGCCGCGCCGTCGCTACATGCACGGCGATGGTCGCCGACCCCCTTGCCAAGCTCCACGAAGTTTTCGGGTACAACCAGTTCCGGGGTGTGCAGGAACAGGTGGTCGACCGCGTGCTCGCGCGGCAGCGGACGCTGGCGGTTATGCCGACCGGCGCGGGCAAGTCGCTCTGCTACCAGTTGCCCGCCGTGATGATGGACGGGTGCTGCGTCGTGGTCAGCCCGCTGATTGCTTTGATGCACGACCAGCTGCGCGCCGCCGAGGCGGTCGGCATCCGCGCCGCCACGCTGACCAGCGTCGACCAGAACCGCGCCGAGACGGTCGCCCGTTTCCGCGACGGGCAGCTCGACCTGCTCTATGTCGCACCCGAGCGTGCCTCATCGGGGCATTTCCGCGAGTTGCTCGGCTCCGCGCCGCTCAGCCTGTTCGCGATCGACGAGGCGCACTGCGTCAGCGAATGGGGGCATGACTTCCGCCCCGACTATCGCCTCCTCGAACCGCTGATGGACGCCTTTCCAGAGGTGCCCCGGCTCGCGTTGACCGCGACCGCCGATGCGCATACCCGCGCCGACATCGCCAAGCAGCTGGGCATCCCCGCCGAGGGGATGATCGTCTCGGGCTTCGACCGGCCCAATATCCGCTATGCGATCAGCCCCAAGGCGAATGTGAACCTGCAGATCGCGCGGGTGGTCGCCGACACGCCCGGCCCTGGCATCGTCTATGCCCAGACGCGCGCGGCGACCGAGAAGCTGGCCGAGGCGCTGGCCCGGACCGGTCGCCCGGTGCGCGCCTATCATGCCGGGCTGGACCCCGCCGTGCGCGCCAAGAACCAGGCCGATTTCGTGGCCTCCGAAGACATGGTGATCTGCGCCACCGTCGCCTTCGGCATGGGGATCGACAAGCCGGACGTCCGCTTCGTCGCGCATGCGGGCCTGCCGAAGTCGATCGAGGCCTATTATCAGGAAACCGGCCGTGCGGGCCGCGACGGCGATCCGTCGGTTGCGCATCTCTTCTGGGGTGCCGACGATTTCGCCCGTGCGCGGCAACGCATGGCCGAGGTCGAGCCGGAGCGACAGGCGGGCGAGCGCGCACGGCTGTCGGCGCTGGGCGCGCTGGTCGAGACGGGGGGATGCCGCCGCCGCATCCTGCTGCGCCATTTCGGCGAGGAACTGGCCGAGGACTGCGGCAATTGCGACAATTGCCTGGGGTCGCCCGATGCCGTCGATGCGACGACCGTGGCGCAGAAATTCCTTTCCGCGGTGTTTCGCACCGGCCAGATGTTCGGCGCGGGCTATATCGAGCAGGTGCTGACCGGTCAGTCGACCGAGCGCAGCCTGATGAACGGGCATGAGGCGCTGTCGGTGTGGAACATCGTCTCGGGCGACGAGGTGGCATTGCTGAAGCCCGTCCACCGCGCGCTGCTGCTGCGCGATGCGTTGCGCACCAATCACCACGGCGGACTCGAGTTCGGCCCCGCCGCGCGCGCGCTCATCAAGGGCGAAGCGCGGCTGTCGCTGGTCGTGCCGCCCAAGCGCGAACGCAAGGGCCGTCGCACCGCGCCGGTCGCCGCCAATCCGGCGGACAATCCGCTGTTCGAGGCGCTGCGCGCCAAGCGTCGCGAGCTGGCGCAGGAGGCGGGGGTGCCGCCTTACGTGATCTTCCACGACTCGGTGCTGCGCGACATGGCGGCGCAACGTCCGACCAGCCGGGCGGCGCTGTCGTTGCTGTCGGGGATCGGCGCGCGCAAGCTGGATGCTTATGGCGAAGCGTTTCTGGCGGTGATCCGCGAGGCGGACTAAGCTGCGGGGCATGAGCGCCCCGACCCTGACCCCAACCCTGACCACCGCGCGACTGACGCTGCGCGGTCACCAGCCCGACGATCTCGACGCACTGGCGGCGATGTGGGCCGATCCGGCGGTCTATGGGATGATCGGCGGCCAGCCGCGCCCGCGCGAGGATGTCTGGATTCGGCTGTTGCGCTCGGTCGGGTGCTGGACGATGTTCGGCTATGGCGCCTGGGTGGTGTGCGACCGGGCGACCGGGCAGGTGCTGGGCGATATGGGCCTGCTCGAATCGCGGCGTGCGATCGTGCCCGAACTGACCGTTCCAGAGGCGGGATGGACGCTGGTCCCGGCAGCGCATGGCCGGGGCTTTGCGGCCGAGGCGATGCGCGCGGTGCTCGGCTGGGCCGATGGACGCGGCCTGACGCGGACATGCTGCATCATCGATCCGGGGAACGCCGCCTCGATCCGACTGGCGGAGAAGCTGGGCTACGGCGCGCCGGTCGAAGGGGTCTATCATGAGCGTCCGATCCGGATTTTCCACCGGGATTAATCCCAACCTCCGTTCGCACTGAGCGAAGTCGAAGTGCACGGGAATGCGCGCGCGGCGTAGGCTTCGACTTCGCTCAGCCTGAACGGAGGGAGGGGGAAGTTCGCGCGGAGACGCGGAGGTATCACGCCCGGCCGACAGGCGCCTTCTCATCATCGACGGTACGGCAAGGGCAGCGGTCGAACGGGCGGCAGACGCCGACGCCCGACCAGACCTCTCTGCGTCTCCGCGCCTCCGCGCGAACAAAAGGCCGCGCGCCGGACGTTCGCGGTTCAAGCCCCGCCCCCGATAGGGTACAAGACCCCTGTGACGCTTGCCCTGATCCTGTCCGCCATCGCCATGACGCTGATCGTCGGTGTCCGCTATCTGCTCGCCTCGGGAGCATTCGCGCTGGCGACCAAGGCGCGGCATCCGAACCTCTATGCCGGGCTCGATCCGCAGATCCGGCGGGAAATCTGGTGGAGCCTCGCCTCCGCTGCGATTTACGGCGTGCCCGCGGGGATCGTCGCCTGGGGCTGGCAGAATCGGGGATGGACGCAAATCTACGCCGATATCCACGCCTGGCCGCTCTGGTACTGGCCGGTTTCGGTGCTGCTGTACCTGGTCGCGCACGACACCTGGTTCTACTGGACGCATCGCTGGATGCACCGGCCCGCCATCTTCAAGGCCGCCCACGCCGTCCATCATGCCAGCCGACCGCCGACTGCCTGGGCCGCCATGGCGTTCCACCCGATCGAGGCGGTGACGGGCGCTGTGGTAATTCCGCTACTTGTGTTTGTGATTCCGATTCACATCGGCGCGCTCGGCTTGGTGCTGACCATCATGACCGTTATGGGCGTGACCAACCACATG
>Ga0308159_1004797_pt1 | contig 12019 bp, 12 predicted proteins | sample PhyCR1_FD_201040 | JGI IMG/M metagenome (GOLD analysis project Ga0308159, IMG submission 201040) | Phyllosphere microbial communities from UC Gill Tract Community Farm, Albany, California, United States - DLSLC.R1 | ecosystem: Host-associated > Plants > Phyllosphere > Unclassified | place: USA...
ATCCGCGCCCTGGCCGCCTACGGCCTCGCCCACCGGGACCCGGCGGTGTGGCGCGAACAGCTCGCCGGCGTGGCCGACAGCGAGGCCCGCGCCAGCCACCTGGTGGACCAGCTCCTCGCGCTGGCGCTGGCCGACGAGGTGCGCGGCGCCATGCCGCGCGAGCCCGTGGCGCTCGACGAGCTGGCGCGGGACGCGGTGCTGCGCGTGCTGCCGCGCGCCGATGCGGCCGGCGTGGACCTGGGCGCGCGCGGCCTCGACCGGCCCGTGGTGGTGCAGGGGCAGGCGGTGCTGATCGAGGGGGTGCTCGGCAACCTCATCGACAACGCGCTGCGCTACGGCCGCCCCGCGGAAGGCGGCCCGGCCCCGCGCATCACGGTGGAGATCGCCTCCGGCGCGCCGGGCGAAGAGGGCTCCGTGGTGCTGTCGGTGGTGGACAACGGCCCCGGCATTCCCGAGGCGCAGCGCACCGACCTGCTGCAGCGCTGGGCGCAGGGCCGCGAGGGCGAACGCCTGGGGCAGGGCGCCGGACTGGGCCTGGCCATCGTGGCGCGCTATGCCGAACTGCTGGGTGCGCGGCTGGCGCTGGGCACGGGGCCGGACGGGCAGGGGCTGCGCGTGGGGCTGGTATTCGCGCCGCCCGCACCGACGCCGCCGGCGGCCTGACGTGCCGGCGCACAGGCTGGGAGGCGGCGCCGAAGCGTCAGTCCGGCTGCGCGCCGAACACCGGCCGGAAGAAGCTGCGCTCGTAGCTCAGGATGCAGCGCGTGTCCTCGGCATAGCGGAAGGCCGCGATGCATTCGGCGTCCTGCATCGATTGCTGGCGGTAGGTTTCGTAGGCGGCGAGCGAAGGGAAGGTGAACATCGCCAGCGCGATGTTGTTGGCGCCTTCCGACGGCAGGAAATAGCCATGGTGGCGGCCGCCGAACTTCTCCACCAGGGGAATCCAGAGCCGGCCGTAGTGCTCGAACTCGGCGAGCTTGTAGGGATCGATGACGTAGCGCAGGGTGCAGGTGATCATGGCCCGATTTCACCGCATTTTCAGGCCTTGTGCGGCATCGGGGTGGCCTGGGCCCTTGGAGCGCGGCGTTCGGGCCTCCAGAGGCCTTCCAGGGCTCTCTCCGGGCTCTTCTCCAGGGCCGAGCCTAGGCGCGCCTGCCTTCGCCGCCGCCGCGGCACCCTCTGCGCCCCCACGGCCGCCACGCGGTGGCGCGGCGGCTGCGGGGCTTCTGGTCAGGCCTTCGCCGATTCGGCGAGCGTGGGGTAGTCGGTGTAGCCCTTCTCGCCGCCGCCATAGAAGGTCTTGGAATCCCACGGGTTGAGCGGTGCGTCCTGGCGCAGCCGTTCGACCAGGTCGGGGTTGGAGATGAAGGCCTTGCCGAAGGCGACGATGTCGGCGCGGCCGCTGGCCACCGCTTCCATCGCCAGCGCGCGGTCGTAGGCGTTGTTGACCATCCAGGCACCCTTGCCGCCGGCTTCGCGGTAGGCGGTCTTCAGCGCCTCGTAGTCGAACGGACGGTCTTCCATCTCGCGCGGGCCGCCGGTGGAGCCTTCGATGACGTGCACGTAGGCCAGGCCCAGGGGTGCGAGCTGGCGGATCACGTAGTCGAACAGCGGCTGCGGATCGGCATCCACGATGTCGTTGGCCGGGGTGACGGGCGAGAGGCGGATGCCCACCTTGCCGCCGCCGATCGCGTCCACCACGGCGCGCGTGGCTTCGAGCAGCAGGCGGGCGCGGTTCTCGATGCTGCCGCCGTAGTCGTCGGTGCGCTGGTTGGCGCCGGTCTTGAGGAATTGGTCCAGCAGATAGCCGTTGGCGCCGTGGATCTCGACGCCGTCGAAACCGGCCGTCTCCACCGCGTTGCGCGCGGCGGCGGCGTAGTCGTGCACGATGCCGGGAAGTTCCTCGGCATCCAGCGCGCGGGGCTCGGACGTGGCCGCGAAATGGCCCTGGCCGGTGGCCTTGTCGATCAGGTAGGTCTTGGACTTGGCGGCGATGGCGGAGGGCGCCACCGGGGCGCCGCCGTCGGGCTGCAGGTCGTTGTGCGAGATGCGGCCCACGTGCCAGAGCTGGGTGACGATCTTGCCGCCGCGCTTGTGCACCGCCGCCGTCACCTTCTTCCAGCCGTCGAGCTGGTCGGTGCCGTACAGGCCCGGCACGTCCGCATAGCCCTGGCCCTGGTGGCTGATGGCCGTGGCCTCCGTGATCAGCAGGCCGGCGGTGGCGCGCTGGGCGTAGTAGGTGGCGGTGATGTCCTTCGGCACCGCGTTCGGCGAGCGGTTGCGCGTGAGCGGCGCCATGGCGATGCGGTTGGCAAGCTGCAGGTCGCCGGCCTGGACGGGATCGAAAAGCGTAGTGGACAAGGGAGTACCTCTTTCGAAAATGAGGGAGACGACGTTACCGCGTTTGCCGATTCTCTGCAGTGGGACTGCGCCGCGACGGGATATGCGAGTCGTGCTAGCGAAAACGCAGCATCCGATGGCGTGCCCGCTGCGATGGCTGGGCCCGTCCCGGTCGGGTCCGGCTGCTCCGCCGTCACCATCCCGGAAGGTCGGCTCGGCGGCGGGGCGGAAGTGGCACGCCTTATACCCCGGTGCCATCCAGGCCGGTTATGGGTGCGCCTGGCAGGCAACGCAGCGCCGGACCTGCGGCTGCGCGGTGTTTCACGTGAAACACGCCGGTTGGTGGACAAGCGCTGCGGCCGGCGTTCGACGCGGGGCTGCACTGGACCGGGGCCCGTGCGGTGCCCTGGAGGGGCAGGGCCTGAGACCGGGCTTGCCCTTCCTCCGAAACCCTGGGCCTGGATTACTTCTGCAGGCCCTCGGCCTTGAGCGCCGCCTGCACTGCCGGGCGCGCGCCCACGCGTTCCACATAGGCCCGCAGGTTCGTGAGGCCCGAGGTGTCCACGCCCACGTGCTTGCCCCAGCTGCACACGGTGAACAGGTAGCCGTCCGCCACCGAGTAGTGTTCGCCCAGCAGGTAATCCTTGCCTTCGAGCTGTCCATCCAGCCACTGGAAGCGGGACATCAGCTTCTGGCGCACGATGGGCTTATAGGCATCCGGCGTGTTGGGCATGAACAGGGGCGTGTGGCCCTTGTGCAGCTCAGTGCCGATGAAGTTCAGCCATTCCTGCAGGCGGTAGCGCGCCAGCGTGCCGTTGGCCGGTGCCAGGTTCTTGTGGGGTGCCTGGTCGGCGATGTACTGCACGATGGCCGGGCCTTCGCGCAGGCGCGTGCCGTCGTCGAGTTCCAGAACAGGCACGTAGCCGAGGGGGTTGATCTCGTAGAAATCGGTCCCGTCCTGGAGCTTGTGGCTCTTGGTGCTGGCAAGCACGGGGGTAAAGGCCAGGCCGGCTTCGTGCAGGGCGATGTGGGGAGACAGCGAGCAGGCACCAGGGCTGTAGTAGAGCTTCATGGTCAGGTTCGAAGACAGTGGAACAAGCCTGCCATGCTACTAGCGAGCACGGATCCGTGCTGTCGGCCGCCATGCCGCCGGACATGGCCCCGATCCCCGTGCCCGGCGGGGTGCCGCGGCGGTGGGGCTGTCAGGTTCGACCCGGTGCCGTGGCCGCTTCCAGCCGCCCGAGCCAGGCGATGGCATGGGCCGCGTCCGGCCCGCACATGTCCGCCGAAGGCCGCAGCGATCCGCACACGGCGGGCCGTTCGGGCCGGCCGAAGATCCTGCAGCGCAGGGCCTCGTCGAGCTGCACGCAGGCCACGCCCGCGGGCTTGCCGTGGGGCATCCCCGGGATGGGGCTGGAGATGGACGGCGCCGTGCAGCAGGCGCCGCAGCCGGGCCGGCATGCCTGTGCTTCAGGGGATGCGGTCACCCGTTCAGCGCCCGAGCCGCTGGCTGGCCCAGAGCACCTGCTCCACCACGGCGCGCACCCGGCCATGGTGCGCAGGATCGACCAGGCTGCCGGCCTCGTCGAACGCGTTGCCGGCATGGCCCAGCGCAAACGCCTGGGGGGCGAGCCAGCATTCCAGGTTCAGGAGCAGGGGGGCCAGATGGCTTTGCGAGCGCAGCCCGCCCAGGCCGCCGGGGGAGGCGCTCAGCATGCCCACCACCTTGCCGCGGAAGGGGAGGGTGCCGTCGCTCCACACCGGATGGCCGGCGACGGGGCTCGATGCCCAGTCGATGGTGTTCTTCAGCAGCGCGGTGTAGCTGCCGTTGTATTCGGGCGAGCAGACGATCCAGCCGGCATGGGCCTGCAGGACCTCTTTCAGGCGCACCACGTCGGCGGGCGTGCCCTGGGATTCGAGGTCGGCGTTGTAGAGCGGGATGTCGAAATCCGACAGCTCCAGCAGGGTCGCGTCGGCACCTGCATTGCGGGCGATGTCGGCAGCGGCGCGGGCCAGCCGGCGGTTGAGGGATTGCTGGCGCGTGCTGCCGGCGAAGACGAGGAGTTGGGGCATGGAGTGATTCGACCACAGCCGCGCGGCAGGATTCCTGCAAGCCGATGTTCCACGTGAAACAACCTGCCGGCGAGGGCATGCCGGAGGTGATGGGCGGGAACTGGCCCAAGTGGTCCCGCCGCCGGTTCCGAAGGGGCGGTGAATGCTCGATGCTGCCCGGCAAGCGCCCTGGCACTCCCGGGGGCAGCCCCTTCCGCAGGGCAGGGGATGCGCTGGGGTGGTGGCGCGCCCGGGGCGGGCATGGGAAAATCCCGGCCTTCCCCTTTTTCAGATCCCATTGCCCCGACCCGAACCCGGCACGCCGCCGGCCCGGCGGGCAAGGCGCCCGCTGGCGGCCCGGCGTGCGCTCCTTCGGTATCGGGCCGCCCCTCGTGTGCGAGGTTTCGGAGCAGTTGCATGTTGTACCCCCAGGAATTTGATGTGATCGTCGTCGGCGGAGGCCATGCCGGCACCGAGGCCGCGCTCGCCGCCGCCCGCATGGGCAGCAAGACGCTGCTGCTCACCCACAACATCGAGACGCTGGGCCAGATGAGCTGCAATCCCAGCATCGGCGGCATCGGCAAGGGCCACCTCGTGAAAGAGGTGGACGCGCTCGGCGGTGCCATGGCACTCGCGACGGACGAGGGCGGTATCCAGTTCCGCATCCTCAACAGTTCCAAGGGCCCGGCCGTGCGGGCCACCCGCGCTCAGGCCGACCGCATCCTCTACAAGGCCGCGATCCGCCGGATGCTGGAGAACCAGCCCAACCTGTGGCTGTTCCAGCAGGCCGTGGACGACCTGATGGTGGAAGGCGACCGCGTGGTGGGCGCCATCACGCAGGTGGGCATCGCCTTCCGCTCGCGCACGGTGGTGCTGACGGCCGGCACCTTCCTGGACGGCAAGATCCACGTCGGCCTGAACAACTATTCCGCGGGCCGCGCGGGCGACCCGCCGGCGGTGAGCCTGTCGGCGCGCCTCAAGGAATTGCAGCTGCCGCAGGGGCGTCTCAAGACCGGCACGCCGCCGCGCATCGACGGCCGCAGCATCGATTTCAGCCAGTGCGAGGAGCAGCCTGGGGATGGCATGCCCGGCGGCGTGAACGAGGGCGCGGTGCCGGTGTTCAGCTTCATGGCACATGCCTATGGTGGGGCGGCGATGCACCCGCGCCAGGTGCCGTGCTGGATCACGCACACCAACGAACGCACGCACGAGATCATCCGCTCCGGCTTCGACCGCAGCCCCATGTTCACCGGCAAGATCGAGGGCGTGGGGCCGCGCTACTGCCCGAGCGTGGAAGACAAGATCAACCGCTTCGCGGACAAGGACAGCCACCAGATCTTCCTGGAGCCGGAAGGGCTGACCACGCACGAGTTCTACCCCAACGGCATCAGCACCAGCCTGCCGTTCGACGTGCAGTACGACTTGGTGCGTTCCATGCGCGGGCTGGAGAATGCCCACATCCTGCGCCCGGGCTACGCCATCGAATACGACTATTTCGACCCGCGCTCGCTCAAGAGCAGCTTCGAGACGCGCCAGATCCAGGGCCTCTTTTTCGCGGGCCAGATCAACGGCACCACGGGCTACGAAGAGGCGGCGGCCCAGGGGCTGTTCGCCGGCATCAATGCCGCGCTGCAGTGCCGGGGCGAGGCAGCGTGGGTGCCGCGCCGCGACGAAGCCTACCTGGGCGTGCTCGTGGACGATCTGATCACCAAGGGCGTGACCGAGCCCTACCGCATGTTCACCAGCCGCGCCGAATTCCGCCTGCAGCTGCGCGAAGACAACGCCGACATGCGCCTGACGGAAGCCGGGCGCCGCATGGGGCTGGTTCAGGATGCGCGCTGGGACGCCTTCAGCCGCAAACGCGATGCCGTGGCACGCGAAACCGAACGCCTGAAGTCCACCTGGGTGAACCCGCGCAATCTGCCGGCCGAGGAATCCGCGCGCGTGCTCGGAAAGCCGATCGAGCACGAATACAACCTGTTCGATCTGCTGCGCCGGCCGGACGTGTCGTATGGGACGCTCATGGGCATGAACGCCGGCAAATACGCCAGTGCGGATGTTTCACGTGAAACACTGGGTGACCTGAGCGAGCCCGTGCTGGAACAGGTCGAGATCGCAGCCAAGTACTCGGGCTACATCGACCGGCAGCGGGACGAAGTGCAGCGCGCCTCCCACTACGAGAGCCTGCACTTGCCGCAGGAGCTGGATTACATGCAGGTGGCGGCGCTTTCCATCGAGGTGCGCCAGAAGCTGCAGAAGCACCGCCCCGAGACGCTCGGCCAGGCATCGCGGATTTCCGGCGTGACGCCGGCTGCCGTGTCGCTGCTGCTGGTGCACTTGAAGAAAGGCGGCTTTCGCGGGTTCTCGGCCCAGCCCGCCGTGGAGGCCGCGGCATGATGGCCGCGGGGGCTGCATCGGCGCTGGCCGGGCCGCTGAGCGAAGGCCTGGAACGACTGGGGCTGTCCCTCACCGAAACCCAGCATGCGCAATTGCTGGAGTTCCTTGCCCTGCTGCAGAAGTGGAACAAGGTCTACAACCTGACAGCCGTGCGCGATCCGCAGGAAATGCTCACCCACCATCTGCTGGACAGCCTCGCCGCGGTGCCGCCGCTGCAGCGGCATTTGTCCAGCCTGGGTACCCGTGGGCAGGCAGCCCGGTTGCTGGACGTAGGCTCCGGCGGCGGCCTGCCGGGCGTGGTGTTCGCCATCTGCTGCCCACAATTGCAGGTGAGCTGTGTCGATACGGTGGCCAAGAAGGCGGCCTTCGTGCAGCAGGTGGCCGTCTCGCTGCAACTGCGCAACCTGAAGGGCATCCACGCGCGCGTGGAGAACCTCGAAGGCCCGTTCGACGTGGTGAGCTGCCGGGCCTTCGCCTCGCTGCCGGATTTCGTTTCCTGGTCACAGGCGGCGCTGGCGGGCGACGGCATCTGGCTGGCGATGAAGGGCAAGCATCCGGCCGATGAAATCGCCGCGCTGCCTGCACGGGCCGAGGTGTTTCACGTGGAACCACTGGCGGTGCCGGGCCTGGGCGCCGAGCGCTGCATCGTCTGGATGCGCCCCCGCGAAGACGTAACGGACGGCACGCCAGCACCCGGCGACGGAGCACTGGCTTAAACTCCCGCTTCCAATTTTCGGGGGTGCTGATGTTTGGCATTGCGGACTACGGCGCATTCGTCGCCGCCATCCTGTTGTTCCTGGCCATTCCCGGCCCGGGCAATCTGGCGCTGGTCACCTCCACCGGCAAGGGCGGCGTGCGCGCCGGCCTGGCGGCCACGCTCGGCGTGATCGCGGGCGACCAGGTGCTGCTGTGGATGGCCGTGGCCGGCGTGGCTGCGCTGCTGGCGGCCATGCCCGCGGTCTTCCACGCCGTGCAGTGGCTCGGCGCCGCCTACCTGGCCTGGATGGGCCTTCGCATGCTGCTGGCCCGCCCGGGCTCGTCCCCGGTGATCGCCATCCAGCCACGGCACTACTTCCGGCAGGCTGCCCTCATCACGCTGCTCAATCCCAAGGCGATCGTTTTCTACATGGCGTTCTTCCCGCTCTTCGTCGATCCGGCGCACCACCGCGGCCTGCTGACTTTTGGCGTGATGGCCGCCACGATCGCCGGCCTCACGTTCCTCTACGGTCTTGCCGTGGTGTTGCTCACGCACCGCATGGCCGAGGGCATGCGCGCGCGGCCGGTGGTTGGCCGGGTGCTGGAGAAGGTCGCCGGAACCTTCCTGCTGGGCTTCGGCATCAAGCTGGCGGTCTCCAGCTGACCGACCGGTGGCCCCGCACCGACCGACCTGCTTCCGCTGTCCGCCTTTTCCCTTCCGCCCGCTTCCACTTCCCGTCCTCCCGGCGCTCTTCCCGCATCCTCCATGGCCAAGATCTTCTGCATTGCCAACCAGAAAGGCGGCGTCGGCAAGACGACGACCTCCGTCAACCTCGCCGCCGGCCTCGCCAAGGTGGGCCAGCGCGTGTTGCTGGTGGACCTCGATCCCCAGGGCAACGCCACCATGGGCTCGGGCGTGGACAAGCGCGCGCTCGAACTCACGGTGTACGACGTGCTGCTCGAATCCGCCTCGGTGCAGGAGGCGGCGGTGCTGTCGGAGCAGTGCGGCTACCGCGTGCTGGGCGCGAACCGCGAACTCGCGGGCGCCGAAGTGGAGCTGGTGGCCCTGGAGCAGCGCGAGCGGCGCCTGAAGAGCGCGCTGGCCGCGGTGGACAAGGATTTCGACTTCATCCTCATCGACTGCCCGCCGAGCCTGTCGATGCTGACGCTCAACGGCCTGTGCTGCGCCAACGGCGTGATCGTGCCGATGCAGTGCGAGTACTTCGCGCTGGAAGGCCTCACCGACCTCGTCAACACGATCAAGCAGGTGCATGCCAACCTCAACAAGGATCTGCAGATCATCGGCCTGCTGCGCGTGATGTTCGATCCGCGCATCACGCTGCAGAGCCAGGTCAGCGAGCAGCTCAAGGACCATTTCGGCGACAAGGTGTTCAGCACCGTGATCCCGCGCAACGTGCGGCTGGCCGAGGCGCCCAGCTATGGCCTGCCGGGCGTGGTGTTCGATCCGAACGCCAAGGGCAGCCAGGCATTCATCGACTTCGCGCGCGAGATGGTCAAGCGCGTCAAGCGGATGTGATTTTGCTATCAAAAGAGTAGCATGAGCCCCGAAGACGTCCTCATCCTGCCGGGCTGGCAGAACTCCAGCCCCGACCACTGGCAGAGCCGCTGGGAGGCCCGCTACGGCTACCGGCGCGTGGAGCAGCACGACTGGATGCATCCGCTGCGCGGCGACTGGTCCGCGCGGCTGGAGGACGTCGTGGGCGACGCGCCCCGGCCCGTCGTGCTCGTGGCCCACAGCCTGGGCTGCATCCTCACTGCATGGTGGGCCGCGCACACGCGGCACGCCGGCAAGGTGCGCGGCGCGCTGCTGGTGGGCCCCGGCGACGTGGCGCGCCCCGACATCGCCGCGCTGCTGCCCGGCTGGACGCCCATCGTGCGCGCGGCGCTGCCGTTCCCCGCGGTGCTGGTGGGCAGCCAGGACGACCCGTACTGCGCCCTGGAGCGCGCCCGGGCGATGGCTGCCGATTGGCATGCGCGTTTCGTGGATGCCGGCGCCTGCGGGCACCTGAATGCCGCATCGGGCCTGGGCGACTGGGACGCGGGGCATGCGCTGATCGCGCCCTGGGTGGCGGCGCGCTGATGGCGTGGCGCCGCGCCGGTACGCCTCCCACGCTGCAGCCGCCGCAACCCGGCGGCCGGCGCGGGCGTGCGGTCGCTGTCCTGGCAGAAGGGCTGCAGGCCCTGGCCGCGGGCGGTGCGCTCTTTTCCGTGCCCATTGCCCTGGCGGTCGGCAAGGCCGCCCTGGCCGGGGTGCTCGCGCTCATCGGTCTGGGCATCTGGATACGACTGGCGCGCCGCCGCCGTGCCGCGCGCATGCCGGGGCCCGCCATTCCGTTGGGGCCGGGCATGGTGCTGTCCGGTCTCGCCGCTCTGGGGGCCGCCGTGGAGACCGCCGTGCTGGTCGAAGCCACGGGCCTGCCGGTGCGCCAGTTGCAGCCCGGTTTCGCCCCGTCGAATTGGGCGTGGGTGCCGGGCACGCTGGCCGTGCTGTTCTGGGGGCAGCGCGCGCTCTTGCGACGGCTGTGGCAGGCATGGCGCCCCGCGGCTGACACTCCCCGCTGAATTTCTACCTTTCTTTCGGATCACATCGCATGGCAACCAAGAAACCCAAGGGCCTCGGCCGTGGCCTCGAAGCGCTGCTCGGCCCCAAGGTCGCGGAGGCGGCTCCCGGCGCGCAGGGCGGTGCATCCGCCGCCCCGGCGGCACCGTCCGCGCTGCCGCTCGACGACATGGTGCCCGGCATCTACCAGCCGCGCACGCGCATGGACGAGGGCGCGCTCTACGAGCTGGCCGAGAGCATCAAGGCGCAGGGCATCATGCAGCCCATCCTCGTGCGCCGGCTGGCGCAGGGCGAGAACGCGGGCCGCTACGAGATCATCGCGGGCGAGCGGCGCTTCCGGGCCGCGCGCATCGCGGGGCTGGCCGAGGTGCCGGTGCTGGTGCGCGATGTGCCGGACGAGTCCGCCGCGGCGATGGCGCTGATCGAGAACATCCAGCGCGAAGACCTGAACCCGCTCGAAGAGGCGCAGGGCCTCGCGCGCCTCGTGAAGGAATTCGGCCTGACGCACGAGCAGGCCGCGCAGGCCGTGGGCCGCTCGCGCAGCGCCGCCAGCAACCTGCTGCGCCTGCTGAACCTCGCCGAGCCGGTGCAAACCATGCTGATGGCAGGCGACATCGACATGGGCCATGCGCGCGCGCTGCTGTCGCTGGACCGCGCCGCGCAGATCACCGCCGGCAACCAGATCGCGGCGCGCAAGCTGTCGGTGCGCGAGGCCGAGGGGCTGGTGAAGAAGATCGGCGCGGAATTCAGCCTCGCGCCGCAGAAGTCCCGCAAGGACGCCAAGTCGCGCGACCTCAAGCGGGTGGAAGAGGAACTCTCCGACCTGCTGATGGCCGAGGTGGAGGTGCGCGTGAAGAAGCGCGTGAAGCGCGGCGGCCGCACCGAGGAAGTCGGCGAGCTGGCGATCCAGTTCGGCTCGCTGGAGGCCCTCAACGGCCTCATAGAGCGCCTGCGCGGCGAAGGCTGACCAGGGGTGCCCCGAGGGCGTCAAGAGCGCCCGAGGCCTTCTGGCGCCGTTGTCCTGCCGGTGCCGTCGCCCGCCCGGGCCGGGCCGCGGCGCTCCAGCCAGCCCATGGCCGCGAAACCGCAGGCCACGGCCAGCCACATCGTGGCGAAGCGGATGCCCACGGCGGCCAGGGCCGCGGTGCCCAGCGGCACGGCATGCAGCGCCAGCAGCGCGACGATGGTGGCCTCGGTCGTGCCGATGCCCGCGGGCAGCATCGATGCCGCGCCGGCCAGCATCGCGGTGGGGTAGGTGGACAGGGCCGCGCGCAGCGGCAGCGCCGCGTCCAGGCCCTGCAGCAGCCACGCGAACGACGCCGCCACGCCGCCCCAGGCCACCAGGCCCAGCACGAAAGAGAGGGCCATGTCGCGCGGCGTGAGCCAGAGCCGGCAGCCCGACAGGCCCCGCGCCAGCGTGCGGCCCGCGCGGCCGGTGCGTCGCCAGCCGGCCGCGCGCAGGCGGGCGGCGGGGCGCTGCAGCCACCGGGGCCGCGCAGCCACCGCGGCGACGGCGCCGATCAGTCCCGCCACGAAGGCCAGCACGATGCCGAACAGCCGTCCCGACGGAATGGCCAGTGCCGCGAGCAGCGACACCGCCAGCAGATCGAAGGCGCGCTCGTAGACGAAGGCCGAGAGCGTGCGCGCGGCCGGCACGCCCCAGCGCGCGAAGTAGCGCGCGCGCACCAGCTCGCCCACCTTGCCCGGCGTGGCCGTGAAGGCGAAGCCCGCGAGATATCCCGCGAACCCCGCCAGCACCGGCACGCTGTGCCCGGCGCGGCGCAGCAGCCCGTGCCAGCGCGCATAGCGCACCACGTAGGTGGCGAGGGACACCATCGCCATGCCGGGCAGCCAGACGGCCACGCGCGGCAGCTGCGCGAAGATCTGGTTGCGCGCATCCACCCACACCAGGGCCGCCACGTAGAGGGCCGTGCAGGCGAGGGCGGCGACGAG
>Ga0308159_1004798_pt1 | contig 12015 bp, 11 predicted proteins | sample PhyCR1_FD_201040 | JGI IMG/M metagenome (GOLD analysis project Ga0308159, IMG submission 201040) | Phyllosphere microbial communities from UC Gill Tract Community Farm, Albany, California, United States - DLSLC.R1 | ecosystem: Host-associated > Plants > Phyllosphere > Unclassified | place: USA...
GTGGTCGGCGACCACACCGCCTGACGGGAGGCCCGGTGCCGGCCCGCACCGCGCCTCCCGACCGTGCGGTGGTCGCGCCCACCGCCGCGCCGACGCCGTCCGCCGAGCGGTCGCGATCCTTCGCCTGGCGCGCTCCCGCGCGACGGTCCGTGACCGCACGGCCACCCGCCGGCGGTGTGTCGTGACCACTGGCGGACCGATGCCCGGCTGACCGACTCCCGTCGAGCGGGCGAAATGCCCGGTGCCTCCGCGCGCCGACCCGGGTGTTCCGCCCGTTCGTGGTGGAGGGGGTTCGCCCGGGGCGGCTGGCGCTGCCGAGCGGGCGAAATGCCGGGTGCCTCAGCGTGCCGACCCGGTTGTTTCGCCCGTTCGCGGTGGTGGCGGTTCGCCCGGGGTGGGTGACGCTGCCGAGTGGGCGGAATGCCGGGGTGCGTCCGCGCGCCGACCCGGGTGTTTCGCCCGCTCGGCAGGGGCGCGCTCAGCCGAGGCGGGTCGCGGCGAGGCCGCCGTCCACGTCGATGGTGGCGCCGTGCACGAAGGCCGCCTCGTCGGAGGCCAGCCAGCGCACGGCGAACGCGACGTCGACCGGTCGGACGGGTACGCCGGCCGGGGTGCCCGCCGTCATCTGCGCGAGGACGTCGTGCGAGTCCGCGTTGCCCGGCGTCGCGGTGGCACCGGGCGACACGGTCGACACCCGGACGCCGTGCGGTCCGAACTCGGCGGCCCAGGCGCGGGTCAGCTGCTCGACGGCGGCCTTCGTCGCCGGGTAGAGCGCCGTGAACGGGACGCCGACGCGGGACATCCACGAGCCGATGTTCACGACGACGCCCGAGCCGCGTTCGACCATCGCAGGAGCCAGCGCTCCGACCAGCACGTGCGGCGCGCGGACGTTCGTGGCCCAGAGCGCTTCGGCTTCGTCGTCGGCGAGCAGTGCGGTGGGGCCGACCGGGTAGACGCCGGCGTTGTTGACGAGGACGTCGACCCGGCCACCGAGGGCCTGGGCAGCGCGGGCAGCGAGGTCACGGACCGCGTCGGGGTGGCTGTTCAGGTCGCCGATCACGGCCACGGCGGTTCCTCCGGACGCGGTGATGGCGTCCACCACGGCCTGCGTGCGCTCCGGGTCGCGGCCGGCGACCGCGACGGTGGCGCCGGAGGCGGCGAGGACACGGGCGACGGCTTCACCGATGCCGCTCGAGGCGCCGGTCACCAGCGCGGTGCGGCCGGCCAGTCGGTCGTCGGTGGTCAGGGAGTCGAGGAGTGCTTCGTTGGTCTGCATGCTCCGATGCTCGGTCCCGCGTGCCTCGTGGAGATTGCCCAGGACTCCGGAGTGCTTGCCGGATCCCGCACGGGCACCACTCGCGCCGGCTGCCTCGACAGAATGGGCACATGGACGACGTCACCTCGGACCGGCTGGACCGTGCGCTGCAGAGCGTCCTCGCCCACCTGGACGACACGGAGCGCGCCGGACGGCTCGGCCTCCGCCTGGCCCGGGTGGACCGTCCGACCGACCTCGGGTACCAGCGCTACACGCCGTCGGTGTCGGTGGTGCTCGCCGGTCGGAAGCGCTCGATCGTGGGGGACGACGACCAGCTCTGGGGTCGCGAGCGCTTCATCATCACGCCCGTGGATCTTCCCGTGATCGCCGGGGTGGTCGAGGTCGAACCACCCGCGGGGTTCGTCGCGGTCGTCTGGCAGCTCGACCCCGCGGTGGTGGCCGAGGTCGCGACGGCGATGTCCCGCCCGCACCAGGACGAGGCGCCGCCGGCCCGACTCGGCAGCTGGACCCCGGCCCTGGCGGACGCGTTCGCCCGGCTCGTCGGACTGCTCGATGCTCCGGAGGACATGACGGTCCTCGCCCCGCTCGTCACCCGCGAGGTCGTGCTCCGCCTGCTGCAGACCGACCAGGCACCGCGCATCCTGGCCGCGATCGGCAACCGCGACGGCGACGTCGTCGCAGCGGCCACGGCCCTGCTCACCGACCGGTTGGAGGAAGCGTGGTCGGTGGCGGGCCTGGCCGCGGCGGTCCGGACGAGCGAGTCGACGCTGTTCGCGCGCTTCCGGCAGGTCACCGGGATGAGCCCGGTGCAGTACCTGCGGCGGCTGCGGCTCGGGGAGGCCCGGCGGCGGATGATCGTGCTCGGTGACACCGCCGCCCAGGCTGCGGTCGCGGTGGGGTACCGGAGCGCCTCGCACTTCTCGCGCGACTACCGCGCCCTGCACGGCCGGCCACCGGCTGCCGACGCCGGTCGGGCCCGTGAACTGCTCGCGCGGGGCGAGGTCGCGATCGCCTGATCTGCCAGCGTGATCGCCAGACCGACCCGCGCGGTCAGTCGGACGGATGACGCGGACGAGTCCGGGCAGGCCCTACTGTCATCGATGCGGGCGACGACCGTCGCCGCGGAGAGGACCGCTCGTGTTGACGAACGTGTCGGGGGCACACGCCGTGGTGCTCCTCGTGCTGCTGGCGCTCGAGGCCGTGGCGCTGGTGCAGGTCTGGCGCGATGGTCGCCGGACGCAGGTGGTCAAGGTGCTGTGGACGGTGGTCATCCTCGCGCTGCCCGTGATCGGCGTGCTGGGGTGGGCCGTGAACTGGCTGCTCGGCAAGGCCGCGGACGCGCTCCAGCGCCGGAACGCCTGACGCGCGTCAGTCCTCGGTGAGGGCCGCCGCGTAGGCCCGGACGGACCGGTGGTACCGGGGGAGCGTCGGTTCGACGGCCTCGATCGCGACGCGCAGGGCCTCGGCGGAGCGTCCCGCGCTGTGCAGGGCGAGCGCGAGGAACACCTTGGGTGCCGCCCCGGTGGCGGAGTGCTCCGGAGCGTCGCGGAGCATCGTGATGGCCTCGTCGATCCGACCGAGGTTCCGGAGCGTCGAGGCGTGCTGGACGACCATCCTGGCGGCGCGGTCCGGGTCGACGGTGTCCAGACCGGCTGCGGTCGCGGCGGCGTACTGCACGTCGGCCTCGGCCTCGTGGCCGCCCGAGTCGAAGGCGCCGCCGAGCTCGAACGCGCCGAGTGCGGGATGCGGAGCGTCGGCGGCGAGGTCGCGCATCAGCTCGATCCGCTGCTGGTCGTCGATCGTCTCGTCGTTCCACAGCGCCGCGACGCGTGACTCCCAGTCCCCGGTGCTCATCCGGCGAGCGTACCGCCGTCGGTGATCGTCGCGCGGAACGAGCGGACCAGCGGAGCGCCGGGCTGCACGACGGCGGGGGAGTCCCACGCCAGTGCCGAGCCGATCGCCGGGTACTCCTCGGCGCGGACGAACCAGGGGTCGTGGTGGTCGAGGGCCTCGATGCGGATCGTCGCCGGACCGCCGTCGAACACCGCTGACCAGGTGATCCAGGGTGCGGCCGAGCCGTGCACGGCGGCCTCGCCCTCGGCATCGGCGGTCCGGATGACCACTCCCGTGCACTCGGGGAACCGCCAGAAGAAGCCGCCGTAGCCCGCTCCGGTCCGGCCGTTGCTGCCGGGGCCGCCGAGGTGCACGGGGGAGTCACCGGGGGCCTGGAACGACGACGACCAGGACAGTTCCCACCCGCTGGTGACCGCGCGCCAGCAGAGGGTGCGGTCCTCGCGCAGGATCACCGTGCGGTCCGGGCCCCGCCAGGCGAGCTCCTCGGTGGACATCGTGTCGTGCTGCTCGGCGTGCGCCACCTCGACCGAGCCGTGGTCGTCATGCCACACGTAGCCGGAGCCGCGGACGTAGGTCGGGCCGCCCCAGCAGTTCACGGCGTCGACATCGGGGATCGCGACGCCGACGCCACAGTGCCAGTCGTGGTCGCCGGGGTGGTGCGCGCTGACGACGGTGCCGCCGAGTGTCCGGACCGGGTGCAGGTACGGCCGAGGGGACGACGTGGCGATCGTGCCGGCGCCGCTGCGTTCGACGGCGACCTCGACACCGTCCACGACGAGTGCGCGGATGCCGTCGTCGGTGCTCACGCCACCGACGCTACCCGCGCGTCAGCCGGGCGAGCACGACGCTGTCGAGCACTTCGTGCGGATCACCCTCCGGCGTCGTCGCGGTGCGCGGTCGGACCTCCGCGACCAGGACGTCCCACCGGTCGTCGAGCTGCAGGGCGGCGAGGTCGTCGGCCGGCGCGGGGAACCGGTACTCCCGCAGCTCGGGCGGCAGGTCATCGTGCGGGGGAGCCGCGTGTGCGGTGACGAGCAGGTGCCCACCGGCGGCGACGAAGCCGGCGGCCCGACGCAGGATGTCGGCTCGGGGGATCTCCACCGGCCACGACTGCAGGAACGAGGCCGTCACCAGGTCGAACCGCGCGGCGGTGTCCCACCGGGCGAGGTCCGCGGCGACGAACGCCGTCTGCTCCTGAACCCCGGCGGCGACGGCGGCCCGCGAACCACGCTGGAGCGCCGTCACGGACAGGTCGATGCCCGTCACGTCCCACCCCTGCTCGGCGAGCCACACCACGTCGCCGCCCTCGCCGCAGCCGAGGTCGAGTGCCCGCCCCACCGGCAGCCCCCAGATCACCGAGGCGAGCACGGCGTTCACCCGGCCGGACCAGATGCCGTCGCGCTCGGCGTAGCGGGACTCCCACCACTCCCGGGCGGACGGTGCGGCGGCGACACCGGTGGCATCGGTGGCAGATCCGGCGGCGGAGCCGTCGTGGTGGGTGTGCATGCGCGTACTCCAGCGCACCTGCCGGGCCGGACCCAAGCGGTGTTGCCGACCCGGCAACACCGCACGGTGCGGGGCGGGCGCGACCCGGGCCTCCCGTCCGACCCGATCGTGAGCAGAAGATGTCGGGTCGGCTCGACGGACCCGACCATTCCTGCTCACGAAGCGCGCGCGCCCCCTACTCGTCGGCGGGCAGCGGCTCGGCGTGCTCGATGCGGGCGCTCGCCGTGGCCATGTGCGCGTCCATCGCGCGCTGCACGGCGGACACGTCGCGGACGCGCAAAGCCTCGAAGACGGCGCGGTGCTCGTGGAACGCGGCCTCGGTCGCCTGCCGGGTCTGCACGCGCCGCGCGACCCAGACGCTCAGCATCGAGCGCAGGCTCTGCAGCAGGTCAGCGAGCACGTCGTTGCCCGACGCCCGCGCCAGCAGGACGTGGAACCGGACGTCGGCATCGATGAAGGCCTGCGGGTCGTCGAGCGTCGCCTCCTGCCGGACCAGGTACTCGCCGAGTTCGGTGATCTGCTCGTCGGTGGCGCGCTGGGCGGCGAGGATCGCGGCCGTGCGCTCCAGGGAGGACCGGATCTCGAGCAGCTCGCGGGTGCGGTTCGACGCCAGCATGAGCCCCCACGACAGGGTCGTCGGGAGCAGGTCCGAGGTGCCTCCGCGCAGGTAGGTGCCCGAGCCGGGGCGGATCTGCACGATGCCCAGGATCTCGAGGGCGGCGAGGGCCTCGCGGACGGCCGAGCGTCCGACACCGAGCCGTTCGGACAGGATCCGCTCCGAGGGCAGTCGTGAGCCGGGGGCCAGCTCGCCGGCGGTGAGCAGCGAGACGAGCTGTCGGGCGACCACCGAGGCGGGGGATCCGACGGGCACGGACTCGAGCTCGAGTCGGATGTTGAGGGGGTCGTCCGGGCTGAACGCGGGCATGGAGTGAGCGTACCGGTCGGTCAACCGGTTGCGGCGGGAGCAGTGCCAGCGCGGCGAGCGGCGGGGAGCGGACAACGCGGAACGCGCGGAATGGTCAACCGGTTGATAAGTTGCCCGACCGCGACGCACACTGGATCAGGCGCACCGATGCGCCCGCTCCCGATCCGCGCAGCAGCACGGAGTGCGCCGAAGCAGCCGGCCGGAACATCCCGGCCCAGCAGCACGGACCATCCCGGCGCAGCCGCCAGGACGGGAGTCGTACCACCCCCACCGAGCAGGAGTCATCGTGGACATCCCCGCCACGCGAGGCATCCCCACCTCGGTCGTCGAGAAGACGGCCATCCGCAAGATCGCGATCCGCATCGTGCCGTTCGTGGCACTGATGTTCTTCATCAACTTCCTCGACCGCACCGCGATCTCCTTCGCCGCCCCCAACGGCATGGAGGCCGACCTCGGCCTGACCGCCGCCCAGTTCGGCTTCGCGTCCGGTGTGTTCTTCATCGGCTACCTCGTGCTCGAGGTGCCGTCCAACCTGGCGCTGCACAAGTTCGGCGCCCGGATCTGGCTCGCCCGCATCATGATCACGTGGGGCATCGTGTCCCTGCTCTTCACGTGGGTGCAGAACTACCCGCAGCTCGTCGGCCTGCGCTTCCTGCTCGGCATCGCCGAGGCCGGCTTCTTCCCCGGCGCGATCCTCTTCCTGTCGACCTGGGTCCCGGCCCGGCACCGCGGCAAGATGCTCGCGCTCTTCTACCTGGCGCAGCCGCTCACGAGCGTCATCGGTTCCCCGCTCGCCGGCTGGCTGATGACCCACGAGGGGATCCTCGGCGGCCTGGCCGGCTGGCGCTTCATGTTCCTCTGCGTCTCGATCCCGGCGATCATCGTCGGTGTCCTGTGCCTCTTCGTGCTCAAGGACAAGCCGTCGCAGGCGAAGTGGCTCGACGAGGACGAGAAGGTCTGGCTCGAGACGACGCTCGCTGCCGAGAGCGCCGCGAAGGGCGGCGGCGACGGCCACGGCAAGGGCGGGCTGCGTGCGGCGTTCGGCTCCGGCCGCGTCTGGATGCTCGCCGCGGTGTACTTCGGCTTCATCTACGGCCTCTACGCACTCAGCTTCTTCCTGCCGACGATCATCGACGGCTTCCAGGAGCAGTTCGGCACCACGTTCGACCTGTTCCAGAAGGGCCTCATCACGGCCATCCCGTACGTGCCGGCCGCGGTCGTCCTGTACTTCTGGTCGCGTGACGCCTTCCGCCGTGGCGTCCGGGTCTGGCACATCGCCGTCCCGGCCCTGGTCGGTGGCCTGAGCATCCCGGTCGCGCTCTACATGAACAGCCCGGCCGCCACCGTCGCGGTCATCGCGATCACCGCGTGTGCGATCTTCGCGGCCCTGCCGAACTTCTGGACGGTCCCGACACAGTTCCTGACCGGTGCCGCCGCAGCCGCGGGGGTCGCCCTCATCAACACCGTCGGCAACCTCGGTGGATTCGCCGCCCCGTACATCACGGGTGCGGTCAGCGAGTGGACCGGCGGGTACCAGGTGCCGATGTTCATCGTCGGCTTCTTCATGGTGCTGTCGAGCGTGCTGATGTTCGTGCTCGGCCGGAACACGAAGCGCAACGAAGCGGCAGCGGCGGCGTCCGGAGCCGACACCGCGGTCGCCGCCACGGACGGACCGACCGCCATCGCGAAGGAGGCCGGCGCATGACCCGCCTGTTCAACGACCCGGCGGACTTCGCCGACGAGATGGTGGACGGCTTCGTCGCCGCCAACCGCGCCCGGGTCCGCAAGGTGCACGGCGGGGTCGCCCGCTCGACCACCAGCCCCGAGGGCACCGTCGCGCTGGTCGTCGGCGGTGGCTCCGGCCACTACCCGGCCTTCGGTGGACTCGTCGGGCACGGCCTGGCGGCCGGTGCCGCGATGGGCAATCTCTTCGCCAGCCCGAGCGCCCAGCAGGTCACCGCGGTCGCGAAGGCGTCCGAGCACGGTGGCGGCGTGCTGCTGAGCTACGGCAACTACGCCGGCGACGTCCTGAACTTCGACGCCGCGGCACGGGCTCTCGAGGCGCAGGGCATCGACGTCCGCACGGTCCGCGTGACCGACGACGTCGCGTCCGCGCCCGCGGACCAGGCACACAAGCGCCGCGGCATCGCGGGCGACCTCTGCGTGTTCAAGGTGGCCGGCGCGGCCGCTGAGCGCGGCGACGACCTCGACGCGGTCACCGCGATCGCGACCCGGGCCAACGACCGCACCCGCAGCTTCGGCGTCGCGTTCTCGGGCTGCTCCCTGCCCGGCGCCGACGAGCCGCTCTTCACCGTCCCCGAGGGGCGCATGGCCATCGGCATGGGCATCCACGGCGAACGCGGCATCGCCGAGGCCGACGTCCCCACCGCGGACGGTCTGGCCGACCTGCTCGTCGACAAGCTCCTCACCGAGCGACCCGACGATACCGGCACCGGCACCGGCACCGGCACCGGCACCGGCACCGCACCAGACACCGCAACAGCACCCGCCGGCCCCCGCGTCGTCCCCATCCTCAACGGCCTCGGCTCCGTCAAGTACGAGGAACTCTTCGTCGTCTTCGGCGCCGTCCAGCGGAAGCTCACCGACGCCGGCATCGTCGTCGTGGAGCCCGAGGTCGGCGAACTCGTCACCAGCTTCGACATGGCCGGCGTCTCGCTCACCCTGTTCTGGCTCGACGACGAACTCGAGGAGCTCTGGGCCGCCCCCGCCGACGCCCCCGCCTACCGCAAGGGCGGTGCCGTCCCGCAGCAGCCCGTGCCGGTCGAGGTGCTCGAAGCCGGCGTCGTCGTGCCCGTCACGCCCGGCACCGAGGAATCCCAGGCCTCGGCCGCCCGCGTCGCGGCCGCGATCACCGCGATCCGCGCCACGATCGACGACCACGCCGACGAACTCGGCCGCATCGACGCCGTCGCCGGGGACGGCGACCACGGCATCGGCATGCAGCGCGGCTCCACCGCCGCCGACCGTGCGGCACAGGACGCCGCCGCCCGTGGTGCCGGCGCCGGTTCGGTCCTCGCGATCGCCGGCGACGCCTGGTCCGACAAGGCCGGTGGGACGTCCGGTGCGATCTGGGGCGCCGCCCTGGAGGCACTGGGTCGCGTCCTCGGCGACGACGAACGCCCGTCGGCCGCCACGGTCCAGAGCGCGGTGCACGCCGCCACCGAAGCCGTCCTGGCATTCCGGGCCGTGCCCGGCGACAAGACGATGGTCGACGCGCTCGTGCCGTTCGACCAGGTCTTCGCCGCCCGGGTCGACGCCGGCGACGAGCTCGTCGACGCCTGGTCGGCCGCCTCGGCTGCTGCACAGACCGCGGCGGACGCCACGGCCGACCTGTTGCCGCGGATGGGCCGCGCCCGCACCCACGGCGAGGACGCCGTCGGCACCCCGGACGCCGGCGCGATCTCCTTCGCGCTCATCACCGCCGCGGTCCTGGCGACCATCGCCGTCCCCGCCTGACCCCCACCACGAAAGGCACACCCGCATGAGTGAGCAGCAGTTCCGCATCGTCGTCGGTTCGGACGACGCCGGCTTCGACTACAAGGAGGTCATCAAGGCCGACCTGGCGAAGGACCCCCGCGTGGCCTCCGTCGTCGACGTGGGCGTGGACGCCGACGGTCACACCGCCTACCCGCACGTCGCCGTCGACGCCGCCCGTCTCGTGGCGAACGGCGAGGCCGACCGCGCGATCCTGATCTGCGGCACCGGCCTCGGCGTCGCGATCGCGGCGAACAAGGTCCCCGGCATCCGCGCCGTCACCGCGCACGACTCGTTCTCGGTCGAGCGCTCGATCCTGTCGAACGACGCCCAGGTCCTCTGCATGGGGCAGCGCGTCGTCGGGGTCGAGGTCGCGCGCCGGATGGCGAAGGAGTGGCTCGGCTACACCTTCGACCGGACGAGCGCGAGCGCCGAGAAGGTCAACGCGATCTGCGCCTACGACGGCTCCGCCCCGGTCGGGACCGACGCCTGATGCCCGCGACCACGGCAGCCGCCCCGGTGACGATCGGGGTGTCGCTCAAGATGTACTTCTCGCACGCCCGGACGCTCGAGTGGGCGGCCGCCGTGGCCGACATCGCCCGGCGCCACCCGGCGGTGCGGTCCGGCGCGGTCGAGCTCTTCGTCATCCCGACGTTCCCCGCGCTCGTCCCGGTCCGTGCGGTGATCGGGGACGCCCCCGTGACGCTCGGCGCGCAGGACCTGGCGTGGGCGGACAGCGGCGCGTTCACTGGCGAGGTCTCCGGCGCCGAACTCCGTGAGATCGGGGTCGACCTCGTCGAGATCGCACACGCCGAGCGACGCGAACTGTTCCACGAAACGGACGACGAGATCGCCGGCAAGGCACACGCCGCATTCCGCAACCACCTGCGGCCCCTGATCTGCATCGGCGAGACCGAGCGCGCCGCCGACGGCGACCCCGCGGCCGCGATCGCCGAGGTCACCACGCAGCTCGACCGCTTCACCGCCACCGCGATCGCCGACGGCCTCGCCGGACCGCTCATCGCCGCGTACGAGCCGGTGTGGGCGATCGGTGCCCCGCAGCCCGCGCCCGACGAGCACATCGTCGCGGTCCTGGCCGGCATCGAACAGCACCTGGCGAACCGACCGGAGCTCGCCGGCTCCGTCGCGATCTACGGCGGCAGTGCCGGTCCGGGCCTGCTGACCCGCGGTGCCGGACGCATCGGCGGCCTGTTCCTCGGCCGCTTCGCCCACGACCCCGAGGCGATCCGCACGATCCTCGACGAAGCCGAGGCGCTGGCCGCGACGCAGGACGGAGCACCGGCATGACCTCCCTGCTCGGCCTCTCCACGTACGCCTACTTCTGGCGCATGTCCGACCGCGTCCCGTCGCCGATGTCCCTCGACGACGCCGTGCGCGACGCCGCGACCCACGACGGCGTCGACCTGTTCCAGATCTGCGACCACCTGCCGCTCGACACCGCGACCGACGAGCGCCTGGCCTCGATCCGGTCCCTGGCAGCCGACCTCGGTCTCACGCTCGAGGTCGGCACCCGCGGCACCCGGCCGGAGCACCTCGCCCGGTACCTGCACGTCGCGCAGCAGCTCGGCGTGACGCTCGTACGCAGCATGTGGTCGAGCGGCGACGACCAGCCCGACGCGGCCGAGACCGAACGACGCCTGCGGCAGGCGCTCCCCGACTACGAGCGCGCGGGCGTGACCCTCGCACTGGAGACGTACGAGGTCGTCGCCACCGCCGACCTCGTCGCCGTCGTCCGGGCGATCGACTCCGACAGCCTCGGCATCTGCCTCGACCCGGCGAACACCGTCGCCCGACTCGAACACCCGGCCGACGTCGTCGCGATGACCGCCCCGTACGTCGTCAACTGGCACGTCAAGGACTCCGCCTTCACCCGCTCACCGGGCTGGGTCGGGTTCCAGTACACCGGCGTCCGCACGGGCAGCGGGATCCTCGACTACACCTCGGTCCGCGCTGCGATCGAGCCCGACACCCGGGGGATCAACCGCGTCGTCGAGTTCTGGCTGCCGTGGCAGGACGAGCACGCCGGCGCCGAACCCCTGCCGGGGGAGACCCCCGCACAGACCACCACCCGCATCGAAGCGGCGTGGACCGAACACACCATCGAGTACATCAGGAGCAAGGAATCATGACCGACACCGTCACCACCACCCACACCGTCGCTGCCGGATCCGGCACGGCCGACGTCACCGTCGCCGTGATCGGTGCCGGCGGCAAGATGGGCACCCGCGTCTCGAACAACTTCGCGAAGAGCGAGTACACCACCCTGTACAGCGAGGCCTCGCCCGCCGGCCAGGAGCGCATCGAGGCCCTCGGCCGCGAGATCACCGACAGCCTCGACGCCGCGAAGGCCGCCGATGTCGTCATCCTCGCCGTCCCGGACGTCCTGCTCGGCACCATCTCGGAGCAGCTCGTCCCCGTCATGAAGTCAGGCGCCAGCATCCTGACGCTCGACCCGGCCGCCGCCTACGCGGGGCTCCTCGCCAAGCGCGAGGACATCCACTACGCCGTGGCGCACCCGTGCCACCCGTCGGTGTTCCTCGAGCGCACCACCAAGGCCGAGTGGGACGACACGTTCGGTGGCATCGCCGCCCCGCAGGAGGTCATCGCGGCCTTCGACGCCTCGGAGTCGCTCGGCGACGAGGGCGACCGCGCCAAGGCCGTCGCCGAGGCCGTCATCACCACGATGTACGCCCCGGTCATCCAGGTGCACTGGGTCACGGTGAAGCAGCTGGCGGTGCTCGAGCCGACCCTGGTCGAGACCATCGCCTGCATGATCGGCGACTTCCTCAACGACGCCCTCGAAGAAACGGTCACCGGTGTCGGCGTGCCCCGCGAGGCCGCCCGCGCGATGCTCTACGGCCACACCTGGATCGCGCTGACGAACGGTCTCCGCGGCTCGAACCCGTTCTCCGACGCCTGCCACATCGCGATGGGCTAC